>Ga0080004_1096206_pt1 | contig 40270 bp, 41 predicted proteins | sample WasSprMetagenome_FD_69207 | JGI IMG/M metagenome (GOLD analysis project Ga0080004, IMG submission 69207) | Sulfidic aquatic microbial communities from Washburn Spring, Yellowstone National Park, USA - WS (SPADES assembly) (version 2) | ecosystem: Environmental > Aquatic > Thermal springs > Hot...
AACACAAACTCTACTTGATGAGAACTATCATTAAATATTTTCATTCTCTTTTTGTTTAGATTTTCGATCTCTACTGAAAAGGTGGAATTTGATGTTCATCTTATTATATAAATTTTGATCAGATTAATTCAGATTTTTGATCAATAATCAATAATATTTATTATGAGAATGTAATAATAATTTTAGAAATTTGAAGGTTTTAATTATTCACTGTCAAATATTTCGACTGTTATTTGATCACCATCTTTTATATTGAAAAAGGAACGTAAGTATATTGGTGCGATGATTTCTAAAACGCTCTCATCATAATAAGTTTTATCGGCTCGTATTACTGCACCAAATATGGAATCATTGATTTTTGCTTTGTAGCATGTAACGCCTACGTAAAAACGTTTACCGTCAAAGAATGGATCTAGGCGTATTTGTTTTAAAGATTTAAGTTGTTTTAAAATGTTTATTCCTTCTGTTCTATCTATTTTTATATTGAGAGTACCTGGGTATGGTGTGAAGCCTAGTTTTTCTTGTATTTGTTTTATGTAGTTAGATTGGGAAAGGTAGTAAGCTCCCTCACCTAATCCAGTAAATACTGTTCCCTTTACAATGATACGCATATTGTATCACTTAGAGTCATTATTTTCTATTATTTATGGTTTATTTCATGTTTGTGATGCTAATAATGCTAGTATGATTGCTATCAGTATGATTAATATTATGGTATCTATGTAACTTGGTTGTATTGATAATGTTGATGCGCTTAATAATATTATTGATACTGAAAATAAGATTATAATACCAATTGTAAAAAATATCTTTGGAATAAGTTTTGATAAATCAATCCAGTATTGTTTTTCTTCTTTCAATAAATTAATCATGATTATTATTAATGTGTAAACAATGTATGATGATGTTATTCTTAATATTGATAAGATTGATGTTTCTATATTTAATGTTGCATAGATAAGTACACTAAAACTTAATATTAGCATTATTGTGTAGAAATATTTTTTATTGATGGTAAGTATTAGAAGTGCTTGTGTAGTAAAGATGGAGAGCATTAAACTGATATTATCTATCCAAAAAATTATTTGAATTAATAAGAGGATAAAGAGTAATATTTTTAGTTTACTAGTGCTGTACATGGTATCTCCTTCTTGATAATTTAGTATTCATCATGAGTGCTTTTATTATATTAGTTTCACAATCCCATGTTACTACATTAGAAATTTGTAGTAAATTGTGTTTAATTATATTTCTTTGTAAATTTAGGATTTCTATTGATAGGTCTGATGAATCACATAATGCGAATATAACTATTACTGAGTACCCTTCTCTTATAAGATCTTCTACTGCACCTATTATACTCTCATCCATTAGTGGTGAGATAAAAAATATTTTTGAACCTGACTTAATCATGTAAGGTGTTAATAATAGGAGAACTTGGTCAGCTGGTAATTCTTTTCCCGGTTTAACTTCAGCTAGCATGTAGAGTATTTTTAATAGCTGTCTTTTGCCAAAGCCTGGTTTTATCCAATTTCGCATACCCCCTAAACAGATCAATCCTACTCTATTACCTTGGGCTAATAGTTCGTAGGATAGTGCTGCGGCTCCTGATACACATGCTTCAAGCGTTCTTTTTTCATATTCAGTTTTACTTGTTAAGTTGTTAGCATCAATAACTATAATAGAATCAGTAACATTTTCTGATTCATACTCATTAGATATTAATCTTCTAAATCGTGCGGATGCTTTCCAATTAATTTTTCTAACATCATCTCCCGTTATATAATCTTTTAATGCATGAAATTCCATACTTGTTCCTAATCGTTTAGAAATTATTGAACCAGGCCAAGGTCCAGTTCTCCTGGCTTCTAGGTCTAGTATTCCATAAGAACGTATTAATGGAAACACTGTTACTTTTTTAATAATAGGTATACTGATAACTTTTATTATTGTTCCTAAAATATCTTGCACTATAATATTTACAGGACCTATCTCATATTTACCACGTTCAATAAATTTTATCCTTATATCAAATTTTCTAAGCTCATTTCTTTTAAGTATTGTAATTAATCCATGGGGATCTTTTGCTAATACATTAGAGGGAATATTTAATAGAATTTTGGCAAAAACAGTATCACCCTTATTATGAACTAAAACTTTTATTGCAGCTTCATCATTTATGTAAAAGCGTTCACCATTGATCTCAATATTAGCACTAATGTCAATGTTTTCAGGTATATTGATCATTGAGAAAAATAGTTCTGAAATTAAAATAATAACCACAAGATATAATTTCCATTCCTCAAGTATTATTGCGAGCAGTAATGTTGAAATTATGGCTATTATAAAAATCGAGAATTGTTTAGTATACATAAATACTTACCTTATGGATTTAGGTACTTCAATTTCATTTATAATTTGCTGTATTATATCTGCTGGATTTATTCCTTTAATCCACAATTCAGATTTAAGTATTAAGCGGTGAGCAAGAACATAAGGAGCAATTTCTTTAACATCATCCGGTATTACGTAATCTCTACCATCAATTACTGCTTTTACTCGTGAAAGTTTAAGAAGTGCTAATGTGCCTCTAGGGCTTACTCCAACCTCTACATAATTATGCTTGCGAGTGGCTCTCACAATGTTTACTATATAATTTAATATCTCATCACTAACATACACGTTTTCGATTGCTTTTTGACTTTCAATGATAATTTCTGGAGATGCTAATGTTCTAAGCTCTATTTCATCGGTCTTTCGCAAAATTCTACGTTTTAACATGTCAATTTCTCCCTCTTTAGATGGATAACCTATATTAAGTTTCATTATAAAACGATCAACCTGAGCTTCGGGTAATGGGTAAGTCCCTTCATACTCTATTGGATTTTGGGTAGCGATTACAATAAACGGATCAGAAAGTTTATAGGTTTTTCCTTCAACAGTAACTTGACGTTCTTGCATTGCTTCAAGCAGTGCTGATTGAGTTTTAGGAGGTGCTCGATTAATTTCATCACCCAAAAGTATGTTAGTAAAAATAGGACCATGCCTGAATTCAAAATTTCCTGTATTCTGATTATATACCATAGTACCAATAATATCTGCTGGTAAAAGATCTGGTGTAAATTGAACCCTACTAAACTTACATCCCAGAACTTTCGCTAAGCTCTTTGCCATGAGAGTTTTTGCTAATCCTGGAAAATCCTCAATAAGAACATGCCCATTAGCTAATATTGCCATTAATAAGAGCCTAATCACATCATTCTTATCAACTATAATTTTTGATACCTCATTTATTACATCATTAATTAAATTATTAACTTCATTTAAGTTCAAATGTTCTCATTTTTATTATATACTGCACTAATATATTTTTTAGATATAAGAACAATGTAAATTCATTACAAATTAGTGTTTCAGAACAATAGAGTTATCGGTTTTAGTCTTTAATAATGAAGTGTATACTCCAATTAAGCTAAGTATTCCAGAAACTAGCATAACTTCTTTGAAACCAGAAATGAATGCGTTAAAATAGGTTAATGTAATAGAATTTTCAAAACCAGAAAATAATTTTAATAGCATAGCCTTAGGTAAACTTGATGCTAAGATTGTACTAGCTAATACTATACTCGCTAGCTGTCCTGTAAATCTCACGGTTCCTAATGTTCCAGATGCTATTCCAAATTTATTCTCAGTTACTGAGCTCATTACAGAATGAGTATTTGGGGCTGAAAAAAGACCAAATCCTATACCTATAATGCTTAAAGGTATTATCACATCCCAAACTGTTTGAATATTTAAGAATGCTAATGCAGTAAATGCAATCCCTATTAGTCCCATACCAATAGCTGCTATTTCTCTAGAACCATATTTATCAGATAATTTTCCACTAATTGGTGAAAATATTACCATAAATATTGGTTCTGAGATTAATATCATGCCTGTAGTGAATGGTGTATATTTTAAAATTACTTGTAAATATATGGAGAAAACGAAAACTATGGAAAATGTACTTGTATAATTTAGAAATGCTGTCAAGTTTGCTGCCGTGAAAGTTCTGTTTCTCATGAAAAGTGATAAATCAAGTAAAGGATTAGAAGATTTTCTTTCTAAAAATATGAAAGCAATGAAGAATATTATACTCATAAATAATAAATATATCATATAAAACCAGTCAAAAATTTGGGATACGCTAAGATATAATGTAATACATAATAAAGTAATAGTAAACAATATAGTCCCTGTAATATCTAATTTTGTTGCTTTTTGCTTTATGTTTAAATGTTTCATCGAAAAGAATGAAAGTAACAATGATGTAAGTGCTATGGGAATGTTAATTAAAAAAATAACTTGCCATTTAAAATATTGTAGTAATATTCCACCTAGAAAAGGTGCAATTGTTAGCCCTAGATACACAGACATAGCATTAATACCTAACGCAAAACCGCGTATGTTTTGAGGATATGCGTATGATATTATAGCAGTAGAATTAGTGCTTATTAATGCTGATCCTATACCAATTAAAAAAACTAACCCTATGAGCATGTAAATGTTTAAAGAGAAATAAATGAGCAATGAAACTATTAAAATTATTATGAATCCTAATCTAAAAAATTGAACGCGCCCATATTCGTCTGAGATTTTTCCTAATGGTATCATAAATGATGCCATAGCTATAAGAAAGCTTAATGGAACCCATACAACTTGTATGAAGTTAGCATTAAAAAATTCCCCGATTTCTGGTATCGCAAATGATATTAAGCTTGATGTGAATGGTGTTAAAAACGATGCAATAGATGTTGTGAGAAGTACAAACCTTCTCTCTTTACTTTCTAGCATATAAATCCAATAAAATATTCTAATATTTAAATTTAATAAAACACAACACCCGTGTGTCTCTAGACTAAAAAGATAACTTTGAGATTAAAAGAACAGATAAAATTCTACAAAACCTAAGACATTGAAATTAATGTTCTCAGTAAAGTTGGGTAATTTGTTTAGGTTTAATTTTATTTATATTTATGTATAATATAAATCATTAAAAGAATATTTATGAATTTCTGTGCGTAAATTATGTAAATAATAGATTAGATAATTAAATATTAGTAATATAAAATATTATGTTAGTTTTTTAGAACATCTCAGTAAATTTTAAATATATAAATTTGATTCTTTAGCTTGGTGATCATGCTTGACAAATAAAAATCCATATGAAATTGCGGTAGAACAACTTGAGAGGGCTGCAAAACTCATTGATCTTGATAAAAATATTCTTGAAAGATTAAAGAGACCTGATAGGGTATTAGTTGTTAATTTTCCAGTAAAAATGGATGATGGAAGTATTAAAGTTTTTACCGGTTTTAGGAGTCAACATAATAATGCTCTTGGTCCCTATAAAGGTGGTGTAAGATATCACCCTAATGTGACTATGGAAGAGGTAATGGCCCTCTCAATGTGGATGACATGGAAATGTGCTGTTGCAGGTTTACCATATGGTGGTGGCAAAGGAGGTGTAATAGTAGATCCGACAGCTCTTTCAAAAGGTGAACTTGAGAGATTATCACGTGCGTATTTCCGAGCTATAGCACCAATAATTGGTCCATTAGTAGATATACCTGGACCAGATGTATTTACTGATTCACAGACAATGGCATGGTTTATGGATGAGTACTCAAAGTTAGTTGGTTATAATGCATTTGGTGTTGTTACTGCAAAACCGATTGAGATTGGTGGTTCGCTAGGTAGAGAAACAAGTACTTCAAGAGGTTTATTCTTTGCTGTTGTTGAAGCAGCTAAGAAGTTAAATATAGACTTAAAAAAGGCTACAATAGCAATCCAAGGTTATGGTAAGGTTGGTTCATACACTCATATGTATTTAGATGATATAGGAGCAAACGTTATTGCTGTAAGCGATATTAAGGGAGGTATTATGAGTGTTAATAATAAACCACTTAAGTTTAAAGATGTAATAGCATTTAGTAAGAAAACTGGAAGCGTTATAGGATTCCCAGGAACAAAACAAATATCAAATGAGGAGCTTCTTGAATTAGATGTAGATATTCTCATACCTGCAGCTATTGAAAATCAAATAACAGAAAAGAACGCAAGTAAAATAAAAGCAAAGTTGATAGTTGAAGGGGCAAATGGTCCCACAACACCTGAAGCTGATGACATACTCTTTAAGAATGGTGTTACTGTGGTTCCTGATATCTTAGCTAATTCTGGCGGAGTGATAGTATCTTATTTTGAGTGGGTTCAAAACTTAATGAATTATTACTGGAGTGCTGAAGAGGTTGATCAAAAACTTAAGAATATTATCATAAATGCATTCAATAGAGTATGGGAAGCTACTAAGAAATATAATGTTGATATGCGAAGAGGAGCATACGCATATGCAATTACCCGAGTAGCAACAGCAATGAAGTTAAGAGGCTGGGTGTAACATAATTTATTTTTCCATTAATTTTATATTTTTATTTCTTTACTTATAAATTGTGGTTGCTTTAGAACTTTGGTTACCATGGTATGAAAAGATACGCTCATCATTAGGGTATAATAAATTGTTAGATATTAAAGCATGCGAAATACTTTCTATATTGTTGAAAGAGAAGAAACAAGCGGATCTAGATTATATAAGAAGATTAATCTCGATGAAAAATGTATTTGTCTATGGTGCTGCACCTGAGCTTGATGATGCGGTTGAGTATACTAAACATTTCATCGGTAAAGTTATTGTTATGGCAGCTGATGGTGCTACCACGCGGCTTTTAGAGAGTGCAATAATACCACATTTTGTATTTACTGATCTTGATGGAAGGATTGATAGCATTCTTGAGGCTGCTTTAAGAGGATCAATTATAGTGGTTCATGCGCATGGTGATAATATTGATAAATTATATGATGTAGTACCTAAATTAGAGGGTACTGTGATTGGTACTTGTCAAGTTGAACCATGTAATGGAGTATATAATTTTGGTGGTTTTACTGATGGGGATAGGGCTGTTTTCTTTGCAGAACATTTTAAAGCAAAAAATATAATATTATTGGGTTGGAGTTTTAAGGGGTTAGTAGGAAAGTATTCTAAGCCATGGTTAACTCATAGTATTAATGCGTCTGATATAAAAATAAAAAAGCTTGAGTATGCGAGGCAACTTATTTCATGGCTTTCTAGTATATCATATTCTGAAATATTTTCAGTGCAAGCAGATATATTGAATGTTAGAAGGATTGATTATAGTGATTTAGATTCAGTGTTAGGTTAAAGGTTTGATATATGTTTTCGTGAATATTTTAGTGTTGTGTGTTAAATTCAATAATAAGTAGTAAGTAAAGATAATTGGGTACGAGATATGAGAATATTATTGGTAACTGGTACTATAGCTGAGGGATATGTTAGACGAGAGGCTGAGTTGCTTAGTAAGCTAACTGGTTATAAAGTTGATGTATTTACGCTTCATTTACCTGTTGCAGCGTTAGCCTCTGCAGATTACATAGCTGAAACTCTTTTAAGGGCTGGTGTGAAGGATTATGATGCTATAATAGTTCCAGGTCTTACTAGAGGATCTGCTTCAATAATTTCAAGGAAGACTGGTATTTTCTGCGTGAAAGGTCCTAGGCATTTTGCAGATATATCTAAAATATTGAGTTCTATAAAAATAGAAAATCTTTCGAGTGATGTACCAGCTGATTTAATATATGAGGGGAATGTGGTTGATGAAATTTCTCAAGCGTTATTAGTAGTTGAGAGGAGTATTAGTGATAAAAATTTTATAATGGCTGGTAGAGTTAAGATTCCTTTTGATCCTCCGCCAATAAGGGTGCTTTCAGAAATTACGGAGGCACATATTTATAATAAAGAGAAATTGATTCAAGAAATTATTAAGAGGGTTGAGGCTGGTGCTGACATTATAAGTGTTGGTTTTGATGCAAATAATCCAATGCCTGATACAGTGTATTCAATAATAAGGCTTATTAAAGAAAACTATGATATTCCTATAGCTATAGATTCTATGTCGCTTGCGGAAATTAAAGCTGGGATAAATGCTGGTGCAGATATGGTTCTTAATTTAGATGCTGGAACGATTGATGATGCTCCTGAGATACCCAGTAATGTTGCAGTGGTTCTAATACCAACTAATATGCAGGAGAATATAGTACCTAGGAATGTAAGGGAAAGAATTCAAATTATTAATTATCTTATAAGTAAGGCTCGTGAGAAGAGAATAGAGAATGTTATTATTGATCCAATAATAGATCCTCCTATAAATCCAGGTTTACTTACTGGGATAGAGACGGCTATTGAGTTAAAGAAACTAAGAATTTCGCCAATAATGATGGGTGTTAGTAATGTAACTGAGATGATTGATGTTGATAGTGTTGGTGTTAATGCTTTAATGACTATTCTCGCGTATGAAATTGGAATCTCAGTTCTTCTTGTAGTAGAGAAGAGTCATAAGTCAAAAGGATCAACAAGAGAGGTTAGTATAGCATCTAAAATGGTTACATTAGCTCATATAAGAAAGACATATCCTAAGGATTTAGGAATTAATCTCTTGATACTTAAAGAGAAAACAGATAAAACTGTACCAATTAATACGAATGGCTTAACTGAAGTTTTTTCTGAAAATGGTTTTGGGCATTCAAAACTTGATCCTCAGGGTTTCTTTAAGATAGGAATTGATAGGAATCGTGGTCTAATAATAGCAGTATATCAGGGTAGGAAGGGTAGTATTGTAATAAAAGGTGCTACTGCGGAGGCTGTAGCTAAAAAAATCATTGACCTAGGATTAATTTCACAATTAGATCATGCTGCTTATGTTGGTATGGAATTACAAAAGGCAGAAATCGCTTTAAGGTTAAATAAAAGTTATGTACAAGATGAATCATTCCCTTTGTGATAAAAATGTTATTAATACAGACTGGTTCAAGAATTCATTTAGGATTTTTCAATATTATTAGTGATTATACAGCATATGGTAGTGTTGGTGTAAGTCTTGATAAACCTTCATATAAGATACTTGCTGATATTCATGATTCTATATTAGTTGAAAATGATAAAGATGGACGAGTGTTTTCAGCCTGTCAACAAGTAGTTCGTTTATTAAATATTAAAGGCCTTAAGGTGAAAATACTTGAAGAGATTCCAGCTCATGTGGGATTTGGTTCTATGACCCAACTTAAGCTTGCGTTAGGGGTCTCAGCAGTAAAATTGTATAAGTTGAATTTTTATGTTAGAGACTTGGCAGGCTTAATGGGATTGGGGATTGCATCTGGTATTGGTATAGCATCTTTTGAGAATGGTGGATTTATTATTGATGCTGGACGTCTCCTAAAGAATAAAAATATACCGCCTGTAATAAATAGTAATGATACGCCTAAGGTCATTTCCAGAATAAAGTTACCGAAATCATGGCGTTTTATTTTAGTTACACCATTACATAAAAAAGGTCTTGATGAATCTAGGGAACGTTTAATAATGATGAATCCTAAACCTATGCCGTCTACACTCTCATCAGAAATTTCTAGGCTCATTTTAACAGGTTTAGCACCAGCGGTACTATGGAGTGATGCACGTCTATTCGGTAAAGTATTAACTAAGATACAATTTATGGTTGGTGAATATTTTAAACCAATTCAAGGAGGTATTTTTTGTTGTGATGAAACTGAATTCATTGTAAAGACGCTCATAGCATTAGGAGCGTATGGTGCTGGTCAAAGCAGTTGGGGTCCGACAGCATATGGGATTATTGATGATGACCAATTAGCGGAAAAAATAGTTACCAAGCTTAAATATAAACTTGATAAAAAAGATATTAATGCTAAAATAATGATAGCGAAACCAAGAAATCATGGCGCAGTAATTAAAATAATTTAATACAAGGAAATCTTTATCTTTTATAGCTAAAGATTTTGAGCGTTTTAGTTTTAATGATTAAGAAAACAGTCTAGTATTTATTATTAAATCTCTATTTAACAGTTAATAGCTATGGATTTTATGCTATTTAGACATCATATTAAAATTAAATATTTTTATTATTTTCTTCTAGTAATTCTTTAACTTTAGCTTCTTTGAATGCATATACATTATGTGGATGAATGCTTTCAAAGCTTTCTATTTCTACACGAACTATGGTATCTAATGGGAAGCCTTCATTATAAAGTTTCTTAGCCATATTAATGATTGCAAATCTTGCCACATCTTCAGCAAATCTCGGTTTACGTATAGCGTTTTTTATTAATTTATATTCGTCAATTCTTTTAAGGAGACTTATTACTGGTGCAGAAAAAGCATCACGAGCAACATCTATAAGCCATTCTATTCTAGCTATTTTATTTACAGTTTCATTAATAGTTACAGAAATTGTTAATTTTGCTCTTTGCGTATGTGTTGGGGTTTGTTCTAATTGTGTTCCCTCCATTTCACTATAAGTAGCTTGTGCACATGGACATGCTGTCATACCTTCAAGTGTCACAGAGACGCATCTTATGTTGTGATTTTTACGATCGATAATTGATTTTATTCTTACCTCAGCAACCTCTTGTGTATGAGATTCTAAAAAATCTTCATCGTAGAAGAATAACGTATTAGCTATAACTTCAGCTCTTGATGCATAAGGATGTTTTTCAAGCAATTTTCTACTACTACGCTCTACCATTTCTTCTAAGCATGATGCCCCATTATGCCTCGCTTCATCTATAGCTTCTATGAAAGCTTCTATATTTCTTGACATATGGACGCCTCGTTGATTAGCTGGCAAATCTATATAAGCTTCAAGTTCACAATTAAAGTTCATTAAACCTTTAGGAGTATTTATTGAGACTACACGTTTTACATGTTTCACACCAACACGATCAATTTTTATTTCAACATCAGGTGTACTATTTTGTATATCTGTTGTAAGCAAGTATTTTCACCTTATTTTATAATACGGTTCTATAATATATATGTGAACTTCTCATGATGTGTTACTCATAAAGTTTATTTTATAGTTAATTATTGAAACCTAAAAAGGTGTGCGTAATGATCAATAGCATTAATTTAATAATATTGCCGATCATTAGTTTTATACTAACATTTTTGCTCACACCATTAATTATGAAGTTCATGATAAAAATTGGTAAAACTGGAATAGACATTCATAAACTAAATAAGCCAATGATACCAGATATGGGAGGACTCAGCATTATATTAGGAATTTTAATTTCTGCAATAGTTATGTATATGTTAAATGAACTAACAGCAATAGTTATAGCATCTTTATTAGCAGCTTTGATAGCCGGTATTATAGGATTATTAGATGATATCTTTAACTTGGGGGGAATTCTTAAACCAGTTCTTACAATTTTTGCATTCTTGCCAATTTGGCTTATGGGAACATATTCTCCGCATCCTGCGCTTCCTTTTATTCCTGGGACACGATTATTTATAGTATATTCGTTATTATTACCATTTTCAATAGCTGTTACTGCTAATGCTGTAAATATGCTTGATGTTATAAATGGTGCTACGCCGCTAACAACAATTCCAGTATTTATAGCATTGGCTGTATCGGGAGTATTATTAGGTGGACGAGGAATAGAGGTAATATCCATGGTTGCAGTTGCGAGTCTTATTGCCTTTTATTATTATAATAAGTATCCTGCTAGGACATTCATGGGTAATGCTGGTGATTTCTTTATAGGTGGTCTTATAGGCGCTTTGGCAGTAACTGGAAGATTAGAGATAGTTGGTATTGTTGCATTAATGCCTCAAATTATGAATGGATTCTATATTTTGAGCAGTATGAAAAGGTTGTTTGAGCATAGATCAGTTAAGGATAAACCTGTGAAATTGCGTGAAGATGGCCTCCTTGAGGCAAGTGATAATCCAAAAGCACCTATTTCGCTTTTAAGGCTCTTACTTATGAAAAGCCCTGAACACGAGAAGGATTTAGCAACTTCATTTTTCATATTATCATTAGTATCTTGTGTGTTAGCTATAATTACAGCTTATCTTACAACAATACGTTTATGGGGTGTTTAAGATGATTGCGAAAGCAACTGGCGATATTATAATAATAATGTTTTTATCATGGTTAATGTTGATAGGTGTGAGTATTGTGATGGCATTTTTATTACAAGAGTTACCAAAATCAACATTATTGTCTATTATTAGAGTTTTTATAGGTATTGTACTGATAGGATTATGGTTGGTAACGTGGTTTAAATTCGTATCATTTTATTTTTGGAGAAAAATAAAAAGGAATTATATGAAACGATCTAAAATTCTTTAGCCCATTTTTTATCTTCTATAGCTTTCATTATTACATCTATGGGATTTTCCATCTCGTTTTTAAGCATTTGTGCATTATATTTGGCTTGCATTTTAACCTCTTTAAGATTCTCTAAATATTCATTAAGCGTTTCTGGTAATTCTTCAACATTAATGCGTTTAATGATACCTCTTGAAATTAGAAATTCTCCAATGGGATATCTTTCAGGATATACTGAGATAGTTGGGATTCCTAATAATGCAGCTTCTTGACTCATGGTTCCTCCACCGCTTATAAATATGTCTGATGCATTAAGTAGACTAGCCCCATCTACAACTTGATTTAAAATAATTGAAAAATCTCCATAAATTTTATTAAGTATTCTTATATCTTCTTGATATCTTGGTAATATTACTAAGAGAACGTCGCTTCGCTTTTTTACAAAGTTTCTAAGCTCATGCGCTGTTTCTTCTTTTATTATGCTTGTTTTTCCTTGTAAATATGATGCAAAACGTTCTTCTGGCCTTATAAGAATAAGTTTTTTATTTTCTTTTTTAATACCTAGTTTTTCAAGTATTTTACTGTCTGGTGTAAAATCATCTGAGAGCCATGCCATTGCATCAAGTCCTTTATAAGTTATAATTCTATCTTTTGATATACCATATACTAACCATTCTTCTATTGGTATATAAGCTGGTGCTAGGAGAAGTCTTGATAATGGTAGTGTAAGTCTCATAACAAATTTTGAGTTTACACCCTCTGTTACTGCTATATGTGGTATATTTAGTCCAAAAGCTACTCTAGATAAATCCGGTGAACATGAGGAAATGGCTATGTCAGGTTTAAATTGCTCTGCTATTTCTATCATTTTTTGCATTCTTTCAATGCTTGCTAGAAGTTTCCCCTTTAACGTTTCTCCACCATATTTACCAATAATTAATGCATCAATATTTTTCATTTTTAATAATTCAATAACCTCCCTATATTCTCGTGATGTAATAAGAACCTCATGTCCATTTGTTTTAAGTCGTTTAATGAGTGGTTTAAAGAATAATACATATTTTGGTGTTAATATGTCAAACCAAATTCTCATTTTAATCACCTAAAGAAAATAAAAGTTACGTAAAAATTTAATATTTTTTGATGCGATTTAGCTACAGCTTGTGTTAATTTCATCATTTTGTACTCAAACTTATAACTTAAGGTTTTATTTTAAGTTTTTACCTCTAACCCAATTATATTCGAATGTATCAGAGAATAATTTCACAATACCTCTATTGGTTGATATATGAGGTTGGTAAAACAATGGTTTAATCTTTTGTGTTTCACTTGATGGTACTAGCATGAGAAATACTACCATTTTATCATCAAATATTGTTCCTCTAAAAGGTAATGCGGGTTTGGGGCTTCGTCTAAATCTAATCCTTTCATCAAACTTAATACCTATGTCAACAATCCTTCTTATTGAGGGGTTAAGAAGAACACGAACAATAACCCCCTTATCTAATGCTTCTTTTAAATATCGTTCAATTTTTGGATACCACGAGAATGTATTAGTAGAAATTGATATCATATCATTAGCTTCATTGACTCCTTTAACAGTAGCAGCTTCCATTTCATTAAAACCAGAAAGTTTTTGTATTAATGCTTCCCATCCAACTTTTATTCTTGAAGAATTATACAACATATTGATCTCTTTTAAAAGTTCTTGAGAAATATTACGTGTATGTTCAAGCTGATTTTCTAAAGACTTAAGATACTTTTTTATGTATTCCTCAAGGCCTTCACTTGGAGGAACTGCATCAAATCTTTTTGGTTTCTCAGGCAACTCTTTGACTAAACCTTTATTCATTAATGATGATATAACACCATAAACTCTTTGTAATGGTATTCCAGTTGAGCGGCTTAACTCATTTGCTGATAGTTTACCATATTCTATTAGTGCTTTATAAGCACGAGCTTCATAACCAGTAAGACCTACAGATTCCATTAAATGTATTAATTTATCCTCCATATTTTTTCACATTTTACTTTTACCTATAAAGTTAAAAAATGTTACTAAGAAATTATTTTTATGTAAGTAATAATTATAACATGCTCAGGTGGTAAAAATTATTAAAGTGGGAGTAATTGGTTCTGGCTTTTGGGGGCGAAATCATATAAGAGTACTTAAAGAGATTAATGATGTTGATCTTGTTTTCATAGCTGATATAGATGTGAGTAAAGCAGAAGAAGTTAGTAAAAGATTTAATGTGAAATTTTTTGGGGATTATAAAGAAGCTTTAGAAAAATGTAGTGTTGATGCAGTAACTATTTGTACTCCAACACATACACATTATGAGATAGCACTTGATGTAATTAAAAAGGGTATTGATGTTTTAATAGAAAAGCCGGTCACAGGTGATTTAACAAAAATATTAAAGTTGTCAGAGATTGCTAAAGATGAGAACGTAAAAGTTATGCCAGGTTTTATTGAACGTTTTAATCCAGCAGTAAATTATCTGAAACATTTAATTGATACGGGTAAAATAGGTCATGTTATTACAATAATTGCTGAACGTGTATCCAGAAGACCTGAACGGGTAAAAGATGTGGGAGTGCTATATGATTTAGGTATACATGATATTGATGTAATAAGATACATAACTAATCAGCAAATTAAATCAGTATATGGTATTACAGGAAGGGTCCAAGGTAATTATGAAGATTATGCGCTGGTATTATTGTACTTAGAAAATAACATAACTAGTTTTATTAACACTAATTGGTTAACACCTAGAAAAATTAGAACCTTAAAAGTCACAGGTAGTGAAGGTATAATTACTATTGATTACATAACTCAGGAAGTAACCATAGAAAATCATGAGGGAACATTTAAACCATATATAGAATATTCAGAACCTCTAAAACTTGAACTCCAGCATTTTGTTAATGTAATAAAGGGTGAGAAACCATTAGTAACGCTTAATGATGCTATTGTTGCATTATATGTAATTGATAGTGCATTAAAATCAGCAAAAACGGGTTTTCCTGAAAATCTCGTAGAAATAAAGACATTATTGCACTTATGAATAAAAACTATTAATATTTTTCTATAAAAAAATTAAGTTAATTAATGATTTCTCTTTTTATAAGACTGGTGTAACAATTGGCTGGTTTTGGTTTTGAAGTTGCTAGTCCTGAAGAAGGATTACCTAATATCAAGCACACGATTTTAGTTATGAGTGGTAAAGGAGGAGTAGGAAAATCATTTGTAACTGTCAATATTGCTGCAATACTCGCATCATCTGGATTAAGTACTGGAGTATTAGATGCTGATATACATGGACCATCAGTGCCAAAAATGTTAGGCATAGATTACATGAGATTAGTAGCGCCTGATCCTGGTCAGCCATTAAAACCTATTACCGGTCCAAATAATATAAAAGTTATTTCTATAGCATTTCTACTGCCCACTTATGATACACCAGTTGTTTGGAGGGGCCCGCTTAAAGCCAAAGCTATTCAGGAGTTTGTGAAAAATTTAGATTGGGGAGAATTGGATTATCTTATTGTTGATCTACCACCGGGAACAGGTGATGAACCTTTAAGCGTTGCTCAAGAACTCAAGAGACCAAGCGGCGCAATAATTGTAACAATACCTTCAGAAGTATCTCAGATAGTAGTTGAAAAGGCAGTTAATTTTGCATTTGCATTAAAGATTCCTATAATAGGTATAGTGGAAAATATGAGTGGTTTTACATGTCCAGAGTCTGGAAAAACTTATAAAATATTTGGTGAAGGTGGTGGTGAAAAAATAGCAAAAAGAATGAATGTACCATTCTTGGGAAAAATACCATTAGACCCTAGAATAACAGAAATGTCCGATAAAGGTGCACCATTTGCACTACGTTATCCTAATGCGCCAGCGAGTAAGATATTGTATGAAATTGTTGATAGGGTAAGAAAATTTGTAGAGCAAAATAAATAAGCTTGTGAGTTATAGAATAACAAAGGAAATCATGAACTTAAATAAGAGCTCTTATAAATCAAAGCTTATAATTCCGCAACCTTTAAATAAAATGCTTTATTTTAGAAGAATAATAGCACATATTATAGATATTATGATTTCATTGGGTATAACAGCAATAATACCAGAATTATCAAGAACGATTCTATTTATTTCATATGGGTATTTAGGATTAATTTTGAATACATTCATTGTATTGGTGATATATTCTACATTGATGGAGGGAGCGTTTGGTTTTACGTTTGGTAAATTTCTCTTAGGATTAAGAGTAATTTCTATAGATGATGATCCAATGAGTTTCACAAAATCATTTGGGCGCAATATGTTTAGGTTTTTCGATGCATTACTTCTTTATATACCAGTTTTTTTATGGTGGCAAAGAATAGGTGATATGACTGTATCAACAATGGTAGTGTCAAAGTATCAAAAAATGGATATTAAGGTTTTTCATGTTACAAAAGAAATATTTCTTTCGGTTGAAATGCAACGGAATAATATTGCACAAGAGTTATCTATGAAGAATGTTAAGTTTACGGAAATGAAAATGAAAATTCAAGAACTCATGGATTTAGAATGGTTTTTGTCTCATGCTATAATTTCTGATGCAATGGATCAGGAAGGTATTCTTGAATTTGAAGAATTACGTCGTAAGTATAATTTAAACTTTCCTAATTTTTAACCAGCTATATGTTAAATAAATTATAACAATTAAAAATACTATTAGAGCAAATATAATTTTTATTATTGGATCTATTGGACTGGGTGTGAAAAAAGATTCAATTAATGCAGCAAAGAATAGTAAAATACTGCCACCTAAAGATACATTTATTGCATCTGATGCAGCTTTTCTTAATGCATATCGAGAACCATATGTTGAATAATTTTTGAGAAACCTATAACCAAATCCTAATGATGCTCCAAATGATGTTAAAATAGCTGTTAGTTCTAATGTTCCATGTGGTAATATTAATGACCAAAATTTTAAGGTATTAAAGGTGTTATAAGAAGAATACACTAAACCTAGAATGAAACCATTTATAAATGCGGTAAGTATTGTTGGAACATCCGCAAGAATTGATAATGCTAGTGCAAAACCTTGTACTCTTAAATTATTCATAAGAATTTGAATGAATAAAATAATTGATGAATATTGCCTATTTACTTCAGGATTTAATGAGAGGTTAACGGGGAATGATGATCCAATTATGAAACCTAAACCATAAATTATGATTGCTAGAATGATAAATATGGCATTATGAAATATGGCTAACGGATACCTAAACATTATGAAATTATAAATACGTGATTTCAATGGTTTTATTTCAGATAATTCATAACCATTAAGACGTAACGCAATTATGTATTCTGTTGAAAGTCTTTCATATATACTCTCTGTTATTAATCCTCTTTTTAGATCTTGTTTTAGCATATTTAATTTCTCTTTGTAAAGATTCACTTCCAAATTTTGCATCGTATTAAGTAATAGGTAAACTAATTTAAAAATATTCATATTTTGGTATAATAAATTTAATCATTATCCCAATACCGTTTTGTTCGTGCATAATCAATTTCAGCCTTTAATATTAAACGATACAGTTCATTCTCATTAGAAGCAATACTTAATATTCTGGCAGCTGTTTTAGGTCCTATGCCTCTGCCAGCCATTGCTTGTATCGCTTTTTTACCATAAGATGCTACAAGTTCTGCGGAAAACATAAGTTTATTAAGGCTTTTTAAAAGATCTTTATCTTTTTTAGGAATTTGCAATTTCTTATTTATCATATTTGCTATTTTTAATGCTACATCATCTTTAGGATGTGTGACTGCGATCATGACTGACCCACACTTCGGGCAATAAATTTTTTCGGGTAAATTCTTAACAGTTTCTATTGTTTGCCAACCGCAATACATACAAATGAGTCTCATTTTTTCAGAGTCAATACGTGTTTTAACAGTTGTAATTATTGCATCAGCAGAAGCTAGTTTCAAAGCAAACTTTCCAATACTAAAGTTTTCGAATAGACTTTTTGATAATGGTGATGGGTCATTAGTTTTAAATGATTCTATTTTTATTTGATTCATTGCAATCTTTCTTAATATTTCAAGCGCACCATTAAAATCAGTATAATGGTTTTTTAATTCATTTAATGCTTCATCAGCAACAGGGGTATTTTCTAATTCTGCAAGAACTGATCTTGGTACTTCACTGACTTTATGCTTAGAAATTACACCAAATCTTACAGCAGTTTCTTTAAGAAAACGTTCATATTCATTGCTTTCTTTTAAGAGATATTCTAAATACTTTGGATTTTCATTAAGATATGCTGGTATCCATCTAATGAATGCACTTTCTATAAGTTTTGCTGAGATTGGAGCTTTAGAATAAAACAGTACTTTCATTGAATCTACAAGATATTGTGTTTTCAAAAACGCTTCTTTATTTAAAATACCTTTAATGATCATTGCTATTGCTCGGTTAATCCTTGTACCGAATGATAAGTGAATAACACATACATCACCGACTTGTTCAATAACAATTAGCTTTGAATCTGGTATTGGATAATTCTTTTTAGCATACTCGTTTAATGCTTGTTTTAAAATACTATCTGCATGTTCACTAACAGGATATCCTAAATCTCTTAAACTTACTTTATCACTAATTATTTTTTTCCTGAGATCTGCAGAAAGCTCAGCTATTTCATGTGGTACAGGAATCGTTTCACCAAACCATATGGGTGCATCGCCGATCTCTTCTACAGGTTCTAATGAAACCCGCGCATTTTTTGGATCAACATCAACTACATGCCATACACGACCAGCCAAAATTATTAAGGCATTTTCATCAAGGGCAGTTTTAGCATATTCCTCGTCTAACATTCCAATTCTATTATTACTAACAATATCTATTGCTTCATAGAATTTAGTTTCAGGTATTGTTGATAAATTTTCATAATAATATGATATTGAAGGTGTGCCACGACTTTTTGCTTTTAACTCATTATCTGCGTAAAGCCTAATTTTACCAGTTTTCTCTAAAAATTCTGCGATCATAATAAGAGTTTCAGTAGTTAGATCTTTATAAGGCCAACTTCTTTTTATAACTTTTTGAAATTCATGTAATGATGCACTTCCTCTCTCTAAAACATATCCTACTAATTGATGAGCAAGAACGTCCAATGATTCTTTATACATTGGTAAAGAGGTTAATATGCCTCTCTTTGCATAATCTAAAATAGAGACAGATTCTAATATTTCATCTATATTTGTTGTGATTATTGCACCTTGAGCTTTTTCACCAAGCCTATGCATTGACCTACCAATTCTTTGTATTAACCTTGTAGGATCTCTTGGAGAACCGAATTGTATTACATAATCAATAAATCCTATATCAATACCTAATTCCAATGAGCTTGTACTTACTACTAATTTCAATTTACCATCTTTTAACATTCTTTCTACTTCTTCTCTAATTGATCTATCTAATGAACCATGATGAACAAAAGCCTTTAGCTGCGGATTAACATTAGAGATCTGAAAAGCCATGTGCTCAGCCATTTGACGTGTATTAGTAAATAGTATTATAGACTTTTTATCATATGAAATTTTAACAATCCTTTTTGCAACGTTGACTTCATTACTATCTATATAATCAATAATAACATCAATCTCCCTAGGAACATCAATGTTTATGACTGTAAAATCACGATTTACACCAAATAACATATGTGCGACACCTTCTAAATCACCGACTGTAGCTGATAGACCTATTCTTTGCACATCATATTCTGTAATTTCAACTAACCTCTCTAGTGCTACAGCTAATTGTGCACCTCTTTTACTAGGAAAAAGTTCATGAATTTCATCAACAACAATAATTCTTACCCATTTTAATAAGGGTCTTACATTTTTGGCTACAAGCATTGCTTGAAGCATTTCAGGTGTGGTGATTAAAATATCCGGGGGATTTGTTATTTGTTCTTTACGTTCTGCTTGTTTTGTATCCCCATGTCTAATAGCAATTCTAAGTCCTGCACTTAGGGCAATGTCCATCATCCTTCTTAATATATCTCTATTCAGTGCACGCATTGGAGTTATATAAAGTGCTTTAATACCCCTAGTATTAATTTTTAAGACTAAGTCTATAAGAGGAAAAAATGTAGCTTCGGTTTTGCCAGATCCTGTAGGTGCTACAATAAGTACATTTTTTCCTTTAATTATTAAGGGGATAGCTTTCTTTTGTACTTCAGTTGCTTCTTTATAACCATAACTAGCTATTATTTTCTGCAAATGTTCACTTAGATATTCAAATCCACTCATTGTTCTACTATTTTTAATTAATATTTCTATATATTTCTTTAATGAGATAATAAAAATATTCATATGAACTCTAAATAATTTAATTTTATGAAGAAAACATTGTCATATAATAAATACTTTTGATTATATTTGATTATGAATTACATAAAAGATAAGATATTTATAGTGATACATGATAATTATATAGAGAGTATGTTAGAATCAATTTTAAGAATATTTGGTGTTTATAAAATATATGAGACATGGCTTTATAATCAGATTAAAAATGGAAATATGCCTAAACATGTTGCGATAATAATGGATGGGAATAGGAGATGGGCTAAGAAACGTGGATTATTGCCATGGCTGGGTCATAGATATGGCGCTAAAAAAGCACGAGAATTTCTTAAATGGTGTCTTGATTTAGGCATTACCACTGTTACTTTATATGTATTTTCTACTGAAAATTTCTTACGTACACCGGAAGAGGTGAATGAACTCATGAAAATAGTTGAAGAAGAGGTTATAAAAGCGCTTGATGATAATGAGTTAAAGCATAATAGGGTTCGTGTAAAAATATTAGGAAAAAAAGAATTATTGCCTAAAAGTCTTAGAGATAAATTAGAACAATTAGAAAAGAACACTGAGCAGTATGATAGGTATTTTTTGAATATTGCTATAGCTTATGGAGGGAGGATGGAGATTGTTGATGCAGTTCGTAATATAGTAAAAGATGTTTTAGCTGGTAAGCTCACTATTGAGCAAATCTCAGAAGCTGAAATAGAAAAAAGATTGTATACATCACATTTACCAAATCCATATCCTGATCTTGTTATTAGAACGAGTGGAGAAGAAAGATTATCAGGTTTTCTGCTCTGGCAATCTGCATATAGTGAACTCTATTTTATAGATGTGTACTGGCCTGATTTTAGAAAAATTGATCTATGGCGAGCAATTAGAACATACCAAAAAAGAGAGAGAAGGTTTGGTCGTTAATTATTTAATAATCCATGAAAAGTCTGGAATGTATTTTCGTTTTTTAACTCTTTCACTTAATGCATGCGAAACAAGAGGCAATGCTATAGTTGCATCACAATAACAAACAACATTCTTTCCATGTGGTGATTCTTTACCCCAGCTTATGGCTTCTTCGAATGTTGCGCCAGATAATCCTCCCCATTGAGGACTATCAGTAGTTATCTGAATTGCATATTTGTGTGGATGTTCAATATCATTTTTATCTCTAAGTCTTAATGCCACGGCTATAAGTTGGATAAAATCTTTTGGCACTCCTCCACCAATATAAATAACGCCTGTTTCTTTGCTTTTTGCTCCAATTTCAACAATCTCCTCAAAATCTTTCATTTGGTCTAGTATTATTCTCTTTCCTTTAGTGAATCTTAAAATCATGTTAGCTATACCATAACCGCTATCTACAAGTGCTGGACTGAAAATTGGAACATTATTTTTGTATGCTGCTGTTACAATACTCTCAATGCCTTTCTGATTAAGCCACTTACCAAGAAGATATAAATATTCTCTAGAAGAATAAGCGTAATTTGGATCAAGGGTATCAGTAAATTCAGCAAGTAAATTCTCCATTTTTCTGTATTCCATTTCATCAGCGTATACATCATAAAATCTATCAATATTATATTTAAAGAGTTCACGATCATCAACTAAATGACTACCTTGCCAATAAGAACCTCCCATAGCTTCTAGAATATCTTCTGAAATATTTGCTCCTGTAGATACTAATACATCAATAAACCTATTCTCTATTAACCATTTTATGATCTTCCACTGGCCTGTAGTGCTTAAAGAACCCGCTAAACCCATAAATATTGTTACTTCATCTTCTAACATTGATGCCCATACATCAACAACTTCACCTAATTTTCTTCCTTGAAAACCAGTTTGAGACATTTCTTTAAGTAATTCTGAAACACTTTTACCATTTTTTACTTCAATTGTTTTTAACTTCCTTTGGAAGTATGGATTTTTCATTTGTGGTCTCATTTATAATTTAATTACTTATCCTTAAATTTTTCGCAACATAAATATATGAGTTAAGAAAATTATCCTTAATTAAAGAAAAATTATGCGCGAATTGAGAAACAATAAGAATGCATCAGAAGATAGGGAGGAATTAATTAATAAAATACGTAAAGTTAATGAATTATTACGAAACTCCTTAGATAAATTATTATATCAGAATGAATGGTACATTCAAAAGGATCATATAGAATGGCCTGGCAATTCAGCATGGGAGATTATGATGGGTGCAGTACTTGTACAAAAATCTTCATGGAAAAATGTATCAAAAGTATTAGAGAAGTTACGAAGTAATAATATTGCTTCTCCAAAACACGTTCTTCAAGTTAAGACTAAAACTTTAATTAAGATTATTAAGCCTGCAGGATTCTCAGAAAGAAAAGCTAGAACAATTAAAGAGTTAGCAAAGCTAATAGAAAAACATAAGTCAATAGATGCGTTATTTAACAGATCTTTTAAATATGTTAGAGAAACATTACTTAATGTATATGGTATAGGTAATGAAACTGCTGATGTTATTATGCTTTATGCTGGAAATATGCCAGCAATGCCTGTAAGTGATTACACTAAAAGAATATTAAGTCGCGTTTTAGGCATAAAGAAAGAATACACTTATGATATTTGGCAACAATTAATTTCAAATGCCTTAAATTCGATACCCAGTTATAAGACTTTTCATGCGTTAATGAGTGAATTAGGATATCATTATTGTCGACCTAAACCTCGTTGTCTGAATTGCCCATTACTATCTATATGCGATTATGCGCATTCTCATAAAGAAATATATATATGAATAAAATAATTCGAACTATGGAGAGAACGTTAGTATTAATAAAACCTGATGGTGTGAAGCGTGGTTTAATAGGAGAAATTATTTCAAGATTTGAGAAAACAGGTCTAAAAATTATTGGTTTAAAAATGGTACAACCAACAAAAGAGCAAGCATTAAACTTTTATCCTTCTGATAATGATTGGCTTATCAATGTAGCTAACAAATCCTTAAAAGTATATAAGGAACTTGGAATTGACCCTAAAAAGGATTTTGGTACGGAGGATCCAATAATAATAGGTAAAATTATTAAAGAATGGTTAGCTGAATTTCTTGCTTCTGGACCGTGTGTAGCTATTGTTATTGAAGGTAATAGAGCAATAGAGGTTGTTAGAAAAATAGTTGGTGCAACAAGACCATATGAATCAGCACCAGGAACAATTAGAGGTGATTATTCAACGGATAGCCCAGAGTTAGCGAATTTACGGAGAAGGCCTCTTAGAAATTTAGTTCATGCGTCAGATAGTAAAGAAACTGCAGAACGCGAGATTAAGTTTTGGTTTTCTGATAATGAATTATATGTTTACAAAAGAGCTGATGAGGAGATTATATATGGGTTTCGCTCTACGTAGGCGTACGTAGGTACGCATCAGCATACCTATCGTACGCGTAGTAGAGCTTGGGCTTCACAGCATCATATAGGAACCTCACGAGTTCATCGGTCCCACTCCGCTCCGCCCCTGTCTCGACGTACCCACCCACCATGCAGTGGGGAACGCCGACCATCTTCAGTCCCCCTACTTCCTGTGTGTGCACGTACCCCTCCTCAGCGGAGGTCTTGGGTCTATGCTACCACCCTACTGCCCGTGCACACAAATGCTCAAATCCGAAAATCTATATAAACCTATCTATTTTGAAACTGCTGAGTATGGCTAGACCGCGATCACTTGAGTTGTTTGAATTGATTGATGTCCTTTTAAAGGAGCATGAGGATATTAAAAAAGATCTTCTTGATCTTAAGGATGCTGTTGATAAAAAGGATTATGCAAAGGTTAATGAAATCATTATTAAGTTTAATCAATATCTTAATCAGCATATCATTGATGAGGAAGCAACATTATTAAAGGTTCTTCTCAATAGGTATGGTCGTGAAGGTTCTCAAGATGCTATTAGAGTATTTCAGCAACATATAAGGATTCATCAATTAATAGATGAAATAAAAAGTTTGCTTGATTTCTCACCAGAATTAATTAATATAAAAAGGGAGGAATTAGCGAATCTTCTTTTTGAACATTTTGGTAAAGAGGAAGATTATGTTTTTCCTCTAGTTAAAAGAGCATATAAAGAATCTTTTGGAAGATCATAATTTGTTCTACAAGTTTTTTAAGTACTCTTCTATATGTTCATGTGGTGCTGATTGTGCGTTATGATCGTTTATTGTATATAATAATTATTGTGGGTTTGTTGACACGCATTATTTTTGCGCCATATTCTTCAGGTTCAGATATACCGCAATTTTATGGATTTGCTAATACGTTTCTCAGGCATGGTTTTAGTTTTTATTCTTATGCTAACGGATCCGATTATAAGAATGAAGGTTGGCCTTATGCATGGTCATATGTTTATCCTCCACTACCAATATTTTTATTCACTGTAGCAAGGTTAATTTCTGGCGGATCAACGGATATTATTGTTGAAAATGTTAATAATTCTATCTTAATAAATACAGGATTAGTGATTATAGAAACTTACCCTGATTATAATGTGTACGTTAATCCTGTATGGATTATGTCCATTAAAAGCATTTTTATATTATTCGATATAATAATTACAATATTACTTTACAGACTTGCTGGAGGAGAGCGTAAAGGATTGCTAATTTCTATGCTTTACTATTTAAATCCTATGGTAATCTATATCTCTGCAATCTATGGTATGTTTGATCAGATTGCATTTGCTTTCCTTCTCCTTTCATTATTTTTCATGAAGAGAAATATGTTAATTTCGGGCATATTTATGGGACTTGCGTTAGCTACTAAACAAACTATATGGGTTGCGTTCATTCCTTTTTTTATTTATTTATTAGCGACATTCAATATTAATAAGATTGTTAATTTTTTAATAAGTCTATTAGTAACTTTTATTGTAACTTTGCTACCATTTATTATATTTAATCCTAATTCCTTGTATATTATTTTTAAAATCTTTTTAAATCCTGAGGGTAAACCTGGTTATACTGAGCCAATTGTTTACAGTTTTAATGGTATTTCAAGTCTTATGACCTACTACAATAATTTGGAAGCATCAGGAAATTTAGTTCCTTTATCTAATGCTATGCGACTTGCGATAATAGGATCATGGTTTTTACCATTTATTGTTCTTTTTCTCCTTACTATAATCTCTACAGATTTTTCCAAAGATTCATTAAAAGCACTCGCATTGGGATATGCTTCTTTTATCGCTACATATTGGAGGATAAATCATCAATATCTTGTTCCTTTAATAGGATTTTTAGCATTACTTATGACCAGGAAAGAAAACAGACTTAGATTGATCAGTATAATACTTATTGTTTTATCAGGCTTTTGGCCTCTCATGTTTCCTACTAGTTTTTGGTTTCATGTACATCTTCAACCCCAGTTTAGGAATGAATCGTTAATTAATATTGTTAATTTGTTAACATTAAAAATTTTTGACCAAGTTTATTATGTTATCTATTCACTAATATTAACAATAACACTTTACATATTTGTACTCATAAATACAATACCTGATATAGTTAATGTTATAAAAAGAAGGGTTAGTAATTGACAACAGCAATTCTTGTTTTCGGGTTATCTTTTATAAGGTTGTAAGAAGAGTACAGAAATTTTCTTTATCATTTCTTATAGTGATAAAAATTGCCTCTTTAGTTATTTTTTATTATAACGAAGTTTTCTAATTACTGGGTTAACATGAGCACAATGAGCAATTTCAAAACATCCGTAAGTATGCATTCAATGAAACTTTTAAGAGATAAAATATATACTTTGATATTCATATTAATAATATTATTTTCAATCTTAATACCATTTATGATATTCATATTAAGTCCGTGGATACTTTTTGTTTATTGGTCTCTTTTGGCAATCATGTCTATAATACTTTCCTATTTATACTTTAGGGGTGTTGCTAAGTGACTGAAGGAATATCAATCTTATCTAGTACAGCACTCATAATATTTATAATGATTATGCTAGGTCTTGGAGAATATGCAAGGAGAAAAGGAGCATTAAAATCTGTAGAAGAATTTTACTTAGCTAACAGAACATTAAATACTTTACACTACTTTTTCACATATTTTGCTACAACATATAGTGCTTTTATGTTTATAGGACTTGTTGGCTACTCATATCTTTATGGGGTTGGTTCATTAGGATTTGAACTCACTTATCTCATGGGAACAGCAATGATTTTAAGCCTTTTCTCAATTCCAATATATAGAAAAGCAAAAAAATTAGGCGTAATAACACCAACACAACTTATTTATTTAGAAAATGGTTCAAAGCTAGCTAGGTATATTGTAAGCATTTCATATTTAGTTTTTCTCATACCTTACATGAGTGTCCAAATTATAGGCCCTGCTATTATTTTAAGCACTTTAGGTATTCCAAAAGAAATATCAATACTAGTTACTTTATTCACAGTATTCATTTATGTATATTTTGGAGGCATGAGAGGTGTTGTTTATACGGATATTGCTCAAGGAGCATATTTTCTCTTGATCTCTTTAATATTTCTCGCAACAGTATTTCAAGGACTTTTTTCTACACCTATACAGCTTCATACAATTCCTGGTGGACAGTCATATTGGACATTTGAAAGGTTTCTTTCGCTAACTATACCATGGATTTTCTTCGCATTAACTAATCCACAAGTTCTTCAAAGAGTATACGTTACTAATGATGAAAAAAGCTTAGCTAAAGGAACAATCTTTTTCCTAACTGCAGGTTTTATATTAACTATAACAATGGTTCTTACTGGACTTGGAGGAGCCGGACTATATAAATTATCAACAAAAGATCCTAACATGATTACACCTATGATCATGTCTAATCTTTCAATAAGTTTTCAATTAGCTATAGCTTTAGCAGTATGGGCAGCAGCATTATCCACGTTTGATTCAATACTATTAACACTAGCATCAGTAATAGATGTAGATCTTATCGGAAAAAAGAGTGTGAAAGTAGGAAGAATAGCAGTATTAGGAATAGTTATTATTGTTGGAGTATTTTCCTTTTATACTGCAGCCCCTGTTGTTATACTTGCAGTTACTAGTTCTGCAGCATTACTATATCTAGCACCTATCTTAATTGTAGCAATTTTACGAGGACTTACAAGAAAAGAGGCTTCATTCCTCACACTACTAGGTTTCGCATCATTCGTTCTACTCTTCATGATAAGAAACTTAATTTATCCCAACCCCCTTGATTACGCATCTCTTGGAAGTCTAGTTTTAACATCATTAGCATCAATTATTATATACTTAAAAAATCCAACAATTATAAAAAGATTTTAATATAGGTAATCCTATTAAATATACATGCCAATTGAAGTATTAGCTGGACCTTTAATTTTTCTCTTAGCAGTTTTCCTAATATTAATAGGAGTTATACTTATAATTTTAATCGGTGCACTAATTTTCTTCTTTCCAGCTATAATTGCTGCCTTAATAGTTTGGTTTATTACTGGTGGTGATAAAATTCTCACAGCTCTAACATTTTTAATAATAGCAGCAATATCATTGATAAAAAGAAAATGAAATTTGAAATAAAAATTAAAATAATGATTTATATTGGTCTCTGAGAACCTTTTTATCTATTTTTCCAGTACTCGTTTTTGGTATTTCGCTAACAAATATGAATCTATCTGGAATCCACCATTTAGCAATCTTGCCAGATTCTGCATAACCTTCTAAATATTTCTTTAATTCATCCTCTGTAACTTGCATACCTTTTCTTGTAACTATAATTGCTACTGGTCTTTCACCCCATCTTGGATGTGGAGCACCAATTACTGCTACTTCTGATACAGCTGGATGCAATGCGATCAAATCTTCAAGTGTTAAGGATGAAATCCATTCACCTCCACTTTTTACAACATCTTTTATTCTATCCACAATTTTTATATATCCATATTCATCAACTACTGCCACATCACCAGTATGCAACCATCCTCCAGACCATAATTCTCTTGTTTTTTCTGGATCTTTATAATAATCTTTAGTAAGCCATGGAGCTCTAACAACAATCTCACCAACTGTCTTGCCATCTCTTGGCACATCCTTACCTTCAGAATCAATTACACGTAACTCTACTAATGGAATAGGTATACCTGTTTTAGTTATCACATCAATTAACTTTTCAGTTGGCCAATCGAGCATGTCTTCTCTTGGATTAGCTATTGTGAGTACAGGCGCAGTTTCTGATAAACCATAACCAGCAAGTACTTTAATACCAAGTTGCATTGCTTTTAATGCTAATGCTCTAGGTAATGCGGCTCCACCAATTACTACTTTCCAATTTTTTAAGTATTCTTTATAATTTTCAACCTCAGGATGATTAACAATCATATGGAGTATTGTTGGAACCATGTGAGAAAATGTTACTTTTTCTTTTTTAATGAGTTCTAACTCTATTTTAGGATCATATCTACCAGCTAGCACTATCTTATTCCCTATCATAGCTGCAACGTATGGTAATCCCCATGAATGAACATGAAAGAATGGTACTAATGGCATCATAACATCTTTAGATGTTATGTTTACCGTACTAGGGTATGTTGATAGCATTGCCGCTACTGATAAAGTGTGAAGCACTAATTGCCTATGGGTGAAATGAACACCTTTTGGAAGCCCTGTTGTACCACTTGTATAGAATAATGTTGCTTCAGTATTTTCATCAAAGTCTGGAAAATCATAATGTGATGAAACAGAATTTAACAAATCTTCGTAGTAATATACTGGTTTTAATGATGTTGATGGCATGGCACCAGTATCACTCATTATAACCCATGCTTTCACAGTTGGTAAAGCGCTAGCCACACTTTCAACTATAGGTAAGAATTCATCTCTTAAAAGAACCACATCATCTTCAGCGTGAACCACAGTATAAAGTATTTGTTCTGGAGGTAACCTTATATTTACAGTATGTAATATTGCCCCCATCATGGGAACAGCAAAATATGCTTCTAAATATCTATGCGTATCAAAATCTATTACAGCAACTTTTGATCCTCTTTTAACACCAATAGATTCTAAAGCATTTGCTAACCTTTGTATTCGCTCATAAAATTTCATCCAACTATATCTTGAAATATCCCTGTATACAATTTCTGTAGTTGGTTGTCTATACAGAGTTTGTACAAGAAGTTTCTTAATTATTAAGGGGTATTCATAATAAGACATTGAATTTTACCTCAACAATTTTATTATGTTTAATTGCTTAAAAACTTTTTCTAAAAATATTTATAATCAATGTTGTAAATAATTTAATGTATCTCAATAATCTTATATGTTGTTTTAATCTCACTCTTTTTCTCACGAAGATTTGCGCTTGCTGAACAATATTTTTCCTCAGATAACTTGATCGCCTTCTCAACGCTTTCCTTATCTAAATTCGTTCCAGAAATTTCATAAATTATCTCAATATTTTTATAATATCTTGGATACTCTTCAGCGCGCTCTCCCCTTACCCTTATTACTAATGAGTGAACATCCTTTTTCATCTTTTTTAAAATAGTAACAATATCCATGCCAGTACACGCTCCTAAAGCTACTAATAACAGCTCCATTGGCCTAAATCCAGTATTCTCTCCACCATGATCAGTATCTGAGTCAATTACTACTGCATGTCCCCATTTATCAGTGCCTATAAATTGGAGGCCATCAACCCATTTTACTGCTATTTCGTTCATATATATCACAGCACAAAAAATTAGAATAAATTGAAATATTTTTCTATAATATTGTTTTTGTATCATTAAATTTAGCGTTTGATATTATTTAAGAAATATTCATGCAATCGAGTATCATTAGTTAATTCTGGATGAAATGTTGTACCTATATGAATGCCCTGTTGTATTGCAACAGGTTTATTATCAAGAGTAGCGAGAATTTCTATAGTAGGACCGACTTCCTTTATTGATGGAGCTCTAATGAATACACCCCTGAATGGTTTATTCCCAATTACTGGTATGTTAAGATCAACTTCAAAAGAATCCTTTTGACGTCCATAAGTGTTTCTCTCAACCACCATATCCATTATTCCAAGTAATGGTTGTGAAATTTCTCCAACTGTTTTATCGTATGTCTTTCTTGCCATGATTATTAAACCTGCGCATGTTCCCCATAAAGCTAGATTATCTTCTGCTATTTTGTTTTTTAAAGGTTCTAATAGGTTATTATATTTCATTAATGTACCAATTGTAGTACTTTCACCTCCAGGTATGATTAGCCCGTTAAGATTTTCTAAATCTTTAGGTTTTTTGACCCATACAATTGTACCATTAATGTTTAACTTATTCATAGCTATTTTTAATGCTGTTACATGTTCCTCAACATCACCTTGTAAGCCTAAAACACCTATGTTCATGCATTTACACCTCTTTCTTGCATACGAATCTCTAGTTTTTTAATGTCCATACCTATCATAGATTTTCTCTCATCTATCATGCTCTGTGCTTCAGCAACAATTTCAGGATCATCATAGTGTGTTACAGCTAGAACAATTGCTCTAGCCCTCTCTAGCGGGTCGGATGATTTAAAAATTCCTGAACCTACAAATACACCATCGCTTCCAAGCAACATCATTAATGCGGCATCTGCAGGTGTTGCTATGCCTCCAGCTGCAAAATTTACTACAGGAAGCCTACCAAGTCTTGCGACTTCTTCGACCAACTTATAATTTACTTTAAATTCTCGTGAAATACGTATAAGCTCCTGCATATCGCCTGCTTCATAAACGGCTTTTACTCGTCTAATTTCGTTATTCATTATTCTCATATGTCTGATTGCTTCAGCAACATTTCCGGTACCTGCTTCCCCTTTAGTCCTTATCATTGATGCACCCTCCTCAATTCTACGTAATGCTTCTCCTAAATCTCTAGCACCATTCACAAAGGGTGTTGTGAAATCCCATTTCCAAATATGACGTTCTTCATCTGCTGGTGTGAGAACTTCTGATTCATCTATCATATCTACACCAATTGCTTCAAGGAGTTTTGCTTCATAAATATGCCCTATTCTACACTTAGCCATTACTGGAATAGTAATGTGATCCATGATGTCCTCAATGATCTTAAGACTGGCAGTTCTAGCTACGCCACCTTCTTTCCTTACATCATAAGGTAATTTGTCTAAAACCATTACTGCTACGGCGCCTGAATCCTCTGCAATTTGTGCTTGTTCGATAGTTGTAACATCCATTATGACGCCATGTTTTAACATGTGTGCGAATCCACGTTTAACTAAGGTTGATCCTTGTATACGCTCAGTCTCATTAATAATCATCTTTTTTAATCCTTTAGGATATTCTTCTTCTGAAATGAGTGATATCATTCCAACTCAAATATTATTAAATAAAAATATTATATAAGATTTTGCTTATGTATAAGTTTTCTTTTATATATTAAGGTAGCGTTTGTACTCCCAGTCGGTGATTGTGTATTTTGTAGATTCCCAACTTCCTACAGATGATATGTAATCATCATATTCACGTTTCTTTAAATCTATGAATGATTTGTACAATGCTTCACCCAATGTTATTTTAATAAGTGTGTCTTGTGATAGATCTTTTATCGCTTCTTCTAAATTTATTGGAAGCGCTTTAACACCAATTTTCTCTCTTTCTGTAGTACTTAAATGATATAGGTTAACGTTAACAGGTTTTGATTCTAGTTTCTTCTCTATGCCGTTTATTCCAGCGATTATAATACTACTTAGCGCTAGGTATGGGTTTAGTGATGGGTCTGGATGTCTGTATTCTATATGAGCTTCAATCTTATTTTTGACTAAGTGCGCTGGTACTCTTATTATTGCTGATCTATTGCCATATGCCCATGCTATGTATACTGGGGCTTCATAACCTGGTACAAGTCTCTTATAAGAGTTGACAGTTGGTGCAACAATAGCTGAAAGTGCTCTTGCATGTTCTAATATTCCGCTTGCAAAATTAATTGCAATTTTTGAAATCTGTTCTTTGTTTTCATAAAATAGGTTTTTATTTCCTTTCCATAGGCTTAAATGTACGTGGGCGCCACTTCCATTGATTCCCCAGAAAGGTTTTGCCATGAATGTGGCTGTTATTCCTCTTTCTTTTGCCATGAATTTGAATGCAATTTTTACTAGGAAAAGTCTGTCTGCCATAGTTAATGGGTCAGTTGCTTCTAATGTAAATTCATATTGTCCAGGAGCAACCTCATGATGATGTTTTACTACATTATAAGAATCAAAGAGCTCACCCATTTTACGACATAATTCATCGCCAATTCTAGTTGGTTCAGCTGAATAATAGAACCCATTATCTAATGGTTTTGGTGGTTCGCCTGTGGTCAGAAAGAATTCGAGTTCAATACCCATTAATACTTTAAAACCCATTTTGTTGATTTTCTTCAATGTGTTTTTAAGTACGAATCTTGGATCTTTTTCAAATGGCTCACCATTATATTTATAAAGATCACCTATAACCCATGCAACACCTGGTGAGTCCCATGGAGCAATTACGAGTGTATTTAAATCGGGTTTTATTACTAAATCGCTTTCTTCAATTTCCGTAAAACCTGGTACTGATGATCCGTCAATTCCAGCCCCTTCTTCAATAGCTTCTTCTAGACTATTTTTATGAATTGTCACAACTCTTGGTTGTCCTGCTAGGTCGGAAGCAACTACTCGTAAGTATTTTATTCCTTGTTTTTCTAATATATCTTTTACAGTTTTATTGGTCTCTGGCATATAGAATATTCAGATTTTTTGCTTTTAAACATTTAGTTCTAAAACACTAATTTAAACTTAGAAGTTGTTCTAAAAAGAACCACATAGTTAACGTAATCCTGCAATTTCACTTTCAAGTGATGAGACTAAATTTGCAAGTATCTGCATTACCTTATATGCTTCAATAATATTTTTAGCGTGATATCTGAGCGTGTATGGATCAATTCTTTCCATGTTAGGTATTCGTTCTCCAGTATCCGCATAAGCCGTATTTTTCATTATGAAAGTAAAGATTGGATTATTTACTTTGAGTGGTTTTGCTTCTTTTCCTATTTTTGCCACAGCTTTTTTAATACTTTCTCTTAAAATTTTTTCTATTTTATATATTGATGGTGATATTGATGCATATCTAGTAATTGATTCTTTGAATGTAACATACTCGATCCATGGTGCTTTTTCAAGTACATCTATTTTAAGCTTATCATCACCACCAACAAGTATTATTGGTACATCATATTCACCTGCAACTAGAGCATTAATATAGAATTCGCTTGCTTTTACATTATTTACGCGAATTTCATAAAATGATTGACCACTATAAGTATGATCTAATATTGCGTGCGTTGTTCCTGCTGCTGCATGATAACCTATGAAGAGTGCAGCATCAAAACCTCTCTCAATTCCATACATCATATCAACTGGTCTTAAACTACCTCTTATGAGTGATACATATTCAGGCATCTCTTCATAAATAATACTACCCATGTACCAGTGTGAGTCTGCAACATATATTTCATCAATTCCATTTTCATGCAATGCCTCTACAGTAATTTTTGTTATTTTAGTGGTTATTTTTCGCCCTTCTTCATGCAAGAATGACTTGGGCGCAGTTTGCGCAACATGGAAAATTCCGGGCATTCCTTCCATATCAACGGATACATAAGCTCTCATATCATCTTTTATGTTACCATAATACATATAAGTTTAACTATTAAAACCATCCTATCTTTCGGAAGAATACGACTAATACTAGCGCAAAAGTTATCATTATTGTAAGGATTAAAGGATAAGCATATGGTAAATGTGCTTCAGGTATTTCAAGATTCATGCCATATATTCCGGCAATGATTATTAATGGTAACGCTATTACATTTATTGCTGTTAATTTCTTCATTACAATATTTAATGATAGCGAAATCGATGAGAGATGTAAATCACGTATATCAGCTAATCTCTCCTTTTGTGTTTCAATAAGCTCAATTAAATGTGCAGAATCCTCATAAAATTCTCTCAATAATCTCTCACTTTCAAGTGAAAGCTTGTACACTCCTTTACCGAGTAATAAAGAAATATGCTCTCTTGTAAAATAAAAAGACCGTCTTAGCTCTATTAATGAAGATCTAATACTTCTGAATTTTTCAATATTTATTTTAGATGGTGTTTTAATTACAAGATCTTCTAATCTGTCTATATAATTATCCATCACATCAATTATATTATAATACTCATCAATTAATTGGCTCATTATAGTTGAGAACAAAACATCTATACTTAATGCTCTGACCCTATAATCATTCCTTCTTACACGCTCCTTAATCTCATCAAGAAACTTTTGTAATAAACTAAATACAATTAACCTATTCTCACCCAATACTATTACTAATGGTAAACCATGAACCCTATTCTCCCTTATCTGAAACTGCTGCAATACCAATACAAGTTGATCATCCACAATTAATCTGGACCTTTTAATATCATCTCTTGTAAATTTTACTGGAATAACACCTAATTTCTCCATCATATCAATTATATCATTAACATTATCTATGTGAACCAATACCAAGCACTTCTCTCTAGAAACTTTTGAAAAAACTTTAACATCATAAGGTATCTCATCAATCTTTTCAGCATCATAAACAATGCAAGAAATATTCATATTAAAATTATCATGCTAACAGCTTATAAACTAATTGTCAACTATTATTCATAATCACGAACAATTTTAAAGAACACCCTTAAATAAGATTTTTGTCATTAGTTTTTTCTTGTTCATTCATGGACATACTAGACCTTATCTCAAGTGAATCGGTTCATTTGATGCTATTTTACAGTTACAGTTGTATTAAAGGTTAAGTTTATTAAATCGCTTGTATCAATAATACTCATGTCTAATGAAAAAGGACAATTTAAAATTAAACATAACTTCTTAGTAGATTTTATTTTTGATGAGAAATTTAGAGTTTATAGGATTATTTTAGGAATTGTTCTAGTTCTTGTGTCATTAATTTTTGTAGAAACCTTTGTTAAAGTTATTTTATGGTTAATTGGCCTAATGTTTATAGCATCGGGTGTTGTAAAATCGTGTCCAATAAGAGAACGTGTTAAGAAGCAAATAAAGTTTTAATATTAATATTTATATGAGAAATCTGGGCCGGTAGTTTAGTCTGGGAGAATTCCCGCCTCGCACGCGGGAGATCGCGGGTTCAAATCCCGCCCGGTCCATATCAAAATTCATTAAAAGTTATTCATGCTTTAAATTTCATGAAAATCCTACTGATATTTATAAACAATAAAAGTAATCAAGCTGTTATTAATCTCTCGGCTAATGGATGCCCCTTTACTCTAATCTCAAACACTTTATTCCATCCAAATGGTGCTTTGTATGTTTCTATATTTTTAGAGAGCTCTTGGTACATTTTTTTAAGAAGTATTAATGCTTCTGATGGTTTCTTTAGATTATTACTAAGATGCGCATATGGATAAACAAGGACTCGTTTTGCGCCAATTTCTTTTATAACTCTGTTAATCTCATTTAAAGCATGTGATAATGTTTCATCATTATCATTTGTCTCTATTGAGGTTAAAAGAAGTAAAACTTCCTCTATTTTTATAGGTTTTTTCTCCACATCTTCAGCAATTTTTATTTCTTTTGCAACTGGTTCATAGTGAACGTAATCACAGTGTAATGCTAATATTCTCATAATTTACACCAGATATCCTATGTTCTATTCTGATTTAAATCTTTTACTTACATGATTTTTAAACTATGAAAGTAACTTAACCCTTATTTGCTGGAGAATTTGTTAAATAAGTTCAAAAAACATAATAAACAATATAAAAATTCTCTTCATCTACCTGTTCATCATAATTGTATAGCAGCTCAACAAAAATCTGCTTTATAATAATCTTTATCGCTTCACATATTGCTGGTTTTCCATCATCATGTATAAAACAAACTCCGAACCAATAGTGAATGCAGCAAAAAGATGTAGATGCGATAGGTATTAGTGAACTAGATTATTAGAAGTAAATATTTTAAGTTGTCATGCTTATTTAGATTATAGAAATATTAAAAAAATAGGGATCAGATTATGATTTCGAAAGAGGAGATACGAAAGAAAATATGGTATTTGCTTGAAGAGAAAAATATAGCGTTGTTTCCAAGACCAGTTTTTGGTAGGATACCTAATTTTAAAGGTGCTGATGTTGCGGCTAAAAGGTTAAGTATGTTGTCTGAATTTATTTCTGCTGAAGTTATTAAGGTGAGCCCTGATTCCCCTCAACGGTGGGTTAGAGAGATTGCTTTAAGACAAGGTAAAAAGGTTTTGGTTCCGACACCAAGACTTAGAGGTGAATTTTATCTTTTAGATGGAGCTAAGATTTTGAATCCGGAGATTGTTTCAACAATTTCTGGTTTCACTAAGTATGGTAAAAGGGTTAATTTTGATGAAATTCCTAATATAGATTTAATAGTTATCGGTTCTGTTGCAGTTACTAAGAATGGTGATCGCGTTGGTAAGGGGGAAGGTTATAGTGAGCTTGAGTATGCGATTTTGAGGGAGCTTAGAAAGATTGATGAAAATACACCGGTTTGTACTACTGTTCATAGTTTACAAATTGTTGATCACATTCCTTCAGAAATTTATGATGTTCCTGTTGATATTATTGTTACTGAAAAGGAAGTAATACGTGTTATGCCATCTAAACCTAAACCACATGGATTGTATTTAGAGTATTTAAGCAGAGATAAAATTGAGAATACTCCTTATTTGAAGCATTATCTACAGGTGAGGAGACTTTAATTCTATGTTTTATGCTATTTAACGAGAGATTGTATGTGGTTCATGGCGAGAATGAGTTATTAATAGAAATATGGGTTTGTGTTATCATGGAAAGTTATAAAAATGGAGCAACGTGGTAAGGATAGAGATTATTGCTTAATTTTAAAGGGTATATCATTTAAAATTTAGAGTTATTGTTTTTGTTTAAGGGGAAATCATAAAAGGAATACTAAAATTTATAAGTCTAATTATAATTAGTCTAATTGTGGTTAGTCTAATTAGATTTAATGATCTTGAGAGATGGAAAAATGTTGGTAAATGGGTGCTTATCTATGGTAGGAGAAAAACTGGAAAAAGTTATTTTGTAAGAAACAACATAAAATGGGATAAGTATTATTTCATTGGAAGAAGTGGTGACATATTCGTTAATGATGAAAAAATAAGTTATGAAACATTTAGTAGAGAAGTTATCCAGAGTTTGAAACATGAGGAAACCATAGTCATTGATGAAATACAACGACTTCCAGAAGAATTTTTCGATCGTCTTCATAATATAGGAGTAAAGGGAAAGTTAATAGCAATCACATCAACACTTTGGCTTACAAAAGAACTTCTAGGAAAAAAGTCCCCATTACTTGGTTTATTTTCAGAGTTCCAAATGAATATTATAGATGAAAGGGACATATTACTAAACTTATATGAGCACATTAAAGATCCTAAAAAGCTCATAGAATATGCTGTATTCTTAAGAGAACCATGGTTAATACCTTTATGGGAAGAAAGAGAAAACATATTTGAAGCATTACCCTCTACAGTAAAAATCACTATACCAGCCCTCATCGGAGAAATATTTACAGAAGAGGAAAGAGAGTATTCACGCACATACGATGCTATACTAAAAGCTATTGCAGATGGTAAACAAATATCAACAGAAATCGCATCCTACCTTTACGCGCTTAAGATCATACCAGCAGAAGACCCCAGCCTCGTACACCCATTCCTAAAGATATTACAAAACATCGGACTACTCGAAAAGATAAAAATCCACGAAAAGAATAAATATTATTATAGACATTCATCACCAATTATAGATTACTACTATTACCTTGATGCAAAATATGCCATAAGCGAAAGAGAAATCCAACACGCACAAGCAAAAAAAGTATTAGAAACAAAACTACCACATTATGTAGAACAATTCATCATGAACTTATTATCAAAAACTCTAGGATTATGGCCAGAGAAAATAATTGAAAAAAACTATGAAATAGACATTGCACTAGTAGACTTCAAAAAATTAAAAGCAGTTATAGAAGTCAAATGGAGAAAAAATATAACAAACGAAATTCTAAAAAAGACGGAACAAAAACTAGAAAAATATAATTGTAGAAAAATACTTATCATACCAAACGAAGAAGAACTACCCACATACTCAAAAAAACTAGAAATATGGGATGCAAAGAAAATACTAAAAATCCTGCAAACAAAAACTTATTACCATTCCTCTATGAATGATGATTCATATACTAAAAACTAATCATAAAAAGCTTCAAAACGTTATTTTATGTATTATTAATGATGCGCATTCTCTTTTCACAGTTAACATGTGGATGGGAACCTCATGGTGTTGGGCTTTGAGTGGTGTCTCATGCAGGATGGGTGAAGCTGGTGATCCTATGCCAAGGCACAACCTCGTTAGCGGTTTGCAACTGCTTACAAATATTTAGAAATACCGTTAACAAGGAAACGCTTACTTTATTGTCATTTCTAGTTGTAGTTTAGATTCTACTTCTCTAATGACTTGGAAGTGCTTGTCTAGAGTTATCAGGATCATATTATTGTTAACGGCCATCGCTGCTATTATCAGGTCTGTGGCTGGCAATGGTTCTCCTTTTTTACGTAATTTCATTTGGAGCTCTACTGCCTTAGCGTAGTCGTTTTTCGTAGGGTAGAGGATTCTATGCACGTAATTTAATGCTGGAGGCCATTCAATAATGGTTATGATTGGTATCGTTCCGGGCACAACTTTATAGTTTTTATGCAGAATAAGATCTATAACAGCGCTTGTATCGTAAAGTTTCTCACTAAGCATTCTCTAACCCTCTTAACAGTTGTCTCCTCTCCTCCACACTTTTCTTTAGAGTTTCCTGGAGTTTCTTCTCAACTTCAAGGGACATGAGCTGAAGATCTTCTCTTGAAACACCTAGCTTCCTAAGTCTCTCAAGGATCTCTGAACTAGACTCTTCTGTTCTTAGCTCCTCAAGCTTCCTCAAATATTCCTCAATAGCTGTGCGCATAACTTCACTCCAGTTAATCTCTCTACACCTCTTCATTTTCTCAGCAAGCTCTTTGGGGAGTCTCACAGTAAAATTTACAGACATGCACATACACCTATTTACGTATTAACACATAACCTAATAAAGCTTACTTAACTGTACTCAGAAAGCGTTTCTAGAACTTTTGCTCTAAGGGCACGAAGCAAGCTTATAGTGTCGTCATTTGTAGTAAAATTGATCTTATTGTTGCTTGGTATAATTTACACTATTAAACTGCATTAGTTGAAAAGAAATAAAAAATTATATACAATTGATAACACTATGTACAAGCTCCATACTATAAAGTTTGTAGTTAAATAACGACATTATTAGTTTATTTAGTATGCAAGTTTTGGAATTAAATTTTTAATGAAGCATGTATTCTTTCTTTATATATTTACCTTTAATTGGAATCTCGTAACCACATCCAGGGCATCGGTATTTGCCATCTATGTAATCGAGTTTGAATTCATGCGCCCTATAGTAGGATCTCATAATAAGAAGCTTTTTACATTGAGGACAATATGTTGATTCTAGTTCTGTAGAATGA
>Ga0080004_1183237_pt1 | contig 40187 bp, 30 predicted proteins | sample WasSprMetagenome_FD_69207 | JGI IMG/M metagenome (GOLD analysis project Ga0080004, IMG submission 69207) | Sulfidic aquatic microbial communities from Washburn Spring, Yellowstone National Park, USA - WS (SPADES assembly) (version 2) | ecosystem: Environmental > Aquatic > Thermal springs > Hot...
CTATTCTCCATTCATAATTTCCTGGAATATAATCATATCCTACAACATATATACCTGAACTATCTACTGCTACTGATTGAGCCCAATCACTACCACTACTAGGATTAGAAGTAACACTCCATATTAAACTACCATCATTTAAATTTCTTTTTTCTATTCTCCATTCATAATTTCCTGGAATATAATCATATCCTACAACATATATACCTGAACTATCTACTGCTACTGATTGAGCACGATCATCACCACTACTAGGATTAGAAGTAGCATACCATATTAAACTACCATCATTTAAACTTCTTTTTTCTATTCTCCATTCATAATTTCCTGGAATATAATCATATCCTACAACATATATACCTGTACTATCTACTGCTACTGATTGAGCACGATCATCACCACTACTAGGATTTGTAGTAACACTCCATATTAAACTACCATCATTTAAACTTCTTTTTTCTATTCTCCATTCAGTATTTCCTGGAATATAATCAAATCCTACAACATATATACCTGTACTATCTACTGCTACTGAATAAGCATAATCAGAGCCATTACTAGGATTAGAAGTAGTAGCCCATATTAAACTACCATCATTTAAATTTCTTTTTTCTATTCTCCATTCATAATTTCCTGGAATATAATCATATCCTACAACATATATACCTGTACTATCTACTGCTACTGAATTAGCAGAACCAAAAGTAGAAACAGTCCACCATATTAAACTACCTTCTTGGAATGTTGTATTTCCTGCTCTTAGTGTTCCTACTAAATCTAAAGTATATTGTGGAGATGATGTTCCAATACCAAGTCTTTTGTTAGTATTATCCCAGAATAGATTTGAATTATCTTGTGAAATTAAGCCATTATCTCCTGCAAAGAGAATTGATCCTTTTTGTAATTCAGAAATATTTAATCTTGAAATAGTTGTTGTAGCTAATGTTGTTGTTCCTGTGATTGTTAAGTTTCCTGTGCCTGTAATATTTCCTGAAGAATCAATTCTAAATCTTTCTGTTCCTAATGTTGTAAATGCTATTGTACCAGCTGAAGGTCTAAAAATTCCAGTATTAGTTTCTCCTATAAAAGAATAAGAAGGTGAAGTTAAAGTACCTGCTTTAGCTTGAATTTGGCCTGCAAAATAACTTGGATTATCTCCAGCTACATATATTGCCCATCTATTTGTTCCTACTGTTAATGGTTCAACATATAAGCCATAGAGATTGGAGAGGGTACCAGAATAAAGTGAGGGGTTTTTAACTAAGAAGTTGTAATAGTTGGAGACATTCCTGCGAATGAGGAAAGGACCAGATTGATAAAAAATCAAATTGCTTATATTAGAATATCCAGCAAGGTTATTACCTATAGCTTGAAAAGCAATCATATCAGTTACAGGTTGAGAATAGGTAATCACATTAGATGTAATTCCTACTAATGTATTAAGAGGATAATAAAAATCTCCGTGTTTAGTTTCAACGTAAATTCCCCTAATTTCATTAGTCGATGTCGTGAAATTATAAGTAGTTATTTCCATTAAAAAAGATATTTTGCTTGAAGTAGGATAAGCTGCTATATTCAATGAATCTCCCAACATCAAACTATTAAATTGTACATTTGATGAAGTTGCAATATCTTGAGGTAATGATAAAGTAATTGTATTTCCTGAAGTATTAACATTTACTTGATTTGGTGTTCCTTGTAATGTTAATGTTCCTGTAGCTGAATTTAAAGAAAGAACACCTAAGTTAGTAATAGTAGGATTTTGACCTGGAGAAATAGAAATACCAGGTCCTGCTGTTAAAGATAATATTCCTGTATTAGCAATTGTTGCATTTGTTGTTCCTGTTATTGATATTCCTGCCCCTGCTGTAAGTAAAGAAGTGATATTTTTATATTCTAAACCAGTTCCTCCAACATTTACTCCTAAAATTTGATTAGGTGAGCCTAAATTAGTTAATCCTGTGCCTCCTGAAGAAATAGATAGAGGATTATTTAAATTAAGATAAGAAATAGTTGTTGTAGATAGCGTTGTTGTTCCTATTATTGTTAAGTTTCCTGTAGATAATATATTTCCTTGTACTGTTAGTTTTTCTGGAGCAGATGTTGTACCTATAGCTACTGAATCTGTAATAGTTTGTAATCTAACAATAGTACCTTCATCTGTCCATCCTCCTGTTGTAGATAAAGTAACATCTGCCCATTGTAAATTGCCTGCTCCATCTGCTTGTAGAAATTGATTAGGTAAAGGTGGATTAGTTGGCCATCTATAACTTATTCCATTAAATGTTGTTGTTCCTAATACATCTAATATTCCTAATATTTTTAATGTTCCTGTATTAAAAGATAGAAGATTATTATTAAGTTGTACAATTGTAGTTGTTGAAATATATGTTGGTAAAGGTGGATAGACTGTACAATTTGTATCTCCTGGTGAACAATTAGGATCTAATGTTTCTCCAGGATTATAAGGAGTAGAAGGAGGAGCAGAAAATACAAAAGGGTGTAAAAATAAAGAGGAAATTAATATTAAAGGAATAGTAAATATTAATATTTTTTCTTTTTTCCTTATATTTATCATAATTTAATAATTTTACAATATTTTTTTAAAGTTAAATTAAAAATTGTGGATAAAATTTTTAGAAATTAATACGAATTATTCACGAATTATATACGAATTGATTACGAATTTATATGAATTACGCATTAATTTACGCGAATTATACACGAATTGACTACAAATATACACGAATTATTTACGAATTAATATAAGAATTTATACGAATTGCTCAATTTTAATTTTGGACGTCCGACATCCGAATATTAAAAAAGATCCCTCTAATCTCCAAAATTTACTGTTCGATATTTAATTTAATATAATAATAAGATGAAAAACCAGGAGCTTGCAAAACTATTGAGAATGATGGCTGCTTATCTTGAAATGAAAGGTATTCCTTTTAAACCTCAAGCCTATGAAAGAGCAGCTTACTCAATAGAAGCTTTAGATGAAGATATAGAGGAATTTGCTAAAAAAGTAGGGAAGGAAGGATTAAAAAATCTTCCTGGAGTAGGTGAATCAATTGCCGAAAAAATTATAGAGTATTTAAAAACTGGTCAAATAAAAGAGTTAGAAGAATTAAGAAAAGAAGTGCCTGTAGACATAGAAACCCTAACTTCAATTGAAGGAGTTGGGCCTAAAACTGTTTATAAGCTTTATAAAGCCTTAGGAATTAAAACATTAGAAGATTTAGAAAAAGCTTGTAGAGAACATAAAATTAGAAGGCTTCCGGGTTTTGGCCCTCAAAGCGAGGAAAAAATTTTAAAAGGAATTGAATTTTATAAACAAGGAAGTGGAAGGTTTATTTTAGGCTTTATTATCCCTTTAGTAGAAAGATTAGTAGAATATTTAAAATCACATCCTAATGCTAAACAAGTAATTCCAGCAGGTTCTTATAGAAGAAGAAAAGAAACTGTAGGTGATATTGATATTTTAGCTATTTCTGATAAACCTGAAGAAATAATGGATCATTTTGTTAATTTTCCTGAAGTAGAGTATGTTCATGCAAAGGGGCCTACAAAAACTATGGTTCGTTTAAAAATAGGTTTAGATGCGGATTTAAGGGTTGTTGAAGAAGATAGTTTTGGAGCAGCTTTAGCATATTTTACTGGCTCTAAAGATCATAATATAGCAATGAGGGAATTAGCTATTAAAAAAGGTTGGAAATTAAATGAATATGGGTTATTTGATGAAAAAGGCAAAAAAATAGCAGGAAGAACAGAAGAAGAAATTTACGAAAAATTAGGATTAGAATGGATACCCCCCGAATTAAGAGAAAATAAAGGAGAAATACAGCTTGCTTTACAAAAAAAGCTACCTAAATTAATAGAATATGGGAGTATAAAAGGGGATTTGCAGGTTCAAACTAATTGGACAGATGGAGGAAATAGCATAGAAGAAATGGTAGAAGAAGCCATTAAAATAGGCCTAAAATATATTTGTATTACAGATCATACAAAATCTTTAGCAGTTACTGGAGGTTTAGATGAAACAAAATTGTTGAAGCAAATGGCTTATATAGATGAGCTAAACAAAAAATATAAAGGAAAAATAACAATATTAAAAGGCGCAGAAGTCAATATTCAAAAAGATGGCAAATTGGACATTTCTGATGAAGTTCTTTCTAAATTAGATTTTGTAGGAGCAGCAATTCATACCCATTTTAATTTACCGAAATCAATACAAACAGAAAGACTAATAAAAGCTATGCAAAATCCTCATGTAGATTGTATTTTTCATCCTACAGGGAGAGTTATCAATAAAAGACCACCCTATGAAATTGATATAGATAAAGTAATCGAAGAAGCTAAAAAAACTAATACTATTTTAGAAATTGATGCCTATCCGGATAGATTAGATTTAAGGGATGAGCATATTAAAAAATGCGTGGAAAAAGGCGTAAAAATGGTAATAGATTCTGATGCCCATTCTTTTTTACATTACCAATATTTAGACTTAGGAGTTTCTCAAGCAAGAAGAGGTTTTGCTACTGCAAAAGATATTTTAAACACAATGGAGGTTGATGAATTTCTAAAATCTCTTCCGAAAAGAAAGAAGTAGTGGAAAACTTCTATTGAAAATGAAATTAATTATGATTAAAATTATTAAATGAAAAATGTTTTAATGATAGGTTGGGAATTGCCTCCATTTAATAGCGGGGGGCTAGGAGTTGCTTCCTATTATTTGGCTTTACATTTATCTAAAAAAATAAATTTAATTTTTACTCTACCTAAAAAATTACCAATTAAAAATTGCCCCTTCAAAATTTTATTTGCTGATAATGAAATTAAAATTATTGAAGGTTATTTAAAGTATAAAGGAATAATTGTAAATGGATTTTTAGAAGAAGTTTTAACTTATGGCATTCGGTTGCTTCAGAAAATCAAAGAAGAAAAAATAAAAGTAGATATTATTCATGCTCACGATTGGCTAGGAGGAGTTGCTGGAATATTTTTAAAAGATAATTTAAATAAACCTTTGATTATTCATGTTCATGCAACAGAAATTGAAAGAACAGGAAATAACCCTAATCCATTAATATATCATTTAGAAAAAGAATGTTTTAGTAAAGCTAATTTAATAATTACAGTTAGTCATCTTACTAAACAAATTGTTTCAGAATTTTACGGAATACCTCCATCAAAAATAATTCCTCTTCCTAATGGGATTGATTTAGAAATTCCTCCTAATAAAATTCCTCAATTTATTTTAGAACTAAAAAAACATGGATATAAAATAGTTCTTTTTGTTGGCAGATTAGTTTTACAAAAAGGTCCTGACTACTTTATAAAAACTTTAAAGTATGTTTCTAAATTTATACCAAAAGTTAAATATGTTATTGCTGGGGCTGGAGATATGTTTCCTTCTTTGATTAAAATAGCTTATGAAGATGGAGTTTTGGACAAAATAATTTTTGCTGGCTTTTTAAGAGATGAAGAATTGTGGGGAGTTTATAAATATTCAGATTTATTAGTTGCTCCTTCTGTTTTTGATCCATTTGGTTTAGTCCCCCTTGAAGCAATTAAATTAAATGTACCTGTAATTATTTCTAAAACAACAGGCCTTGGTAATTATTTAGATCACTGTTTTAAAGTTGATTTTTGGGATATAAGACAAATGGCAAATTACATTATTGGAACATTAAAATACTCTCCTTTAAGGAGTGAATTAGTTTCAAATTCATTTAGAGAATTATATAAATTTGATTGGGAAGATAGAGCAAATAAATTGGTTGAAATTTACGCTTCATTATAAAAATGCCTTCAGTATGTTTTTATTTTAAAGTCCATCAACCTTTTAGAATTAAAAATTATACAGTTTTTGATATAGGAAATAATGAAAATTATTTTGATGATGAAAGAAACAAAATGTATCTTGAAAGAATTGCTGATAAATGTTATATCCCTACTTTAAAGCTCATTTATGAATTAATCAAAGAAACCAATTTTAGGTTTAAAGTAAGCTTTGGAGTAACTGGTACTTTAATAGAACAATTAAAAACTTGGAGGCCAGAAGTTATTGAATTATTTAAAAAAGTAGCAAGTACAGGATGTGTTGAATTTACCGGAGAAACTTATTACCATTCTTTAGCCTGTCTCTATTCTAAAGAGGAATTTATTCAACAAATTAATATGCATAAAAAATTGATAAAAGAAACTTTCAATCAAACTCCGATAGTTTTCTCTAATACCGAATTAATATATTTTGATGAGTTAGAAGATGTTTTAGGCGAATTAGGTTTTAAGGGAATAATTACAGAGGGGGTGGACTGGATTTTAGGTTGGAGATCTCCTAATTTTATTTATCAAACTCCAAAAGGTAAATTGAAAATTCTTTTAAGAAACTACAAACTCTCTGATGATATTAGTTTTAGATTTTCTTCGAAAGATTGGGATGAATGGCCATTAACTGCCGATAAATTTGCTTATTGGATATCACAATTTAATGGAAATGGCGAAGTTATTAACCTTTTTATGGATTTTGAAACCTTTGGAGAACATCAATGGAAAGAAACAGGTATATTTGATTTCTTAGCTGCTTTGCCATTTGAAATACTTAAACAAAAAGATTTAAACTTTCTCACTCTTTCTGAGGCAATTGCAACCTATCCTTCTAGGGGCATTTATTCTTCTTTATATCCTATAACATGGGCTGATACAGAAAGAGATTTAACTGCATGGTTAGGAAATGAAATGCAAAAAGATGCTGTAGAAAGGATCTATTCTTTAGAAAAATTTATCAAAAATAAAACTGATAATTTAAAGAGTATATGGAGAAAATTGCAAACTGCCGATCACTTTTATTATATGTGTACAAAATGGTTTGCTGATGGCGATGTTCATAAATATTTTAATCCTTATGAGAGTCCATATGTAGCCTATTTAAACTATAGAAATATTTTGGAAGATTTATACCTTAAACTTAAAATATCTTAAAATTTAAATATGGACATTTTAAATTTAAAAGAAATTATAGAAAGTGAGAGTAATAAACCAATTGAAGAAATTTCAATCATCGAACTTGTTCATAATTTGATTAAATATTCTTATAAAGCAAGGGCATCTGATATTCATATTGACCCTCAAGAAAATGAAATAATAGTAAGAGCAAGAATCGATGGTGTTCTATATAAAATATTTACTTTTAAAAAAGATATACAGGATGAAATAATTTCAAGAATAAAAATCCTTGCTGGTCTTCGAACTGATGAACATAATTCACCACAAGACGGCAGATTTAAATTTTTTGACCCTACAGAAAATATAAAATTTGACATAAGAGTCTCTATAATGCCAACTTATTATGGAGAAAATGCTGTTTTAAGGCTTTTGACACAAAAAGAAGATTCTTTTACTTTAGAAACTTTAGGTTTTTCTGAAAGGGATTTACAAATAGTTCAAAAAGCTATTAAAAAGCCTTATGGAATGATATTAGTTACAGGACCTACTGGTTCAGGAAAAACAACAACGCTTTATACGATATTAAAAGTCTTAAACACAGAAAATGTTTCAATAATTACTTTAGAAGATCCTGTAGAATATTCTATACCTGGAATTACTCAAATTCAAGTTAATCCCCAGGTAGGATTGGTATTTTCAAAAGGACTAAGAGCTATTTTAAGACAAGATCCAAATATTATTATGGTAGGAGAAATAAGAGATCAAGAAACTGCTGATATTGCTGTTAATGCAGCTTTGACAGGTCACCTTCTTTTATCTACTTTACATACTAATGATGCTCCTACAGCACTACCAAGATTATTGGAAATGGGAGTAGAGCCATTTTTAATAGCTTCTACCGTAAATGTAGTTATAGCGCAAAGGTTAGTTAGAAAAATATGTGAAAAATGCAAAACAGAAGTGAAACTTAAAAAAACAGAAATTTTATCTATATTAGAAAGCATAGGATATGATTTAACTATTGAAAATATTAAGAAAGTAAAAGATTCTAAATTTTATAAAGGTACAGGATGTAGTTTTTGTAATAATACAGGATATTATGGAAGATTAGGAATATTTGAAGTTTTGTATATAAGTTCCCAAATCAAGGAAGCAATAATGAAAAGAGAAGATAGTAGCAAAATAAAATCAATAGCATTAAAAGAAGGAATGACAACAATGATCCAAGATGGATTTTCAAAGGTTTTGAAGGGGCTAACTACTATAGAGGAAGTATTAAGAGTTATCCATGAATAAAAAACCTTTTCTTCTACATATTTCTTTGGAGGATAAAATTATATTTTGTAAGAATTTATCTTTACTTTTAAAAAGCGGAATTACTTTAGCTGAGTCTTTAAATATATTAAAAGAAAACATAAAATCAAAAACTCTTAAATATATTCTTTCTATAGCTATTGAAGATATTCAAAAAGGGCAATATTTAGCTAATACTTTCGGTAAATTTGAAAATGTTTTTGGAAAATTTTTTATTGAGATTATAAGGATAGGAGAGTTAACTGGTACATTAGCTGAAAACCTAGAAAGATTAGGGGATGAGTTTAAAAAAATTGAAAGTTTAAGAAGAAAGGCTATTACTACCTTAATATACCCAGCTTTTATTATAGTAACAATGATAATAATGATAATTTTTCTATTATATTTTGTTTTCCCTAAAATAAATCCTATTTTCGAAAATTTAGGAGTTGAATTACCTCTAAGTACAAAAATATTTCTTGCAGTTTCCAATTTTCTTGTAAAGAATGGAATTTATATTTTTTTAGCAATATTTATATTATTAGCCCTTTTTATTTTTTCTTTAAGATTTTACTCTTTTAGATATTTTTTTCATTATCTCCTTCTTAAAACTCCAATTATCTCTAATTTAATAAAAAGTTATACATTAGCAGAATTTTCAAGAATATTCGCTCTTTTGTTAAATAGTGGAATAAAAATAGTTGAATCTTTCGAAATTTGTTCTAAAAGCATAAATAACGAAATTTATAAAAAAGTATTTAAAGAGGCTGCAGAATTTGTTACTGCAGGACATCCTGCGCATGAATTCTTTGAAAAACATCCTAATTTATTTTTTTATAATTTTGTAAAGATGATAGAGATAGGCGAAAGGACAGGTAATTTAGAAAACAATTTGCAATATCTAACTAAAAACTTAGAAGAAAATGTTGATACTTTTTTAGAAAGATTTGTTAATATTTTAGAGCCAGTAATTTTAGTAATAATAGCTATTTTAATAGGTTTTATGGCTATCGCAGTAGTTTTACCAATATATGAATTATCAGAAAAATTACAACCTTAGTTTCAGCTTAGTAGAAGTTTTAATAGCTATTACATTTATTGTTGTTCTAAGCTATTTGATTTACATGGGTTTTATTAATTTTATGAAATTTTCTTTAGCAGTTAGAATTCAATTGCAAGCTTTAAATCTATTAGAAAATGAATTGGAGTTTATAAGAAATTTAAAATATGAAGATGTAGGAATAATAGGAGGTTATCCAAGGGGTAAATTAGAGGCTAAGAAAATTGTTGAATATGGTCCATATAAATTTGAAGTAAGAACTTATGTAAGAAATATAGATGATCCTTTTGATGGTACAGTTACAAGTACACCTAAAGATATAGCTCCTGCTGATTATAAATTAGTGGAATTAGAAGCTGATTGTTTAAATTGTCCAATGAAAATAAAAACTCAAAAATTAACATCAATAGTCGCTCCTAAAACATTGGAAGCAACTACAAAAAACGGCTCTTTATTTATCCAAGTTTTTGATTCTTTAGGAAAGCCTGTTTCTTTAGCAAATGTTTTAGTGATAAATAATAAAATTAATCCTCCTATAAGAATCGAAGACTTTACAAATGTTAATGGATTATTACAACTTATAGATATTCCAACAGGAACAAATGCTTATGAAATTACTGTTTCTAAACCAGGATATTCTACAGATAAAACATATCCGCCAAATGACCCAAGTAATCCAAATCCTATAAATCCTCATGCAACAGTAATAGAACAAGGATTAACTATAGTAAGTTTTTCAATTGATAAGTTAAGTAATTTAAATATTTATACTCAAGATAAATTCTGTAAACCAGTAGGGAATATAGATTTCAAAATAACAGGAAGCAAATTAATTGGAACTAATCCTAATATCCCTAAATTTTCAACTACAACTTCAACAGATTCTAATGGATATAAATTCTTATCTAATTTAGAATGGGATGAATATATTTTCGAAATTTTAAAGCAAGGTTTTATTTTGGCTGGAGCATTACAGCCATTACCATTTAGGCTTTTACCAGATAAAACTGAGACTGTGAATTTAATTGTAAATACTTCTTCTCCAAATTATTTATTGGTTCAGGTATTAGATGAAAATAATGAACCTCTAGATTTTGCTACAGTTACATTAATAGGAACAAATTATAATAAAAGTTTAATTACAGAAGTAAGTGAAATTTTCGAAAATAATTGGATTAATAATTATTCAGAAAAAACTAATAATATAGAATTATCATTTGAAGATATAAGGTTAAAAAGCTATGATGGTATTTATCCTACAGGAACAGAAGAATATTTAATCTCTAAAACAATTGACTTAGGAACATCTATTGATTCTAAAATTCTAAAGATTGAATGGAATGCAGATGTGCCAAAAAATACTATATTAAAAATTCAGATAGCAGCTAATAATGATAATTCAACTTGGAACTTTGTAGGACCAGATGGTACTTCTCAATCATATTTCACGATTTCACCGTCAGAAAATTTAGAATTCACTACTAATAAAAGATTTATTAGGTATAAAGTATACTTAACTACATATGATGAAAATTCTACACCTAAATTAAAGAATATTAAGTTAAAATACAAAAATCTTTGTTTAAGTAAAAATTATGTTCTTTTTGATAACTTACAAGCTGGCTCTTATAATTTAATTGTTGAAAAAACAGGTTATACTTCTGCAACTAAGCAAATTGATTTATTAAATGAATTTTATTTTATTACAGTTAAATTAAATAGGGAATGAAAAAGATACATATTTTATCGATATTATTTTTGATTCCTTATCTTGCTTATGCTGATGAATTTAAATATTTTACCTTCTCTCCTTTTACTGATACATATCTTGATCTAAGTTTAGTAAAGTCAATTACTCAAATTTTTTATCCATTTGATGACAATCTAAATGCTTTTAGAATATGGATAAGAAATGAAATTGAACCAAGCCAAATAAAAGTTAGTCTTTTAAAGGGTGATAATCTAATAAAATCAAAAAGCTTTGATATCCCTATTACCAATTTATATTTGTCTGGTAGCGAATTTAAATTAGATTTTGGAGAAAATATTTCTATAAAAAGCGGAGAGGAATATAAAATAAAAATAGATCATATAAAAGGAAAAGGATTAAAAATATTTTATTCAAGCCTTGTTCAACTATTACAACATACTGAAGAATATTCAATAGCAGAAAATTTTGTAGGACCTTTATATATAAATAACTCCTCTTCATCTTATGCTATTAATTTTGTTTTAAGTGAAAAAGAAGAAAATGATTTACCGCAATTTAAAGATGTAAAAGTAGAAATAATTTCTCCCTATAAAGCTATAATATATTTTCAAACTAATGAACCAGTAAAATATAAACTTGTTTATTGGATTTCAAATGAAGGAAATGTTAATGTAATAGATTTTACTGAGTATTTAGAGAGTTGCTATAAGCCCAATAAATGTAAATTCGAGATAGAAACTAAGCCTAATTCTCTTTATATTTTTCAAATAGGAATCAAAGACTATTGGAATAATTTAAATGCTTATCAAGGAACATTTATAACTCCTTATGACCCTAATCTTCCTATACCGACATCTTCACCAACATCTTCGCAAGCCACATCTTCTATTCAAATTGAAGATAGAGAACCTCCAATAATTACATCATTTAACATTACAGAACTTACAACATCCACTATTACAATTAAATTTACTACCAATGAATATACAATAGGCGCTTTCTCTATTTATACTTACACAAATAAATTAGTGTTGACCAAGAAAAGCCCTATTTTTGATATTCTTCATATAATATCTTCTAAACCTGTTTTAGTGCCAAATTATAAATATTATGCTATTTTAAAGGTAGAAGATAGAAGTAATAACTATACAACTTTTAGATTCGAATTTGTTACCTCCCCACAAGGAACAATTAAAGAAATTTTTTTACCTACTTCTACTCCACCTTCAGATTTGACTTTACAATCTCAAACTTCTGAACAAATTTCTACGGTCTCTGCTGAAATTGACAAAACAAATAAACAAATTACTCAAATAGCAACTGAAACTACAAAAATGGAAAACAAAGAAACTGAAAAAGAAACTAAATACATTATGGATATTAATTTTAATTCAGAAAATTCAGAAATTACAATAAATATTCCACAATCCCAGTTAAAAAATTTTATACTAGAAATTTATGATAAAGAAAATAAATTAGCAAGAAGATTTGAAGACATCAAAGAAAATAAAATATCTTTAAGAGATCTAAACGAAGGAGTTTATAAAGTTATTTTGGTTGATAGAAATTCTAATAAAGTTATTTCTAAAAAAGAAATAGAAGTCAAAAATAAACCAAAAATTATAGAAGAACAAAGAATCAACTTACAAAAATCTAAGCCCAAGGCAATTTTAATATTTTTATTAATTTTATTTATCATAATACTTTCTTATTTTATTTATAGATTATTTAAACGAAGAAAATGAGAGGATTCACTCTTATCGAAATTTTTATCGTCATTTTTATCATTGTATTTTTAGCAGGTATCATTTTATTTTTTGTTATATCTTTATCTAATTATAGAACATTTTTTTTATTTACTATGGGAAGCGAAAAAGAAATTGATGTTATGTTAGCAAATATTGCAAGAGAAATAAGAACTATGAATTATTCAAGTAATGGTGCTTATCCTATAGAATATGCCTCAACAAATTCGATAATATTTTATAGTGATATTGATAATGATGGACTTACAGAGAGAATTAGATATTATTTAGAAAATAATATTTTAAAAAGGGGGATAATTAAACCTTCTGGCACACCACTTTCTTATAATCAAGCAAATGAAAAAATTTGGAATATGGTCTATAATGTTGAAGATTTTAAAATTACTTATTATGATGAATCTTTAAATATCCTTAGTCCGCCTTTAGAAAATTACAAAATTAAAATAATAAAAGTAGAAGTAAAAACAAGACCAGTTTTTAATAAACCAAGCATACAAAGCTATATTGTAGTAAGTCCAAGGAACTTAAAAACAAAATGAAAAATAAAAGTCAATTGTCAATATATTTAATAATTTATAGTTCTATCGCCATGTTTCTTTTGTCGGGTCTTTTAATGTGGGTTAATTATTTTGTTTTAAGCACAGCTAGGGAAATATACAAAAAAAGATTATTTGCAGTAGCAGAAGCTGGAGCAGAATATTATAGATGGCATCTAAATCATGCTCCAAAAGATTACACTGATGGTACAAATAGACCTGGTCCTTATGTTCATAATTTTTATGATAGGTTAGGTAATTTGATAGGTAGTTTTATTTTAGATATTACCCCCCCTCCTATTGGTTCAACAATTGTAAAAGTTAAATCTACAGGTAGACTTATCGAGTATCCAAATGTAGAAAAGACAATTGAAGTTACTTTAGGAATTCCTTCCTTTGCAAAATTTTCTGTTGTTGCGAATGATAATATGAGATTTGGCCAAGGAACCTATGTTTATGGTGAAATTCATTCTAATAAAGGAATAAGGTTTGATGGCGTAGCTTATAATTTAGTTTCTAGTGCTTTAACTACTTATGATGATCCAGATCACGATGGTCCTGAAGAATGGGCAGTTCATACCCATATAAATCCTATTGATCCTTATCCACCAACACCTTTTTTAAACAGACCAGATATTTTTAAAGCCGGTAGAAAAGTAGGAGTTCCGAATGTGGATTTCGTTGGTATTACAAAAAACTTAGCAGACATAAAACAGATAGCATCATCTTCTGGTAAATATATACCTCCGTCGAATTCTCAAGGATATGAAATTATTTTAAAAACTAATAATACATTTGATTTATATAAAGTACTTGATAAGGAATCTTCTTGTTATGATGATACTTGGAGCATTAAAAGAAAAACTTTTATAGGTAATTTCCCCGTTCCAGAAAATGGAGTAATTTTTGTTGAGGATAATGTTTGGGTGAGTGGCCAGATAAATAATAAAAGAATTTTAATAGCTTCAGCAAGATTTCCTGATGAACCTTCTAAAAGAACAAATATTATTATTAATCAAAGTTTAAAATATACAAATTATGATGGTAGAGATGTTATAGGGTTAATTGCTCAAAATAATATATTAGTTGGTTTTAAAAGCGAAGATAATTTAAGAATAGATGCAGCTCTTATAGCTCAAAATGGTATGGTAGGAAGGTTATATTATCCATATTATTGCGGTACTTATTATAAAAGAAATTCTATTACAGTTTATGGGATGATAGGATCTAACCAAAGATATGGATTTAGTTGGATTTGCACCGGAGATGTATACTGTTCAGGTTATAAAGATAGATATTTAATATATGATGCAAATTTACTTTTTGGACCACCACCAGAATTTCCTTTAACTACTGAATTTTATGATATTTTAAGATGGCAAGAAATTAAATAAATATCTACTTTTTTATTTGCTTTTTACTTTATGACATGTTATAATATTAAATAATTAAGAAAGGTCGTATTAACAAGGTCAATGAATTAAAAAAATGAAAAACAAAAAAGCTTTTACTTTAATAGAAGTACTTTTGGTTATAGGTATAATAATACTTTTAGCAGGAGCTATAATTGTAGCAGTTAATCCTGGTCGACAATTTGCTAAAGCTAGAAATGCTCAAAGAAGAACAGATACAACAGCTCTTTTAAATGCTATTGTTCAAGTTATGGTTGATAATCAAGGAGCGTGGAAGTGCAGTGCAGCTCCATCTTTACCTACTACAACTACTGTAATAGCAACTCCTGGAGGAATAGATCTTCAACCTTGTTTAGTTCCTAATTATCTTCCTAGGATGCCTTTAGATCCTCAAAGAGGAACATTTGATACAACTACAGGTGCTTACAATACTCAATATAATATAAGATATGACGAAGCAACAGGAAGAATAGAGATATGTGCTCCTTACGCTGAATTAGGAGAAACTATTTGTGCTCAAAAATAATTTTTGATTAAGTTACAATAAAACAAATAATTATCTGTTGGATTTCCATCAAATATTGCTTTGCCTAAGATAATATAATCAGGTTTAAACTTAATAATTTCTGTAATATTGCTTTTATTAATACCTCCATCAACAAATATTTTTAATTTCTTTAAATTTTTTTTATAGTTTACTGCTATCTCTAAACGTTTGAAAGTAGATGGTAAAAATTCTTGTCCTGATTTTCCTGGATGTACTCCTAAAACTAATATTCCATTTACAAATTTCACAAACTCATCTATAAATTCTTTCTCAATTGATGGAGACCAAGCAACTATAATTTCTTTTTTTAATTTTTTAGCAAATTTAATTAAAGCAAAAGGCAACTCACAAGCTTCTAAATGCAAAATTAGGATTTTTATTCTACTATTAGACCATTTTAAAATTTCTTGTGGTTTTAATTTCATCATTAAGTGAACTTGTAATTTTAAATCTTCATCTAATCTATCTAATTCTTTAGGATTATTCCATGTCTGAAAATTTGCGAAATTTAAATCAGAAATATCTATATGGAATTCTTTAGTAAGATTTTTAAGAATATTAATTCTCTCTTTAGCAATTTCGAATGTTTCTGCATTAATTGAAGGAATTATTTTCATTTTTTAATATCATATAAAAGATCATATAAAAGAGGCGTTGCTAAACAAATGGAAGAATATGTACCTATAATTATTCCAAAAATCAAAGTTAATAAAAAAGGCCTCAATATTTCTATTAAGAAAACTAAAGGCAAAATAGATAAAACTGCTGTTAAAGATGTATTTATAGACCTAGCTATTGTTTCTTGGATGCTTTTATTGAATATTTCTTCGCTAATTTTACCTTCTTTTCTTAAATTTTCTCTTATTCTATCAAAAACCACAATAGTATCATGAACAGAAAAACCTGCAATAACCAAAAATGCAATAATTATGCTAATATCAAAATCATAACCATAGAAATGAGAAAGAATCGAAAAAACACCTAAGCTTCCTATTACATCATTAAATAATGTTAAAATCACAACTAATCCGAAAATATATCCAGGAATTAATCCTTTGGCTTGCCAAAAAACTATAGAAATATAAGCTCCTATTCCTAAAAGTACTAATACTATAGTTAATAAAGCTTTTTTGGATAACTCGCCGCTCAAAGTAGAACTTATCTCCTCTTTTCTAATTATTTGAGCATTAGGATCTTGTGATTTTATTTTATTTAATATTTCATTTTCATTTAGCCGCGAACCTTTTATTATAACACTATTTTCTGTTTTTTGAATTTTTATTTTGTATTCTTTCAACAATTCTTTTATTTTATCTAAAGAAAGATTTGTTTTAATTTCAAATAATTCTCCTCCTTTTAAATCTATTCCTAAATTAAGATTTAGAACATTAATAGATAATGCCCCCCAAATTACTAAAATGATCGATAAAATATAAAAGTAAATTCTATATTTAATCATTTTTTAATTTTTCAATTAATATTTCTTTTGTAAGGTTAATATCTGCCTGACCTCTGCTAGCTCTCATTACATAACCTATTAAAAATTGAAGAGCACTTTCTTTCCCCTTTTTAAAATCAGAAACTGCATTGGGGTTATTATTTATTGCCTCTTCTACTAATTTTTCAATCAGCTCTCTATCAATTATAACTTCTTTTTCTTTTAATAAGACTTCTATTTCCTTATTTTCAGATACCACTTTTTCTAAAATATCTTTTACTATTTTAATATTTATGCTATTGTTCAAATAATTTTTTACTAATTTTGAAAAGCTAAGAGGTGTTATAGAAATATCTTCTAAGTTTTTGTTATATTTTGTCAAAAATCCTAAAAAATCATTAACAAGTAAATTATAAACAATTTTAAAACTACCAATGCTAAATTCCTTTTTGATTTCAGAAATAACTTCTTCATAAAATTCAGCTAATTTTTTATTTTTAATTAAAATATCTGCTTCTTTAAAACTTAAATTAAATTCTTCTTGATATCTTATTCTTTTTTGATTAGGTAATTCTGGAATAGTTATTTGATCTATATCATTTGCTTCTAAGATTAAAGGAGGTAAATCTGGTTCAGGAAAATATCTATAATCTTGTTCAAGCTCTTTTATTCTTTGTGAATAAGTAATTCTTTTTGTTTCATCAAATCCTCTTGTTTCTTGAATAATTTCTTTTCCTTCTTTTAATAATTTTGTTTGTCTCTTAATTTCATAATCAATTGCGTCTTTTAATGATCTTATTGATCCTATATTTTTTACTTCTACCTTTGTTCCTAATTTATCTCCTTCAGCTACACTTATATTTGCTTCAAACCTAATTTCTCCTTTTTCTGGGCTAGCATCAGAAATATTTAAATAGCGGATAATTAAAATTAATTCTTCAACAAATTCTTTTGCTTCTTCTGCTGAACGAATATCTGGTTCAGTTACAATTTCTAAAAGAGGGATGCCAGCCCTATTAAAATCTACTAAACTATAATTTTCTATATGTATCAATTTCCCAGTATCTTCTTCTAAATGTATTCTTCTTATCCTTACTTTTTTAGCTTCTTCATTGACGTAGAATTCTAAATATCCATTTATTGCTAAAGGCAAATCATATTGTGAAATTTGATAATTCTTAGGAAGATCAGGATAAAAATAATTTTTCCTTGCGAAATAACTTGTATTGTTGATCTTGCAATTTAAAGCCTTAGCTAACTTAATTGCATATTCAATAGCAGTTTTATTAACAACAGGTAAAACTCCAGGTTGTCCTGTGCAGACTTCACAAATATTTATATTAGGATGAATTTCCTCAGGGTCATTAGGACAACTGCAAAACATTTTAGTTTTAGTTTTTAACTCAAGATGGATTTCTAAGCCAATTTTAGGAATTAATCTTTCCATTTTTATAATATTTTTAAAACTTCTTTAATGATCTCATTATGAACTTCAGGTATTGTTTTAGAGCTGTCTATTATTTTCCATTTAAATTTTTTAGCAAAATATATAAAACCTTTTCTAACAATTTTTAAGAAATCTAATTTTTCAAATTTTTTTATAATACTTTTTTTCTTTTTCTTTTTTAATCTTTTAATGGCTATAGAAGGATCAACATCTAAAATTATAACTAAATCAGGCTGGATATGCCTCATCGCTAAGTGATTTAAAAATACTACTAGTTCTTCTTTAATTTTATTTTTTAAATTTGTCGAATAATATTGATAAGCTAAAGTAGAAGGAAATGATCTATCAATAACTATTGTATAACCATCTTTTAAATATTTTTCAAGAATTTTATAATGCAAACTTCTATCAATTAGAAATAATAGCATATCAATAAATTCATCTTTATTTTTTCTTAAAAGATTTATAATTTCTTTATTTGATGGCTCCTTAGATAAAAAGGTTTTTATTTTATTAGCTCTCAAAAAATTATATAAAAGCTCAGACTGAGTTGTGGTTCCACTTCCATCTATTCCATCTATTATTATTAACTTACCCTTCATATTACTAAAATTATAAGAAATTTAAAATCGACGAAGATACCAAATAAACACTGCAGATAAACATGGATAAATATTAAACACGAATGCTTAAGAATTGAACGAATTAATCACGAATTAAACGAATTAAAAAAACAGGATGTATCTTTAATAAAACGAATGAATTACGAACCAAATTATTATCGAATAATTCGAAATAATTTGAGTATTTTAGCTTATAGTATTTAGGGCTTTAAGAAGATTAAAAAACTAAAAATAATTTCTCTTTTAAAAATTCGTTTATTTTAATTTAAGAATGTTTTATACTGTAAAAATTATTTCTTGTGGGAGTATACAAACATATGTTCTTATAGTGCAACGTGGACTTTTTCGGACTAAACACAGACTTTTCGGAAATTCTTTTAATTATATTTGTTCCGAGAAATTAGTATATTAGTAAAATGGTTGAAAACTAATTTTTTCATTAATAAATTTATCATTTTTAATTACTAGTTTTTCTTTAATTTTGTTAATTGTTTCAGGAATTAGGGGTTCATAAATTTGTAAAATAGTTAAAAGACCGTTAACTAAACTTGAAAAATCTTCTATTTCTTTACTAACCCAAATTTTTTTATGGTCTATTAATTGATTTAATTTTCTTACTAATTCTAAACTCTTGTTATAAGCAGAATTAAATTCGAATTTTTTCATATCTTCCTCAAATAGTTTTTTAATATTTTCGATTTCCTCTTTCAAATAATTTTTTTGAAGATCAATTTCCACAAAATCAGTTTTTTTCAAAATACCAAAAATTCTTAAAATCAAATTTGCTAAATCTTTTTTCAATATTCCTTCATAAACTTCATGAAAATGACTCCAGGAAAAATCCCAATCACTAAAAATAGGTTGATGAGCTAAATAGAATCTTACTGCTTCATAAGGATATTTATTGAGAAAATCTTGAGGTGAAATTACATTACCTAAAGTTTTAGACATTTTTTCGCCTTCAATAGTAATATGATAATGAACGATAATATTTTCTGGAGTTTTTATTTTTGCTGAAAGCAGCATAGCAGGCCAATAAATTGCATGAAATTTAACTATATCTTTGCCTATAAAATGATAGACAGTTCCTTTATTCCAGAATTTTTCAAATAAACTTTCATCATTACTTCCAAATCCTAATCCAGTTAAATAATTCAATAAAGCATCAAACCAAACATAAATTACTTGTGTATTATCATTTTTAATTGGTATACCCCAGCCCTTACTTCTTTCTGCATCTCTTGAAATACTTAAATCTTTTATTTTTCCTTCTCTGATAATATTCAAAATTTCGATTTTCTTTTCAATAGGGTAAATTTTTATTTTATCTTCTTCTATTAGCTTTCTAACTTCATCTAGGTATTTTGTTAATTTAAAAAAGTAATTTTTTTCTTCAAATTTTTCTAATTTTTTCTTATGAATAGGACAAGTTAAATCAGGAGCTTCAGATTCTTCATAATAACTTTCGCAACTTATACAATAATAACCTCTATAATATCCTATGTAAATATCTTTTTTGCAAAGATCCCAAAATTTATACACCCCTAGTTTATGTTCTTCAGATGTTGTCCTTATAAATTTGTCAAAGCTAATATTGAATTGGTCTTTTAATGCATAAAATTCAGCATATTTTTCATCAACATATTCTTTCACATTTTTGCCTTTTTCTTCAGCGGTTTTTACCATCTTAAGCCCATTTTCATCTGTTCCTGATTGAAAAAAGACTTCTTCTCCTTTTAATCTTTTATATCTAGCAAAAATATCAGCAAGTATAAATTCATAAATATGGCCTATATGAGGACTATCATTAACATAGGGAATTGATGTGGTAATAAAATTTCGCATTATTTGCAGTTTAAAATATCGACCTTAAGGACTATTTTGAACTGAGCATAAATTTTGAATACATTAATTGTGCCCCCAGCGGGATTCGAACCCGCATTTCTGCCCTGAGAAGGCAGTGTCCTAGCCCTTAGACGATGGGGGCTGTTGATAATTTAATTATAAAATATTTGCTATAATTTTAATTTAAGGGATGAAAAAAGGATTTACCTTAATTGAGATTTTAGCAGTTTTAGCAGGAATTGCTGTTATTGCTGGTTTATTAGTTACACTTATAAAACCATTAGAACTTTTTAAATGTGCTAGAGACTCTCAAAGAATGAATGATTTGCAAGTTTTAAGTTCTGCAATTCAACATTATATTATTTCTACAAATGATATTGACTTAGATGGTCCTTATCAAAATAGAGGAATAGATGAAGCAAGCTCAACTATTTTTATTTCTGTTCCTTCAGATAAAGAATCTCTACCAACTACTTTTGTTGTAGGAACATCAACATTTATTATTAATTCTGTAAATTCAAATAACTTGAAAAATATTGATGGGACTGGTTGGCTACCTATAAATTTCCAATCTTTAGCAGTTAGAGCTATTAATGTTTTACCTATTGATCCAGTTAATTCATATGCTTCTAAATATTTCTATTCTTATGTTTTTCATAGAGGTATGCGAGGTTTTGAATTGAATGCTAATTTAGAATGTAATAGATATAAGAAGGGAGGAGCTGATGATAAAACTTCTACAGATGGAGGTGATGATCCTGATGTATACGAAGTTGGTTCTATGCTTACTTTATTACCATCAGAAATTTATCTTTCTCAAAGGATAAAAGGCCTAAAACCTATAATTGGATTAAGTGATGCTACCACAACGATAACTACGGTTTTAAACAGTGTTTCATCAACAAAAGTTTATATCTATAATTTGGGAAGCACAACTTTAGCTGTTTACAATATTACCCAACAACCTGCGCAAGCAAGAATTAGCACAGATAAAAATTACATAATTGTACCTCCATGGTCGTTTGAACCTCTAACAATTACTTGTAATGCAAAAGATGTTTATTCTACTACAACTTATACAACTACATTTAAGCTATGGAATAATGATTTTCAAAATAATCCTTATAACTTAAATGTAATTTGTAATGTAGTTACTGCTCCAAGAATAACAATAACTCCTAAAGAATTATCAATAACAACTAAAACAGGTGCAAGTTCTACAGGTATAATTAAAATATTTAATAAAGGGGCTACTGATCTTAATATCACAAATATTAATCTTTATAGAGAAGAATCTACTTCTACTTGTGCCAATTTTGTTTCTTTCAATCTATCTTCTTCTGTAATTCCTTCTAACCAAAGTGCGACTTTAACAACAATAGTTGATGCTACAGCGTTAAATTCAAAACAAAATTTCTATTGCAAATATTATATAGAATCAAATGATCCTTATAGGCCATTACAAATTGTTAAGGTGAATATAAAAGTTAAATCTCCTCCAGGTGAAGTTTCTAATTTGAAAGTTGAAAAGGCAGGAAGTCAAAAATTAAAACTAAGTTGGTCTGAACCTGATAATGGTTATGATAATATTATAGGTTATAGAATATACAGAAAAATAAATGCAACACCAACACAATCAGATTTTGCAACTTCTGTTCCAAGAACAACTTTCTCATTTTTAGATTCAGGCTTAACAAATGGAACTAATTATTGCTATAGAGTAAGCGCAGTAAATGGCGTAGGAGAAGGTCCATTATCTTCACAAGTAGCTTGCGGTATACCTATGACAACCCCTTCTCCACCGGTTCTATCTGTATCTTCTGGTAATAAGAAAGTTGATTTAAGTTGGTCAGTTTCAGATAATGGTGGTAGTATTATAACAGGATATGATATTTATTGGAAAGCTGCAAATGATACAAATTGGAATATTCTCCTTACAAACTATCAAAATAATTCAACTACCCATTTTGTACCCTCTATCAATAATTGTATTAATTATCAATACTATGTTATAGCTAAAAATTCTGAAGGTAATAGTAATCCCAGTAATATTGCTTCAGCTACTCCTTATGGCACATCGTCGCCTCCTAAAAATGCTTCTTCAACAGCAGGAGCTAATTATATTGATTTAACTTGGCAAGCACCTGATGATGTAGGATGTCCGGTTTTAAGTTATTACAAAATATATAAAGCAAGTTCTACACCTCAAAATTTTGTTCTTATAGCTTCAACAACCAATTTATCTTACAGAGATTCTAATGTTACTTCAAGTGTAACTTATTATTACTATATAACTGCTGTTAATAGTTATGGAGAAAGTGATAAAAGTAATATAATTTCAGCTAGGCCTGGTCTTTCAAAATGTCCTGCTCCTACAAACTTAACTTTAACTCCAAATGATAGAAGAATTACTTTAAATTGGAACACTTCATTATCCTCGGGTTATTATTATCTTTATTATTCAAGTAATACACCCTCTAATTTTGTAAAATTTGCTACTGTTACCCATCCTTCAAGTACATACACTCATACTGGATTAATTAATGGTGAACTCTATTACTATTATGTAACAGCAGAAAATCCAGGAACTTGTTTAGAATCAAATCCATCGAACATAGCCTCTTCTTCTCCTGGTACAGTACCAAGCCCACCTAAAAACTTTAAAGCTAGTTCTTATCAAGATAGAATAGAGCTTAGATGGGAACCTCCTGAAAGCGATGGCGGCTTTCCAATTTTGTATTATTCTTTATATAGAAATTACAATTTAATAACAACAACCTCTGCTTCAACCTTAAGCTATATAGATAGAAATATAGATCCTTCAAGTGTTTACACCTATTCTGTTTCTGCGACTAATAAAATAGGAGAAGGAGAGAAAATTTATGTTAATGCAGGTTATTGTCCTTCTTGGTCAATTATTTATGGGAGCGAAAATGATGATAAGCCTGCTTATACCTATCTTTTATCCAATGGTAAATATATAATAGTTGGAGAAACAACCTTAAGCTCAGATAAAGGAGGATTAGGAGGAACAGACGGATTCTTAATGAGGGTAGACTCTCTAGGTAATTTAGAATTATTGAATACATACGGTGGAGCTTCAGATGATTCTATTAGATCATTTGTAGAACTTGATGATGGTAATTACTTAATCGCAGGGATAACAAAATCTTTTGGAGATTCCAATGGTGATATATTTTTAGCAAAAGTTTCTTCTTCTACAGGTAATGTTATTTGGGCAAAAATTTATGGGACCAATGGAACTGATGATTACCCATTTATTACAAGAGGCTATAATTCTAATGATAACTACATTTATCTTACATTTTCTACTCAATATCAAACATTTGGAGGGAGAGATATAGTGGTAATGAAGTTGGATCAGAATGGCAATATAATTTGGTCAAAAAGGTTTGGAGGTACAGGAGATGATATTCCATATAAAATAGTATATTATAATGACTATCTATTTATAGTAGGTTATACCCAAAGTTATGGAGCAGGTAACTGGGATGGGTTATTAATTCAACTAAAAACAGATGGTACTTTAGAATATGCAAAAACATATGGAGGGAGTGCAGAAGATTATCTATTTGATATACTACCTACTAATTATTACGGAATTTATCTTTTTGGCAGAACACGATCATTCGGAGCAAGCAATAATGATTATATTGTATTGAACGTAATTGAGGGTGCAGTAAATAATGGATATATCTTGGGAACATCCGGCCAAGATTATGGTTTTTCTTATACTCAAATCTATAATAAATATAGATATGAAGTTAATGATTTTCTATTAGGAAGAACAGATAGCTTAGGAGCTGGTAGCAATGACTTATTATTAATCAGGAGGGATCCATTTTATGGAAATTTATTAAAAGTTATAACATTAGGAGGTTCTTTGGAAGATGAATTGCCTGTGCCCCCGATTTTACAAAATCCCACTACTGAATTAGATCAAAACAAAATTTTAATTACTGCTAGGACAAAATCTAGTAATTTTGGAGGTTATGATATTTGGTTAATTAAACTAGATCCTGATTTAAATGTTAAGAATAGTCAAAATCAATTAGGTTTTGAACCTGGTTCAGGATTTACATTCTATTCCTATCCTACGACAACTATTACCGTTAAAAATATTAAAACCCAAGTTAGCGTTAATGATATTACTAACCTTATAGGTAAAACAGATTTTTACTCAAAAAATAATATAAATATTCCTTTGGGTACCAAAGGTATTAGTTTTAATAAATTATATATTGCAAAATGTCCGGATATGTTTGGTACAACCACACCTTCAGCACCAAGAAACCTTAGAGCTGTAAACCAAACTACATATAATCAACTTACTTGGGATCCTCCTTTATCTGATGGCGGTTCACCTATTTTATACTACAAGATTTATAGAAGAATACAAAATGAACAAAGCTCCCCAATATTTTTAGCTACTACAACTAATACTAGTTTTAACGATAACAATATATTACAAAATAAAACTTATTGCTACAAAGTAAGTGCTGTAAATGCTGTAGGAGAAGGACCAATGTCTGACGAAGCTTGTGCTATTCCTGGTTCTGGTGGAGCTACTGTTCCTGGAACACCAAGTTTAACAGTTACTCCTGGCAATAGACAAAATACTTTAAATTGGACACAACCTTCTGATGGAGGAAGCCCAATCTTAGAATATAGAGTATATCAATACATTAATGGAAATTATACTTTATTAGCTACTACATCTCCATCTATAAGAACATATACACACCAAAACCTTACTAATGAACAAGAATATTGTTATGCAGTTTCAGCAAGAAATTCAGTAGGAGAAGGAAATAAAAGTAATATAGCTTGTGGTACACCAGGAGGAGTTCCATCTCCACCACAAAACTTACAAGCAAATGTAGGAGATAAAGTAATTTCTCTTTCTTGGTCTGAACCATTAGATAATGGTGGTTCTCCGATTACAGAATATAGAATTTATAGAAGACTTTCCGGAAGTTCTTATAATTTCAATTCACCATTAGCTACAACTTCAGCATCTATGCTTTCTTATAATGATACCAATGTTATTCCAGGTAATACTTATTGTTATGTAGTAAAAGCTAAGAATCAATATGGAGAAAGTAATCCAAGTAATGAAGTATGTAAAAAAGCAGGTTCTGCTCCTGGTCAATGGGAAATTATAGTAGAAGATTATGGAGAAAATTGGGCAAGATTACAATTTACTTGTATATCTTACCCTGAATCATCTTACTGCACCGGAGGTTATCCAATTACTAAAATTAAAATTTATAAAGGTACAAGCCCAAGCTCTCTTTCTTTGTATAGCGAGCTTATAGATCCGACAAGTAGAAATTATAGATTTACAGATACCGGACTTTCTTCAGGAGTAACCTATTATTATGCCATTAAAGTAGTTAATGAATTAAATTTAGAAGGACCTATGAGTAGTGTAGTTTCTGTTACTCCAGGTGAAAGAGCAATAACAGGGAATATTAAGGTATTATGGGGCTCATACGAATGGATTTGTGGTACTTATAAAGCATGCGTTACGAATTTTAACCCAGCTTTTGGTATCCAATTTGATTCTCCTCAATATATTAATAATGTAAAAATAAATGTGTTTTCAATTCAATTTCAATCTCCTGTACAACTAAGCTATTTGTGCGATGATTATTTAAAGATATATACAGAAACTTACTTACAATCAACTGGTACTACAACTTTAAATATAAATAGAACCTGTAAGGCATTAATTATCACTACTTCTGATAATATCTATTTCTTAGGATTAGTTGGTGCAAATGCTAACGATTTAATGTCTCGATCTCAAATTAGAGTAGATGGAGGAACCTGCAATTTTAGTGGAGGGTGGATTTCTGCTATATTTAGCGGAATTAATGTTTATTCACTAGATTCTTTGTCATTAGCAATATGCCAACCCCCTTCCTTCAATGCTTTTATTAAAAATATTGTTCCTTACAAATGAAAGGATTTACTTTTATTGAACTCTTGTTAGTTTTAGGATTAATTACTGCTCTGATCACCATTTTTATTTATTTTATTAATCCTGTCGAAATTCTTAAAAAACATAGGGATATTCAAAGGATAAATGATTTAAAAGCTTTAGAAATTGCAATAACTACTTATTTATCTGCAAATCCTAATGCAGATCCAGATGGAATTTTTGAAGGCACTGGCAAAGGAGAAGTTAATCAATCAATTTATGTTTCTATTCCTTATGATAAAGAAGTAATTACTAATGCTACTATAACTGATGGTATGGGAAATGTTTGGAATATAATTCAAAATTCTTCAAGTTCAAATATGAGAAATATAGATGGAAATGGTTGGGTTCCTATTAATTTCACTGAAATGAAATATCCTGTTATTTCTTATTTGCCAGTAGATCCAATTAATTCATATAGCTTAGGTTATTTTTATACTTATGTTTTTGAAAGAAAAACTAAAACCTTTGAGCTAAATGCCAAATTAGAATATAAATTATTTAACAAAGGAGAGACACAAGATATAGTTTCAAAAGATGGAGGAAGCGACAATGAAATTTATGAAGTAGGTTCAAATAAATGTATTATTATAGGAAATAGATTATATGGAGCTGTTTCTACAACAACTTGCAAAGAGATGAGTGGTTATGGAGGAAGCCGAATTGATTATGGAAAATGTACTAATCCTCAAGAATTAAATTATGGGATATGGTTTGCTTCACCTACTAAAGAAAATATTGCAAATATAGTCCATGATAAAAATACTTCTACTTCTTATGCTATATCACCTGGTCCACCTCTCACCTCTGTTGTACACGATTTACAAGGTATTTTCTATATTAATAAATTAAGAATATACGGAGGCTCCCCATTTGCTGTGGGTATTCATATATATAAAGATGGAAATCCAATATTAGCAACAACAACCTTTTTGTTAGGCTGGCATGAATTTCAAATTAATACAACAACATATAAATGGGAAATTACTCCAGGAGAGGGAACTTCTACTATAGCTGAAATGGAAGCTTATGGATGTCCTATCTATTGGTCTAGATATTTTGATGGAAATAGTATTGCTTTTGATATTAAAAAATCAAAAGAAAAAGATGGTTATTACTATATAGTAGCAGGTACAAAAAATAATGATTTTTGGTTAGCAAAATTAACTACTGATGGAAATATAAAATTTGCAACATCTTTTGGAGGTTCATATATAGATGTAATTAATTCTATTGAAGTTGATGATGAAGATAATGATGGTTATATAGATTATTATGTTTTAGGTGGATATACAAATTCTTATGGAATAAATTCCCCTACAAGTACAAATGGTTATTTGATTAAAATTACAACTTCTTCAAATATATTAGCTAGTCAAGCTTATGGGGCAGATTTTAATGAGGATATTAAAGAAGTTAAAAAATCTTTAGATGGATATTATTTTAGTATTGGAAGTACTTTAGTAATTACTCCAACAACAACTAATTTATGGTTTTTAAAAATTGCAACATCCAATCTTTCTCTTCTATCAGAAGTAAAATTAGGAGGAAGTAATGAAACTATTGGGAATTCTTTAGTTCTATTTGATACTTCAACAGCTTTACTTTCTGGAAGGCAATTTACAAATTCATATTTTGCTAATTTTGATCTGATTAATAACACTACTACCTATACTCAAATTTATGCAACACCAACTTCATCTGAGGAGATCGTGAGAATAATAAAAGATAAATTAGTTTCAAATGCAATTTTAGCATTAGTTAAAATTTGGGATGCCTCGAATCAAATTTATTATTTTCAGATAAGAAGAATATATATTTACAATGGAAGCTCTCAATTAATAACAACTTATTCAAATTATCCTTTAAATGAAATTCCTACTGATTTTCTTCAAAATTATGACGGCAGTATTATTGTTGTAGGCTATTCAAAATATGGTAATCTATATCCAAATTTAACTATTTATAAGTTTGATCCATTTGGTAGGTTTGTTTATAGAAAAGAATATAGTCGAGGAATAGCATACAAACTTGAAAAAGCATTTGATTTAGGTTATATTGTTGTAGGCTATAGTTACAAAACAAATTCAGCGTGGGTTATTCATTTAGATGAAAATGGAGATTGTCCAAATTGTTTTGCAGAAAAGAGAAGTATTTTTGAAATTTTTGCAAATATATTTAAATTTATTTCACAGCTTCTAAAATTTCCTCCATTATATTAGGATAATTTAAAGCAATCTCAGCTAAAACTTTTCTATTGAGTTGGATATTATTTTCTTTTAATTTATGAATAAATTCTGAATATTTCATACCTCTTTCTCTTAAAAAGGCATTTAATCTTACTTGCCATAATCTTCTAAAATCTCTCTTTTTCTTTTTTCTTCCCTCATAAGCATGTTTAAATGCATGTAGAATAGCCTCTTTAGCAAATTTTTCTTTACTTTTTCTTTGCCATTTGTATCCCTTAGCTAATTTTAATATCTTCTTTCTTTTTTTGGTTTTAATTGTTCCTCTTTTAACCCTAGCCATTTTTTTAATAAATTTTAAAATGACGACTAGATTATTATAAAATATTTTTCAAATTTTTCCAAAAGTCAATTACAAACTTTTCATAATCTAATTTACCTAAAGCTATCTTATCTAAGCTTTCCTCCATATTTGCTGTAAATTTTAAGTCAATAATATAGTCAAATCTATTTTTTAAAAATTGAATAACTTTTATACCCCTTTCTGTTGGTTTTAGACAATTTTTTTCTTTTACAACATATCCTCTTTTATAAAGAATTTTTATGATTTCAGCATATGTTGATGGTCTACCAATACCCAATTCTTTTAATTTTTTAATCAATGACGACTCTGTATACCTTGCTGGAGGTTTTGTAGTTTTTTCTAAAAGATTTATCTTATTTGGTTTTAATTCACTACCTATTTTTATTTCTGGAAGTTCTTTAAAGGAAACCAAGAAAGGATAAAATTTTAAAAAGCCATCATAAATTAATTTTTCTCCTTTTGCTTCAAAAATATAATTTGGATAATTTTCAGGGTTTAATATAAACTTAATTTCTTCATATAAAGCATCCTTAGCACAAGCAGAAAGAGTAAAATCAAAAATCAAATTATATAATTTTCTTTCTAAATCAGTTAAAGGCAAATTCTTAGTAAGATACACTGGTCTAATTGCTTCATGAGCTTCTTGAGAAAATTTTTTATGAATTTTTAACGGTTCTTCGTAATAATCTTGAAGCAAATTTTTTGCTTTATTTAAAAATTCTTTAGATAAATTAAAACTGTCTGTTCTATGATAAGTAATATAACCTTTTTCATATAATGATTGAGCAATATTCATCGTCAATGGTGCAGAAAATTTATATTTAAGAAAAGCTATTCTTTGAAGAAGAGCTGTATCTATAGGAGTAGGTTTTTTTATTATTTTATTTTGCTTTTTAATCTCCTTTAAAAGAAATTTCTCACTCTCGATAAGATTTTTTATTTGTTCTAATTCTGTTTTTTTCTCTTCAGGAAATTGATATTCTCCTTTTTGATTTAAAAGATATGCTTTGAATTTTTTAAAATCTACCTCCAATTCGTAAAATTTTTTGGGAATAAAATTTTGAATTTCAATCTCTCGTTCTACAATTAATCTTAGAGCCGCAGATTGGACTCTCCCAGCAGAAGTTCCAATTTTTTCTTTCCATAAAATAGGAGAAAGAGTATAACCTATAATTCTATCTAAATATCTACGTGTCTTTTGAGCATTTACCAAAGCTTGATTAATTTTTTCTTTGTTTTGTAGAGCTTTTAAAATTGCTTTTGGAGAAATTTCAAAAAATCTTATTCTATATATTTTTCTGTTTTTAATAAATTTAGTAATGCTCCAAGCAATAAATTCTCCTTCCCGATCTGGATCAGTAGCTAAAATTATTTCTTGGGCTTTATTTAAGAATTTTTTTAAATAATAAAGAAATCTTTTATTTTTCAAAACATATTTCACCTCTAACTTATCATTTTTGAGATAAATTCCAAATTCATTTTTAGGTAAATCTAAAATATGTCCATAAGAAGGAATAACAAGATAACTTTTGCCAACAAATTTATTAATAGTTTTTGCTTTTTTAGGAGACTCAACTACTATAATTTTCATTTAAAATTTTATTAATGAATCGAAAATCTTTTACATTAATTGAACTTTTAATAGTTTTGTCTATTTTAGCATTGATTGTCGGACTACTTATTTCTATTATAAAACCAGCAGAAATTTATAAAAAGACCAGGGATAATCAAAGAATAGTAGATTTAAATTATTTAGATTCAAATATTAAATCTTATTTGCTGCTTGCTAATCCGAGCACAATTTATACTACATCAACTTTAAATAAAATTTTTCTTTCTTTGAAGCTTCCCTCATCAGCGACAAATACTGATTGTAGAAATTATTTTCCAGATTTACCCAGCTTACCTTCTGGTTGGACATATGTTTGTTCTAAAAACCCAACATCAACTGATGGAACCGGTTGGCTTCCTATAAATTTTCAAAATTATATGCTTTATTCTATTTCTAATCTACCTTTAGATCCACTTAATAATTCAATATATTATTATGCTTTTATAGCCAGTGGTACTGATTTTATTCTCTATACAATGTTAGAAGATCCCAAAAATCAAGCCTCTAAAAATGATGGAGACAATTATCCTCATTTATATTCAGCAGGAACTAATAAAAGATTAATAGATCAAGCTCAAGGACTTGTAGGCTATTGGCCATTTGATGAAGGAACAGGTACTATAGCTTATGATTATTCAGGAAATGGAAATAATGGAATTTTATATAGCAGTACAACTATTTGCTCTAATCCTCCAACTTCAGGTTGCCCTACATGGACAACAGGCAAAGTCGGCGGTGCTTTAAGTTTTGATGGGGTTGATGATTATGTAAACATTTCTTCTAGTAATTTAAATACTTCATCTTTGAGGTATATTTTAAGAGGTGGAGCCTCAAGTTCACCTTTTACTATTGTATTATGGAAAAATTCTCAAGCTCCCGTAACAAATAATTATTGGATAGGTAGAGTTGGATGGACTAATGGCATTGATCTTGATTGTAGATTTATTTTGTTCGATGCGTCTAATAATGCATATTCAACAACCTTTTCTTGTACTCATAACAATTGGGAATTTATTGTTGCTTCTTGGGATAAAAGCGTCATGAAGTTTTATTTTAATGGTAACAAGGTTGGGGAAAGGTCTTTTTCTGGTATTCTGAGAGATAATAATTATCCCATTCAAATAGGAGGGCAGACAGGTGTTACATGGTATTTTGCTCGTGGTATTATCGACGAAGTCCGTATTTACAACCGTGCCCTCTCTGATTCAGAAATCAAAGCATTATACGATGCAACAAAATAACATCCACAGATGCATATAGATTCAACACAAATAATTTATTGAAGCACAAATGTATCATCAATCAAACTAATTAATCATGAATTAAATAATAAAGAGCTCGAGGCAAATTCGATATCATCTGCGGAAAGATTCGTATAATACATTCGTGAATAATTCGATATCATTCGTGAGTCCTTCGTGTATTATGAATATATCGCGAATTAGACAAATTAATCACGAATATGCTTACATAACATTGGAGAATTAACGTGTATTAAAAGTTATATAAATAATAAATGTACTATAAGAACATATGTTCTTATAGTCCCACTTTCAATATTCCTGATATTTGGTTCCCTGTCAATTCAATTTCTAGATTTCTTAGGCTACCGCTTCTTATTTTACAAAAGATAAGTATTTATAGAAATTTAAAGCTTTTTAGGTTATAATAACTGAAAATAATTTTAATATTGCTTATTTTAAAATTTCATTTTTTAATGATAAAATTAGTGAATGAATAAAAATAATAAAATTTCAAGATCGCAAATTGAACTTTTTATTGATTGCCCAAGATGTTTTTGGTTAGATGTTAAGTTTAAAATTAAGAGACCAGAAAAATTTGGCGGTGGCTATATTGGAAGCAAATACGATCCACTTTTAAAAAATTATTTTGATAAACATCGTGAAAACAATAAAACTCCCGAAGAAATAGAAAAACATAATTTGAGTTTATTTTTTGATATTGAAACTTTAAAAACTTGGCGAGGGAAGGGAATTGAATATTTTCATGAAAAACATAATGTAATTTATTATGGTAAAATTGATGATCTTTTAACAAAAGATGAATATTTAATCCCTTTTGATTTTAAAACCACCATTAGTAGAAACTTTCAAATTTATGAGGATTACAAAAGACAACTTGAAATTTATGGCTATTTACTTAAGAAGAACAATTATCCAGTTTTAGATACAGGTGTTTTATATGTCGTAAAAATTGATATTAACGAAAATTTTGAAAAAGTTGAGGAAAGAGAAATAATCTTTATTGAAGATCTAAATTATGAAATTTATGATGAAATTTTAGAAAACTTAATTGAAATTTATAATTCTGAAAAAGAACCTGATCCTAATCCAAATTGCGAATTTTGTAAAAGAGACAGAGAAATTATTGATTTAAATAAAAAGTTAATATGAAAAAAATTCATTTTTAAGATCAAGTTTTTATTGTTTATTTAATTATTTTTATTTCATTTTTGTTATAATTTAATTAATGAAGCTTGGATTTTTTGAGGCAGAGGGTTGGGAAAAAGAAGTTTTAGAAAGAGATCTTCCGGATTTGGAAATTTATTTTACAACTGAAAGACTAACAAAAGATAATGTTAAAAATTTTCAAGATTTAGATATTTTGTCTATTTTTATTTCTTCAGAAATTGATAAAGAAATTATTGATTCTTTGCCAAACCTAAAGCTTATTACCACAAGATCAACTGGTTATGATCATATTGATTGTGAATATTGTAAATCAAAAGGAATTTTAGTTTGTAATGTGCCTGAATATGGAACAAAAACTGTTGCTGAATGGACAATTGGTCTCATGCTTAATTTGATGAGAAAAATTTATTATGCTATTGATCAAATTAAAGAAACTGAAAGTTTTGATTTAAAAAATTTGAGAGGTGAAGAGCTTTATGGAAAAACATTAGGAGTTATCGGCACTGGCAGAATTGGTAAAGAAGTTATAAAGCTTGCTAAGGCTTTTGGAATGAATATTTTAGCTTATGACATTTATCCTGATGAAAATTTTGCAAAAGAATACAATGTAACTTACACATCTTTAGAGGAACTTTTAAAAAACTCAGATGTTATTACTATTCATGTCAATCTAAATCCATCAACTTATCATTTAATCAATAAAGAAAATATACAACTTATAAAACCAGGAGCTTATTTAATTAATACTGCTAGAGGAGGAATAGTTGAGACAGAAGCATTACTTTATGCATTAAAAGAAGGAATTTTAAAAGGAGCAGCCTTAGATGTTTTAGAAGAAGAAACAGAAATTAAAGAAGAGTTAGAGCTTTTAGTTAAACAAGAAATTAAAGAAGATGAGATAAAAACTTTGTGGCAAAATCATATTTTAATGAAAATGCCAAATGTTTTAATTACACCTCATAATGCCTTTAATTCAAAAGAAGCCATCGAAAGAATTTTAATGACTACAATTGAAAATATCAAAAAATTTTTAGAAGGAAATCCAATTAATTTGGTAAAATAATAAATTTGTGGTTATAATACGCACATAATGAGAACTTCAAAAATTTTATTTATATCTTCAATAATTTTAGCCTTAAATGGTGCTTTTTTGTTAGCTCAAATTTATTTGTATCAAAGTTCTATTCTTTATTTTGAATTATATGCAGCTTTATTAGAAGACATACATGTAATTGATATTCCAGCAATTATTGTTGATAACTTTCCTTTATATTTTCTTGTGAGCATCATCGTATTTTTCACGTTGACAGCAATCTTGTTAATTAACTCTCAGCCAAAATTAGTTCATACAATCTCTCAAGAAAAAATATCTTTAAACAATCCTTTTATCTCTTATAACTTAAAAGAAAGAGGCCCTCCTCTAAAATAATAATTTTGTACTAAGCTCAGTCGTTATTAATTAAATAAATTTACTACCATGAAAAAATTAATTCTTCTAACCTTAGTAACATTAATTTTCTTTTCATTAAGTTTTGCTCAAACAACAACACCAACAACATCAACAACCACAAAACCAGTAAAACAACATAAAATGTTAAGAGTTCATGCTGCTAAAAAAGTTTCCACGTATGCTAAATGTTTGAATGAAGAAATGAAGAAATTAACTAAAGAAATGCGAGCAAGAAAAAAAGATGCTTGGGCTAATTATCAAAATGCCCTAAAGAATGCTACTTCAACTGCTGCTAAAAAAGAAGCAAGAAAAGCTTATAATAAAGCTTTACGAGATATAAATAAGTGGTTTGTTCAAGCTACTAAAGAAGCTAAAAACAAATGTAAATCATCAACTTCTACTCCAGTAACTTCTCCAACTGCCTCTACATCTACTTCTGAAGCTACATCTACAGCAACATCAACTCAATAATATCGTCGTTATTAAATTTACTTTATATAGCCCGGCTACTATTTTGTAGCCGGGTTTTTTATTTTTCCTACTTTTCAGAAAAGTATGATATAATTTATTTATGGTAAAAAAATTTAAGGATAAAAAATTTTATGGCTCGACAATAATTGGAGAAAAAGGTCAGGTTGTTATTCCTAAAGAAGCCCGAGAAGATTTAAAGCTTAAAAAAGGAGAGAAATTGTTAGTTTTTGGAATGGGAGAAATGATTGCTTTAATAAAATTTTCTAATCTTAAAAAATTTATGGGATATCTGGAAAAACATCTTAAGTCACTTAAAGAAATCATTAAAAAAGAAAAATGAAAGAGAGATTTTTAAAAATTTTAAAGAGTAAAAAATTTTATTTTATTTTGATTGTTTTTTTAATTATTGGTTATTTTATTTATCCAAGAATTTTTAAAAAAGAAAGTGTAAGGTATGTTTTAGGAGAAGTCCAGAGAGGAAATTTAGAAATTAAAGTTTCAGGAACCGGCGAAATTGTACCAATAGAAGAAATTAATGTTAAATCAAAAGTTGGCGGAGAAATTGTTAATCTAAATGTTAAGGAAGGAGATAAAGTTTATAAAGGTCAAATTTTGGCAAAAATAGATAGCAGGAAACTTGAAAAAACAATTAAAGATCAAGAAATTTTGATTAAAAATTTAGAGTTAGCTATTGATTCAGCTAAATTAAATTTAGAAAAATTGAATTTTCAATATCAAAACACTTTAAGAGGAGATGATTACAATAAAGCCTTAAATCAAGGAATTTCGATTTTAACCGACTTTTATAGTTTTTATCCGATTTTTATCGAAGACTTAAGAAAAATTTATTTTTATAAAGACTTTGAAAATTATGATAACAATTTGAAATATTATGAAAGTTATAACCCTTCTTTTGCCGGTAAAAGTCACAAATTAGAATTTAATTACAACATTTTAAGAACAAAATATGTTGAACTTTCAGATAATTTTAAAAATATTTCAGTTCAAAATGAAGCAAAAGAAAAGATAATTAAAGATTCTTATAATTTAGTTTTAGCAACCTATGATTTGGTTAATGAAGGAAGAGAAATGATAAGATATTTGAAGGAAGATTTAGCTTTAAAAAACGCAACTCACGAAAAAGAAAATATTATTAATAATCATTTTCAAAAATTAACTAACTATTTAAACTCATTGGCTCAATATAAACAAAACTTGCTTGATGTTATTTCGAAGATTAATTCTTACCATGATGTTGTTGATAATTATGAATTTGATAAAAAGAATTTAGAACTTTCAATTAAACAAAAAGAGATCGATTTAGAACAAGCAAAAAATAAACTTAATGATCTTAAAGAAGATTTAAATGATTATTATGTTACTGCACCTTTGAGTGGAATTTTATCAACATTAAATATAAAAAAAGGAGATTTAATTGCCTCAAATCAAATTATTGGAACAATAATTACTAACCAAAAAATTGCAAAAATATCTTTAAATGAAATAGATGCTGCTAAAGTAAAAGTTGGACAAAATGCAATTTTAAGCTTTGATGCCTTACCTGATCTTAAAATTAAGGGGAAAGTTATCGAAATAAGTACGGTAGGTAAAGAAGAACAAGGAGTAGTTAGTTATGATATTAAAATTTCTTTAGAAGAAGAAAATAAAGATATTAAACCAGATATGTCTGTTGATGCTGAAATTATTGTTGATAAAAAAGCAAATGTTTTATTGATTCCAAGCGCAGCAGTTAAAAAAGATAAAGGAGGAAATTATGTTGAGGTGGTTAAAAATTATAAACTTGGAAAGGAAAATTTATTTAAACCAGTAGCAATCCCACAAAATTTGATCGAGAAAAGATATATAAAAATAGGTATTTCAAATGATGAATATACAGAAATTTTAGAAGGTTTAAATGAAGGAGAAATAATTGTTGTAAAAACCATAAACCCAAAAACATCACAAACAACACAAAATAGAGGGAATAATCCATTAATGCCTATGCCCTTTGGTCAACAAAGAAGACAATGATCAAACTTGAGAATATAACTAAAATTTATAAAAACTCTGATGTTGAAACTGTTGCTTTAAAAAATATTAATTTAGAGATTAAAGAAGGAGAATTTGTAGCTATCATGGGACCTTCTGGTTCTGGAAAATCAACATTAATGCATATACTTGGCTGTTTAGATAGACCAACATCAGGAAAATATTTTTTAGAAGGTAAAGATGTTTCAACTTTAAATGACGATGAACTAGCTGAAATAAGAAAAAGAAAAATTGGTTTTGTTTTTCAAGCCTATAATTTACTTCCAAGATTAAAAGTAATTGAGCAAATTGAACTTCCTTTGGTTTATGCTGGTGTAAAATCCGAAGAAAGAAAAGAAAAAGCAATTCAAGCTTTAAAAGCCGCTGCCTTTCCAGATGATTTCTGGTATCATTATCCTAATCAACTTTCTGGTGGAATGCAACAAAGAGTAGCTATTGCTCGAGCTTTAGTTAATGATCCTCTCCTGATTTTAGCCGATGAACCAACAGGAAATTTAGATACAAAAACAGGAGAAATAGTTTTAGATACATTTCAAAGATTAAACTTTGAATTTAAAAAAACAATTGTTTTGGTTACCCATGAAGAATATGTTGCAAAACATGCTGAAAGAATAGTTTTAATAAGAGACGGAGAAATAATTGATGATTTTAAGGTCAAAGATAGAATAATAATTAATAGCCACAGCGTTAAATAATAGTCATCCTATAAAATGAGCCTTTATGATTTATTAAAAGAAGCTTTTAGATCAATAACAGCAAACAAATTAAGATCAGGGCTTACAATTTTAGGAATTGTTATTGGTATTGCTTCGGTTATTTCGATGATTTCGATTGGTCAAGGAACAAAAAGACAAATTACTCAAAGTATTGAGAGTTTAGGTTCTAATACGTTGTCAATTATACCTGGAGGAGTAAGAATAGGAGCAATGTTTATGGGCAGAGGTAGCGCGCAAACTTTAAAAGAAGAAGATGTTGAAGTTTTAAAGAAAATAGATGGTGTTGTAGATGTTGTACCAGTAGTTCAAAAAACTTTTCAAATAGTTGCACCAAATGGGAATAATACACGGGCTGGTGTTATTGGAGCGAGCGAAGGGATTTTTACTGTTAGAGAGATTTCAATTGAATCTGGATCAACTTTTAATGAAGAGCACGTAAGAAATATTTCAAAGGTTGCAGTTTTAGGTAATAATATAGCGAAAGATCTTTTTGGTGATGAAAATCCGGTTGGAAAAATAATCAGAATCTCTGGATCTAATTTTAAAGTTATTGGAGTAGCAGCACCAAAAGGAGGAGCAATGGGATTAGTCTTCGATGATATGATTTATGTTCCAATCACAACAATGCAGAGAATCTTATCAAAATCAGAATATTTAACCTCTATTCTGGTTAAAGGAAAAAGCAAAGACATATTACCACAAATTCAGGAAGAAGCTACTATACTTTTAGCAAAAAAGCACAAAGTTGATCCTCAAAATCCAGACTTTTCAATAATTTCTCAGGAAGATGTTTTATCAACCTTAAATCAAGTGACAAATACAATGACAATCTTTTTAGCTTCAATTGCTGCTATTTCTTTAGTTGTAGGTGGCATTGGTATTATGAATATGATGCTTACTTCTGTTACTGAAAGAACAAGAGAAATTGGTTTAAGAAAAGCAATTGGAGCAAAGAAAAAAGAAATTTTGATGCAATTTTTAATTGAATCAGTTATTTTAACTTTAATTGGCGGAATCTTTGGAATAATTTTAGGAAGTCTAATCTCTATTGCAGTTTCAAAATTTGCTAATATTACTTCTGAAGTTTCTTTATATTCAATTTTTCTTTCTTTAACTTTTTCAAGCTTAGTAGGAATAATTTTTGGTTACTGGCCTGCAAAGAAAGCGGCAGATCTAGATCCAATCGTTGCATTGAGATATGAATAAAATTAATCAATCTTTAAAAATTTATAAAAATATATTTTGTTACTCATTATGGTCTTGAAATTTTGATTAATAATAAAACCATTAAAGAATACTTAGGAACTCCATTTATTTGGCAATCTTATTGGGAATATAATCTATAAAGAATATCCCAATCTGAAGATCAAGATACAAAACATCCCAACATTCTATAGAATGTTAGAATGTTGTTTGGTATTAAAAGCGGGAAATTTATATGATCTTTGTAAAGGTGATAAAATTTAATTTAATTAAAACAATGAAATTATTTATTCTTCCAGGTAATAGTCCACAAAATAAGGAATGGGCGGAGAAATTGAAAGAAAGTCTTGCAGAGAGAGTAAATGAAATTTATGTTCAATATTACGACCATTGGTAAACAGGAGAGGAAATTATTAATCTGGACAGAGAATTAGAAAAATTCTTAAAAGAAATAAACACACAAGAATATTTGCTTTTAGGAAAATCAGCAGGTGTTTTAGTTATCTTAAAAGGAATTTTTGAAAATAAATTAAAACCCAAAGCTTGTATTTTTCTTGGAATTCCAATTTTCTGGGCAAGAGCTAACAATTTTTTTATAGATGAATATCTAAAAAATTTCCAAACCCCTGCTCTTTTTATTCAGCAATCTGAAGATCCAGCGATTCCAGCAAATAATCTTCAAGAACTTCTTTTAGGCTTAGAAGTCAAAAATTACAAATTTATTACCATCCCAGGTAGTGATCATTCCTATGATGATTTTTCCTTAGTCTCCTATCATATTTTTCAATTTTTAGAATCTTCTGCAAATTAAAACTAAGATACAAAACATTCTAACATTCTATAGAATGTTGGAATATTGTTTTGTATTAAAGTGGGGAATTTATTTTTTGTTTTTGAATGTAAATGTGGTAAAATTTAATTAATGAAGGTAGTTAGATATAAAAAATCTTTTGCAGAGGAAAAAGCTGAAAGGGAACACAAAAAAGCTATTAAAGCATTAATTTTATTGATATTTTTTACAGGGTTAATATTACTATTAATCTATTTCTCCATTCGGTATTCTTC
>Ga0080004_1107794_pt1 | contig 40184 bp, 29 predicted proteins | sample WasSprMetagenome_FD_69207 | JGI IMG/M metagenome (GOLD analysis project Ga0080004, IMG submission 69207) | Sulfidic aquatic microbial communities from Washburn Spring, Yellowstone National Park, USA - WS (SPADES assembly) (version 2) | ecosystem: Environmental > Aquatic > Thermal springs > Hot...
GTCCCTTGACCGTCTCATCCGCAGCCAAACCGATTACGAGCGTGACCCACAAAAATTGTATGCCGAACGGCGCAAAGTCGCAGAAGCCATTGAGCGGTTGACGGAAGTTTTGGGAGAGAAGTGAAACGGTGGCGAGTGGCGAATAGCGAGTGGCGAATGGTGATTGGCAAATGGACAGATAGTGGCAAGGCAATCGGAACGGGGCAATTTTGATGCGCTAAAGTGATGGGCAGGGAAGTCACATTTGAGCGGCGCAGGTGAGCGGAGATGGGAAAGCGACTTTTGATTTTCGCCATCTTCTTCCTTTCACTCCTTGCCTTCACAATTTGGCGTGCCCAACCGCCCTTCCGCTTGCAAAGAAAACTCCTCGCTAAGTTGCCTTATGAGCCTTACATTTTGCTCAATGTGCTCATCACTGACCTTGATGACGATGGTCATCCTGAAGTGACGGCATTTTTCAGGGATGAGCCACCTATCTGGGTTCGCTTTCCATTTGATAAACCTTCTACCCTCCGCTTTGAAAACTGTCGGGCAATTTGGATGGAGGGTTGTCATTCTGTCCTTAAAGCCTTGCCTGTCCTAACGGCAGACGACCACCTGAGGTTGTTGAGATGGAGGGACGGAAAAGCAACTTTTAACCCTTTGCCAAACCTCCCTGATGTGCCGATAGATGAAGTATGGGGTTCTGAGGGCAAAAGCACGGAGACGGTTTTCCTGCGGGTTTACCGAGGCGACGATTGTTGGCTGTTCACCCTGACGCCGAAGGGGGAATGGCAGTTTGCCTCTCGGTTTACAAGTCAGGCAATTCGTTTTCGCAAGTTCGCCCCACAGTATATTGCAGACCTTGCTGACTTAGACAGGGATGGCTTTTGGGATGCTCTTTGCCTTAATGATGCGGATATAGATGCTTGGGTTTCTTGGGGCGGGCGAGGAGAGGAAACGGATTTGGGCAGTTGGTTGCTCTCTGGTTACCCACGGATCATCGACTTGGATGGTGATGGATGGGCGGAAATCGTGATGGCGGATAAAGATGGGCGGTTGAAAATCTGGCGGTTTGACCGAAGGGAAAGAAGGCTGAAGGTCATCGCCACTTCGCCACCTTTGTCTGCTGCCTTTTCCCTGCAACTTTTTGATTTGGATGAAGATGGGCGGAAGGAAATTGCGGTGACAGATGTTGGCAGAGATTGTTGGGTGTTCCAGTGGCGGGATGGAAAGTTGAAGATGTGGAAAGGCGAAACAACGAGCTCTCAGAGTTATAAGGGGCAAGGAAAGTTTTGCGACCGATTGGCACTTTATGGCGATCGACTTCGCCTTGTCTATTTCTTTTCGCCTCGCATCTGGTTGGAAGGTAGGAAATTGCGATGGCAATTTTGGGAATGGGAGACTGTGAACTCCAGCGTCTTTTGTTTTCTTCCGAAAGGTGGAAAAGCCCTTTTTCCTTCTCACTGGCGAATTCAGGAAGCGCCTTTTGAGGTTGAGTTTGCGGGCGACATGGATGGAGATGGGAGCGATGAGGCGATTGGTTACGATGGCAGGTGGCGTCGTTGGAGGCTTTACCGTGCAGAGGTGACGGAGGCGGGAAAATTGAGGTGGCGTGATGTTTTGCTGGGCAGGGATGAACCGAAGGCGTTTGCGATGTTGGTTGACGGGGAGCGTCGTGGTTTGGTGGTAGGTTGGGAAGATGGCAGGTTAGAGTTGCTGACGATGGAAGGTGCGAAATAGCGGAAATTGGTGCGGGGTAGGATTTTTGAGGGTTTTTGTCAAGCACCCAAACTTTATGCTGTGAGTTGGCATTGCTGCCCGAAAACAGTGACCTTACCACTCGTCAATCGCTGTTCGCCGTTCGCTTTTTCTTCCCAACCCGCCGATTTGCCGATTTCACGACTTGCCGATTTTTCCTGCCCTTGCCCATCTTGACATTCGGGCGCGGCAAGGTTATCCTTTTATCCGCAACGAAAAGCGAACCATTACGGCCCCGTCGTCTAGCCTGGTCTAGGACACCGGCCTTTCAAGCCGGAGGTCGCGGGTTCAAATCCCGCCGGGGCCACTTTTGCTTTTTAGCCCCTTGTGCCAAAATCAAAGCGGTGACTTCAGATGGATGCCGTTGAGAAACTTCAAGTGCTCATGAAAGATGCTGCTTTTGAATGCGAAGGGGGCAAAAGCGCTTCGGCGAGGGCAGTCCAACAACTCAAGGAGCAAAGATTGCGTGAAAGCATTTATTACGCCAAAGTGCCCGGCGGGACTATCCCTTTGCTCAAAACTTTGCTGACCAACGCCTGCATCAAAAATTGCGCTTATTGCCCCATCGCTGCTTACTGCGACCACATGGTCGTCTCCTTCAAGCCCGACGAGATGGCACGCTTGTTCATGGCGATGCACAAAGCAGGGATGGTCAACGGCTTGTTTTTGTCCAGCGGCATCGTCCGCGACCCCGATACGACCCAAGAGTTGCTGAACGATACGGCGAAAATCTTGCGCACTCGTTACGGCTTTCGCGGCTACATTCACCTGAAAGTCATGCCCGGCGCTTCTCTTGAAGCCATCAAAGAAGCGGCGAGGTGGGCGAACCGAATCAGCGTCAACGCTGAAGCACCCAACGAGCAGCGACTCAAAGCCATCGCTCCTGACAAAAGTTTTCAGGGCGAAATGCTTCCGACTTTGAAACGCATCGCCGAAATTATCGCACAAAAGCGAATGGAATGGCTGGAACGGCAAGGAGTCGTTCAGCGCATCGGAAGGGGGTGGCTTGCAGATTTAGACGAATTGGCATCAGTGCCAACTCCGCCAGTTTTGTCCAGCACAACTCAGTTTGTCGTTGGAGCAGCGGGCGAGAGCGATAAAGAGTTGCTGCAGACAGTCGTCCAGTTCTACCGTCAATTCCAATTGGGGCGAGCCTATTTCAGTGCGTTCCGACCAATCTGCGGAACGAAAATGGAAGACGCTCCTGCCGAGACGCCCGTGCGGGAACATCGGCTCTATCAAGCCGACTTTTTGCTCCGTCGTTATGGCTTTGAGTTGGACGAATTGCCCTTTGATGAACAAGGTAACTTGCCCCGCGATGTTGACCCAAAGTTGGCTTGGGCTTTGCGTCACCCAGAGCGCTTCCCCGTTGAAGTTACGAAAGCGGAACGAGAGGAATTGTTGCGAGTTCCCGGGATCGGTCCAGAAACCGCCGAACGGATTGTCAAGGCGCGCAAGGAAGGGACTTTGCTGACCGCTGAGGACTTGCAACGGTTGGGCGTGCGATTGAAACGGGCTGCTCCTTTCTTGACCCTGCGGGGTAAGCCGCTGACGAACGAAGTGCCCGTAAAAGAACCCGAACCGACCGAACAACTGCGGTTGCTGTGAACATTTGGGCATCTTAAGGGCGCAATCCATCAATGCAACGCAATGGGCAAAAGGTTGCGGTTGCTCGCAGCCTTGACAGCCATCAAGGGGTGACGCCTAATGCGAAAAGCATTTGCCATCGCCGTCCTTGTCGGCATCGTCGCCCTGATTGCCTACCACCTTTCCCGACCTAAACTGCTCCGACCCATCGTCGCCACTTGGCAGGAAGTTGGGAGAGCGAAAGCAATCGTTGATCTGGATGCGGATGGCAACGATGAGTTGCTTGTTCAGGACAAAAGCGGACAACTTTGGTGGGTTCAGTTTCGCCTCCCTAAGCCTATCCGCCAGAAAATCCCTGTGACGAAAGATGCCAAATGGTTCACCAATTTCAGAGGACAAATGCTGGTGTTCGTGCATCCCAAAACTCGTCGGACTTCTCTCGTTACCCGACAGGGCGAGAAATGGGCGACGAAAGATTTGGGTATCTTGAAAGGCATAGTTGAAGACGCTGACCATGACGGGCAGGTTAACGATGTTGTTGTGTGGCGTGGGCATACAAGGACAGTTTTCTCCCGCCTGAAAGATGGGACGATTGTGGAGCGATCCGACCTGCCTGATTGGCGGGCAGACTTGGACGGCGACGGGAAAGAAGATGCAGTCTATCAGGTGAGTGAAACAGAAGTGCGCATCCATTGCTCGTCGGGGCGCAAAGCATCCTTGAAGTTGTCCCCGTCCACCTTCATTGCTGTTGCGGACATGGATGGCGATAAAGTGGCAGAAATTGTTGGCGCTGAGGAGCTTGAGGTTGGTTGGCGCTTCCATTGTTGGCGTTACGAAAATGGGAGATGGCTCAAGAATTCAAGCCCAAAGTTTGGCGATATGCGTTGGTATGTGGCTGGCAGTGACGCTTTCTTGGGCTTTGCAGAAGCAGAGGAAGCGATGTCGTTAGTTCGGGATGAAAAGGGCGCATACCTGTTAGCCGTGACCTTGGAAGGTCAGCATGCGAAGATTTGGGAAGTCCGATGGCGAGAAGGCAAATGGACGAAACGGTTGACGGGCGAAGTGCCTGAACCTTGCGAAGAGATCGCTTTCGTCCGTGTGGGACAGCATTGGATAGTGATTGGTTTTTTATCCCCGCCAAAATGGCAAAAGTGGCTGTGGGAGAAGATAGGACATCGCCTGCAACGCTTCTTTCCTTTCCTGCACGAACCGCAAGGAAGGGTTTTTGTCTATGGCTGGGACGGGAAGCGAAGGTGGGCTTTGTTGGGGCGGTGGCGTGAGGGCAACTTTTTAGGTGTTAAATTGGCGGACATGGACGGGGATGAAAAACAGGAAGTCTCCATCGCCTTCCCGAAAAGGGTTTTGGTTGCCAAGTTTGAAGATGGGCGATGGCGCACGGGTTGGGTGGAAGTGCCCTTCGCTGAGTATGAACCAATCGTGGATATCTTTGGCTTCCGCTATGGCGGGAGGGAATGGGCAATTTATCAGGACAGGGACAGTCATCGTTGCATCGCGATAGCATTGGAAGGTGACAGTCAGCAAAGTAAACGGCATCAGCCACAACGGAGGGATTAGCGATGCAACTGCCGACGACCAACGAGGAGATGGAAGCCATTTACGACCGCTATGTCCGTCCGTTGGAGCAAGAACACTGGGGCAAATTCGTCGCCGTCAGTTTGGACGGACGCGTGCTTTTAGGTAACGATCGGGAAGAAGTGGCATGATGCGGGTTGGGCTAAAGGCGGTGGAGAAAATCCGAGAATCGGTGATCAGCGAACAGCGATGTTGAGATGCGAAGGAGGAAAGGCGAAAATGACCATCACGGTTGTTGACTACGGCATCGGTAATCTCAGGAGCGTCGTGAAGGCGTTGGAATTTCTCGGCTGTCAAGTTCGTTTGACCAGTGACCCAGATGAGGTAGCGAAAGCGGATAAATTGGTGCTGCCCGGAGTCGGGGCGTTTGGGGCGGGAATGGAAAATTTGCAACGGTTGGGTTTAGTGGAAGCCATCTGCGATGCTGTCAAGCGAGGCACGCCGTTGCTGGGAATTTGTCTCGGATTGCAACTGCTTTTTGACGAAAGCGATGAGATGGGGCGACACGAAGGTCTGAAACTCGTTCGGGGCAAAGTCGTTCGGTTTCCCGAACAAAACGGCATCCGAATTCCGCACATGGGCTGGAACGCTTTGCGCATCCGAAAGCGCGAACCGCTCTTTGCGGGTGTGCCCGATGGAGCGATGGTCTATTTCGTGCACAGTTACTTTCCCGTCCCTGACGAGGCATCGGTTATCGCTGCCACGACGGAGCATGGCATTGAGTTCGTTTCAGCCATCGCCGTTGACAACATCTTTGGCACTCAGTTCCATCCTGAAAAGAGCAGCAAAATCGGCTTGCAAATCCTGCGCAACTTCGTCGCACTCTAACTTGCACGCTTGCACTCATGCACGCCTGCACAGAGGTGAGCATTGTGGCTCGCATCCTTGCAGTTGACTACGGCGAAAAACGAATCGGCTTAGCGGTCAGCGACGAATTGGGAATCACTGCTTCGCCCTTGATGACGCTGGTGCGCCGAAGTGATGATGAAACTGTTCGGCAAATCGCACAGTTAGCGTCCAAGTTGCGGGTCACGCAAATCGTCATCGGTTTGCCCCGACGCACCGATGCTCAAGAGGGCGAAATGGAGCGGAAGGTGAAAGCCTTCGCAGAAAAGTTGCGGCAAGCAGTGTCTGTGCCCGTCGTGCTTTTTGATGAGCGGTTCACGACCCGCATCGCCGAGCAAGTTTTGCTGGAAGCCGATTTGTCGCGTCGGAAACGAAAACAAGTTCGCGACCGCTTGGCTGCCGTTATCCTGCTGCAAAGTTTTCTGGAAGCACAGCGGATGAGTGGGTGGCAAAATGAATGAGGTGAGCGGGAATGAGGACATGGTTGCTGATGGGAGTGATGGTGATGAGTTCAGTGGTTGCAGCCTTTGACCCGCCAGTGGCGAAAGTCGGCGACTTTACCCTCCGCATTGATGCCCCACAATTGGTCACCCAACTTGAAACGCCCATCCCTGTCCGCATCCATCTTTCCAACGCAGGTTCGCAAACTCTTCGGGGCAAAGTCCGTTTGCAAGTTATTGACCGATGGCGAATCACAAGCCCTAACCCGCAAAGTTTTGAGTTGACGCCGAAAAGTGAGCGGGTTCTGGAATTCACCGTCATCGCTGGTGAAGGGACGCACAACGCTCACTATCCCATCCATGCGTTTGCGGAATGGGACGAGGGACGAGGGGCGCGGGACGAGGGAAAGGCTCATGCGGTTTTGGTTGTGGAAGTGAGGGCACCACGCAAACTGAAAACTCCGAAGGAGAAAGTTGTGCGATTGGCTGAGCGAGGTAGCGCTCCTTTGTGGCAGCAGGGCAACCATCAAGTCTCCTTCCAAGTTTTCGGTCAACCAGTGCAAACGATGCCGATAGGTTGGTGGGGCACAGATGAGACAACCGGCGCTCACGCAACATTGCAGCGGGTTGACAGGGGTGGGGTGAAGGAAGCCATCGCTATTCATCCGCCTTGGCGCAAAGGGGCGGGAACAATCTTCGTTGACTGGCAAGTCCTTTTGCCAAACACAAAGTCAATTTTGCTTGACTTCGCTTTCGCCATCCGCGACCACGACCCACAACGCGAACCGCCCAGCGACGGTGTGACGGTGCGAGTTTGGGTGAAGCGAGAAGCAAATGAGCGACGGGATGAAGCGAGGCGGCGAAAGTCATCAGCGATAGTCACCAATCCAATCCAAAGCGGGCAGGCATGGCTCATCCAAAAGCATCGCTGCCAGAAAGACCGAAGCGTTCAAGACGACTTTGATCTCTTGCTGTCCCATCCCCTTGCCAACTCCCTTCGCTTCAGCATGCTCTGCAAGATACCCTTACCTTTGAAAGCCACACGGGTTTTCCACCACTGCTTGAACTCATCTTCGCTGATAGCACCCGCGCGCAGCGCATCAAACATTCGGGCAACCTCGTTTTTGGCATCGTCCAATTCCGCCAGCAACTCTTTGTCATCGGGTTGCGGTTCCCATTTTGACTTTGCCATCTCGTCTCACCTCTGGCAGCAATTATGGCGTGAAGGGTTGACGGCGGTAGTCACCGATCCAGCGGACGGTTGGGTTAGTCAATTGTCGGTGCCGTTTCAAGAAGTCGTAAAGGCGTCGGTCTGCCGTCCAGAAAACGGCGTCCAATTTGTGAGCCAAAACGAGGTAAATGGCGTCGTAGTAACTGCATCCCTTTACTGTTGCCATTGCCCAGACCTCCTCTGGCGTCCAATCGCGATAGTGCCAGTGCACGAACGCATCGGCGAAGGAAAGGAGTTCGGAGAAAATGATCCAACCGTCCGTAGGCGTCAACAGGCGCCCCACGAACAAAAGTTGTCGCCGTTGCGTGACAGCTTGCCACAAAGCGCCACCCAATTCATCTTCCCAACGGTCAGGGATATGGGCTTCCAACAAGCCGTTGCGAATGTCCTCAAACAACTGCAAGGCACATCGTTGCAACTCTGGTGGCTCGCCACTGATAGGCGTCGTCAAGAAGCCGACCGAGGCGTCTACGACTGTTCGCTTTCCTCGTTCCATGCCCTTCCCTCACCCCGATGGCGTGAGAGTGCCTCTATGGCTGCTTCCACAAATTCAGCGGGCACACCACCTTTTAGTTTGCGTTTCAACCGATTCCACCACCACTCCCACGCTGCGTCTGGTCCTTTCGTTTCCTTCAACTCCCGAAGTTTTCGGGCAACATATTCGCGTTCCCTCCGCAACTTGGCAACTTTTGCTTCGAAAGAGGTTCGCTTTGAAGAACCCTTCGTCTTCGCCATGTTCGTTCACCCTCCATCAAGTTTGCGGCGATTTGAAATTCCCAATCCAACCGACTTGAGGCAAGTCGGAGAACTTTTGCCGTTGCAAGTAACGCAACAACTTTTTGTCCGCCGTCCAGTAAGTCCCGCCGACTCTTTGAGCGATGACCAAGTAAAGGGCGTCGTAGTAACTGACTCGCCAGCGCAATGCTGCAGCAAAAACCTCGCTCGCCTCCCAATCAACGCCTCGGCGGTGAACGGTCATTTTCGTCAAAAGTTCTTGAAGGGCGAGGAGGGGTTGGGCAGCGACTGGTCGCCCCTTAGTCAACGCCTCAACCAGACCGCCCAAAACTTCATCTTCAAACCTGTCAGGAACATGGGCACAAATTTTGCCGCTCAAAATGTCGGCAACCAAAGCACCTGCTGGCAACCCAATTTCCAAAGGTTCGTCCAAGAGTATGACCGCCAGAAACACAGAAGCATTTACGATGACGATTTCTTGCCTGCGGTCTTGCTGTCCCATCCCCTTGCCAACTCCCTTTGCCTGAGGAAACTTCTCAAAATGCCCTTCCCCCTTACGCCAAAGCGGGCGCGAAACCATGCGATAAATTCATCGCGAGGGACATCGCCTTCACGCAACTTCCGCACCATCTCTCGGAATTCTCTGACTACTTCCGCTTCGGTGTCGGGAGACACAAGTTTTCGCCTTGCCATCTTTACTCACCTTGCCCCTCAATTTGGGCGACCATCGCTTTTCACTGCCAGTCTGTCTCGCCCTCGGCAGACATTATGCCATCCTGTCGCTTTTGACGGTGGAGGTGCGCCAGCGCGAAACGGTGATGACGGTTGGCAATTGCTTTACGAACGCCACTCGGACAGCAAAGTTTGGGTTCCTGCAAGGGTTGATTTGAGTGACTTTGCGGGACAGAGCATCACATTGCGAATTGAAGTCCACCCTGGTCCGAAAAACGACACGACTTGCGATTTAGCCTTCATCGGCGAACCTTACTTGGTTGCGGGGCGAACGCCGCCTGCGGAAATGACCCAAGCGGAAGGCAATCAACGATTGCGGTTGACGGCATGGGCGCGATGGCAGATGGCGGAAGCTGCCTTGCAATGGAAGTTGCTGCCGACAGACAAAGAGACGCGAGAGCAATTGACGGCGCTCCGACGCCTTTTGCCGACAGCAGCGACGGACGACGATTTTCGTCAAGTTGACGCCATCGCCCAAAGGTTGCTGAAGCGCCTTTTCCTTGACCGAATGAAAGGACTTTCTCAATCCCTTCTCGCCCCTCGTCCCTCACCCCTCGCCCCATCCATTTGGGTTGTCGCTAACGACGGCGAACTTTACGCTTTTGCTTTGCAGCCGCCGAAGGAAGGCGGATGGTGGCAAGCGTTGGGCGCTATTGTGTTTGCCGAACGGGCGGTTTTCTTTGACGGGTTCACCGTCCGTGTCCTGGGCGATGACCTGAGCGATTGGCGCAGCCCTTCGGTGTTGCTGAAACGAAACGAGAAAGTGGAAGGCAAACGACTTATCGCCACGCACCAACTGGAGCGCAACGGAACGCTTTACACTCTGACGGTGCTGGCATGGTCAGAAGGCGGGACGCTGAAGGTTTGCTGGCAATTGAGCACGACCGCACCACAAGACAAGCGTCAGCCTTTGCGCATCACGGATTGCGCCATTCGTTCGTGGAGTGAAATTGCGGAGCGAATTTACATCGGTCACGGCAATGTCATCGTTCGCCCACAGGCTTTCAGGCTGCACGCTGACGGTCACCAACTTTCAACGCGCCACGCTGGCATGGATTTCGCAAACGGCATCAGCGTTGTCGTTGGTGTGGACAACCCACCTGACTTCTTTGAATGTCAGCCCACAATGCGCCACTACAGCATTCACGCCCACATGGACACGACTTTCACCATCACTGCGAGCGCGCAAAATGTTTGGGTTGCAGCGAAACGCTATCGGGAAGTTGACCCATACAGACCTGCACCGACTTTGGAGAAACTTGCCGGTCGGTTCGTCTTTGACTTGTGGGGAGGGTGGCGTTACGCTTGGGTTGCCGAGCAACTCGAAAAAACTTTCCGCTACGGCTGCACTGATGCGTTGGTCATCTACCACAATTGGCAGCGTTGGGGTTACGATTACAGGTTGCCGGACATTTTCCCTCCAAATCCTCAGTTCGGCACTCTTGAAGATTTTGTCAAGATGGTTGAAGTCTGCAACCGTTACGGCGTTTTGTTTGCGCCTCACGACAACTACATTGACTTCTACCCAGACGCCGAAGGTTACTCTTATCGCCACATTTGCTTCACGCCTGATGGCAATCCCGTTCGCGCTTGGTTCAATGAGTGGCGGCAGGCTCAGTCCTATCGCTGGCGTCCCGATGCCTTCTTCCCGTTCATGGAGCGCAACTTGAAACTTATCGCCAAGCACATCAAGCCGACTGCTTACTTCGTGGATGTCTTCAGCAGCATCGGCATGTTTGACTGGTGGACGGAAGACGGCGAGTTTCACAGCATCTTGGAGACGCAGCGGCGTTGGGGCGAAGCGTTCAACTTCATCCGCAAAATTCTCGGCAACGCACCTCAGACAAGCGAAAGCGGTTGCGATTGGCTTATCGGTTGGCTTGATGGTGCTACGACCAATCACTTGAGAGTTGACCCTAACGCACCGCCGGGTCAATGGGCTGTTTGGCGAATTCAGTGTGAAGATGCGGAGCGAATCCCATGGTTTGACTTTGCCCACCATCACAAATTTGCCTTGCACGGCGCAGGTTACAGCAACCGCTACCAAGGCGGATTGCCCTACGAAGTTGCGGGCATCTACAGCGACGATTACATTTGCACCGAAGTTTTGACGGGGCACCCTGCAATGGTGAGCGAGCCGTTCGGTCCGCAGGTTGTGCGCAAGTATTGGCTGCTGGCGGAACTCGGACGGGCATTGGCTTTGGCGAAAATGAGTTCGGTTGAATTTGCTGACGGCGACATTCATCGCCAAATCGTTCGTTGGCAACTTGCCCCTCATTCCCAGTCCCGCGTCCCAGCAGAAGCAATTGTCTGGGTGAATCGAAGCGAGAGCGACTGGAAAGTCAACAATCACCTTCTGCCACCGTTCGGCTTCTACGCCCTTGTCCAAACTCGTCCATCCAATCGCCAATCGCCAGTCGCCAATCGCTCACTTGAAGTTGCCATTGAAAAATTGCCGACTGTTGATGGCGAGAGAGTTATCGCTGAATGGGCGTTATCGGAGCAGTTTGCTTACTGCAATGCGCGGACACAAGTTTTGTTTGGCTGGACACCAATTCAACTCATCGGCGCTCAAGTTCGTTGGTTGGGCAATCGGAGGTTTGAGTTGGAGTTGAGATGGCGAGCAGACCGACCTACGAGCGAACCTCACCATGTCTTCGTCCATTTCGTCAACCCGAAATCAAAACGGGGCGAACAAATTGCTTTTCAGGGTGACCACGCCCCCGATGTGCCGACGACTCAATGGCAAGGCGAAATTGTGACCCGAACCGTTGTGACTGTCCCTCAAGATTGGGGCGCTGACCGATACAGTGTTCGGGTCGGCTTGTGGAACCCAAAGACGGGTTACAGGATAAGGCTGATGGGTGACACTGATGACACCTTGAGGGTGATTGTGGGCGACTTGATTTTGGAAGGCAGCAGCAACCAAATCACCGGCGTGAGATTGGAACTCAACCCGAACTTAACAAAGTTGCCTGAATGGCTCAAGCGCTGGAACACGCAGGGCAAGCTTGTTGATTTCAGTTTCGCCGTCACCGACGGCGCCTTCCGCTTTGATCGGAGAAACCTCACCCTCATCCCCTTGCCCGACCATCAACCCTTCACCGTGACTTTGCGGCTGGACAAGTTGCTGGGCAAAACTGTTCGGATCACTGCAATTGAAGCGATTAACGAGGACGGAAAAGTCGTCGGCAAAGTTCAATTCAATCAAACCCGCAATGAGGTGACTTTCAAAACCCAAACAGGCGTGTTCGGCTACAGGTTGGTTGCGGAGATTAAGTAAGGAACCGAATGTTGGTCTGCCCACCGACTGAAGTCGGCGGCTACGAAAGCGAAGCCTGCTATTTGGGTTGCGCATTGCGGGTTGAGAGTTGAGGGTTAGGGCTTTTTCTCTGAACGCGCAACCCGCAACTCGCAACTCTCATTTAGCCTGCTTTGAATTTGTAGCCACCTACCTTGGGTAGGTGGTCAAACTGTTTTCCGTTCGCCACTCGCCATTCGCTACTGTTTCACCATTTGCCAGTCGCTAATCGCTGCCGTTTCTGGCTTGGCAGGAGCCTCGCCATCCCAATTCGCTCTCGCCCCGCGTCCTTCGTCCCTTCCCACTCCTGTCCCCTGCCCCTTGTCCCTTGTCCCCTCTATATCAGCGGCTCTTTTTCGCTCCCGTTCGCTTGCTCTTGACCAACGATTCAAGCAGCGCTTTCGCTTTAATCATGTCGTCGGTTTGTGGTGGGTCTGGGACTTCACGCTCAATTGTCAGCGGACCTTTGAAGCCGATGCGCTTCAGCGTGGCGATGAACCTGTCAATGCCGACATCGCCTTCGCCCAGCGGCACTTCCGTTCCCAGTTTGCCCGGTTCGGTCGGCCATTTCCCATCCTTGCAATGAACGCTCACGACATACTTGCCGACCTTTTTCAACGCCTCAATCGGATCGCCAGTGCCGTAAAGAATCATGTTGGCTGGGTCAAAGTTGACATTGATGTTTTTGCGCCCGACATCTCGGATGAAACGAAGCAAAGTGTCAGCGGTCTCTTGTCCAGTCTCTAAGCCGAAGGTCATGCCCTTAGGGAGCAAGTAATCGCAAATTCGCCGCATCGTCTCAACGCAAATTGGATAGCGAATGTCCGTTGGGTCTTCGGGGATGAAGCCAAAGTGGGCGGCAATTCTCTTGACTCCCATCGCGTAAGCCCATTCGGCAATTTGCAAAGTTTTTCGGACCCGCTCTTCCCTCGTCTCCTCAGGGACATAACCGACCGTTCGCCTCACTGTTTCAATGTCGTCATATCGCTCTCCCTCAAACCCGCAGAAGACCGTCGTGATAGTCACTCCAGCCTCATCAAACATTCGCTTCACTTCCATCGCGCCTTCCAGTGTCAGCCACTCATCGGGCGGAACACCCAACTGTGCGTTGTTGACCCCTACCTTTTTGCATTTCTCAACGCTCACCCTCGGGTCTTGGTGGACACCCAACATAATTCCAACCGCGAAAGGTCGCACCGCCATCAAAAACCACCTCCGTGCTCGGTTTTTGCACCGTCGCAAATTTTGTCACCGTTAACAGCGTGGCGGATGAGTGAGTAGTTGTCAATCCGTGTTTTCCCCGACAGCCAATTTCGGAATTCTTTGGCAACTTTTGTGGTGCTCGTGGCGCTAATGAAAATGGAGGTGAAGGGCATGGATTTCAATCAACGACCGTTCACAGTGATATGGGAGACGACACGCGCGTGCGATTTGGTTTGTCTCCACTGCCGCGCGGATGCGATACCTGACCGAAACCCTTACGAGTTGACGACACAGGAAGCCTCTCGGCTCGTTGATATGATTTGCGAGTTTGGGCAGCCGTATCCGATTTTCATCCTCACTGGCGGCGACCCGATGAAGCGACCCGACATTTTTGACATCGTTGCCTATGCAACCCAAAAAGGCGTTCGCGTCGCTATGACACCTTCGGCGACCCCGTTGGTCACGAGGGAAGCGATAAAGCGACTTGCTGAAGCGGGTTTGGTCAGGCTGGCAATCAGCCTTGATGGGAGCACGCCTGAAATTCACGACAGTTTCAGGGGCGTTCAAGGTTCTTTTGCCCACACCCTTCGCATCCTTGATTGGTGTCGCGAATTCGGCATTGAAACCCAAATCCATACGACCGTCACAAAGCACAGCCTTGAAGACCTGCCAAAAGTTGCCGATATAGTTGCCGAGTTGGGCATCAAGTTGTGGGCGTTGTTTTTCCTGATCGCTGTCGGGCGCGCTGCTCGTCCCGAAGTTAGAAGGCTCAACATTTCTCCCCACGACTTTGAACGGGTCTTCAATTGGATGTATGACTTGAGCAAATCTGCGCCCTATGACATCACGCCCCGAGAAGGTTACCATTACAGGCGAGTTATGTTGCAGCGGCGGGCTCAAGAGTTGGGTGTTCCCGTTGAGGAATTGCTGAAAGAGGTTTTGGAAAAATCCCTTCGCCCCACCGATGTCGTTCCTTCTAAGGACAGACCCAAAATCGTTCGGGCTCCGATGGGCGTTAACGATGGCAGGGGCGTCGTCTTCATCTCTCATGTCGGCTTAGTTCAACCCAGTGGCTTCCTGCCTCTTGCTGGTGGGAGCGTTCGCGAAAAACCTCTCGCGGAAATTTACCGCCACTCGCCCCTTTTCGTTCGCATCCGAGACTATTCGCAACTCAAAGGCAAGTGCGGGGTTTGCGAGTTCAAGCAAATTTGCGGCGGAAGCCGTTCACGCGCTTACGCTGTCACTGGCGACTACATGCGAAGCGACCCATACTGCATCTACCGACCGAAGGCGTGGGGAAAGAGCAAAAAGGAAATCGCCACGGTAGCGCAAACTTGACCTGCTTGTAAAATCGGCTTCGCTGCGCCATAATCAATGTCAAGCGAGGTCAAACTTTTGCCTCGCTTCAAGGTGGGATGGGCTATGCAGGAGACGGTGAGCGCGAAGTTGCAGCAAATTCGGCTTCGGAAGTTAGAGTGCCAACGCCACATTAGGGTTCTGTCCCAGAAGTTGGCGAGCAACCCCCGCGACTTGTGGACAAGGAGAGAGTTGGAACGGATGGAAGAGTTGCTCGCTGAATTGGAGGAACAAGAGAAACGACTTTTGGGCGAAGGGGCAGAACCGTCGGGAGGCGAAGATAATGGCAACGCAAAAGGCGAAAATTCTGGTAGCGGATGATGACCCAGCAATCCAAGAACTTATTCGGCTAAACTTGGAGGTGCAAGGCTACCAAGTAATCGTTGCCAGCAATGGGGTGGAGACCGTCCGCAAAGCGCTTTCTGAGCGTCCAGACCTCATCGTTTTGGACATCCTGATGCCTGAGATGGACGGCTACGAAGTGATGCGACTTCTCAAGACAACCGAGGAAACAAGCAACATCCCAATCATCGTCTTGACGGCATACGCTTCGGACTCGGGTGCGCTCATCTCGTGGATGGAGGGGGCGGAAGGTTACTTGGCGAAACCTTTCAACCCTGACGAGTTGCTCATGCTCGTTGAACGGGTATTGGGTTCAGCGGAGAAGGCTGGTGGAGGGAAGTAAGGATGGAACTTTGGGAACACCCAGCGGAGCGATACATCGCTTTGGGAAGTCTGGTGGTCATTGCTGTAAGCCTTGCGATTTTGGCGGGGAAGAGGTTGACAGAACCTGCAACCTTGATCTTGGAAACACCGCCGCAAAAACCTGCAACTTCTCGTCCGGTTCTGAAAGTCCATGTCAAGGGAGCAGTTCAGCGTCCCTCCGTTTACACTTTGCCCTTCGGCAGCCGCGTCATTGATGCCGTTCAAAAGGCACAACCGCTCCCCGATGCCGACCTAAATGCCCTCAACCTCGCTGAATTTTTGGAGGACGGACAGGAGGTCATCGTCCCAAGTAAAAACCGCTTGGCAAGCATTCCATCACTTGCCCTCCCCTCACCCGCAACTTCCTTGTCGCCCTCGCAAGCCAAGCGAAGCATCAAGCCGCAGCCGAAAATTGTTCACTTGAACTCAGCCACTGAAGCAGATTTGATCCAATTGCCCGGCATAGGACCGGCTTTGGCGAAGCGCATAATTGAATACCGCCGCCAAATTGGCGGGTTCAAAAGTGTGGAGCAATTGTTGGAAGTAAGGGGCATCGGCGAAAAGAAGTTGGAGCAAATCCGCCCCTATGTGCGACCATAACCTCTCTTTGCGCTCTGTGTCAAACTTTATGCCAAAAAACCTTGCCGGAGGTGATTGCTTTGAGAGTCGCTGTCGTCGGCATCGGCGCTGTTGGTCGCGAGATGGTTCGCTGTTTGTGGCAATCGTCGCTGCCTTTAAGTGACGAACCGCTGGTTTTGGCTCGCACAGCCAGAGAAGTCACCATTGATGGCAAGACGATTCAAGTTCATGAAGCCCGTCCCGACGCTTTCAAAGGCATGGACATAGTTTTCTTCGCTGGAACCGAGGGCGAAAAAGGTGCTGCGAGGCAATTCGCTCGTCCCGCCATTGAGGAAGGCGCAATTGTCATTGACAACGGTTCTGATTTTCGGATGGTTGACGGCGTCCCTTTGGTTGTCCCTGAAGTTAACCCCGATGACTTGGAAGTCCTCAGGGGTAACGGGACTGTTGAATTGCCCGGCGTTGGTGAGGTTCCTCAGCGCTATGTTGCCAACCCCAACTGCTCAACCATTCAAATGGTAGTCGCTTTAAAGCCACTCCACGATGCTGCAAGGGTGAAACGGGTAATTGCCAGCACATATCAAGCCGTTTCCGGCGCTGGCAGCGCAGCCGTTGAAGAACTTGAGATGCAGGCTCACAGAATTTTGCACGGTCAAGACCCCGGCGAGTTCAAAGTTCACCCACTCCAAATCGCCTTCAATGTTTTGGCGGGAGCGAATTGGCGGTTTGAAGAAGCAGGATACACGAACGAGGAATGGAAGATGGTCCGCGAGACCCGAAAAATCATGCACGAACCCGATTTGCCTATAACCGTTACCTGCGTTCGCGTCCCAGTGTTCACCGGTCACGCGGAGGCAATTTATGTTGAGTTGGAGCGACCTTTGAGTGCCGATGAGGCGCGGGAGATTTTGCGGAATGCTAAAGGGATCGTAGTGATGGACGAACCAACTCAACTTCCTGACGGCACTTCTTACCGAACTTATCCGACTCCCCTTGATGCTGCGGGCAAAGACCCAGTTTATGTCGGGCGAATACGGAATGACCCGTTCAACCCACATGGCTTGTGGCTTTGGGTCGTCGCCGACAATTTGCGCAAAGGTGCAGCCTTAAACGCCATCCAAATTGCCGAAGAAATCGTCAGACGAGGGATAGTCAAGGCTTGAACCAAACCATCCCTTCGACTTGCGACTGAATTGCGATTTGGCTCGGAGTCCAAGCGTTTAGTCCTCGTTTTTTCTGTCTTTCCCTTGCCCCTGAACTGCGGCATAGTCAATCATGGCAACCGCTCATTGGACTCGGAGGTGGTCTGTCAATGAGGCGACGAGTGATTGCGGGAGCAGTCGCAATTTTGGCGTTGTCGTTGGTCTCTTTCTCTGCTGCACAAAGGGACATCTTAAGGGACATCGCGAGAGCCCTGAGGGAGCCGAGACCGGCTGCTGAACTTTTGAGCCGAACGCCGATGTTTGTGGTGACCAACGATGAAATCGTTTTCAACTTATTCCGCTCATACCTCCCTCCCGTGCACTCTGCAGAGTTTGTGCCATTGAAGGATTTGCCAACCCGGATTGACGAACTGGTAACCACCGAACGCAGCGTGGTTGTCATCGTTGACCGTTCGCGGGGTGACTTGACAATTGAGCAGCGACACATCGTGCCCTACGACCTAACCCTCATCCGCCGCCAAGATGTCGTGATTGCTTGCGATGTCGTTCAGGACTCCAAAGGAACTCGCTACCGCGTTTTCATCTCAGCACCGTCCCACGCCGCTTTGAGGCAAGCCATTGAACGGTTTTGCCAAAGGTTGGTGAAAGAACCTCGGGACATGAGATTTCAGGAAGCGACGCCTGTTCCCATTTGCGTCGTTATCACTAACGCGGGTCAAGAAACTGTCAATGCTTTTGCTGAGCGGACGAATGTCAACTTTGTTTGGGCGACACCCGAAACGATTGCCCGGGTTCAAGACCTGTTGGTGACCGAGACCGAGATTTACCTGTTGCAGCCACCAGTTCCGCCTTCAATTCGGGAACGGCTACCTTTCAACCTAAACCTGTTAGCCCCTAACCAGAGCGTCGTCGTTCGCAAAAACAAAGGTGGCGATTACTGGCAGGTTTTGCTTTACGGGGCATTCCCTCAAGCGCTAAAGGGGTTAATCCGCCGATACGCCGACATTTCAACTGTGCCGCAAGAGCCCGTCGTCCTCACCCACCCTGTCATCGGTGCGGTTAAAAGGTTGCTTGTCGTCCCATTTGGGGACATCGTTTACTATCGCGACCGAGTGGGGGATTTTGCTGCCCAAGTTTTCCGTGCCGTTCAAAACGCGAGATTCGCTGCCGATACTGTTGCACCGACGAAGCCACCCGAACCACTTTACGATTGGAGCCCGTTCCAAGACGGCACCGTTGAGCGCCGATTCATCGTTGAGTTAGCGAAAACTAACGACGCCGATTTGGTCCTGACAGGAAGGTTAACGGGCTTTGACACTCAAACGGTTCGAAGCCAAAGATTGTCAAGTCAACCGAGCCCAGCGGCTGATAAGCGCATTTGGGAAGTCTCTACGGTTCGGACCGAATCCGCAACGGCTCGCTTGCAAGTTTGGCTCTACGAGGGTCAAACGGGCGAAATCATCTGGAGCAAAACAGTAACGGGCACCGCCACCAAAGAGACCGTTGAAAGTGTCCGTAGAGTTGAAGCGGTAACGCCACCGCCACTTCAACCAGACCGTGTTTCTATGTTCATCCAAGACGAACGACTTTACGCTTCTGCTGCGACGGCTGCAGTGTCGGAACTTTTAACAGTGATGCGGGAGGAAATCCAGTGGCTCACTCAGCCTGGTCCTGTCGTTGTTAAGGTCGCGCCAACCGTCGTTGAGGGTCTCGTTGGCGGGGTTGAGATTGACAGAGACACCGTTTTCGTCTACATTGACATCGGGCTCAACCAAGGCATTAAGGTCGGAGATACCTTCCGCATCTACCGAGAGGTCTCTGTCAAAACCGAGCGCAAAACTGTCAGGCTTGAAGAAGATTTGGGAGAAGCCATCGTTGTGGCTGTTTACCCTGAGGCTTGCAAAGCAAGGGTCATCTTCGGCGCCGATGCTGTAGCCAGGTGGAAAGATGCCGCTTTGAGGGCGAGGCTCATCCATGCCCCCAAACAGCAACTTGAGCAACAGAAAGAAACTGAAAGCGAAAAACCAGCAACTCAACAATTGCCCGTCCTGCCAGCACCCGGTGAAACGAAGCGATAAAGTCTCCTGCCCGTAAATTGTCTTTCCGGAAGGTGACACCCCGCGTTGTGTTTTCTGTGCGCACTCCCGCTGGCTTGACATCTTGAGTTGCGTGCGTTATCCTAAAAACGCCCCTTTGGTTTTTCCCCTTGCCGTTAGGCGTATGGTTGGGACGGCAAGGTGGTTTTTGTTTGGGGCAAAAGGAGGGGACGAGGGATGCATCAACTACGGTGGACAGTGTTGTTTGCGACGGTGATGGGCTGTGCCGTCTCAGTGGTTTGGCTTGCCATGGCTCAATCCACGCCAACCTCAAGTCAAAACCAGCCCACCTCTTCCAAGCCGGAAACCGTGCAAGGGTTTGAAGATGTCATCCGCGCCCGATTTACAAACGCACCAAAAGGGGATTGGCAGGAAAAGATTCCGGATTCGCTTTTCGTCCCTGAAAACACGAAGGAAGCGTGGCTGAAAGTCTTGAGAGCCTTTAACCTGAACCCGCCTTCACGACCTGAAGGTTGGAAGTTCGCCAACTATAGTTGGCTGCGATGGCGTGGAGCGCTGGCATCCCGTGCAGGCAGCATCCGCCGCTTCAGACTACTGACGATGAGAGCGACGGCTTACTGCCCAAACGGATGTTGCGGCTCTTCTCACGGAAGAACAGCGACAGGGCGGAGGGCGGAATACGGTATAGTAGCCGTTGACCCGAGGGTCATCCCTTTGGGCACAGCCCTTTATGTCGACCGATACGGCTTCGCCATCGCTGCCGATACGGGAAGGAAAATCAAGGGCGCTCGCATTGACCTCTGCTTCCCGACCCATCGTGAAGCCATGGGGTTCGGAACGCGCTCCGTCAAAGTTTTGATTTTGCGCTGAACGCTACACCTGAAGTTGAGCGCAGCATAATCAATGACGGGCGAAAAGAAATGGAGCGCGTTCGGACCGTCATCGGTATTGATCCCGGAACACAAAAAGTTGGCTACGCTGTGGTTGAGGAGACGGATGAGGGTTGGCAAGTCGTCGACAGTGGTGTGTTTCAACTTCCTTCAAAATTGCCAGTGCCTCAGCGGTTGGCGATGCTTTACGACGATTTGCTTGAATTGCTCCAAGACCATCTCCCTGATTGTCTCGTCGTTGAGGAGCCCCATGTCCGCCCATTTGGGATGAGGTCCGCGCTCGTTGTGGCTCAAAGTGTCGGTGTCGTGAAATTAGCAGCGGTAAAGGTTGGTGTCCCTGTCGTCAGTTTCCCATACACCCAAGCCAAAAGAATTCTCACAGGAAGCGGAAGTGCCTCAAGGGAAGTCCTCGCGGCAGCAGTTCAGCAAATTTTGAAATTGCCTGAATTGCCGCCTTGGCAGGACGCCATTGACGCTATGGCGTTCGCGCTGTGCTACTGTTTGCTTACCCCTCAACCCGAGGAGGTGCGAATGAGCAAATGATTGGGCGATTGAAAGGGCGACTCGTTGAGCGGCACAATCAAAGGCTTGTCATTGATGTCAACGGGGTTGGCTATGAGGTTTTTGTCCCCGGTGTGGTCGCTCGGTGGGCAGAAAGTTTGAGAATTGGCGACGAAGTTGAACTGGTCACACTTTATTTGCTGCAAATGGAGCCCGGGCGCGCTACGCCGATGCTTTTGGGGTTTCGAAACGAGTTGGAGCGGGAGTTTTTTGAAAAGTTGCTTTCAGTGCCTAAGTTAGGGGTGCGTGGGGCGCTTCAACTTTTCGCTGTCCCAATGGCGACTTTGGCGCGGGCGATTGAGGACAATGACCAGAAGGCGTTGATGAAGTTGCCGGGGGTTGGGCGTCAAAGGGCTCGCGAACTGGTGGCAGCCTTGCAGGGCAAAGTCGCAAAGTTCGCTTTGCTCGCAGAGGAGGAGGCGCCCGTTCCAACTGTCACCGATGTCGTCAGTGAAGCGTTGGAGATTTTGCAATCGTTGGGCTACACTCGCACCGAAGCCCAAAGGATGATTGACGCCGCTCTGGAACGCTTGCCGAAACCGTCAAGCGTCGAAGAGTTGATTCGTGCTGTATATCAAGCGCAAAGGGAGCGAAGGGAGTGAGCAATCCAGTGACACCTTTGGACGAACTGTTCCGTGATGAGGCACTATGCGAAAAGATTCGCCGTAAGTTACCTTTCCTTTTTGCTCTGGCTGAGCAACAAGTGTCAAGGGCAGGGCGAGTTGGGATGGAAGTGGGGACGCTGAGAGAGCAGATTCTCATTGCCCTGCTCATTTACAAGTTTGGCGAAACAAGCGTGGACTTAGACATCCCGATTACTGAGCACGAAGTAGATGTGTGTGTTTTAGGTCATCCCTTGTCCATCAAAACTGTTACTGCTCGCTCGCAAAGAGTGCCTGCCGTGAAAATCGTCTGGACCGTTGATTGGGAGCAAGTCACGAGATTTGCGGAAACTTATGAGCCTAAGTGCGACATGCTATTGGTCATCGTTCGTTGGGGCTGGACAGGAGGCTTTTACGGCATACCTCTGCAGGCGCAATTGGAAGTTTTTGAAGCCCTCGGCAAGGAGAGATACTTGAGGCTACCCAAACGGGGCACCAACCCACGCGGCGTGGAAATCTCTCCAGTGGGGGTGCAAGAACTCCTTAAGCATCCACTGACCAAAGCCTTGCCGATAGAATGGCGGCGCCCTACCGGCTTAGCAGCGAGGGAACTTCGGTTAGCCCCATATATGCGATGGCTTCAATACTGGCAGTCAGATTAAGTGAAGGAGGTGCGAAAATGGCGCGGCGTGGATCACGCACGAGCGCTTTTGGAAGTCCAGCCCGCGTTTCTCACGACTCTACACCTTTCTATAGCCGCCGGCTTTATGAAGGACTGCCTAAGGAGGAGCCAGTGACTTATCGGGAGACACCTTTACCCCCCGAGTGCATCAACCGGATTTTTTGCAAAAGTTCCGAGCGGATGGAAGAGTTACCCGATTGCTCCGTCCATTTGATGGTCACCTCGCCGCCCTACAATGTGGGCAAAGAATACGATGACAACCTGACACTAGACGAGTATCGGGCTTTCCTGAAGCGGGTTATGGCTGAGGTCTATCGGGTGTTAGTGCCGGGAGGTCGGGCTTGTATTAACTTGGCAAATCTGGGACGCCGTCCTTATTTGCCACTTCACGCTTTCGTCATTCAAGACATGCTGGAATTAGGCTTTTTGATGCGGGGCGAAATCATCTGGGACAAAGCATCCAGCGCCAGCCCATCAACGGCTTGGGGTAGTTGGTGCTCGCCCCAAAATCCCACACTTCGGGACACTCACGAATACATCCTCGTCTTTTGCAAGCAAACTTTCTCCCGTCCTAACCCTTTCGGTCGTAAGCCAACAATAAGCCGTGACGAGTTTCTTGAATTCACCAAAAGCGTGTGGCGGTTCCCCGCTGAACCAGCCACTAAAGTCGGTCACCCTGCTCCCTTTCCTGTAGAATTGCCATATCGGCTCATTCAACTTTACACTTTTGAAGGTGAGGTGGTTCTTGACCCATTCATTGGCAGCGGCACGACAGCGATAGCAGCCTTGAAAACAGGTCGTATCTTTGTGGGCTACGACATTAACCCTGACTATGTCGCCTTAGCAAACCAACGCATTGAAGCATTTCTGGCACAAAGGTCACTCTTCTGAGCCTTGCAAAGGTGATGGATTATGCGCAAGCGGTGGGTGGCGCCGACGCCGATAGAAAGTGATGACGAGCAGATGTTGGTAGCGCTGAGACCGAAAACGCTGGACGAGTATATTGGGCAACGGGATGTCGTTGAACGGTTGCGAATCGCAATTGAGGCTGCAAAACAAAGGGGCGAACCTTTGGAGCACCTGCTCCTTTACGGTCCGCCCGGCTTAGGCAAAACGACGCTCGCTCACATCATCGCTAACGAGATGGGAGTCAACATCATAGCCACAACTGCCCCTTCTTTGGAACGGGCTGGCGATGTCATGGGCTACCTGCTCAGCCTCAAGCGGGGCGAAGTCTTTTTCGTTGATGAAGTCCACCGCTTGCCCCGCCATGTTGAAGAGTTCCTCTATCCCGTGTTGGAAGTTTTTCGCGTCGATTTCAATCTGAGTAAGCGCCCCGGTGCGAAACCGCATAGGTTTGAGTTGCCGCCTTTCACCTTCATCGGCGCAACGACAAAAGCAGGTAACCTCTCCAAACCACTCCGCGACCGCTTCGGGTTGAAGTTCCGACTGGACTTTTACAGCGTTGAAGAATTGACCCAAATTGTCAAGAGAGCGGCGGAACTTCTGGGCATAGCCATTGACGATGCGGGGGCAATTGAAATTGCCCGCAGGTCACGAGGGACACCGAGAATTGCCAACCGCTTGCTGAGGCGAGTTAGAGATTACGCACAGGTCAAAGGCGACGGTCGCATCACCGCAGAAATCGCCCGCCAAGCGCTGGCGATGGAAGGAATTGATGAACTCGGACTTGACCAACTTGACCGCGATTACCTGACCGTGCTTATCCGCGAATTTGGTGGCGGTCCGGCAGGGCTTGAGGCAATTGCCGCGATGCTTCAAGAGGATGCACGAACCCTTGAGGAAATGGTTGAGCCGTTCCTGCTCCAAATCGGCTTCATCCGCCGAACACATCAAGGTCGCATCGCAACAGCAAAGGCTCACTTGTATCTCGGCTTTGATGTTGCAACACCGTCACAACCTTCGCTGCCACTGACGGAAAGCAAATTGCAACGCCAAAGCGAGATTGTCGGAGACGACTCCCTGTAAATGTTCCCGAGCGAAAATTCGCAGGCAATTGCTTAGCAGAAAGTTTCAACCCTCACCTCGCCTCAGCAGCGATTTCAAAGGCGAAGGCGGTTCTGGGGCGGAAAAGGATTGTTTTGCGGAAACTGAGCGGAAGCAGTTCCTCTGCACCTCGCCCCTTTTCGCTCACTTCTGTCAGCCTCAGCCTCTTTCCCTGAAAGCCGTAACTTTTGCCATCAAACTCCAGCGTTGCCGTGACAGGTTGGTCGCTGACATTGACGAACAACAGGGCAAGTTTACCTTCCTGCGGCAATCGCCATGCGCCCGTCAAAACTGCGTCGGTTTCAACCCACCACTCACCTGCCCATTGCCAATCTGCCCGCACTTTCGGGATGTCGCCCGAAAGTTTCGGCGGTCGCGCCATTTCGCCCATCCAAAAGTAGTGCCTAAGTTGCCAGCGCAACCAAACGACTTGCCTTAAAAACTCGGCATTCTCTTTCTCGCGGACGATGTTCGGGTCAATCCAGCCAATCTGCTCGCCGAAGACGAGTTGCTGTCCTGCCTTCATCCGCAGCGCCAAATCTTTCGTCGGTCCGCCACGATAGGCGCGCCCGAACATTTGAATTGCACCGCCGTAAACGGCAGGGAATGCAGGCACTTGCCCATCGTGTTGCCAGTGCCAAGTCAAGTAGCCGTCAAACCACTTCACGAACGGTTCAGCGTTGCATTCGGTTGTGAGCATTCGGTCTTTCGGCATCGTTTTTCTGATGGTGTCCAACATTTGCCAATAGCCTTCATTCCACCACGAACCGCCGCCAAGGGGATGCCCGTGCGTTTTGTCAAAGCACAAAACTGGTGGCGCTGCAGCAACTTGGTCAATGTAAACGGCATTGACTCCGAACTCATTGAACAGCCTGAACACGATTTCGCGCACTTTGTCTTGCCAAAGTTTCGTCGTCGGACACATGGGCGCTAACTTGACATCGCTGCCATCCACTTCCTTGCTGCCGTAACTTTCCGTGTATGGAGTTCCGTCTTCCCGTTTCGTCGCTGCGGGCAGTGCCACTTTGTTAAATTGCCAATCCTCAGTGCCCTTGTCCCGCGTATCCCAAAGCCGCCCGTTGATGTAAGGCATCACGAAGACACCACTTTTCTGCAACTCCCGAACCCCTTCGGCAAAGCCCTCTTTCGTCGGGAAATAGTGCGGGTAGTCGTTGTCAAAGGGGATTTGATGCCATTGATACCAGTGGAAGCCGACGGGCACGCCCATGAACTTAGCGAACTCTTTGACGATTGGCACGCACTCTTTCGGCGCACCGCCACCGACAGCCCAAACGCAAAGTTCCCGCATCCACAAAGGCGTGTCAACCCGTGTCCCTTGTCCCGTGCCTCTCGTTCCCTTTGGAAACCACCTCGCTTCCTTCCGAACCCAATCTCGGTAAATCATCGCCGCATCAAACCAATCGCCATGCAGAAGTTGCCAGACGACTTTGCCCGCCAACGCAAACTTGTTGCCACCGATGCCCATGTTCGGGACGGGATGTTCAAATGCCAAAATCACTCGCTTCATTTGCGGCTCACTTCTCACCACGATGTCCTTCGCACTCCCATTTGGGTCGTGGACACCGACATAAATGCCTGTCCCTTGCCCCTTCTCCCATGTCCCACTGTATGCAGCGACAAACTGCATCGTTGCCCAACCGTTGGGATAAAAACTGCGATAGTTGAACGAACGATGCCACAAGTTCCGCTGAACTTCGCCCGGACCGCGTGGGAAGAAGACTTCAGCACCTTCGCCCAAGTCGGCGATGGCGAGTTGCGGGAAAGTGACCCGCAGGATGCTCCAATCGGCAGGCAAGTTAGCGATGCTTATTTGCCAACCGATTGAGTTAGCGCCCAAACTCGCTCGCAAATTCACAACGGCATCTTTGCCGATTTCTTTCGGCTGTCGCCATTGGAGCGTGATGGTGTTACCTTTGAGTTGCCAATCAACTTGCTTCCAACCTGCATCAGCGGTCAATTGAACTTCCCGCTTCGTCGGCAAATGGCGTAGCGAAACTTGGAACAAAGGTAGCGATGGAGTTGCTAAGAGTTCTCGGTTCGTTTTGCGGTCAAACAAACTTTGCAGTCGGATGCCATCATCGGTTCGTTCCAACGCCAACCCTAAGTCACCTGCCATTGCAAGCAGCCAATTCTTTGGCACTTTGCCTGCAGAGATTTGAACCGCTTCGTCAAATCGCCCAACCGCTTCAAGCCTTTCGGCAAGGAAGCGATGCCATCCCTTCGCTTTTGCAATGGCGTCCCGAACTTCAGGGAGCGTCACAATGACTTGCGCATCGGTTGGCAGTTGGCTGAGAAAGGAACGGACCGCAGCGACTGGTTCGTTGAAAGCGCCGACGAGTAGCCACGCCGAAAATTGCGTCTCGGTTGTTTGCCATCCCTGCCACGCAGCGTCGCCGTGAGCGTGCAAATAAGTGCCGTAACCGCCGCGCCCGTCGTGGAACAGCGCTTGACCGCTTCGCAAAAACGCAATCGCATTGCGCCCGTCAATCAACGCACCCCAGTCAGGGAAGCCGAAACTTTTCTGCGATGCCTCAAACTTGCCTTGTCGCAACGGTTCGCCTCCAGCCCACTCACCGAAACTTGTGTCGGGAAAGTTCAGTTCCAGAAAATGCAACTCGTGCCATGCAAACGCCTCACGCTGCTTTGCCACGACTGTCACGAAAACGAGCGGCAAGTCGTGGAAGTAAACCCAGTCGTAAACCGCTTCAGGTTGGGAAGGCAGTTGTTTGCCGTCGGGTTGACAATAACGCCCTCTCACTCGCACGACTGTTGCAATTTCGCCTTGAGACGCAATTTGCACTTTCGGGTTTGAGTCGTTGCGCAAGTGGAAACTGCCTGAGTCGCGATGATGCACTCGGTCGTTCCAAACGAAGGTGTCAAAAGTTTTGCCTGTCTCGGCGAACACGATGCGAGAAGGCAACCCGCCCATCCGTTTCACATCGTGGACGACGGTGAAATGCTTCGTGCGAACCGTGCCATTTTGTTCTCCCTGTCCCTCGTCCCTTGCCCCTTGTCCCACCCGCAACCACACTGTCCAATTTCCTCCTTTCGGCAATTTCAAAAGCAGCCAGCCTTTAGCGGGTTCGTTTTCGCTCTCTGGCACGAATTGGATTGGAAGTTTGCGACCGTCGGGCAATTGCGCTTGCAAACTTGCGGGTGAGAACGGTTTCGCTCCCAAGCGCTTTAAGATTTGGCTCAAATCAACTTTCGCCATCGCAATCCCGTGAGCGGGAGCGTTGCGGACGATGACGATTGCCTTTGCCTCTTGCGCCCTCGCCGCTGCTGCCAAAACCGCTGAAACCACAACAACCAACCAAACTGCAATTGCCTTCCTCACGCTGTTTCCCCTCCTTGCCAGACGGCTGGACACCACAGAAGTTTTGCCAACACCAGTGTAAGCGTGCAAGGGCGCAAGCGTGCAGGGAAATTGAGTTTTTGTGCGACTAAGACCAGCGGGCGAAGACGAACCACTCAACGGCGAGGACGAAGAGGGCGAGCAGGACGAAGAGCCACCAGAAATCGCGCCAAGTCAATTTCGGCGTTTGAGCAGCGACGGTATGAGCGCCCAATGTGATGGTTTGTTTCGGCGCAATGTCGGATTCGTCGGCGTTGAGCAAGTTAACGGCAAAGTTCACCCGCAAGTTCCCTGACCGAAGTTCGTAAACTCCAACCTGCTCCGTTGCCCTCAAGGTCAAAAGGTGCTCAGGTGCTTTGATGTTTTCGGTTTTGCCGTCTGGGTGACGGAGCGAAACTTGTTGATCTGGAACGGTCAGCGAAACTACGCTGCCAGCCTTCACTGTGAAACCTTGTTCCCACCTTTGTCCGCCAATTGACCAACGAAGTGCGTTGGCAACAAAAATGGGGAAACCGACGCGCAACGGGAAATCGCTGTCAAGCAAATTGAAGCCCACGAAAAGCCATCGCTTGCCAGCCCGCTCTCCCGCGACGATTAGCGGCGTGTCCTTTGCGTCAGCAATCGTTTGAGCCCAAGAAGCAAGCTTGACTTTTAGCGCTTTGTCAATCAAAACAGCGCTCAGGTCAACAAACCGCAAAACTGGATGGTCTCGCTCCCAAGCCGTGATAGTTGGTTGGTCTGTCACGCCAACTTGAGTGACGAATTCGCCATCGGTGACACCGATGAGCCAAACGGACTTCGCATTGAGAAGCGCGGGGTGCTGGTCGCGAAGGGCAGGTGATGGCGGTTTTGTGCCGTCAAAGACGATGATGTCGTAGGCGCTTCCTTCCTTTCCCGTTTCGGGCAACTGTGGTGCTTTTTCAACGATGCAATCGGGTTCAAGGGCGAGGGCTCGTTCAAGGAAGAAGTTGCCCGAACTGACGAGCAGGATGCGAATGGGTTGACGACCGAAACCGACGAAGTGGACTACATCGTCGGTTGGCAAAACATCATCGCTGCATTCCCACTTCAACATTGCGTGCCGAACCGTTACGGGGACGGAAACGATTTCGCCCTTGACTTGATGTGGCTGCAAGGTCGCTTCCTTTGCTACGCTAAGTTTCCCGTCAGCGAACAAACTCAATGTGCCCTTAAGTTGCTTGCCGCTGAAATTTCGGAGAGCGACGAAGATTTGTGCGGAGTGCGTGGTGCGGCGTGTGGAAAGTTGGACATCTGCGACGACGAAGCCCGCGTTGAGGTCAGTTTTGCCGACGGATTCGTAAACGAGTTTGGCTGAGCCGGGCGAAAAGTCAGTGACCTGAGAAAACGAGCCGTCGGAAACGAGGACTATGGTGGCATTGTTTCTGTTGGCGACCAAAGCGGAGGCGAGGCGCAAAGCCGCCCCAACATCGGCTGGGGCATCGGTTGCCTTCAATTGAGTGCGGAGTGCGGAGTGCAGTGTGTTGGGTGACGACAGTGGAACGATGACCTTTGGCTCTGTGGCTGCAAGGATTAACGCTACTTGGTCGCTGGGGCGCAAATCGTTCAGCCACTTTTCAACCCTTCTCTTCGCTTCCTCAAACCGCGATGGCTTGACATCTGTGGCGTTCATGCTCGCTGAGGCATCAAGGACGAAAACGGCGGTCTGACCTTGCCACCCTCGTCCCACGATTGCGGGGCGAGCCAAAGCCGTCACCAAAAGCAGAGCCACCAAAAGTTGCAAAACCATGAGCCAGTGAAACCTGAGCCTTTGCCAAAGAGCGTTTGCTCGGACATCGGTAGTTATCTGCGGGAACAGGAAAACTGCTGGCACCACGACTGTCCTGCGCCGAATTTTGAGCAGGTAAAGCAGGATGATGAAGGCAGCAACGGGAACAAACCACCAAAGCAGCAAAGGCGCCTGCAAAGTCATCGTCGCTCACCGTTGTTCGTTACGAGTTCCGCGTTTTGCTCGTCCCCCGTCCCTCGTCCTGTCAATAGTCCAGCACGATGCTGACATGCTTTGTGACGAGGTATTCCTTCAACCCTTCCCATCCGCCTTCAAGTCCAAACCCTGACTGTTTGACCCCGCCGAAGGGGCATTGGAAAGTTGCGGGCGCGAAATCCCAAACTCCGACCATGCCTGTCTCCAACCGTTCCACGACATCAATCAGCGTTCGGTAGTCGTAGGTGAGCACATAGGCTGCCAAGCCATAAGGGGTATCGTTTGCCCACTCAATCACTTCGTCCTTGTCCTTGAAGGGGATGAGTGGCATCACCGGACCAAAAGTTTCTTCGCAGGAGACGAGCATGTCGCGGGTTATGTTGACCAGAACGGTCGGCTCATACCAAAAGCCTCGTTTGAACTGCTCGCCTTCAGGCCGCTTCCCGCCACACAAAACTTTTGCTCCTTTTGCGACCGCATCTTGGACATGCCTCTCAACTTTCTCCAGCCCATTCCTGTCAATGAGCGGACCGACATCAGTGGATTCGTCCAAACCGTTGCCGAGCCGGAGTTGCTTCGTGTAATCAACGACCCGCGCGACGAACTGGTCCCAAATTTGCTCGTGGACATAAATGCGGTTGGGCGAGATGCAAGTTTGACCGTTATTTCGGAACTTGGCTTGGACGGTCCATTTTGCAGCCTTGTCAACATCTACATCGGGGAAGACGATAACCGGGGCGTGACCACCAAGTTCAAGGGACAGCCGCTTGATTTGCTCGGCTGCTTGTTGCATCAACAGTTTGCCGACGCGGGTTGAACCGGTGAAACTGATTTTGCGAACCCGTTCGTCGGCAAAGAAGACAGCGGAAATTTCGGCTGGGTCGCCGGCGACGAGGTTGGCGACACCTGGCGGTAGTCCAGCATCTTGAAGGCACTTGAAAATCGCCATCGCCACCAAAGGGGTTCGGTGGTCAGGCTTTGAGACGACGGTGCAACCTGCCGCCAAAGCGGGGGCAACTTTCCGAGCCAGTAAGTTCGCTGGGAAGTTCCAAGGCGTAATTGTTGCGACGACGCCGACAGGTTGGCGGATGAGCCAATGGCGCTTGCTCGGAATCCACTGGGGAACAAGGTCGCCATAGTTTCGCTTCGCTTCCTCGGCATACCACTCAAAGTAGCCGGCGCAAATTTGGACCTCAACCCGTGACTCCTTGATTGGCTTTCCGACCTCCAAAGTCATCAGCCGGGCGATTTCCTCCTGCCGCTCCCGAATGAGGTCGGCAGCCTTCTTCAAAATTGCGGCTCGTTCGTATGCCGTCATTCTTGACCATTGGCGAAACGCTCTTGCAGCGGCATCAATGGCTCGCTTGACATCTTCAGGCGATGCATCGGGCACTTCCACAATGACTTCTTCCGTTGCTGGGTTGATTACTGGACGGGTTTTGCCGCTGCTCCCGTCCGTCCATTCGCCGTCGATGAAGAGTCGAAACGGGAGCGATTTGAGGATTTCTGGGTGCTGAACGCATTCCTCCCGCTCCATACTCACTCGCCTCCTAATCGCACTGCGAGTTGCATTTTTTCGTTCAAACGCGCAACGCTCAACTCATGACCCGCAACGAAAGGCTAAACCTTCGCTCCCATTTGCCTTGCTTTCTCAACTGCTTCGTCAATGGTTCCGACCAAGTGGAAGGCGCTTTCGGGCAAGTGGTCCCATTTGCCTTGCAGGATTTCGTCGAAGCCGCGAAGGGTCTCTTCTAACGGCACATAAACGCCGGGACGACCAGTGAAGACTTCGGCGACATGGAAGGGTTGACTCAGGAAAAGTTGCAGCCTGCGAGCCCGATGGACGATGAGTTTGTCTTCGTCGCTCAACTCCTCCATGCCCAAGATGGCGATAATGTCTTGCAACTCGTTGTATCGCTGCAAAATCCTTTGGACCTCGCGAGCGATGCGGAAGTGTTCCTCGCCGACGAAACGGGGGTCAAGGATGCGGGAAGTTGAAGCCAATGGGTCAACGGCTGGGTAGATAGCCCTTTCAAACAACCTGCGTTCAAGAACGATGGTTCCGTCAAGGTGGGCGAATGTGGTCGCAGGTGCTGGGTCGGTGATGTCGTCGGCGGGGACATAAATTGCCTGCACGCTGGTGATTGAGCCGCGCTTCGTCGTTGTGATGCGTTCCTGCAACTGAGCCATTTCCGTGCCTAAAGTTGGCTGGTATCCGACTGCCGACGGCATGCGACCGAGCAACGACGAAACTTCCGTCCCCGCTTGTGCGAACCTGAAGATGTTGTCGATGAAAAGCAAGACATCCATGCCCTTGATATCGCGCCAGTATTCAGCCATCGTTAGGGCAGTCAAGCCGACCCTAAGCCTTGCGCCCGGTGGTTCGTTCATTTGCCCGAAAACGAGGATTGTCCTGCTGATGACACCTGAGTGTTTCATTTCAAGCCAAAGGTCATTGCCTTCGCGAGTCCGTTCGCCCACGCCGCCGAAAACTGAAATTCCGCCGTGAGCCTTTGCGACATTGTGGATGAGTTCCATCAGAAGGACAGTCTTGCCGACACCGGCGCCACCGAACAAACCGATTTTCCCGCCTCGTGGGAAGGGGACGAGCAAGTCCATGACTTTGATTCCGGTTTCCAGTTGCTCTGAAACCGTTCCCTGCTCTTCAAAGGATGGGGCAGGTCTGTGGATTGGCCAATACTCGTCGGCTCTCACTTCTCCTAATTCGTCAATGGGATTGCCGCATACATCAAAGAGCCGTCCTAAAGTTCCTTCGCCGACAGGAACTTTAATTGGTCCGCCAGTATCGTAAACAAGCATGCCGCGCTTTAGCCCATCGGTGAAGTCCATCGCAACTGTCCGAACGATATCATCCCCAAGGTGCTGTTGAACTTCGAGAACTAAAGGAGGCTTGCGGGTTGGGTCAGCGACAATAAGTGCGTTCAGGACATCCGGAACTTTTCCGTTAGGAAACTGGACATCGACAACGACACCCATGATTTGCACGATCCGACCAACCCTGTCAGGCAAAGGTCTCATGCCGGGATGGACTTCCAGCAACGGTGCAGTTTCAACCATGCAGATTGCACCTCCGTCGTCTTGTGTCGGGCTTGTCCGTCATTAGCACTCGGCAAATTGACACAGTTCTTGGCAACGAACCGTCGCTTCATTTTGACACGGGTTAGGCTTAAGTTCAAGTGTGGCTGATGCCTCAAATTTCTCCCTTGATGATGCGGTCAAGGTGTTGGGCTGTGTCCCTGACCATCTGGTCGGGCGCATGAGGGTAGGGCGGCAATTCGGCTGTGATCCAACCGTCGTAGCCGATTTCCTTCAATGCCGCCATCACTTCTCGCCAATTGACATCGCCTTGGAGCAGATAGACGAACCGATGCTCGCCGACGCGAAAGTCTTTGACATGGATTCGCTTGATGCGCTTCCCAAGCAGCCGAATCCAATGCTGCGGGAACCCGTAGGCGAGTATGTTGCCCACATCAAAGTAAGCGCCAACGATGCCATCTCCGTCGGAATTCGCTTTTGAGTTCAACTCGTCAATGTATGCAGCGAACTCAAGGGGCGAAAGCAAAAAGCGGTTCCAAACATTCTCAATCCAAATCTGCACCCCAAGCCTTTTTGCGACCGGGATGAGTTGCTGCAACGATTGCATTGAAAGTTCCCAAGCAGTTTTGTAGTCCGTTGCCTCGTTGACGACCGCTGGGACGACGAGGACGCCTTCTGCCCCCATGATTGCAGCGAAGTTGAGCGCTTGCTCAATTCCTTCGATGCCCTTCTTTCGCGTTTCTGGGTCGGGGGCTGACAGAGGGAATTGCCAGTGAGTTCCACCCATCAGGCTGTGGACAACGAGACCATACTTTTCCGCCAAAGCCTTGATTTGCTTCGCCTCGTCCTCGCTGCCCGGATGATGCGATTCAAAGCCGTCGTATCCTGCTTCTTTGATGAGGGCAATCCGCCTTTCCAAATCCCACCTTGGCACCACACTTCCCAGACAAATCGCCTTCTTCATCGCCCGTCACTCCTTTCTCCGCAAATTCGCGCCTCAACGATTTTAGCGCTGATTCGGGGTTCTCGAAAAAACTGACAGCGCCCCCCCAATTCCTCTGAACCGAGCCCCTAACCGAAAGCCTTGACTGGCAACTATTGAAGGTTGATCGTCACGACACCTGCCGAGTAGGGCGGAAGGGCGAACTTGACGGTGTGGGAATTAGATTGCACCTCTGCAGGTTCTGGACGAACCTGGTTGGGTTCCTCTAAGGTGTTGCGGGCATGGAGGTCGCCGGGCGCTATTACTTGCATCGATGCGCTCTTGACAGTGTTATTGCCTTCGACAACCAGTTCCACTTGGACTGACTGCTGAGTGGGGTTAACAGCCTTGAAGTGAAGTGTCTTGCCGTCGGCTGACTTGGTGGCGACAGCGTTCAGTGGCTTTGTTTCCCCTTCCATCCCGATTAGGAACGGCGCGTAGTGTTCGCGCCACAACTTCATCACGACATAGTTTGGTGCTGGAAACCAAGTCCTGTGGTCAAAGTTGATGAAGGCGTTATCCCATTCGCGCCAACCGCCCGGACGGGCACCTGACCACCAATGTCGCATCAGCAAGGCTGGTGAAGCAATCTCAACGATGTCAGCGCACCGCTCAAAAGCGTTCAGCAACCCGCCGGCATACAAACCTGTCCTCCAGTCAGTGCTTTGAGCGTTCCACTCGGAAATGAACAACTTGATGTTTGGATTGCGCGAATTTGCAATTACCTTCGCCGTCTCACGGAAGAAGCGTTCATAATCGTAAGGTCCTTCAGCGAAACGGTTAGGGTCCTCATAGTGGTGGATGCTCAGGTAGTCAATCAAATCGGCGCAACGCTCAATGACAATTCTGTTCCAGCGCAAAGCGCCCCAACCGTAACCCCCGCTGCCGCATGCGATGATTTTGATGTTCGGGTCAACTTTCTTGAGGGCTGGAACGAACTTGCGGATGGCTTCAGCGTAGGCTTCAGGTCCCATGTGCCAAGTCTCGTTGTCAATCTCCCAGAACTTGACATTGTATGGTTCAGGATGACCGTTGGCTGCTCTCACGCTACCCCAACGAGAAGTTGTCGGTCCGTTACAGTATTCAACCCAATCCATTGCGTCTTGAAGGAACTCCTCTTCGTTTGCGTTTGGACCGTTCCACGCCTTTGTGCCGATGTTGATGACGATGATTGGCTCCGCCCCAACCGCTCGGCACAGCCGGATGAACTCATCTGTCCCGAAAGCGTTAACTTCAAGGTCATCCCAGATATGGAGTGGGTAGACCCGTCGTTTGTGCTGCGGACCTATGCCGTCCTTCCAGCGGTAAGCAGACGCAAAGCAACCGCCTGGCCAACGAATTGCTGCAGGTCGCAGTGCCTTCAAGGCTTCCAGCAAATCAGGTCGGAACCCTCCCGTCCTTTTACTGCTCTCCGACATTAGGCTCACTTGGTCAATCCACACGCGGGCAGGCGCAATTGCAGCGATTTCAAGGGTTGCATTTTCGGCGGTCTCTGCTGGCTTGAACTCAATCGGGTATTCCTTCCACTCCCTCGTCGGTGCAGGCAACTTTTGCTCTGCAATCACCTTGTCCCCGTCTTTAAGCCTTACGACCAAACCCTTAGGCGCTTCCCCTCTCACCCAAACTGAGCCTTGGTAAACTTCTCCTGCTCGAATGCAAAGGGGCGATTGCCTGACGCCTGTTTCGCCTTCGTTGGAAGCAATGAATTGGCACAAGTTGCTGTTGAGCGGGTTCTCGCCCGTTACATAGACTTCGCCTTGCCCAAAGGCTTGCCAATAACGGGCTGTCGTATGCTTGGGAACTTCCGGCAACCCTTCAAACAAAACCTTCCCGTCCAATGCCGTCACTTTGATGTTCCTGAACTTTGCCCGCGTCAGCCAGGTTCCAACCCCGACCTTACCTGTCAAATGGGCATTTTCACTGTCGTCAGTGAAGTCCAAAAGCAACTGGTCATCAAGCCAAGCCTGAATCCGTCGCCCTTGACACCTAACGCGGATTTTATACCAACGCCCTTCCTCAATCCGCATGGGTCGCCACGGTGAAATAACCCTTCTGCGGTTATCGTTGCTTCGCTCGACAGCGGTGGCAGTGTTGCCCCAGCCTCCGATGTTGATCCAATAAAAGTCGCGTTCGCTTTTCGCCCGGAACAAAATCAGGAAGCCTTCGCGACCGCTGATTTTTTGTGCTTCCAGAGAAATCTCGTAGTCGCTCCAGTTGGGGTCACCGAAGGTTAACCTGACATCGGGGTTGTTGGCAACCTCTTGGATGAGTTCACCACCTTCGACTCTCCAAACGCCACCCGTCAACTCCTCAAAACTGCGGTTCCAGACCATCTCGCCCCACAAGCCACCGTGAACGGAGTGGTAAATGTGCTCAAGGAAGTGCCCGTAAATTTTCTCGTCAATGCGGCTGATGACCTTCTCAGGTTGCAAAGTTAACCTCAACCTCGTCCCCTCTTGACAAGCCATTCCTCCAAGCCCTGCAGCGACTGCAGCCATGACCATCCCTCCTAATCCGCAAGCAATCGTTACTTTCCTCAACAACGACATCACCTCACGCTCCTTTCTCGCTCATTCGGGGGCTTGGTTCAGAGTATTTTGACGCAGCCGGAAAATTTGCAGTTCGGGGTTTCCTTCAACTATCACCGCAAGGCGATGTCAAGTGCGGTCGCTATGAAAAGCAAGATGCTGACGATGCCGTTGACGGTGAAGAATGCTGTGTTGACTTTCTTCGGGTCACCGGGCTCGGCGATTGAGTGCTCATATGCGATGAACCCGACAATGAAAAGCCAAGCCATCCAGAAAACGATGCCCAACTTAACCACCCACCCAAAAGCAGCCAGTGCGAGCAGGAAAAAACAGTGTAGGACCCGCGACACCCAAAGGGCTTTCCTTGCTCCGTATCGGACCACAAGGGAGTGAAGCCCAATTTTGCGGTCAAACTCCTCGTCAAGAGTTGCGTAGATGATGTCAAAGCCAGCGACCCAACAAGTCACAGCCATCATCAGCAAAATTGGTGGCAACTCAATCGTGCCTTTAAGGGCAACCCATGCACCAACGGGCGCAATCCCTAAGGCTGAACCGAGCCACAAGTGCGACCAATCGGTGAAGCGCTTCGTGTAGGAGTAGCTGAAGAGCCAAGCCAATGTGGGAAACGAAAGCCAGAAAGCGAGCCAGTTGAGTTGGTAGGCTGCGAAAACAAAAATCGCTGCGGAAACAATTACAAAAAGCCAAGCCTGAGTCAGCGTCAATTTCCCTGTCGGCAACTCCCTGTTTCTCGTGCGCGGGTTGAGTTTGTCGAACTCCAAATCAACGATGCGGTTGAAACCCATTGCGGCAGAGCGGGCAGCGATGACCGCAACGATAATCCAAGCCAGTTCCCTCAAAGGCGGAATCCCTCCCGAGCAAACCCAAGCCGATGTCAAAGCAAAGGGCAAAGCGAAAACGGCATGCTCAAACTTGACGAAGGATAAGTATGTGCGGATTCGCTCCAGCATGGCGCTACTTTCCTCCTTTCCGTCCCTCGTCCCATGCCCCTCGTCCCGAAAGATTAGCAGATTCTCGGCAGCGGGTCACCCGTGAGCATGTCAAGCACGCGAGCACCTCCAATTCCTGTCTCAAGCAAAACTATGCCTGCAGGTTCTTCCTCAACTTGACCGATGATTGCTGCGTCCTTCCCGAGTGGGTGTTGCTTGACAGTTTCAAGGACTATTTCGGCGTCTTCGGGTGGGACGATAAAGACCATCTTGCCTTCGTTGGCGACATAGAGCGGGTCAATGCCCAGAATCTCGCAAGCGCCTCGCACTTCCGGTCTAACGGGGACAGTTTCGTCGAAAACGCGGATACAAACTTGTGATGCTTGTGCGATTTCGTTCAAGACTGTAGCGACGCCGCCTCGAGTCGGGTCACGCATGCAACGAACCCTCGGACAAACCTTCAAGACGCTTTCAACCATGTCCCACAAAGGTGCGGTGTCGCTTTGAATGTCCGCTTCAAAATCCAAATTGCCGCGAGCCATCATTACTGCGATTCCATGTTCGCCGATCGTTCCCGACAGAATCACCTTGTCTCCCGGACGAGCGTTAGCTATTGACAAGTTAACCGGGTGCTCAACGACTCCAATTCCCGTCGTCACGATGTAAACGCCGTCGCCTTTGCCCCGTTGGACTGTCTTCGTGTCGCCTGTCACGATTTGGACATTGCACCTTTCAGCCGCTTTCGCCATTGAGTCCACGATGCGTTTCAAATCATCAATGGGGAACCCTTCCTCAAGCACGAAAGCGGCGGCGAGGAACAAAGGTCTTGCTCCCGCAGTTGCCAAGTCGTTAATCGTGCCGTGAACGGAAAGGCAACCTATGTCGCCTCCCGGGAAGAAAAGCGGGTGAACAGTGAAGGCGTCAGTTGTGAAGGCAAGTCTCACACCGTTGAGTTCAAAAGTCGCTTGGTCGTCAAGTCTTTCAAGGAGCGGGTTTCTGAAGGCTTCCAGAAAAATCGCGACGATTAGGTCATGGGTAGCCTTCCCGCCAGCGCCGTGAGCCATCGTTATGCTTGTCTCCCGCAACCTCACCGGTCTTCGCCTCAGCCTTTCAATCTGCTTCAAAACATCACCCGTCCTTTCAGCCATGTCACTGAACCTCCTCAACAGGTAGGTTGCTTTTTGCATTGCCATCAGCGTTCGCCTGATCTGTCACCGGCACCATTTGTCCAGCCATTCGCAAATGCGGTTCAGGCGGTCAAGGCGCAAATCGGGTGGACCGCTGCGGCTCAAACCGTGACTGGTCTCTTGCGGGTAGCGGACGAAGACGACTTCCTTTTTGAGCCGCTTGAGCGCCGCAAACAACTCCTCTGCTTGACCGATGGGACAACGCAAGTCACCTTCACTGTGGATAATGAGCAGCGGCGTTTTCACATTGGCGACATAGCGCAGGGGCGATTGCGCCCACAACTTTTCAGGTCTGTCCCAGAAGTTGCCCTCCCAATAGCCATCGGGCTTGAAGGGAAAGTCGCTGGTGCCTGCCATGCTCACCAAATCTACGACGCTTCGGTCGGTGATGGCGCAACGGAAGCGGTCAGTGTGGGTGACAATCCAGTTGGTCATGTAGCCGCCGTAACTTCCACCAGCAACCGCCATTCGGGCTTCATCCACATAAGGCAACGATGCCGCAAAATCCGTCGCCGCCATGACATCCCGAAAATCCACCTCGCCCCAGTTGCCCCGAATGATGGCAGCGAAACTTTCCTCATAGCCCATGCTCCCGCGCGGGTTCGTGTAAAAGACGATGTAGCCACGAGCGGCGTGCAGTTGAAATTCGTGGAAGAAGGTGTTGCCGTATTGGGCGTGCGGACCGCCGTGAATGTAAAGCAGCAATGGGTAGCGTTTCGTCGGGTCAAAGTCGGGTGGCTTGAGCAGCCAACCCTGAATTTTCGTCCCGTCAAAACTGTCAAACCAAACTTCCTCAGGTTCGCTCAGTTGCACCTTGTCCAGCCAGTCGGCATTCAGGCGAGTGAGTTGCCGAAGTTCCGTCGCCGTCGCCACGCTCGCTGACTGAACCCGCAAGGTGAACAACTCGCCAGGCATCGTCGGCTTGCTCAGCGCCAAAACGAACACGGACGCAGACCTATCAGCACTGATGGCGTAAATGTCCATCGCTCCTTCCGTCAAAGGTTGCCAATTGCCGTTCAGGTCAACGGTGTAAAGGTGGCAGTTGCCTTTGTCGCTGACGGTGAAAAACAATCGGCTGCTTTCGGCGTCCCAAAGGGGGCGTCCGCCGCCCGTAAAGGCTTCCCGCATGTCGCTAAGGGTTGCATTGCCGACATCCCGATCCAAAGTTTCTGTCAAGCATCGCACCTCGCCCGTGTGAGGGTTGACGACCCAAACCTTGTCATTGCGAGGCACCCAAGGGTCATCTTTGCTTTCGTGCCCGATGTAAGCGAGCCATTCGCCGTCAGGCGACCAAGCGATGTTGCCCTTGTAACCCGTCGGCGTCGGGATTTTGGTCAACTCACCACCCTCAGGCGAAACGAGCCAGATGTCCACTTCGTAAGGCTTCTCCTCAGGGTCATCGCTGCGGTTGGAGACGAAGGCGATTTTGCTCCCATCGGGCGACCATGCTGGCGAGTAATCGTCGTAGTCGCCGTCGGTGATTTGTTTCGCTCCGCCCGTTCGCACATCGCAGACCCAGAGGTGCTGGCGCATGTCCAAAAAGCCGACGCCATCCAGCCGATAAAACAGCCTCGTGATGACGCGTGGCGGGTTGGACTTGCCTATCTCTTGCCGTTTCTTCCTCGCTTCCTGTGTCCAGTCGGGATGAGTCGGTCGGAAGGTGAAAGCAATCTTGCTGCCGTCGGGCGACCAAACAGGTTCGCCGATGCTGCCCTCATCCAACTTCGTCAACTGCCACGCTTCACCGCCGTCGGCACGCATCAGCCAAATTTGCGAGCGCTTCTCCCGCAAGTCTGTGCGGATGAAGGCAATTTGCATGCCGTCGGGAGACCAACGGGGAGCGGCATCGCTCACCTCGCCGAAGGTGAATTGGCGCACCTCGCCGTCGGTCAAATCCGCCAACCACAAATGCGAAAGGTATCGGTTCTTTTCGCCGTCAATCGTTTTGACGGTGAAGACGCATTTTGACCCATCAGGGCTCACTTGCGGGTCGCCGACAAGTTTTATTGCGAGCAAATCCTCAGCGACCACCTTCCGCTTCGCCATGACTCATCACCTCTTCCCAAGTTTGTCCGCTCAAAACTGCGAACTATTTTGCCGCCAAGCGGTGATGCGTTGCGCCACTTCAACGACG
>Ga0080004_1099496_pt1 | contig 40179 bp, 32 predicted proteins | sample WasSprMetagenome_FD_69207 | JGI IMG/M metagenome (GOLD analysis project Ga0080004, IMG submission 69207) | Sulfidic aquatic microbial communities from Washburn Spring, Yellowstone National Park, USA - WS (SPADES assembly) (version 2) | ecosystem: Environmental > Aquatic > Thermal springs > Hot...
GGAGAGAACTTGCAAGAAACTTTTGTTATTATAATCCGAATTATAACCAATACGAAGGAATTCCTGAATGGGCTAAACAAACCTTAGAAGAACATAAAAAAGATAAAAGAGAATATATTTATACTTTAGAAGAATTTGAAAAGGCAAAAACTCATGATGAATACTGGAACTCTGCCCAATTAGAACTTTTAAAAACAGGAAAAATGCACAACTATATGAGAATGTACTGGTGTAAAAAAATTATAGAATGGACAAAAGATCCAAAAGAAGCCTTTGATATAGCCTGCTATTTAAATGACAAATATGAAGTTGACGGGAGAGACCCAAATGGTTATGCAGGAATCTCTTGGTGTTTTGGAACCCATGACAGACCTTGGAAAGAAAGGAAAATCTTTGGGAAAATAAGATATATGAGCTCTTCAGCTTTGGAATCTAAATTTGATATGAAAAAATATATAGAAAAAGTAAGAAATCTGTAAAAAAATACCAAAACAAACTACTTTAATAATCATAACTAAAAAATAGACCATTTTTATATTCATTTTTAGGTAAATATGTGATAAAAAACATTCCAAAAGTTGGTGATCAAGAAACACATACTATAGAAACCTATGAACCAAATTTCAATACTGTTACTCTCAGAAAAATGAAAACAATTAAATCAGGGATAAACCAAATGGATTTTAATATATCTCTATCTCAATTCTTTAAAAAATACTATAAAACTATAGATATAGCTCATCCATTTTTAATAAAATTAACCAATGATTCCTGCTACATAATATCGGGTATAACCACGCCTAAAAATACATCTAAAAATGATTTATATTTATTAAAGATAGATAAATATGGTAGAAAGGTTTAGGGTAGAACATACAGTATTAGTCAGAATATAATAAATGCTTACGTGGATGTAAATAATAATAATGAATTTATAGTTACAGCTACCATAGCTTTTCAAGATCAAGGTTACAATATATATCTTTTGAAGTTGGACTGTAACGGCAAGATTATTTGGGAAAAGAATACTGGAAGATCTGATTGGGATGAAGTTGCTCATGATTTCATTATAACCAATGAAGGAGATTATGTAGTAGTAGGATATGTAAATCTTAGAAATGATAAAGATGTAAAAAAAAGATAACTATATTGTAAGATTTAACAAAAATGGTGAGAAGATTTGGGATAAGGTATATGGAGGAAAAGATAATGATTATTTTAAAAGAGTAACTCAAGCGGTTAATGGAGATTATATAGTGGTAGGTTGGACAACACCGGATGATAAACCTTCTTACTCTACATATTATAGAATAGATAAGAACGGTAACATAATCTGGAACAAAAAGATAACTACCGATGCTCCCAATTTTGCAAGAGGAATAATTTCAGCTCCTCAGGGATATGTAATAGTCGGTATAGTATACAGAAATACAAGTGAGTATAAAAATACAATAGGAAGCTATTGGGTAAATATTGATGATAAAGGGGATGTATTAAGTAAAAAGGAATTCTTTACAAAGGGTAGAGATAATGTAGTAGAATCCATAACGAGAAATTCAAAATCTTATATTTTAACAGGTTTTGTAAATTTTCATGATAAAAGAATTCCTAATTCCTATATACTTAAAGTTGATTTAAAAGGAGATTTTGTGGGAGAGATAATTGAAAACAAAGATTATCCAAATTTTATTCCATATGTTATAAATGAAAAGGACATCTATTTTATTTTTTTAGGATATACAGAACAAGATAATGATAAGGATATTTTTGTATATAAACTTTCCCTTTAATTAGAGAAGACTTTTAAGCCAAGATTTAAAATTATATAAGTCTCTTTTTATAAGATCCCAGTTTCTTAAAAGTTTATCTTTTAAGAACTCTATCTTTTCAGGAATAATTTCATAAGTATATGCATGTCTAAATATGTGTCTAAAACCTCTAAGCTCATCAAGGATAGCATAACTTTCTTTTGATAATATCTTTGGTCTGATGCCAGATATTTCAATAGTCATCCTCTTCAAAAGCTCCTTATGATAATAATCCAAGTTTTCTATTTCATTTTCAAATATTTTAGCTATTTCTCTAAATAAATCCTCAAAAGCATTATAAAGATTATGAAGATTATATGCTAAATAAACAGTCTTTTCCTTTGTTTCTGGATTTATCTCTCTAATTTCAGATAGTATTTTATCTATCTCTTCTTCTTGAGACTCCATATATCCTAAAAGTAAACTAATTTTTTCTTTCTTCATTTTATCCTTAATCCACAATTATAAATTTTTTCTTTAAACTTACAATATTCAAGCTCCAAAAGATCAATATTTCTTCCTACAATATCCTCCAAATCTGAAAAAATTCTAAAATAATTCTCTTTTAAACCTTCTACTGCTATATCCACATCCGATGAATCATAAAAACAATATTCCTCAAGTATGGAGCCAAAAATATATACTTTTTCTACCTTTTTATCCTTAAAATATTCTTTAATCTTTGGCACTATCTCTTCCAATAGTTTTTTCCTTTTAAGCTCCCTTTCTTCTTTTTCCTTTAAAATTTTTTCTTCCCAAATAGATATATCAAACATAGTATAAGTATAACATAAGGGGGAGATTGATTAAATCTCCCCCTTAAAATTTTAATTTTTAAAATTCAAGAGCTACATCATATATCTGTAATTCATCATAGGTACCAATCATAGAATGGGGTCCATAGGGCCAATAATCTCCAAATGGATTTTGTCCTATAAAGAATAACTGTTGATTATCTAATTGAGTATTATAATTTGTTTCTGCAATAAGAGTATCATCAAGATAGAGCTTTATTTTTCCTTGATTTGCACTCCATGTAAAAGCAATCTTGTAAAATTTATAAGGAGAAAGGGAATAAATATAATCTGTATCCGCATAGGACCAACCCGAACCACTCCAAGTCCCTGCTGAAAAGTTATTATAACCACCACTAAAACCAGCCCATATACAAAAAGACCCAGAAAAAGCACCTAACCAGCCAACAGTATCCATAAGAAACCCACCCTTAGGATTATCTATTACATTATATACTTCATACATATTAGGGTCTGGCTTAAAATAGAAAATTATGGTCCCCTCTGTAGGATTTAAATAGGAGGTTGGATAACATATATAGCTATCAAAGTAATTAAGATACACTCCCATACTACCAGATACACCTTGTGTATAGGTTATGCTTCTTACTGATGATATAGTCTCTCCATAAAATGAACTTGTATATTGATTGGCGTTATTTGTATTTCCTTCAAAATGATCTTCAAACACAGGACTTACTGTTCCAGAACTTGCTGTAGTAAAGCTCCAAACTGGACCTTCTTTCACTCCACCCTTACTATCCTTTGCTACTACTTTCCAATAATATTCGGTATTAAGATTAAGATTTTCCACAGTATAGATTGTATTAGTATTACCCTCCTTTACAAGAGTTTGATTTTCTGAGGTTCCAAAGTATACATCATAGGTCAAGATATCTCCATTGGAATCACTACATGTTTGACCCCTCTCTTTCTAAACAGATTAGAGCTTAAAAAGTTATAGCTTTGGGGGTCTAAACTATAATTTTTTAATCTCTATATCATTTTTATAAAAAATAAAATTTTAAAAATTAATTTTAAAATTTTAAAGTTAATATTGACAAAATTTAAAATATAACCTTAAAATATTCAATAATAAAAGCCATTATTGGAGGTATCTTATATGAAAAAATTAAAATTAAAAAGAGGAATTTTATCTATAGTAAAAATAGATATAAGACTTCTTATTATTACTTTAATTCTTTCAATTATTGTTTCCTATACGAACATATATCTTATTAGTCTTGAAAAGAATTTTACAGATGCTATTCTGGTGAAAAATAAAGACCTTTTAATAAAGATATTTACAAGAATTCTATCAATAATAGTAGCAAAAATATTTTTAGAGTACTCCAAGGCATACCTTTTGGGGAAATTCTCTGAAAACATTTTAAGAGATATAAGAAATGAGATAGGTAAAAAGTTAATAAATGTAAAAATTAGTTATATTGAAAAAAATACTACTGGTGATTATATATCAAGGCTTTCAAATGACCTTTCCTTTATTCAAGGTTTTTTAAGTAGCTCCTTAAACGATCTCTTATATCACGCTATCACTTTTATTCTTGGAATAATTCTTGCTATATCTATAAATTGTAAATTGACTTTATTCTGTTTTACCATAATTCCTATATCTATAATCCTTGCTCTTATTATTAGTAAGCCAGTAGAGAAATATACAAAAAGGCAACAAGAAGCTCTTAGTGACGTAAACTCTGTTGCTCAAGACGCAATTTCTGGCATAACTATAGTTAAGGCTTTTAATTTAGAAAAGATACTTTTTAATAAATATAGGAAAGAGTTAGTAAAGTCTTTTAAATCAGGGCTTATCTCTGCCAGATTTGAGACCCTCTCAGAACCAATCAAAATAATGATACAGATTATACCCTTTGTACTTATGTTCTTTTATGGGGGAAATTTAGTCCTTAAAGGAGAATTAACCCTTGGAGGAATTATTGCCTTTATAGAGCTCATGAATATTTTTTGGCTCCGATGAATGTTCTTCCTAATATAATAAATTCCTACAGGAAGGCAAAATCTTCTTCTGAAAGAATAGAGGAATTATTAAATCAAGAAGATGAAAAGGGTGGATATGCAAAGGAAGAAAAGGAAAGTGATTATGATATAGAATTTGAAGATGTATATTTCTCATATGAAGAGGAAGAGATAATAAAAGGTATAAGTTTTAAAGTAAAAAGAGGAGAAAAGGTAGCAATTGTAGGTGAAAGCGGTAGTGGCAAATCCACCATTGTTAAACTTCTACTTGGACTTTATAAACCCCAAAAAGGGAATATAAAAATTTTTGGAGTAGATATAAAGGATTGGGATCTATCAACCCTAAGAGAAAAAAATCTCTGTTGCTAATCAAGATATATATCTTTTTCCAGAAAGTATTAAAGAGAATATTAGATACGGTAATTATAATGCAAAGGATGAAGATATCATTTCTGCTACTAAAAAGAGCCTTGCCTATGACTTTATTATGGATAATATAGGTTTTGAGAGAGAAATTGGAGAAAGAGGAAGTTCAATATCGGGAGGTGAAAGGCAAAGAATTGCTATAGCAAGAGCTCTACTTAAAAAATCCGCAAGACTTTTTATTCTTGATGAAGCCACATCAGCCTTGGACACAGAAACAGAGCATACCTTACAAAATATATTAAAAGAGGAATTAAAAGATAAAACTGTTTTAATCATTGCTCACCGTTTTTCATCCATAAAGATAGCTGAAAGAGTAATAGTCCTTGATGATGGAAAAATAATAGAAGAAGGTACCCATGAAGAGCTTATATCTCTTAATAGTAAATATAAAGATCTATGGGAAAAGAGCTTTAAAGATAGCCATATAAAAGATACCTTAGATGTGCATAGCTAAATTTAAATTATGCACTCTATCTTTTCATACTCTCCCTCTCTTAAATAAAGAGAATATGGGTACTCAAGTACTTCTTTATCTATCTCTTCCTTTTCTCCATTTCTTTTATACAATATATATTTTTTTACTTTTATATCCTTTTCAAACAGGTCTTTCCTTTCTTGATTTATAAAACATATGAGAGTATTAAAAAACCTTATAACAAAAGTATTTTTGGGTACAAATATCTTCTCCTCTTTTCCATTTCCAAAATATGTTACCTCTTTATCTTCTAATGTAAATAGGAAGTTAGGAATCGAGGGTTCTGGTTTAAAACAAAGTCTATTATTTTCATCAAGATAAAAGGGATTTTTCCCTAAGGTAATAAGAATAAGCATGTTATAAAATTCCGCTGTGCTTCCAGAAAGTCTTGCTGAAAAACCAGCCCCATGAAGATTTTCATCAGGGTTTGCACTACTTACAATAAAAGAGACGTTTTCAAATATACTTCTTTTATATACTTCAGGCTTCATAAATGGTACAAGACAATTTTTCATATCTTCATAGTAAGCATTAAATTCTTTAGATCTTAAAATTTCTAAAAGATATTTATACTCAAGATGGAGAAATATACTTTCATTTTCAAGCCACCCCGGAAGAAAAGCCTTTATCCTTCCAACTTCCAATGGAGCATCTTTTAATGATTCATTCACTTTATACATCTTCAATTTTCTATCATAAAGATTGCTTTCTTTTATTCTCTTAATTATCTCTCTCCTTTTACCAGATTCTTTTTCTACTTTTAAATAATGTACTTGACCTTCAAGAAATAAAGGTAATTCTCTTCTCTCAAATCTTTTAGGTTTTATTATCTTTTTACCTTCTTTTTCCACAATTTCATAATCCACCAGATCATAATAGAAATAAGTATGATATAGACCTTTATCTTGGATAAGTGCCTTTTCGAGCCCTTTCTCTATTTTTTCCAGAAAGATCTTCAATATATTTGAAATATCAGAAAGTTTTATTGTTATCTCCTCTCCCCTTATTCCTAATCTTGTTTTCTCCCTGTAAATCTCCCTTAATTTTGAGCTTTCATCCCAAAAAATAAAATTAGATATTTCACCATTGAGATTTTTCTTTGTAATTTCAAAAAGGCCATTAATTAAATCCATAACCTCAATTGGGACTTTTATCTCTCTATCTGATAGATGATATTTATCTATCCATCCTATTATTAAAAGAATTAACCTTTTAAGTTCAAAGGTCTCATTTACTGATGAACCAAAAAGTCCAGGAAGCCCATTTAAAGCATCATTCCAACCTGGTTTTCCAGCCTCCATCTCTATTCCCACATTATCAGGATCAAGAGATGAATATTTTACTACTGCAAGGGTAATCAATTTAGATATCAAGTTAGTATAATATATCTCTCCTTTACCATATTTTGTCCTTACTTTATTTGGTTCTATCTTCCTGGATTTTATAAGTTTTTCCTTTTCTTCATCCCTCTTTAGTGATCTATACTGTCTTACACCTTTATCTGTTAAAACATATCTTTCCTCTCTTGGTAAAACAATTTCTGAGTTATCATAATAGGTAAAGATATTTAAATCTAAAAGTAGATTAGCCATTTTATCTGGAAAGACTGATTCATAACTTTCTATAAGGTCTAAATTGTAGAACCAATGATCAATCCAATATCCTTCTCCGTGTTCTGCATCTTCTATCTTTTTAGAATTTGTGAGGAGAAAAGATATAAACTCTATTAAATCTCCCCTTTTCAATCTATAGTTGTATTTTTCAAGAATTCTTATTACATCATAGGGTATAAAAGGATTTTTAAAGATTTCATAAAGCTCTTTTTCTATTTCTTCATCTAGCCAGTCCCTTAATTGATTTAATTTTTCTTCTGATAGCAAATATTTAATTCCCTTAATTACAAGAGGATTATATCCATCAAGTTGAATAAGATTTACAAAATACCATATATTAAAATAATCTACCTTTGGATTGAAATATATATCATTTCTTCTATTTTGATTTATATCTCTGTAATTGGCATTACCCTGAGAAAAATAATTAGCTTCAAGTCTAAAAAAGTTATAATCTCTCTCTAAATCTCCATGTTTTCTTGAAAAAAGATAAATAATATCTTTCTTTCCACCATACTCTAAAGTAATAGGAAGACCACCTCTTAATATATTGTCAAGAAAACTTTGTTTAGCATAAGAATTAAATTCTTTTGAAGAACTATAAACAAAAGAATTATCAATTATACTCCTTATAAGAATTTCATTCTCTTTTGCCTTTCTTTCAATAAATTCCTTCTTAGTATATCTTTTAATAATTGAATTAAGCCTTTCCACAGAGTCAGCTCTTCCCATAATAGATATAATCATTTTCTCCTCATTGGGTAAAATGGAAACTGGAGAATAAGAGAAGGCAGATGGGGTCCTATTCCCATAAAATACAGATTCTACCTTAAAATCTCCCTTTACAAAATTAAATGGATAAGAGAAATCATCTGCAGGATAAAATATCAAGGTAGGATCCACAATTACAGGAAGAGGTTTATTATCTTCTTCAAAAGAAAAATAAAAATGTCCCTCTTTTATAACTTTTACTTCAGTTATATCTTGAAAGGTTGTATATAATCTATAGAAGGGTGCATTATTTTCTAAATTATCAATTCTATACCATGCTTCTATTGTTCTGGACATATTTTTCATAACTTCATTTGTTAATCCATAAGGTAAAAATTGAGGTATTCCATCAATAACCTCCATATCTACCTTTTTATCACCAAGGTTCTTAATAGTTAGCACTCTTATTAAAGCTCCTATAGGCTCATTGGGAAGAGTGAAATAATTAACTTTACATGCCATATGAAGGGTTTTATTTTCCTCATATATGGTAAGATCATAGGGTGTTATACTCATATAATTTTCTCTTTCATATTTTTGATTTTCAGTAGATTCTCTAAAAGGTTCATAGATATTATCATTCATTTTAATAAAAGTTCTGAATCCATATATTGGAGTCAATCTATAGGCCTTATTAGCAGGATGAAATTCAAGAACAGCACCGTCCTTACTCTCAAAGCCAAAGCTTGCAACACATTGTCCTCTATTGACATAAAAACACCACATAGGGATTCCAAGAGTTCCAGATATACCAGGTAGAAAACTGGAAAAAGGATATGCAAAGTTATAATTATAGATATTAAAGGTTAAATCCTTATCTTTATCTACCTCATATTTAACTTTATTTTTCATATTAGCCTCCAAAATTATAATTTGTTTCAATCTAAAACTTATTATATAACGTATTTATTTTAGAATCAACAAAAATTTTTTATAATAGAAAACAAAAACTACTCATTGAAGTATTATGGAAGTGTTCTTATGAATAAAAGAATAACAGGATAGCATTAGATATAGATAAATTAAATCTTTTTAATCTCAATTTTTCTTACTTTATACAGCTTAGACGATACATTAGAATAAGGACTATAAGGATATAGCATTATTAAAACATCTGATCTTTTTCAAAAAATTGTTATATAATATAATAAATTCTTTTCATTAGAGGTGTATCATGAAAAAGATATCTATGATTTTTTCCATTTTTTTCCTTTTAATATTTTCCTTTTCCTTATCCATGGATAATAATACAGCGATAATATCTGCAAGCAATAATGCCTTTGGTATAGATCTTTATAAAAAACTGATTACTGAAGAAAAAGGAAATATTTTTATATCGCCCTATAGTATATCATCTGCTTTAGCTATGACATATGCAGGTGCACGAGAAAATACAGAAAAGCAGATGGCAAAAGTATTATACTTTAATCTTCCTCAAGAAGATATTCACAAAGCTTTTTCTTCCTTAAATGCGTACTTTAATAGACCCAACAAAAGTTATCAGTTAGCCATTGCAAATGCTCTTTGGGGACAGGCTAATTATCCTTTCCAAAAGGAATTTATAAATCTATTAAATAAATATTATGAAGCAGGATTTAATGAGGTTGATTTTGTAAATAAAGAAAATAGAGAAAAAGCAAGATTAACAATTAATAAATGGGTAGAAGATAAAACAAATAATAAAATTAAAGAATTAATACATCCAGAAGATATCTCTGCCCTAACACGGCTCATACTTGTTAATGCCATTTATTTTAAGGGCAAATGGCAAAACCAATTTGACCCAAAAGAAACAAGAGATATGCCTTTTAATTTAGAGAATAAAAAGAAAATAAATGTACCAATGATGCATCAGGAAGATAAATTTAACTATACTGAAGATGAAAAAGTACAAGTTTTAGAATTACCATATTCAGAAAAAGAACTATCCATGGTCATATTCTTACCTAAGGAAGGTATAAGTCTTTCTGATTTTGAGAAAGAACTTTCTATAGAAAGGGTTAATAAATTGTTATCAAATTTAAGTCAGGAAAAGGTTGATGTATATATACCAAAATTCAAAATGGAAAAAAGATATATATTGAATAAAATACTTATTGATTTAGGTATGAGCGATGCTTTTGATATGATGCTTGCAGATTTTTCAGGAATGACAGGAAGTAAAGACCTTTATATAAGTAAGGTAATACATCAATCCTTTGTTGAGGTAAATGAGGAAGGAACAGAAGCTGCAGCAGCAACAGCAGTAATAATGTCAGGTAAATCTATAGCTCCAATGATTATTGAATTTAAAGCAGATAGACCATTCCTATTTATCATTCGTGACATTAAAACAAATACTATACTCTTTATGGGAAGATTTGTAGAACCTTAAATAAATGGGGACAAGCTTTAAGGCTTGCCCCCATAATTCTCACAATAATATTTATATTTCTAAATTTTCACTTTTTACCCATTCAAGAATAACATTTTTATATTCATCCTTTATTTTATACATATAATCTTTTACTGATTTATCCCAATATCCCTCTATAAAATCCTCTTTACCCAGTGATTTTATTTTAATCTTTAATCCCGCACGTGATCCAGCAATCTCTTTTTCTGATAACTCTTTTTCAATACCTAAAAATGATTTTTTCTTAGCAATATCATTCATTAAAATAAGTAAGTATTTTCTTTGTATAGGATCTTCCTCAGCTTGAGCCATAGCAGATATTAATACCTTTTGATTTTGAGCACACCCTTTCAAAAATTCTAAAAGTTCATCTCTTGTCCATATTTTTTCCTCTCCATCTCCATCCTCGGGACCTTGTTCAGATATAGCTTCAGCTATTTCTCTTATCAACTTAATTATATTCCCAATATTTATACTCTCAATTGGAAATAAAAGACTTCGAATTTTATCTATAGCTTTTGATTCACCTACTACAGGAGCCAAGTCTAATTTTAAATTAATTAAATCAATCAAGTCACTATATAATATTACTCGTATTTTGTCCTTATACTTACTTCCAATTATTTGCTCAATTAAAGGTTGAATCTCTCCTTTACCAATAATATATAAGCCAAAAACCCTTTCATTATCGTACTTTTTTTCAAGTTGAACAATATATTCCCCAAGTTGTGAAACACTTCCAATAGGCCATGTACTTGTCTTTACTTCTATAACTATAATATCTTCATTCTCACTTTTCCAAATACCATCATAATTATCTTCACCAGATTTACCTAAATATCTACCATATTCAATATTAAATCCTAACCTTTTACCTAAGGATACAATCAAATCTTGAAATGCTTTATTATAGGGATCATGAGCCCCTGAACTTTCTTCTATACATTCATCAAGCCAACTCTTTATAGTCTCTAAAGACCATTTATCTTTCTCAATAAACTCTCTATATTTCCTCGTCTGTTCACTTCCATCCTTCAATTCATTACCTATTAAATTTAATATATCTTTTATCATAAGTCTCTCAAACATAAACTTTTTATCCCCTGAGTTCATAATTTTTTATTTATACAATAAACTTTAAATGCCAATCAGGAATATTTTTAAATTCATCAGGTATTACATCTGTTACAACATAATCTACCTCTTCAAGAGTACATACACGGAAAGGTGCAGAAGTAGCAAATTTACTACTATCCACCAATAAAACCACCTTGTCTGCCTTTGATATTATAGTCTTTGCAACCTCTGCCTCTTCCATATCAAAAAAGGTAACACCACTTCTCATATCAACACCATTTGCTCCTAAAAAATAAAAATCAATCTTACCAATCTCTTGGAAAAATTTTATAACATGTCCGCCTATACATTCAAAAGATTTCTCCTTTGTAGTACCCCCAGAATGAATAAGTTTAAAGGATTTTCTCAAATTTATAATAGCCCAAGCTGAAGTTATAGAATTGGTCAATACCGTAAGATTTGTTATAGGGCTTTCATCCAATGCCTGAACCATATAATATATAGTTGTTCCTCCACTCAAAGCAATTATTGCACCATCTTTTAATAAAGATAATGCTTTTCTACCTATTTCCTTTTTAGCCTCTTTATTTTCTTCCAATTTAACAAAAAAGGAATTTTCAGATGTGATGCCTGTAAGAGTAGCTCCTCCTCTTACCCTCTTTATCAATCCTTGTCCTTCTAAGAATCTTAAATCCCTTCTTACAGTTATCTCAGAGATACCAAGCTCCTTAGCTATTTCAGGAACAGAAATATATCCCTTTTCTCTAATAAGTTTAACTATCTTATTAAGTCTATATTCTTTCATATAAATCAAACCCCATTTCCATAATTATTTAAGATAGCTTTTTTCTATTATATTTGACCAAAAAATGATTGTAAAGAGAACAAAAATCCTTTTCTTTTATAAAATTTTATCTATTATGATCATATATCATTGATATATTAGACTAAAAATGGTAGAATAATGAACAAAAGCATAAAGGAGGTGTCAAAAGTGAAAAAAGGTTTGATTCTCCTTATCACTATCCTTTCTTTACTCCTGATCACCACTTCTTTTGGTCAAAAAACGGTCACAATCAGATACGGGGTTTGGATGAGTGAGCAAATAGATGGCATTAAAGCACAAATATCAGCCTTTGAAAAAAAATATCCTAATATTAAAGTAAAACTTGAACATGTGCCGTGGGAAGAATATTGGACTAAATTACAGACTATGATGGCTGGTGGTGATTGTTGGGATGTATTTACTATGGATAATGGATTCTATTTAAAAGACTATGTATCTAAGAAAGCTATCGTAGATATTACTCCATTCATTGAAAAAGATAAAATTGATCTTAGTGTTTACCCATCTGGAATTCTTAAGCTTCACAATGTGAACGGAAGATATTATTCCCTACCAAGAGACTATGATACTATCGCTATGTATTTTAATAAAAAAGCTTTTGATGAAGCTAAATTGAAATATCCCGATACTAATTGGACTTGGGATGATGTGAAAAAAGCTGCTGAAAAGTTAACTAAAAAGGATGCAAAGGGATCTGTAGTAAGATATGGTATCACCGCTGATGGTGGAGCCCTCTCTGTTTCTCAAGGATTCCTATTCCCATTGATTTTATCCCTTGGTGGAACATTAGTAGATAAAGATGGAAAAGTACTTTTAGATACCCCTCCTGCAGTAGAAGCTTTATCATTTGCAAAAGAATTAACTGAAAAGGGCTTCGCACCTAAGCCTGGTGTTACTTCAGAAGATTTATTTTTGGCTGGAAGAAGTGCTATGAATTTTGGTGGATCATGGATGCTTGGATATTATTCCCAAAATATTAAAGCCTTTAACTTTGGAGTAGTAATGCTTCCAAAATCTAAATTAGGTAAAAGAGCTACCATATCAGATTCCTTAGGGAATGTGATTTGGAGTAAGACTAAAAATTTGGATGCAGCTTGGACTTTTGTAAAATGGATGGCTGGAAAAGAAGCTGCTGAAATACTCGGTAAGACTGGAGCTGTAATTCCAGCCTATAAAGGTGCTGATAAACTCTGGGTACAAGGATTTAAGAAATTCGGAAAGGAAAAAGATGCCCAAGTATTTATTGATTCTGTAAAATTTACTAATCCATGGCCACAAACAGAAGGAGCCAGTGAATGGTTTGATAGATGGGAAACTTATTATATCGTGGAAATTATATCTGGAAGATTGCCAGTAGAAGATGGGCTTAAACAAGCTGTACAAGAAATAAACGATATCATAAGTAAAGCAAAAGGCCAGTAAAAATATTAAAAATAGGGGGAAGATTTAAAGATCTTCCCCCTATTTATCTTAGGAGGATCTTTTCATGAGGGAACTTGGAGGTATTAAGAGAAGTAAGCAGGGATTATATTTTTTCCTTTTTATCTTTCTTTCTTTAATATTTGCTCTATTAGCCTATTATATTCCTTTTGGTATATCCTTTAAACTTGCTCTTTCCAAATATGACGCCATATCACCTCCAGAATTTGTTGGCTTTGATAATTTCAAAAAAATATTTCAAGATAAGGTATTTTGGATTTCACTAAAAAATTCATTTTTATATACCCTATATGTGGTACCTGCTGTTTTAGTATTAAGTTTCCTTATTGCAGTTGGGCTTAATCAAAATACAAGATTTATAAAAACATTAAGAGTATTTTATTTTATTCCTACAGTAACTTCATCCGTAGCTATAAACTTTGTATGGTTATGGTTTTTCAATCCTGAATATGGCCTCTTAAATACTATAATCAGTTTTTTAGGATTTAAAAAAATCTATTGGTTGACAGATCCTAAAATAGCCTTACTATCTTTAGCCTTAGTAGGTATATGGGGAAGCTTAAGCTATAACATAATTCTATTCTTAGCAGGACTTCAAAATATACCCAGTACATACTATGAGGCTGCAGAACTTGATGGAGCTTCCAAAAAAGATGTCTTACTTCACATCACCTTACCTTTAATGACCCCTATCATATTTTTTGTACTTATTATGCAGATTATAAGTACAGTACAGATGTTTGAAAGCGTATTTATTATGACCCGTGGCGGTCCTGGTTATTCCACATATACCTTAGTATATTATATCTACAGAAATGGTTTTAATTGGTTTAGAATGGGTTATGGCACAGCCCTCTCTTGGATCCTTTATTTTATCCTACTTATCTTAACAATTATTCAATTCAGACTTCAAAGGAGATGGGTATACTATGAGTAAAAAAATCATATCCTTAATTCTATTAATTGGAGCTATTATTATGTTTCTTCCATACTGGTTTATGCTGGTAGTATCCCTTGAAACTATAGAGGAAGCATCCTCAGTTCCACCTCACCTTTTCCCACTAAACCCTATTATCAATAACTATAAAGAGATATTTGTTAAATTAGATTTTGGTAGATATTTTTTAAATTCCCTCTTTGTAACTTTAGCTTTAGTATTTTCACAAATCTTTCTTTGTTCTTTAGCAGGCTATGCCTTTGCAAGGCTTTACTTCCCTTTTAAAAATGCTATTTTCCTAATATTTCTTTCAGTAATTATGCTTCCGGGAATTGTACTCCTTATACCCAGATACATCATCTTAAAAAACTTAGGATTGGTAAATACTTTAACAGGAGTTATCCTTTTAGAAATATTTAGTGAATTTGGTATCTTTCTTTATAGACAACATTTTCTCTCTTTACCTATTGAAATGGAAGAGGCTGCAATAGTGGATGGAGCAAGTATATGGAGAATACTATGGAATATCATGATGCCTTTGTCAAAACCTATAACTTTATCCTTTGGCCTCTTAGTTTTCATTTATGCATGGAACTTGTTCCTATGGCCATTAATAGTTATTACTTCTCCTGAAAAAAGAACCCTTCCTATAGCAATTGCCCTATTGCAAGGGCAATATTTCAGTAATTGGGGAGTTATAATGGCAGGAGGAGTTATCGCATCAATCCCTCCAATCATATTATTCCTATTCACTCAAAAGAGTTTCATAGAAGGAATAGCCTTTAGTGGTCTTAAATAAATGAAGGAGGTGCTTTTTAGATGAAAATAAGTTTTATTGGAGCTGGTAGTGTAGTATTCACAAGAAATCTTCTAAAAGACTTAAGTTTATTTCCAGAATTTAAAAATTTAGAAGTTGCCTTAATGGATATAGATCTAGAAAGATTAGAAGTAGCTAAAAAAATAGCAGAGGAAATAAAGGAAGCTAAAAAATTAGATTGGAATATAAAAGGTTATTTGGAGATGAAAGAGGCCATAAAAGGATCTAAATACGTTATTAATACAGTACAAATAGGAGGAAAAGAGGCTACATATGTAGATTTTGATATTCCCGAGAAATATGGATTAAAACAAACCATTGGTGATACCCATGGTATTGGTGGAATAATGAGATTTTTAAGAACAGCCTCATTCTTTAAAGAATTAGTAAGTAATATTGAGGAATATGCTCCAGATTCATTACTTATTAATTTTACAAATCCCATGTCTATGAATCAGTGGTATATAAATGAAATATCATCTATTAAAAATATAGGTTTATGCCATTCAATACCATATACTATTGAACAGTTAGCAAGTTATATTAATGTGCCTGTAGAAGAAATAAATTATAAGGTTGCTGGAATAAACCATATGGCATGGGTCTTAGTCTTTGAGAGAAAAGGAGAAAATTTATATCCCTATCTGTTTAAAGCCATGGAAAAAAAGGAGATTTGGGAGAAAGATCCTGTAAGGTTTGAGATATTAAAAAGATTTCACTATTTTGTTACTGAATCATCAGAGCACAACGCAGAATATTTCCCTTACTTTTTGAGAGATGAAGAATTAATTAAAAAACTTAATATTCCCATAAGGGAATATATAAGAAGGGTGGAGGAAAATGAAAAGGTATTTAATGCTTTTAAGAATTTTTATTTAAAAAATATGAAGGAAGAATTTGAGATAATAAAGAGTTTTTACGGTGAAGATAATATAGATACATCCAAAGAATATGCAGTCCAGATTATTCATGCTTATGAGACCAATGAGCCAAAACAAGTGTATGGCATTGTAAGAAATAAGGGAATAATAGAAAATTATCCTTACGACTGTATGGTAGAGGTACCATGTTATGTAGATAGAAATGGCATATCGCCTCTTCATATTGGTAAAATTCCAGATCAACTTGCATCATTAAACATATCACAAATAAATGTACAAAGATTAGCAGTTAAAGGAGCATTAGAAAGAAATAAAGATTATATCTACTATGCTGTTCTCTTAGACCCAGTAGCTTCTTCCCTCTTATCTCCTGAAAAAATCCAAAAAATGGTAGATGAATTACTTGAAGCCCATAAAAAGTATTTAGGTAATATGTTTGATAATAAATAGGAGGGATTATAAACTATGTGGCTTAGCAAGGACTATTTGAGGAAAAAAGGAGTATACTCCATATGTACATCAAATCCTTTTGTGATAGAGACCTCCTTAGAATATGCAGAAGAAAAGGATGACTATATACTGATTGAAGCTACCCCTCATCAGGTTAATCAATACGGTGGATATTCGGGAATGACTCCTGAGGATTTTAAAAACTTCATTCAAAGATTAGTAAAAGAAAAAAATATAAAAGAAGAAAGAGTTATCTTAGGAGGAGATCATTTAGGACCTTTACCTTGGCAGGAAGAACCAGCCTCCTCAGCAATGAAAAAAGCAAAAGAACTTGTTAGATTATTTGTTGAAAATGGTTATAAAAAAATACATTTGGATTGTAGTATGCCTTTAGGTGATGATCCACCCATATTAGATATGGAAATTATTGCAGAAAGAGAAAGGGAACTTTTAGAAGTAGCGGAAGAAACAGCAGAAAAATTTAACTTTAAACCAGTATATGTGGTAGGAACAGATGTGCCTGTAGCAGGAGGGGGCGAGGAAGAAGGAATAACCTCTATAGATGAATTCCAAAAATCTCTATCTTCCTTAAAAAAATCTTTTCAAAATTTTCCTCATATATGGGACAGAATTATAGGCTTTGTTGTCATGCTTGGTATAGGATTTGAAAACGATAGGGTTTTTGATTACGATAGGAAAAAGGTTATAGAGCTTTTGAATAAAGTCAAGGAAGAAGATTTATTTATTGAAGCCCATTCTACCGATTACCAAACTAAGATACGTTTAAAAGAGATGGTAGAAGATGGAATAAGAATTTTAAAAGTAGGTCCTGCCCTCACTGCCTCCTTTAGAAGAGCCCTTTTGCTTTTAAACTTAATTGAAAATGAATTAATACCAAAAGAAAAAAGATCTGATCTAAAAAAGATCATTCTTAAAGTAATGAAAGAGAATAACAAATATTGGATTAAGTATTATAAAGAAGAAAATTTGGGTATAGATATTTTTTATAGCTTATTAGACAGAATAAGATATTACTGGGAATTTCCTGAAATTAAAAAAGCCCTCCAAACCTTATTAGATAATCTTTCTGAAAATATAGACATGCGATTTATTTATCAATATTTTTATGATGAATATTACCTAATAAGAGAGGGAGTAATTAAAAATACAGCAATAGATATCATAAAATACGAAATTAAAAAGACCTTAGAGGACTATCACTATGCAATTCACATATAAGTTTTTAAAACTTCTCTATCTACTACTCCCTCCATAGGTCCCTTCTTTGTTACACTTAATGCTCCAATAATATTTGCCAACTTTAATGCCATATTAATATCATAACCTTGCAATATACTTGCTATAAATCCTGCATCAAAACAATCTCCTGCACCTGTAGGATCAACCTCTTCTACTGGATAAGGATCAACCCTATAATATTTTCCTTCATAATAAGCTTCTGCTCCCTTTTTACCTTTCTTTATAACAATAATCTTTACTCCAAAATCTCTTAGCCTATTTATAGCATCTTCCATATTTTGAGAATCAGTTATAGTCAAAATTTCCTTCTCTCCTGACATAACTATACTTGTTTTAGAAAGAATATATTGAAGAGTGTTTAAATATTCTGGAGATAAACCCAATTCAACCCTAATATTAGGATCAAAAGATATGATTTTTCCAAAAGAATAGGCTAAATCAATAGCCTTTATTATAGTATCTTTAACATTTTTGCTTATTGCCAAAGAACACCCCATAATATGCAGACATTTTATACTTTTTACCAAATCCTCTGTAATATCTTCTGGAAAAATCTGACTTCCTGCTGAATAAGGAAGATGAAAAATAAATTTTCTTTCTCCATTTGAAAAATATGTAACAAAGGCAATACCAGTGATATATTCCTTAGTCCTTTTTATTAAACGACCATCTACACCATCATTTATCAGTCTCCTATAAACCATTTCCCCAAAATCATCTTCACCTATACACCCTATTATTCCTCCCTTAAGGCCTAATCTTACTATCTGATCAATAAATATGGCAGGAGCACCACTTGGATAAGGTCCTAAAAACTCACCAGGATGTAAAAAATCCTGATCTATCCTTTTTGCCATCATCTCTACCAGAATCTCACCTATAGTCAAAACATCAAGTTCCATATTATCTATCTCCCCAATCTTGATTTTATATTTAATTATATCTCAAATTCCACACAATATATGGTATAAATTATGATATAATCTTAAAATGCAAAGAAATATATAGGAGGAGTATATGTGTCTTGGAGTGCCATTAAAGGTAGTAGAAATTAGAGAAAATAATACTGCTCTTGTAGATATGGGAGGTCCTACTCTTGAGATAAGCACTATCTTTACTCCTGAGGTAAAGGTAGGAGATTATGTTTTAGTACATGCTGGCTTTTCTATTAGTATTCTAAGCGAAGAAGAGGCCAGCAATATATTCTCTGCCTTCGAAGAGATTGAAAAATAAAGTGGATATTAGAGAATTAGTAGAAAGAATAAAAAAGATATCAAAAAAAGAGATAAATATAATGGAGTTTTGTGGTACTCATACTCATGAAATCTTTCGTTATGGAATTAGACAACTCTTACCTGAAAATATTCATTTATTATCAGGACCTGGCTGTCCTGTATGTGTAACTTCAGAAGAAGATATTGATTACATAATAGAACTTGCCCAAAATTATGATTTAAGCATTATAACCTTTGGAGATCTGGTAAATGTACCAGGAAATAATGGGAGTTTAAACTACCTAAGAGCCAAAGGTAAAGAGGTAATCGTAGTATATTCTCCTTTAGAATCTATAAATATAGCTAAAAAAAATCCAAATAAAAAATATTTACTTATAGGTATAGGTTTTGAAACTACCGCCCCTAATTTAGCTTTTACTTTAATAAAAGCTAAGGAGGAAAATGTCAAAAATCTATATTTTCTCTCATTACATAAACTAACACCTCCTGCCATGAAAGCTATCCTTGATATGGGAGAAATTAAAATTGATGGAATTATTGGTCCTGGTCATGTATCTACAATAATTGGGAGAAAGGGATGGGAAGGACTATTTAACAAGTATAAGATTCCTTTTGTAATAATGGGGTTTAAACCTGAAGAAATATTATATGGAATATACCACTTAGTGAAAATTATAGAAGAAGAAAAACCAGCTCTTATAAACGCCTATGAGAAAAGTGTAAAAGAGGAGGGAAATAAATCCGCATTAGAATATATGTATAAAGTATTCAAAAAGGGAAGTGCCAGTTGGAGGGGTTTAGGTATTATAGAAGATAGTGGTCTTATTTTAAATGAAATCTTTGAAGAGTTTGATATACGAAAGATATATCCACAAAAAACCAAAAGTATAAAATTGAAAAATAATTATTGCAGGTGTGGAGAAGTGTTAAGAGGAGTAATAAAACCTACAGATTGTCCCCTCTTTGGAAAATCATGTACACCTGAAAGCCCAAAGGGACCTTGCATGGTATCCTCAGAAGGTACATGTTCAGCCTACTACCTCTATGGAGGAGAATAGATGGAAGATATTATCCTTCTCTCTCATGGAAATGGTGGAGAAGCAACAAGGAAACTTATTGAAGAAGAGATATTGAAATATCTGGGAAATGAGATTTTAGAAGAACTCTTAGATTCTGCTCTCATAGATATAAAAGGTAAGATTGCTTTTACTACTGATTCTTTTGTGGTATCACCTATCTTTTTTAAGGGAGGAGATATTGGAAAACTCTCCATATATGGAACTATAAATGACCTCTCAGTAATGGGGGCAAAACCTCTTTACGTAAGTGTAGGATTTATATTAGAAGAAGGACTTTCTTTAAAAGAGTTTAGGAAAATATTAGAATCCATGAGATCTGCTGTAGAGGAATGTGGGGTTAAAGTAGTGACTGGTGATACTAAAGTAGTAGAGAAAGGGAAAGGAGACAAAATTTATATAAACACCACAGGTATAGGAATAATAGAAGATGGGATAAGCTGGCATGGTAGAAGGATAGAAGAAGGGGATATTATAATTATAAATGGAGAGATTGGAGAGCATGGATTGTCCATAATGTTGGAAAGATTAGGGATAAAAACAGAAGAAATTGAATCAGATCTTGCTCCACTTCATAATTTAACTCTTCCTCTTTTAAAGATAAGCAATGGAATAAAATTTATGAGGGACCCAACAAGAGGAGGAGTTGCTGGTGTATTGAATGAAATTGCTCAAAAATACAATGTAGAAATTGAGATAGATGAGGAAAGAATTCCTGTAAAGCCATGGGTTAAAAACGCCAGTGAGATTCTTGGAATTGACCCATTATATTCTGCCAACGAAGGAAAAATAGTTATTGTTGCAGATAAAAAGGAAGAGAAAAAAATTATGGAATTTTTAAGAAATCACCCTTTAGGTCAAAAAGCCCAAATAATAGGAGAAATAAAAGGAAAGGGAAAAAGAGTATACTTAAAAACTAAAATGGGAACAAAAAGAATATTAGATCCTCTAAAAAAAGATCTTTTACCAAGAATATGTTAAAGATATGAGAAAGGAGAAAGGGAGTAAATTTATGAGTACAAAAGTAGTAGTATATAATGCTGATTATGATAAGGAATTATTAAAAGAAAAAATTAAAAAAGCCCTTGATTATTTTAATCTCCCCACTCTTGAAGGGAAAAAGATCCTTATTAAACCTAATCTGCTTATGTCTGCACCTCCCGAAAAAGCTATCACAACTCACCCAATCTTAATAGAATCTCTGATAGAAGTTCTTAAAGAAAAGGGAGTAAAGGATATATTTATTGGAGATACTCCCGGAAATACATCTACCAATATAGATCACCTATATAGAATAACAGGCTTAAAGGAGGTGGCAGAAAGACAAGGAGTAAACCTTATCAACTTATATACCTATGGAGTTATAAACATTAAGAGTGATATAGCAGGAGAAATACCAATAACAAAATTCATAAAAGAAGTAGATTACGTAATAAATGTGCCAAAATTAAAAACCCATACCTTTATGCTAATGACATGTGCAATAAAAAACACATTTGGACTTGTACCTGGTATGAACAAATCGAGAATGCATGCTATTGCAATAAATCCAGAAAGTTTTGCCCAAATTTTGGTAGATATATTTAAAGAGGTAAATCCTTTAATAAATATTGTAGATGGAATTATAGGAATGGAAGGAGAAGGACCATCAGCTGGTAATCCAAGAAAATTTGGGAAATTAATAATAGGAGATGATGCAGTTGCGGTAGATGTAATATCAAGTATAATCCTTGGATATAGTCCTCAAGAAATATATACCAATTTAGTAGCTTATAAGAAGGGTCTTGGAGAGATAGATATAGAGAAAATTGAGGTTATCGGTGAAGAAAAAGATAAACTTTATAATCATGATGTGGCAAAGGTTAAAAATTTCTACTCCCTAACGAAAAATTTACCATCCTTCATGGGTAATATTGCCTCCTTTTTATTTAACAAACTAATAAGACAATATCCTGTAATTGATGATACCAAATGTATAAGATGCAGAATATGCGAGAATGGTTGTCCTAAAAAAGCCATATCTTTAATAAACAATAAAATGGTCATAGATTACAGCAAATGTATATCTTGTTTTTGTTGTCATGAACTTTGCCCTCAAAAAGCAATTAGACTTGAAAAAAGTTTATTAGCAAAGAATATATTTAGATAATATACTAATCTTCCTCTAAGGATAGGACCTTTCTTCCAAAAATAGTAATAAGGATAACAAAAGAAGAAATCATTATAGCAGATAAAATATATATGAAGCTTAAATCTCCCCCCTCAACTCCTACAGATATTCTTAAAGCTCTTCCCACATAATAAAGAGGTAAAAATCGAGCCAAAATATTTAGATATTTAGGGAGAAAATCAAGAGGAAAATATACACCAGAGAAAAAGAGCATAATATTTACAAGCAAATTACCCACATTACTTGCTGTCTGTGGTTCTTTAAATAAAACAGTAAGGATTATCCCTAATGCCATCATACCAAGAATTGATGAGAATAAAGACAATAAAAAGAGACTCCAATTAACTGAAAAATTAAGATTGAAAATAATTTGAGATACAAAAAGAACAAATACACATGATAAAATACTTAAAATAACATTAGCAAAAATCATACCTGATACAAAAGACATAGGACTTATAGGCGTTATAGCAAACCTTTTTAACACCTTTCTTTTCCTATAATATCCAAAAAGGACAATCATGGTAAATATAGATCCTGAAATGGAAAAACTTAAAACTCCTGGAATGCTATATCCTAAGCTTGATACACGAGCCTTTCCAGGATCAATGAATTCCTCCTCAACCTTAATAATCCCTTTATCCATACCTATCTCGTGAAGAGAATAAGCATTAGCAAGATTTTCACCAAGAGTTCTCAAAAAAGGCTTCTGCTGAAAACTTGAAAAGTTAATCAATAAATTAAATTCCTTTCCATCAAATATGACTCCCCCATCAATATATCCCTTAATTATCTGATTTCTTAACTCCTCCTCATTCTCAAGCACCACCACTTTAATATCTCCTACATTTTTTAGCACCTGAATAAGATCCTCATTACCTCTGATCACTCCTAAAGTAATTCCATATTCGTTATTACCTGTATTACTTCCACCAAAAACAAAGCCAAATATTATAACAAAAATCAGGGGAAAAATAAGTGTAAAGAGAAAAGTAAAAGTATCTCTATAAAAACTTTTTATTCTATAAAATGCAATATTAATAAATGCTCTCATGTTACTTCCATATATTTATATTTTTTAATAGATATCAGCAAAAAGACTAAAGTATAAGCTAAAGGAACTAAAATAGTTAAATATATAGGATATGGTGAAGGCATAACACTAAGTGTATCCCTTATGCCTGATGCCAAATAAGTGATTGGATTAATAATCACAATCCACTTTATAAACCATGGCACATCATTCACAGGAAAGTAAATTCCACCAAGAAACTGCAATGGAAAATTAAGAATCTGCCCTATTATATTAGCTGAATTAGTATTTTTTGCTAATGCTGATATAAAAAATCCAAAGGTAGAAATGGTTAACATGGTAAGAAATACATAAAAAATAAAATAGAAAGAGAAAGGATTAACAGAACTCTTATAAATCACCTTACCCACAAAGGAGAGAGCCAAAATCTGAAGAATAAAGAAATAAAAACGAGAGAGAAAATAAGAGAGGAAAAAATTGAGAGGGGAAATAGGAGTTAACTGAAATCTTTTTAATATCTTCCCTTCCCTATACCATGCAAGTTCTTGACTAACTCCAAACAGTCCTGTAAAGAATATGGCAATTATAATCATACCTGGAAATATGAAGTCCACATATGAAAATCCTTTTCTGCTACCCAATATTTTACTTTTCACCTTATATTCATTAACTTTTGTCATCCTTTTTACAAACTCTAAATTCATCCTATCTATAATGCTTTTTACAACCATACTTGCAGATTGGGAAGAGATATTATGTCTTAAGGTATAAACTTTAATTGGTACCGGATTTACTGTAGCCCCAAACATTCTCATGGTAATATTTGAAATTACAAGAGAATCAAATCCTTCTGGAATCTCTACTATAAGATTTGTCTTTCCCTTTTTTAGATCTTCCAGTAAGTTTTCTTTTATACTGATATCCCTAAATACTTTCAAATTAAATATTTTATTTTCCCCTTTACTCAATTCATCAAATATGTTGTATATAATATTTGAAAACTCTCCTGATTCGTTCTTCATTAGATAAATATCAAAATTAACCCTTTTTACTTCATATAAAGATGAAAAAATAGTAATAAGAATTATCATTAGTAATACAGGAAATGCTAAACACCAAAACAAATAGTTTCTTTCCCTAATAGCAGATTTAAAAAAGTAAATTGAATTTTTTAAAAACATCATTCTTCTCTTAGCTGTCTTCCAGTTAATGTTAGAAATACATCTTCCAAGTTTGGCTGTCTTATAATCTCATTTCTTACTTTTATGCCTTTTTCTTTCGCTATCTTTAAGAGACGTTCAATAGACTCTAAAACATTATTAGTTTTTATAACAAGACGCCTATGCTTAGGATTGAATACATAATTTAACCCTACTTTATTTAAATCATCTAAAAATTCATGATCTTCTTCCAAATCTACCTCAATTATACTTTCTCCCCCTATACTTCTTATAAGATCTTCTGGCGTACCTTCTGCTATCACCCTTCCATGATCCATAATACATACCCAATCAGCTAAAAACTCTGCCTCTTCCATATAATGAGTAGTTAGAACTATAGTTTTTCCTTGAGCTTTCAGCTTCAAAAGAAGATCCCATACACTTCTTCTTGCCTGTGGATCAAGACCTGTTGTTGGCTCATCTAAAAAAAGTAAAAGAGGATCGTTAATAATAGCAAGACCTATAGCAAGCCTTTGTCTTTGACCACCTGAAAGTTTCTCTACATAACTTTTTTCCTTCTCTTTTAAACTTACAAAATCAAGCACATCATCTACATTTAATCCCCGCTTATAAAAACTCCTAAACATTGAAAGAGTTTCTCTTACAGTAAGATGGGAAATAAGATTAGTCTCTTGCAAGGATACACCTATCAGCTCCTTCTCTTCTCTACCAATCCTATCTACTATTTTTCCAAATATGGTGATCTTACCACTATCTGGAGTCCTTAACCCTTCAATTATCTCAAGAGTCGTTGTCTTTCCTGCCCCGTTGGGTCCTAAAAGAGTAAAAATAGATCCTTGTTTTATCTTAAAGCTTACACCATCAACTGCTTTAACATTACCATATGTTTTCCTCAAATCTTCTACTTCCATAATAAACTTATAATTATTCATGAAATGAATTATAGTATGATTCTAAATTTCAGTCAAATAAATTTCTTGACTTATATTCAATAAATATATTAAAATTTATACCTAATATTCTATGTGAGAGAGAAGAAAAAATTTTAAGTATCATATTAGCAAACGTTTTACATACAATTTTTTACTTGCCTAATATGAAAGATCAATAAAAGACGGAGGTTAATAAATAATGACCCACATTAAAATTGAAAAAGACAAGCAAATAGGAATTTTTCCTGATAACTGGAAATTTTGCGTTGGTAGTGGACGAATAGGTCTTGCTCTTCAAAAGGAATATATTGATGCTCTATCTTATGTACAGCATCATATTGGATTTAAATATTTAAGAGCCCATGGGCTTCTTCATGATGATGTGGGAATATATCGTGAGGACAAAATAGGAGACACAGTACAACCCTTTTACAACTTTACATATATTGACAGAATATATGATTCATTTTTAGATCTTGGTATACGTCCTTTTGTAGAGATTGGATTCATGCCCTCAAAACTTGCTTCTGGTCCCCAAACTGTATTCTATTGGAAAGGAAATGTCACTCCTCCCAGTGATTATAATAAATGGGAAAAACTCATTAAAGCAGTAGTTAAACATTTTATTGAAAGATATGGTGAAAAAGAAGTAGAACAGTGGCCCTTTGAAATATGGAATGAGCCTAACCTGAGTGGATTCTGGAAGGATGCCAATCAAGCTGAGTACTTCAAATTGTATGAGATCACAGTAAAAGCCATAAAAGAGGTAGACGAAAATATAAAAGTTGGTGGACCAGCTATCTGTGGGGGAGGAGAACACTGGATAGATGACTTTCTAAATTTTTGTTATAAAAATAATGTACCTGTAGACTTTGTAACCAGACATTCATATACAGCAAAAACACCTGAATATACACCACACTTTGCCTATCATGATGTAAATCCTATTGATTACATGATAAGGGAATTTAGAGAGGTGAGAAATCAAGTAAAAAATTCACCTTTTCCTAATTTACCTATTCATATAACTGAATACAATAGCTCTTATAATCCTTTATGCCCTATACATGATACTCCCTTTAATGCTGCATACCTTGCAAGGGTTTTAAGTGAGGGCGGGGATTATGTGGATTCCTTCTCTTACTGGACATTCAGTGATGTTTTTGAAGAAGCAGATGTACCAAGATCAATTTTCCACGGTGGTTTTGGGTTAGTTGCATTTAATAATATTCCAAAACCTGTATTCCATATGTTTACATTTTTCAATGCAATGGGCAAAAAGATACTATATAGAGATGAACATATTTTAGTAACTCAAAGAGAAAATGGCTCTATCGCTATTGTTGCATGGAATGAAGTCATGAGAAAAGATGCAGAACAAGAAAGAGAATATAAGCTGGAAATACCAGTGGACTTTGAAGATGTATTTATAAAGCAAAAGTTAATAGACGAGAATCATGGTAATCCATGGAAGACATGGATTGATATGGGTAGACCAAGATTTCCATCAAAGGAACAAATAAAAACCTTAAAAGAGGTAGCTCAACCTTACATCACCACATGGCGAATAAAAGCAAATAATGGTTACATAACACTTAATATAAAACTTGGTAAAAATGCAGTAGCCTTATATGAATTGTCAAAAATTAAAGATGAAACACCCACATACATAGGACTTGATGATAACAAGATACCAGGTTACTAATACTAACTAAATGTAACTTATGTAAAAGATAAGGTTACTTATGACTGACATTTTGGAATAAATAATTTCTTTACAACTTTACAAACTTTTTTATTAAATCTATCTCTTCTTTGGTTAGTTCTCTATATTCACCAGGAGCAAGATCTTCGTCAAGCTTCAAAGGTCCTATTCTTACTCTTTTTAAATATATAACCTCATGTTTTAATTCAGACATTATATTTTTTATTATGTGATATTTACCCTCCGTTATAGTAATAAGTATTTCTGATTCTTCTGGGGAGGTTTTTAAAACTTCTACTTTAAAAGGTTTTGTTTTATACTTCTCCTTCTTTAAATATATTCCTTCCTTTTCATATCTTGAAAAATCAATATCTGATACATCTCCCTCAACAATTACAAAGTATTCTTTTTCTATATTCCACTTAGGATGGGTAATTCTATGAGCTAATTGCCCATCTGAAGTTATTATAAGGAGTCCTTCTGTATCAATATCAAGCCTTCCTATGGGAAATAGCTTATCAATTATTGGCTCAGAAGAAAATAAATCCATAACTGTTGGATAGTTTTCATCATAAGTGGCAGTAATATATCCCTTAGGTTTATTAAGCATAAAATAAAAATTTTCTTTATACTCTATTTCTTCATCTTCTATTTTTACTATATCTTTATTGGGATCAATATGATAAGAAGGGTCTTCTATAATTTCTCCATTTACTTTAACAATTCCTGATTTTATAAGCTTATGTACCTCTTTTCTACTACCAAAACCTTGATTAACAAGAAATTTATCAAGTCTCATTCTCTCTTCTCCCTAAAGGGGAAGAAAGTTTATTCTTTCTTCCCCCAAATTTTTAAAATACAAGATGATAAACAGTTAATTGAGGTACCTTTAATTCAAAATAGTTATTTCCAATGTTATTAATAGTACCTATTTTCTTAATTTCAGGAGATCTATAATCAAATCCATAAATGGTGCAAGATGTATAAGTATAGTCTCCTTGAATCTTTATCTTAGCAATTCCTTCCTTATCCAAAGTCCTATTTATCAAAATAATATGTAACTTATTTTGATTATCTTTATGTATTGAGGCATATACAGGCATCTTCTCCACATCTGATGTATCTGCTTTTACGCATATATCCCCATATTTTGAGCCATTACCATCATAGTTTAGATAAATATTATAGGCAGAACCAGCATAAGTACCACTATCTGCCCATCTTGTAGCAAGATAAACTCCATATTTACCAAAAATACCAAGTACATCCACAAGAGCAATTCCACCTGAAATATGATCTTTTGCACCGTAATCAAATTCTGTAATAGCAAGCTTTGTTCCTGGGAAATAGGTGTCAATATCTCTTTTTATCCTTGGAATAAGAGGCAAATATTCAGGAAACCATTGATTTATCCAACTATTTTCTCCAGCTGTAATTTGACCTTTAACAGAAGTTTTATAAGTTGGATCCCAAAGGGTTCTTGGAGCCTGCATCCTTGCCATAGATGTATCATCATCTGTTGCATTTTCACCATCAAAACATATTCTAACCCCTGAAGAGGATCTTGCCTCAGGATACCAGTGGATAGATAATACATCAAGAAGTCTTTTACCATATTGATCTGATGCTTCTTTCATCTTTTCCAGATAGTAGCTTATAAACCAAGCATGGTTACCTTTTACATTTTTCCAATCTGGTGCATCCTGTAAACTATAAAATCCCATAAAACCATAAGATTCATAACCAAAAACCATGGCATTTGGATCCATTTCTTTTATTGCCTTTGCCAGCTCAACCGATTTTGAAATAAGCTCACTACATGTTACTTTTTGGGGATGAATTCTCGGGTGGGTACTTGACCATAGATCTGGCTCGTTATCTAAGAGATATCCTTTAATTCCTCTTTGGGTATCTGCCTTTCCATACTTTGTTATAAGAAAATTCAAAAGTTCATCCATATATACATAATTATCATTGGTATCAGGATTTAAAGAAAAGGAAGATCCTTTTCTAAATTTCACTTCAGCCCATCTTGAAGATGGAGCAGTTTCACTTTCTAACACTTCTCCATTTGCATCTTTTGCTACATATCCTGCCATTTGAAGAGTAATTAGACTTATTGCTCCCATACTCAAAGATTTATCATGAAAAGTAGTAAGTACAATACCAGGTTTATTATAATCACTTTGTGGAATTCCCATAACCTATGGTAGGTAGTAATCACTACTATGACGCCAGTCTGATCCTGCATTAGATGCATTATTCTCCCAATTGTAACCTGTAAGCCTATTTCCACCTATCCTTCTTGCTGTAGCTTTGACTCCTTCTATATCCTGATTTACCCCATATATGTAAGGGCTTATTTCAGTCCTATCCTGATTGGGATCTATGGTAATATTACATTCAAAACTCCCTGTTGGAGTTATAGTACCATCATTAGAAGATGGTTGTTTTGTACAACCCGCAATAAAAAGAAGAAGAACAACAATAAGTATTATTTTTAAATATTCCATAGCTTATTTTTCTCCTTATTTAAAAATAATATCTAAAGCCTACAGCTCCATCCACATCTAAATTAGTAGCAGGCACAAGATTAAGGGTAGGTACTATCTCAAAGAAGAAATCCAAGGTTGTGCCTTTTGGTATAAAAACTATTCCTAAGGGAACTCTTACACCAAAATTTGTATTATCCTTTGCAAGTATTCTTAATCCTATACCATAATAAAAAGGCATAGTACCTGAAGTAGGTTTAAATATTCCATAATTATGGGTTACATAATCCGCTGAGATATGTAATATATTGGCATCAATACTCCAAGCAATACCAAAATCAAAAGCATTTACCTTATTTTGCCAAAGTCTAAAAGAGATTCCTGTAGGCTCACCAGCAATTATTCCTACCCCAAAATTTCCTGCATAAGCAATTGAAAATAAGAAAATTAAAGTTGAGATAAGTAAAATAACTTTTTTCATCATATCACCTCCCAAAGAATGTGATTTTTAAAATTATAACATGTAGAGATAGAGACTTTCATATATTATTCTGTCTGTTCCTTTAATATAACTCCCGGCAAGATCTTTCTTATTTTTCTTCTTCCAAGATACTTAGATAATAGGAAAGCAATTAAAAGGATAATAAAGGTAATAGCTATATCTTTAAATCCTGCATACATCTTTAATGAGAAGTCAAGGTCTCTCAAAGCCACATTAATAATATATTTAATAAATGAACTATATAAGGGAATACCTATTAAAAATCCAAGGAGAAAAGAAATATTATTAAACCCTAAAAACATGGTACCTAATTCTCCATCTCTATAACCAAGTATCTTAAATATGCTTAATGTCTTTCTATTCTCTGTAATAATAAGGGAAGAAAGCACATAGATAATAATAAAAGCCATAAAGAAAGATACAATGTACATCATTTGCAACATTTGATTTACACTTTCAGTAGAGTCTTCAAAGGCTTTTATTAAATCTGATTTGCTCATGGATACAATTAATTCTTCCTTAGGGATATTTAATCTATCAATGGAATATAACCCAATAAAAGCTCCTTCTTCTAATCCAAAGGTTTTATTAAACTCTTCAAGATTCATATAACCAGTATTTCCTACAAAAAGATCTACTATTTTTGAAACTTTAAGAGAATACTTCTTTCCGTCAATGTTATTTATCACATTTAATATGTCACCTTCTTTTAAATTCAACTTATCCGCAAGGGCTTGTGATATAACAAACCCTTCTAAATCTACCCTATTTCCTTTGTTATCTCTTAATATAATTAATTGAGAATTTTTCTCTATTCCGTAAATTGTAATCCTTGTTTTTGTCCCCTCCTTGTAAAAGGATAGCATATTGAATCTTTCAGAATTAGGATATCTATGATCTTTTTGATAAGAATTAAAAATATACATATAGTTATACTTGAAGGTATTTTGAAAAGTATCATAAACAAGATTTGAGAGAGATGATCCTGCAGTAATACCATACATTAAGATAAGGGTGGAAAAGGCAACTCCAAAAATAATTACCATCTCTCTTGAGGGATGTAATAGAGCATGCTTTATCATTATTCTCAGTTTAAAAGATAATTTATCCAAAAAACTCAAACTCATACGAAATCTTACTTTAAATGCCTTTTCTGTCTCTCCTTTTATTATCTCCACTACCCTTTTCTTTAAGAGATCTCTTATAGCTAAATATCCAGAAAGCCCCATAAAAATAACAGGAAGAAATATTCCAATAAAAAGATCTTTTATAGGAAAGATCTTTTCTATGATTGGTACACTAATAAAAGATACATAGAATTTAACAAAATTATCTGAGTAAATATAACCTAATATTCCACCTGGTAAAGCACCAAAAAGCCATATATAAAAAGGAAATAACATATATACCTTTGTTATTTCACCCTTACTATATCCAAGAGCATAAAGAGTACCTATCTCCCTATGCATAGAATTAATTAATCTTCTTAAAACAATAAAAAGCAAAAAAGAAGATATTAAAAGAATAGCAATAGCCATAACATAGGAAATAGGTTTTCCACTTTCCACCTTTTTCTCGGTAACAATAATTCTCCAATTTTCATCCTTTTCCTGAAAAGAGAGTAAATTATATTTTGAATTTATATCTGTCTTGAAAGAATCTATATCATTGATTTTACCTCTCACCATGTAATATCTATAAGCTACACTGGAAATAAATTTTTTCATATCTTCCATATTCATTATTCCAATGCCAAAATGAGATGGATCTGGCAAAATATCAGTTTCATTCTTTGTAATGTAAATATAATCAGGGAGAGCCACATATCCAGAAATCTTAAAAGGTATTCCATTTATATTTATTGTATCTCCAATCTTCAGATTGTTATTTTGAGAAAAATTGGGATCAATAGCCACCTCTCCTAAATTTGGCATTTTACCTTCCGATATTAACGGCTTATTTACCTTCTCAGTTATGTTGAAAAATCTAATGGTTTTATCATCATAATTGTAATCAAATGTAAATTTTTCTTCTATCTCCACATTATACTTTTTCTCAACCCCTTCTATATCAATAGGGAAAAAGGTAATAAAATGAAAATTTTCCTGTTTATATTTATTAACAAAATTTTTGTAGTTGGTATCTACACTTGTCATGGTTATGCTAAAAATGTTGTAGACAAAAGAGGCAAGAAAAACTAAAAGAATTATTCCTACAAAATGGGACTTATCTCTCCACATTATCCTTAATGGTATTTTATTAAGCATTTACCAAACCACCTCCTCCGCAGGTAGAGGAGATGGATTATCAATAAATTCAGTAAGTTCTCCACTTCTTAACTTAATAATTTTGTGAGACATTTGAGATATGGCGGTATTATGTGTGGCTATAATGATGGTAGTTCCATACTTTTTGTTGATATCTTCCAAAAGTTTCAAAACTTTCTTTGCATTTTCAAAATCAAGGGCTCCTGTAGGCTCATCACATAATATAATTGCTGGAGTTTTTACTACCGCCCTTGCTATAGCAACCCTTTGCTGTTCTCCTCCTGAGATCTCAAAAGGATATTTATCTCTGTGTTCCCACATTCCTACTATTTCTAAAACTTCCCTCGGATCCAATCCATCCTCAGAAAGATATTTAGTGGAAAGCACATTCTCATAAACAGTAAGGGAATTTACAAGATTATAAAATTGAAAAACAAAACCCAGTTTTCTTCTTCTATAATTTGTTAATGCCTTATCATCATATTTTGTTATTTCTTCATTATCTACAATTATTTTCCCTTCATCGGGCTTGTCTATCCCTCCGATTATGTTTAAAAAAGTAGTTTTTCCAGATCCTGAAGGACCAAGTATCACATAAAACTTACCCTTTTCCAAGGACATATTAATATTTTTAAGAGCATTTACTTTAAAATTTCCCACCTGATAAATTTTGGAGACATTTTCTACCCGAATAAACATAAAAACCTCCCCCTCTTACTTTGCCCTACCTTCTCCTCTTTTTTAAAACTACCTATAATATCATATTTTTACTTTACAGGAAGGTAATTTATCTGTGATCCTACTACAATTTTCCCCTTTTCAATCATCAATACTGGTATAGTCTCTATCTTAATCATTTTAATACTGCCATCAGGCATATTTACTGAGACCATTGATTCAAAAGGTTTTGGACCTGGGAAGGTGAAAGCTATTTGATATATCTTAGATATATCAATCTCCCCTACTCTAACCTTCTTTCCAAGAATACTAAAAACCACCTCAAAAGCTACCTTATCTACCTTAATATAGATCTTGTTTTCATTCTCTAAATACTTTACTAATACCTCCCCATAAGCAGGTGTAGTATAGCTAACAGAAGGAAATTTAATAGATACAGATACGTCAGCCTCAAATCTTGCCTTACTATCATCTAATATTATTCTTGGATTTCTTACAATCCATGTATAATCGCTTTTTATTCCAGCCACATTGAAATTTTCAGTCCTTTTTATCTCTCCAATAGTTGACAAAAATTTATTTAAGGTATCTTGTGATATAACAATACTTGCATCAGCATCATTTTGTGAAAAGGAAAAAACAGACATAAAAGTAAGTATAAAAATGGTTAGTAAAAATATTCTTAAAATCTTCATATATGTATCAACTCCTTTCTATTCTTCTTTATCTACCCCATGATTGTATGCATACTCAAGGGCTTCTATCTGCATATTCTTCAATACATCTTTGTAATAACCACCCTTATTTTGTAAACTTTCAACTCTCTCTATGACATCCATAGCTATACTATAACGATCTATCTGGTTCAATATTGCAAGTTGAAGGGGTGTAGTTATTCCACCTCTTCCCTTTAAGAAAGGTGCAAGATATCCTGCATCTATACCTATTTTTCTATTTTCCCTGTATCCCCTCACATGGATATTTCTATGATTATTTCTTCTATAAGTTAACCTATGTATGAGCCATGGATAACCATGGAAGTTAAATATTATAGGCTTATCTTTTGTAAAGTAAGAATCAAATTCTTTATCTGTAAGTCCATCAGGATGTTCTGTATTTGGAGTAAGGGTAAAAAGATTTACCACATTTACAAATCTTATCTTTAGATAAGGGAAAAATTCTTTCAAAAGTTTAACCGCATGAATAGCCTCTTTAGTTGGAATATCTCCACAGCTTGCAATGACAACATCAGGATCTTCTTCTGGATGATTACTTGCAAAATCCCATATTCCAATACCTTTCATGGCATGCTTAAAGGCTTCATCCATGGAAAGATATTGAGGATGTTTCTGTTTATCTATTACTATGATATTTATTCTGTTGGTTGTTTGGAAACAATGCCATACAGTACAAAGCAGTGTATTTGCATCTGGTGGGAAGTATACCCTAACCACATTGGGCCACTTGTCCACAATAGATGTTATAAAACCAGGATCTTGGTGAGTAAATCCATTATGATCCTGTCTCCAGACTACAGAGGTTAATAATAAATTTAATGATGAGATGGGAGCTCTCCAAGGCACATCAGAGGAGATATCAAGCCATTTTCCAAATTGGTTTACCATGGAGGAAATTATGGGAGCAAATCCCTCATATGTATTTAAAAATCCATGTCTTCCTGTAAGAAGATATCCTTCAAGCCACCCTTCTAATGTATGCTCTGAAAGCATCTCCATAGTTCTTCCAAAGGGTGTAAGATATCCTTCATCTTCATCTTCAGGCAAACTCTTTCCCATAAAAACTTTTCCATATTCAAATACTGCATCTAATCTATTAGATTTTGTCTCATCAGGTCCAAAGACCCTAAAATTATCTGGATTCAATCTTATAACTTCCTTCAAAAATACTCCCAAAGGACGTGTGTTTTCTGCTTTGTCTTCAAAAGGTCTTTTCACCTCTACCGCATGACCCTTAAGGTTGGGAAGCTTCAATTCTCTTCTTAATAGTCCTCCATTGGAATATGGGTTAGCACTCATTCTTTTCTCTCCAGTTGGGGCTATTTCCCTTAAATCTTCCCTCAGTTTACCATCAGGTGTAAATAGTTTTTCAGGTTCATAACTTCTCAACCATGCCTCTAAAACCTTCAAACTTTCTGGATTTTCCTTTACATCAGAAAAAGGCACTTGATGAGCTCTCCAATATCCCTCAATATAATGATTTCCAACTTTCCTTGGAGCAGTCCAACCCTTTGGAGTCTTTAAAATAATCATAGGCCAGTAGGGTCTGAATGGCTTATTCTGAGATCTGGCAGTATCCCATATATTCAAGATTTTCTCTATACAAGCATCCATAGTCTTTGCCATCTTCTCATGTACTTCAAGTGAATCTTCACCCTCTACCAGATAAGGTTCATATCCATATCCTCTAAAGAGATTTAAAAGCTCTTCATCATCTATTCTCGCCAAAATAGTAGGATTATTTATCTTATATCCATTAAGGAGTAATACTGGAAGCACTGCTCCATCTCTAACAGGATTTAAAAATTTATTTGAATGCCAACTGGTGGCAAGAGGTCCAGTTTCTGCCTCACCATCACCTACTACAGTAATAGCTATCAAATCTTTATGATCAAAAACTGCACCATAAGCGTGAGACAAGCTATATCCAAGCTCTCCACCCTCTTGAATAGAGCCAGGAAGTTCTGGAGTACAATGGCTACCAAGACCTCCTGGGAATGAAAAAGCTTTAAAAAGATTTTTCATTCCTTCTTCATCTTGACTAAACTGGGAATAAAGTTCACTTATGGTTCCCTCTAAATAAGCTGGTGCAATAACTCCTGGAGCCCCATGACCAGGTCCAGCGATAAATATGCAATTAAGATCATACTTTTTTATTACCCTATTACCATGCACATATACAAAAGAAAGTCCAGGACTTGCACCCCAATGTCCAAGAAGCCTTTCCTTTATATGCTCAGGTTTTAAAGGCTCCTTTAAAAGGGGATTATCAAGGAGATAAATCATTCCAGCCGAAATGTAACAGCAAGCTCTCCAATACTCATTTAGCTTCTCAATCATAACATCAACTCCCTTCTATGATTTTTTAATCTGCACCACCACCACCGCCACCACCTCCTCCACCTCCACCCCCAGAAGAGGAGGAAGTAGTGGAAGAAACCACACTATTTGAGAAGCTCTCACTAAAAGCTTCAAGAGAAGAACTAAAACTTTGAATAGACTCTGATAAACTTGCAATACTTCCCGCATAAGCAGGAGTATACCATGTTATTTGATCTACAGGTACATTTAACATCTGCATTGCCTTCAAAACTTGCTTTGCAACCCCTAAGACAGTACCATATACTAAATATTTCTCCCAAAGGACTAAGGATGATGGAGGGCGTTCTGAGATAAGAGAGAAATCTTGCAAAAATCTTTTAAAAGCCTTCCATCTTAAAGTAAGTAATTTTCCTTCTGGAGAATATCTTTGTACTGAGTGCATAAAAATAGCGGATATGACATAATTTATTACTCCTATGAATATTATTGGAAATATACCCCAGAAATGTGTTATGGTAATCAAAATCGCCCAAAAGACTTCCATTACAACCCACATAACTATTAAGTTTATCAATTTTCTTTTTCCTTCATCAATTATCCATTTCTTCTCCTGAAAGACAATCATTTCCACTTCCTTATCAAAAGCTGTCTTAAATCTGCTGAGATCTTTTTTCTTTAACTCAGAAATATAAAATTCTTTTCCAAAACCTTTGAGAGTATCAAGCAAAAGCTTCAATTCATTTGATAGATCATTTTCTATCTCTTTATCTGTAATAATAATTTTATAATCCCTATGCTTTCTTTCTAAAAATCCCTCTTTTACCTCTTCTTGGAATCTAAGATACCCTCTTCTTGCCAGCTCAAGAGTAGATGCCACAATAGAGTTTGGAGAAAGAGTTGATGACTGATTTACAAGAGCTTCTACCCATGCTGGTGGAATATCAGAAGGTGGTTCTTGTTCATACTCCCTTTCATATTGTACTTTTGGCTCTCTACCATATTTAAAGTATATACGGAGGGGTAAAATAAAACCAAGAAGTAAAAGTATTACCGATAAAATACCAAAAATAATGGTTACAATAGCTTGTATAAGCTTTTTTCTCTCCTCTTCCTTTTGCCATCTTTCCTCTTCTTTTAATATTAAATCTTTACCATTTTTAGCTACTAACTCAACCTTAAAGGGATCTAAATTGGTTAAATAACTTATTGGAAATACAACCCTTACTTCTACCCATTGGTGAGGAGAAATATTTCCTGCATAGGCAATTATTCCCTTATAATCCTTTTTTATTCCAATCTTTCCTTCTATCTTAGGATGAAGCCAATAATTTACATCATTCTTTGATTTAATCTCAGAAGGCAAATTAACCTCTACCCACAAAGCTGGAAGTCTTAGATCCCAATCCTCTCCCCATACTTTCCAATAAAACTCAGCCACATCATTATAGACTTTCAAGGCATTAATCAATTGATAACTGATCACAAAAGTCTTTTGGGTATAATTTGCTTTATAAAACCAGCTAATTTTATACTCTTTACTATTCTCAACTACATCAAAAGTATCTGGAATTCTTTCTGATGTTTCAGGATGATAGGTATACTTTTTTAAAGATCCATCAATTATCTCACCTACAGATATATCTTTTATGCTGTATTTTCCTTTTGGAATTGTAATCCATGCTCTTGAGAAAGACCCTAAAAATTCATATTTTAATTGATTATTAACATCTATCTCTCCACTTGGCAAAATATTGTAATATACTCTTGCTTCCTCTATCCAATACTCCTTTCCATAAGCTATAGTAAAAAATAGGAGAAAGATTAATAAGAATTTTAAAAATTTACTCATATCTCCTCCCCATGTATTAAACTTTACATAATTATAACATTTTAAATAAATTACCCTAAAAAATTTCTCTTTTCCCTTTTTAAGAACTTTCATCTGACTGATTAATATGTATTTAAAACCTGATCTATTAGTATAGAAAAATGTAATGGATATTGCTATTAAAAAATTTTATGAAAGATGGATATGAAGAGAATGATATAATATAATTTAGGTAGTTATTTGAGAAAGGGGGATGATTTATGAGAAAAGTCCTAAAGCTAATTTTAATCCTTGCTTTGTTTTCCTTTTTAATCTCTGGATGTACAAAACAAAGTACTACACCATCTACACAAGCTGTTTGGCAAAAAACTTTTGGTGGAATAGCTGATGATGAAGCCATGTCCATACAACAAACAACTGATGGAGGATATATTGTGGCAGGTTATACATTTTCTTTTGGAGCAGGAGGAAGTGATGTTTATGTAATAAAGCTTGATGAAAATGGTAATAAAGTGTGGGAGAAAACATATGGTGGAAGTGGTGATGATTACGCATTCTCCATTCAGCAAACAACTGATGGAGGATATATTGTGGCAGGTTATACATCTTCTTTTGGAGAAGGAAATTATGATTTTTACATAATAAAACTTGATGCAAATGGAAATAAATTGTGGGAGAAGACTTTTGGTGGAAGTTATAATGATAAGGCATATTCCATACAACAAACAACTGATGGAGGATATATTGTGGCAGGATCGACAATTTCTTTTGGAGAAGGAGGAAGTGATGTTTATGTAATAAAGCTTGATAAAAATGGTGATAAAGTGTGGGAAAAGACTTTTGGTGGAATAGCTGATGATGAAGCCAAGTCCATACAGCAAACAACTGATGGAGGATATATTGTGGCAGGTTATACATTTTCTTTTGGAGAAGGAGGAAGTGATGTTTACGTAATAAAGCTTGATGAAAATGGGAATGAATCGTGGGAGAAGACTTTTGGTGGAAATGGTTGGGATGAGGCATCTTTCATACAACAAACAAATGATGAAGGATATATTGTTGCAGGTTATACATTTTCTTTTGGAGAAGGATGGGATGATGTTTACGTAATAAAGCTTGATAAAAATGGTAATAAAGTGTGGGATAAAACATATGGTGGAGGTAATGGTGATAGGGCAAATTCCATCCAGCAGACAAAAGATGGAGGATATATAGTGGCAGGAATGACAAGTTCTTTGGGAGCAGGAAATTATGATTTTTACATAATAAAGCTTGATGCAAATGGAAATAAATTATGGGAGAAGACTTTTGGTGGAAGTAAATATGATCCTGCGTGGTCAATACAGCAGACAAATGATGGAGGATATATTGTGGCAGGATCGACAATTTCTTTTGGAGCAGGAGGAAGTGATATTTATGTAATAAAGCTTGATGAAAATGGTAATACAGCACCATATCCACAATAAATGTTGAATGATTGAATATCAACTAATTGATAAAGGGCAGGGAGAAATTCCCTGCCCTTTTTTTATTTAAGTTTTTTTTTGCGTGTTAAGCAAATAAAATTGTGATATAAAAAATAAAAAATGATGATTGATTTTTTTTAAAAAATATTTAGAATAAAAAGTGAAAAAAGGACAAAATTAAGGCTCACCATTAAAGACAAACCACAATTCAAAGCTCTGATCCTGCCCATTTCTCCCAATTTGCTTTAAAAAGGAGGTTAATGAAGGATATGAAAAAAGTTATTTCTCTTTCTTTAGTCCTTCTCCTTTTTTCTTTTTTAATCTCTGGATGTGGGCCAAAACAAAGTACTACACCATCTACACAAGCTGTTTGGCAAAAAACTTTTGGTGGAAGTAGTGATGATGTAGCATGGTCCGTTCAGCAAACAAAAGATGGAGGATATATTGTGGCAGGATGGACATATTCTCTTGGATCAGGAGGATCTGATTTTTACGTAATAAAACTTTATGCAAATGGGAATAAAGAATGGGAGAAAACTTTTGGTAGAAGTGGTGATGATGTAGCATCT
>Ga0080004_1119479_pt1 | contig 40050 bp, 19 predicted proteins | sample WasSprMetagenome_FD_69207 | JGI IMG/M metagenome (GOLD analysis project Ga0080004, IMG submission 69207) | Sulfidic aquatic microbial communities from Washburn Spring, Yellowstone National Park, USA - WS (SPADES assembly) (version 2) | ecosystem: Environmental > Aquatic > Thermal springs > Hot...
ATTCACTCAAGAGACAGCATAGCTAGGAAGGTCGCTGGACAGAAAAACAGGATAAGGTCTTTCCTTGCCCAGGAACTTATCCGGTTAGAAGCTAATGACCCCTTCAGTAAGAAAGGCATCGAAGAGATGAAGCAATTGGCATATAAATCCTTGCCTATGGACAAAGGTCTCGACTTGCTGATAGAGGTGCTAATCTACGAGTTTCTTTCTCACATTCTGAGAGTGTTTGACGATTTCCTTCGTTCATTGGGCAAGGACAATCCTGTTGTGCAGACGCTGATAAGTATGCCCGGTATAGATGTAATCGCTGCCTTATATCTCGTAGCAGAGATGGGTGATCCCTCTCGCTTTCCCTCTCCCAAGAAGCTCGCCAAATACGCTGGCTTAGTTCCATCGCTATATCAAAGCGGGGAGCGTTCTCGTAATGGGAGGATAACGAAAGCCGGTAGGAAGCTGCTAAGATGGATAATGGTTCAAATAGCCAACAACGCTGTGCGATTTCCTGGACATATACAAGAGTTCTTTCTCCGTTTAAAAGCTAAGAAGGGTTATGCCGTAGCTATAGTTGCCACAGCTAGGAAACTTCTCTGTGCAATTTGGCATATGCTTACAAAGAACGAGCTCTATAGGGATTATGTAGCTAGGCTTTACAAGAAGAAACTAAGAGCACTGGAACGGAGGAAAAAGGCAGAACTGCCGAAGGCTCCCAATCTTGAGATGCTCTTCAAGGAAATAGAAAAGTTTCTAAAAGAAAGGGGAATAGTCTGGAAAGCAGAAGAAGGTTTGATGTCCGGGTTATATGAGCATATAATAGATTGGGAAATGTTGGTGCCCAAAAACCTATACCCATAGATGCGAGCCTCCCATATGGGAGGCTCGCAATCTATGGGTAATGACAAACCCTCTTCTTTTTTAGCCAGTCCAGTATCTCTCTAAGATTTGTTTGATTTTTCTTACGGAGAATATGGTGGATTAGGGGGCGCCAAGGGAGCAAGGACGGAGAAGGTCAACCCTTCGGATGGGACGCCAGGCGGGGGCGTTTCGTTCCCATTTTTATCCTTTGCGAATATCCAGATGAAATAGGTCTCTTCCTTTCCGTCGGTTCGCAAGTTAGGTTGAGCGGTTACTTTCGCTTGATAATAATTGTTTGTTAAAATCATCGGAATATTCTCCTCGCTTCCGTCAGGTTTTCGCAGTTTTGCCCAGACCTCTGAGACGCCAGAAGGGTCATCTACTTCAGCTGAGATGATGACATCTCCTCCTTTAAAATCGAGCCGAGGAGGGTTAACTTGTGTGTTCTTTATTGAGGGAGGAGAGGTATCAGGTATTGAAGAGGTCGTAGCGGAGGCAATGTTTGAATAGCTACTATAATTACCGCTGTTATCATAGGCACGAACCCGATAGTAATATGTCGTATTAGGGGATAGGTTCGTATCTTTATAGGTGGTGGAGGAAGTCCAGGCAATCGGTATGAAAGGACCGTTTGAGGAAGTTGCTCTCTCAACGACATATCCTGCGAGCCCCGAACCTCCATAATCTATGGATGGGCTCCAGCTGAGGTCTATTGCGCTTGAACTTACCGCAATCGCGGTTAGATTAGCAGGGGGAGTGGGTGGTATATCATCCGAAGTGGGAGGTGGGGAAGGGGGAGCGGAAGTCGTTGTTCCGCCACATCCAGCAATCAATATAGCTACCACTATGGATAAAATCCAATTTATTCTTTTCATTTCGCTTTCGCCTCCAAATTCCTTTTTATCTAATCGTTGTCATCGTTATCGCTTGGGCTTGGCGACTTTCCTCATCCCGAACAAGCACACGAATCAAATATACACCAGCGGGCACTTTTTCTCCCTTTTCGTTCACTCCTCGCCATACGAACTTCTGCTCGCCGGCTTCTCTGAATTCCCCTCCGCCTAAAACCGCTATCCTCTGACCATTTAGATTCTGGATTTCCACTTTAACCTGTGCTGGCTTCGCAAGGGAGAAGGAAACAACCACTCCTTCTCCACGCACTGGTGTAGCCTTCAATCCAACAATCCAAGGGGAACTGCTGATTTCCCTTTCCGCGATTATCTTGAATCGGCGTTCCGTTTCCTCAGGAGATGGTGTAAATCTATAAGCTCCTATTGTGCGCAGGTAAGTCCGCTTGCCGGTAGCGGTATCAAGTAGCCAGAGACCAACTCCCTTGGGAGCGTATCCCACGCCATCAAATGTGAGAACGATTTCCTTGCTATCTATCCATTCCACGACGATATCCCATTCCATTTTATCCGTCATTCTCCCTCGGACATCCGCTGCGAGTGGAATTCCATTCGTGCTGAGGGCGTAAATCTGGAGTGATGCAGGCTGAGGCGAGGGTGGTGGCAGAGGAACCTGCAGACCTTTCCTATTATCATCAGCGGTCATAAATCCCAACCAGACGCGGCGCTTTACCTTCCCATCATCAGCGGTTAGCCCGAATACGAAGCCATTCTTTGCAAGTTGCCTCTTAGAAGATTTAGCTTTTGTTGCTTCGTCCTTGGGAGGAATGACCAATTGACAATCTTCCATTGCCATCAACCAGTAGCCTTTAAAGGTATCCAAGGTGTCAAGGACGCCGAGACCCAAGGCGCCGCCCCATACCATCTGATAATCGCAAGCTTGGCTATCCCAAGCCCACAGCACCTCATAAACCCAGCCTTTCTCGGCTGCTTGAGGCAAAGGCAATTCCTCCGTATCCTTTCGGACCTTTATATTTGCCCATTTCACTTGCCAGGGTGTGCCGATGATTTGCCATCCCTGTTTCAAATTGATGAGGAACGGTTGCGTGCCCTTTGGAGGAATGCCCGAGATAGTGGTTTGCAAGGGATTATCCAATTTAACCCAGACGCCCTGACCTGGTTTAGGCACTTTCTCCTCTTCTGATAGCTCCTTGTAGTATCGGTAGTTTTGGACTGTTGGGTCATAAATAGCCAATTGCATTTTATCTTCCTCAAGCCCCATAATTTCGTGCCATTTCTTATCCGGCGAGATGGGAAGGGAAATCATATGAAGCCCTTCCTTGCTCTCAAATGGGAATTGAGGCAACTGAACATTTAGTTTAATTGGTATCTCGGTCTCGGGCATATTGGGGTCACGGGAGTATACTTTAAGCACTCCGTTTATTTCCTTTGCTGTATCAAAGTTATTCGCGTCCAGTGTAAGGGTCATCGGGGTATCCCGCCCGGCGCCCATCGTTCCGCCAAGAGGTTCTACCTTCAGCCAATCTGGCAGCTTTGTGATGATGACGAAGCTTTCATCAGGGGCAAGGTCAATCTCCTCTGCGATAGCATCATCTAATGCAGTGAAGAGGCTAAATTGTTCTGCATTTCCGATATCAGAAAGTGGTATTCCCACTTCTACAATGTTGCTATCTATTTTCTTCCAGCCTAATCCATCTAAAGGTTCAAATTCTCCTGTTGAATCGTTCCATTTCCACACACCGTCTAATTCTTCGCCCAAGAGGATAAGGTAATCCGCACCGAAGTTTGTGAAAAGCCCGACACCGCTATTGGGGTCGAAATCAGTATCGAGGAAGAACATCAATAACATATCTGTATCCAGGAAAGAGTTTCCTGCGGTTTCTACTTTGAAATACAGTGCCTGGTCGGTTCTCTGCATATAAACCTTATTGATGTTGCAAGCACCTTCTACAGTGGTTTCGGGTGGGTCGGCAATAATCCAGCGCCAGTTGTCCGGCGATGGTGCGGGGAAATCTCTTGTCGCTGAGCGTTTGAGGATAAACCTTCCCAAGGGCAGAGGGAGGACTATTGGTTGCTCTGAAGATGGTTTGCTTAAGCTGGAAGGAGCTTTTTCCCTTTTCTGGAAATTTGAACTTTCTACCTTGCGATACATATGTTTTTCCCTATTCTGATTCACGAAATCGGTTGGGGAAACGAATATAATCTTCCTGAGACCGCCGCAAGGATTCGGCAAAGTAATTCCCCTGCTTTTAGTTGCTTCCTCACCAACGCTTGCGAAGTCCACGAAGCCTCCGCCTGCGTTTTGGACCTTTTGTTGAAGCTCTTTCGCGGTTCCCATTTGGATAGATTCGTTGATTGGTGTTGTATCCACTGTCATTTGGGGTGGAGGTTGGATCTCCACAGAGAGCTTATATTTGAAGTCCGAGCCTCCATCGCCATCAAAATCGGTGATTTTCAGATAGTAAGTTCCCGTTTCAGGGATTTTGTATGTTCGCACAGTGGGGTCGTAGCCGTTGACATCGTCCCATCTATCAATGAGCTCAAAATTGGAGTTGTAGAGTTCAATGACGGGGTCCAAAGGAGAATTATCTCTCCTTGCTCGCACATCCAGGTTCAGATATTCACCTCTCGCTGCTTCAAATTTGAAAACATCTACATCGCCATAATGACCTATTGTTCCTTCAATAACTTGATTGGAGCTATTAAGAGAGTTTGCTGTATCAAAGCTATCGCCGAAGTCATCCTCAACTTCTCGGCGAAGGGATAATCTATAGAAGTGTTCGGCTGAACCACTTCCATCAAATGAAGAGACTCTTATGTAGAAAGAGCCTGAGTGGGGCAATTTGTAATGAAGTATATAAGGGTCAACAGTAGGTAGCTCTAAGTTGTCATCGTTTTGGGTTAAAATTGTTTGTCCATCGCTATCGTATAGTGTAAGAATGGCATCCAGAGGTGAACCCTCTTGTTCCGCTTTTAGAAAGACGCTCACCACATCTCCTTCTGCGCCATTGAATTTGAAGAAATCAACATCCCCTGCTTGACCTATAACCCCCATAATCTCCTGTCCATAATTGATTTCAACAGCTTTATCAGGAGAATCATTTGGTTCAAATTGAGAGTCCGCAACTTCGTCTCTCTTTGAGTTCTGCTTTGCAACCACCTGCCCCGTACCATCCAGTTTTTCTAATGTGATAATGCGCTTTATTAGAAAATTTGGAGGATGTCTAAATTTAAAACCACCACTTGGGTCTTTATGTATCTTATAAACATAGCCTCTGTTATCGACCTCCCAGCGCCCAAATGGGTCAAGAAATATTAACTCTGTTTCTCCATTCTCGTTTGTCCCGTAGCCGACAATCAATGTGAAATGACCACCACGAAGGCCAGTTTTTGTATCGATAATTGTGGATAGGACAAGCGTGACAATTACCGGCAAACGCTTCTTATCGATGTTTTCTTTTATAACACTTAGGTCTTCGCTTATATAATGGTCATATACCCATTGTCCTTTTGAGTTCTCATGAGCATATTCTGTCCAGTTTGCATTTACACCGTGCTTTTCGAGGTAAGGAATAATCCCAACTCCGTGGTTACTTACCTCCCCAATTCCGGAGCTATTAACAATCCAGCCGTGTGCGCCAGGGAAACCTTTTTTAGGATGTTTTTTCCCATCCGGGGCTGTCCGATTAAATGTAGTTTGAATTCCATTAAACTTATAGGTGTACTCGTTCGCAACATACCAGCCGAATTGTGAGGTTCTGCCCTCTATCGGATGTGGCGGTAACTTTCCTAAGATTGCGAGTGCCATAACAGCGCTTGTAGGTCCACAGGCATTACTACCAACAAAATCCTTAGCGCTATCCACTGCTGTGTCGTAAACTTGATTAGTATATATTTTATCCCAATCATCAGGTTTGAGATCCTCATTTTGAATTGGTACCAAATGGTCTTCATTTGGGGATGAAGGTTGTTTATAAACATCAAAGGACATAAGGGCAGGTGGGCTTGTATTGCCGTCTTGGTCTTTAAGGACAATCCTTAGCTCATATCTACCCCCCTCTGAGAGGATGTAAGGCACGCCATTATAAGTTGGAGTGATTTGAAATGCATATTTGTTCTTTTCAATGGTTATTCTATAGGTATCCAACTTGATGCTATCCTCTTGTCCAGGAGGAGTTATAGAGATGTCTACATAAATATATGTTTTGCTGTTTTCAACGAGCTTGTTAATCCAATTAGAATCTACCGCTATCTTAACTACGAGCTTTTGGTCTTTTTGAAGGTTGGAATTTGAATTTGGAGAAACGATTTTGGGGGGTGGAGGTGTTTGATTGCCCGCTACTGTCAATTCTAATTGTTTTTCCGAATGGTTACCCGAATTATCCACAGCCCTAATGGTTATTACATACTGTGCCTTATCGGTAGAGGAATTCTCCACCCGATATGTGGCGGTATATGTATTATCTTCGCTCTTTCCTAATTTTATCTCGTCAACTTTGCCACTTGCTCCTTTTATAATTGCCTTAACTTCCGACAAGGAATCGTTATCAGTGACAGTTGCGCTTATTGAGACTTCGCCCGCAGGCTTATCTAAAGTAGAGGGCTCAACCGACGCCGCACTTATCAGGGGTGGAAGCACATCTAAAAACTTGGCATATGTTTGGTAATTTCCGTTGACAGTTATAGTTAACGGGTTGGAAGTTTCACTGCCATAGGGAACACCATCGCCTGACCAACGGTAAAATTTAAAGCCATTGTTCGCCTTAGCCTCAATTATAACCTTTGTGCCCTTTGAAAGAGACTTTGACAGTGAATTTCCCCACTCCGTCCATATACCATCTATTTGAATTCTGATTTGTCCGCCTCCTTGAGGCGAAGAGTACAATGTCAGCTTAACCTGGTTAGTGGATGAGGCGGATACGAAATTAGCACGAAGAGAAGTATCCTTATTCATCACGAGGGTTAGGGGATTGTTTTTGCTTGAGATATCTCCTGTCCACCCTGAAAAGTCATAGCCACTTGCTTCTGCTTTTAGTGTAATGCTGCTCCCTTCAGCAAATTGACCTTTATAAGGTAGTGTATAGGATTTGTCATTAACCCAAATTGTTGCGTCGGAGGTTATGTTCGTGTCCACTGTTAAGGTATAATAATTTGTTGTGCCTGAACCATATAAGGGAATGCTGATGGGTGAGCTTATATTAGTGGCATTATGCTCAAATGTCAGCGTTCCACTATATGATTTTTCCTGCGTTGGCTGGAATTGTATCTTGATATCATAGGAACTCCCCGGTGATAGTTCAAAGCTTGTGGGTTGACCAGAGGAGAGTTTGAAGCCTTCCCCGCTCGCTTTTATATTAGAAATGGTTAATTTATCAGTAGATGTATTGAGGTTCTCAATGTGCACGATTTGTTCCACTGTGCTATTTAGCTTTACAGAACCGAAGTTCAAAGATGATGGGTAATTAATATTCACCGATTTTGCATCAGAGCTTCCCTTTCCTTTCAGAGAATAAGTAATAGGGCTGTTGTAATTTGTGGCATTATGTGTAATGCTTAGAGTGCCGGAATAGTCACCAGATGACGATGGCTGGAAGCGAACAGTGATAACCCGTATCTCGCCGGGAAGCCTCTTAAAACTGTTGCTGGCTAATAATGTAAACCCAGTTCCTGAGACGGATATTGAGCCAGTAAGAAGTCCGGTAGAAGCAGAGTCGTTTTGGATAGTAATAGAGTAATCCTTATATTCGCCTGGCTTTACGGTGCCGAAGTCAATAGTTGAGCCGGGGCTATTTGATAGAACAGCAACACGGCTGAATGGCTGTGCCTGTTCTTTAACCAAGAAGACCCCTTCATCTAACCGTGAGTCTGCACTCCAACCAATTGTTCCATCGTCCCACTTTATCAGCCACCAAATCATCTTATCTGATTTGCAAGGGCTTGGAGATGTGTAGGGGTCTTCGTCCAATGTCCAGCCTCTGGCACCGACGGGTTGGGTTTTTATTACCTCGTAGGATTTACCTGGTCCTTTCCTTACATGAAGTCCCCCTGCGGGAGAGGTATCGTCATAAACACGCACGCGATAAGATAAACCATTGTGAGATACCCCGGAAGAATATGTGCCCTTACCTGGGAGAGCTTCAAGGTAGTAAGTTGAACCCACCCCCTCTACAGACCAGCCGATTGTGCCATTATCCCAGCGGATTTTCCACCAGGTATATGGATTGCCTCCTTCCGAAGATGCCGGACCTTCCAGGATTTCTCCCTCTCCTCCGGGAGGTTTTGTATCTATAATATTATTTATGTCCGTTCTGCGAGAACTGCGGACTTTTAGCTTTTCCGGTGAAACCGCATAAGTGACACTTACTCTGTCGCCGATTTGGAAACGACCGCTCACGCTTGATTTTTTCGTCGTGAACCGCCATATATCACCTGCTGTAGAACCATACTGATTCTTAGCCACTACTTTCCAATAGTAAGTGGTATTTTCCTGAAGATTGGATACACTGAGTTGGCTGCTTGTTAAGCTCGACTTGTAAAGAGGAGGATTGCTGCTCGTGCCAAAATATAAATCGTATTCCGTTGCACCGCTTGAAGACCAAGAAAGGGTCAATGAAGTTGGTTGGTCAGTTGCTCCATCTGGAGGGGAGGGGTTAGAGGGTTTTGAGGGGGGTTGATTTGACGACCCAGCTAAAACATCAAAGTAATAATTAGAGGATTCAGCTGAGTTGTTTGAGGCATCTAATGCTTTGATGCGCACATAATATCTTTGGTTTTGACTTGTTGAATTAGCCGGAGCGGAATAAGTTACTTTATAAGTATTTCCCGATTCTTTACTCATTGAATAATCGGTTGTGCTTCCATCGGGCTTTGTAATGCGCGCGGTTACGGAACTAACCGCTACATTATCGGTCACATCTGCTCTGATAGTTACAGTCCCACCCGAGCTTGACAATGTATTTGGGTCTATTCTTACATTTGATATTGTGGGTGGGGTGGTTTCGTCTAAGTATATGTCTTTGGTAGTGGTTTGACCCGAAGTCACACTGACATTTACAGTAGCTTGGATAAAGCCGCTTGCTGTTACTTTAAGGGTATAGTTGCTCTCTGGTAAGTATTGACAAGTATAGGAGCCATTTGAAGATGTCGTGCTATTCCACCAACTGTCATTATGTCCATCTTTTAAATAAGGTATAACACTTGCACCCGCAATACCTCGTCCAGCCCGGTCGTAAACCTTGCCGGTAATAGACCCTGTGGGGCGGATAGCGTCATCGCGGACGAAGAAAGAAGGAGGCCAGTCTCCTGGCGCCTTGTCAAGATAAGGGATGTATATTTCCCACCAGTAGCATCCATCACAACTTTGGGAACAAGAAGCATAAATGAATTTCTCTCCATTCCATACTTTGAGCGCATTTTTGTTGACATCGCAAAGGTAAGGGGCCCCATATGGGTCAGAGTCTATATAAACCCTTAAACGCCAGCCTCTTCCTCCGTCATTTCTGATAACAACAATCCGAGATGAAAGCGAAGAGTCTTCTTGTGTAAGAAGTGAACCTTGTTTGTTTTTCTGCGCAACCCACCCATAGCTAGGCCCACTAGCGGATGGATAAGCTATTTTATACCATGCCCCATAAGTAGAGTCAGACTGCTTATCAATTGCCACAAATTTCTGTCCGTATTCGACATGTCCTATAACATTAGAATTGTCCTGAAGTGCTTTTGGTGTGCTTCGAAGGTTAACCCAAGAGGCTACAACCTTGATAGGTATGTCAGCATAAGCCGGTAAGCCAACGCCAGCAAGCAAAACCACCACCATCAAGCATAGAAGGACAAATTTAAACCTACACCTATGTAGCTTTCCCCTTATCCCAGATGTTTCTTTATTTAATATTTTGAACACTGAAATCTACCTCCTTTAGAAATTTTGTCTAGAAATTTTGTCCTTGAAAAGAAAGGTGTAGATATATACATTTTTAAACAACCTCATTATATCCATAATAAATTTCTTGTCAATACTTTTTTCAATTTAAATTTTAAATCAACCTCCATTTTTAGTCAATAGTTTTCAAGAACCGCTCGCCGATGATTTGGGCGGAGAGTAGTCAACCGGACAGTCGGGAAGGTTCAGCCATTTCTTAATCAAATCAACCCTTTCTTCTCCCCCTCCTAAAAATACCTCCTCCGTTGTCTCTCTCCTCTATAAGCACAACTTTTTCTTTCAACTCCTTTTCCTCCGACAATTTATATATCGCCTTTCATCCTACCCCTCTCCAACTGGTATCATTATCCCGTAGTTCGTATATGACCATAAGAAGTCCTCAAAATTGCCAACGGAGAAGTTTATCCTCAATTGTTTCGTGTTCTCCAACCAGCCATACCAGTCGCGAGCGAGGGATGGACTGTGATTTAGGGGAAAGCCGCTGTTCTCCGGTCCAATCTCCCCTATTATTTTCCATTCGCCTCTCCCCGAACGCAAATCCTCACCCTTTATACGGGCTATCTGAATATGCGAGGAGACGATAGCCATCTCTCCAGAAGGGGTTAATGAATAGGGATGTTGGGGTCGGACGAGATAGAAGACATCCTCTTTAGGGTCGTAGGCGAAATCGGCGTCGTTAAGAATTACTTTCATTCCCTCCTCTCTCTCCTTCAATCCCGCTGGGGGAACGAGGATGGGCTTGCCGAATTTCGGGTTCTTCATATCCGAGAAATCAATCTCCATCATATATGTATTCGTCGCCAAGTTCTCCTCCTGTTTCGTGTAAAAAAGGAGAAGCTTTCCCCTTTTGTCAAGGCTTATCACCGATGGCTGTCCAACACCCCAAGTGCGTTTGCTCCCCTCAACGATTGGGTTCCCTTCATATTTCACCCAGGGTCCCTCAGGAGTTTGAGAGAATGCAACCCCTATCTGGTTGTGTCTCCCCTCGGGTGAATCCGTCCCGAGATAAAAGAGGGCATATTCATAGGTTTTCCCTTGATAATTAAACTCCCCTTTCACTACCGCCGGGTCGCATATATGGAGGCTATCCCAACCCTCCTCGCTTGGAGCGAGGGCTAACTGGGGAGCGGTCCATTTCTTCTTTGAGAAGAGGAATTTGCGGTAGTAGATATGATCAACAATCTGATAAGGATCGGCGTTTTGGCACCACCAGAAATGATGAACATCCTTATCCTCAATGGAGAAGACGGAATAGTTGTAGAACTCGCTTCCCTTCGGGAAAAGCCTCCATGCTTTCGGCTGGGGAAGGGAAATATACTGGCAAAGGAAAATCGCCAGTAGAACTAACAACAAATTCCTCATTTCCATTCCTGATACCTCCTAATTTTAACTATATCTTTCATACCGGGAAAGGTTTATATAAGGGTATATGGAAAATCACGGATAGGAAGGAGAGGGCGCCAGCCATTATGAAATCGCCGAGAATCAAGCCAAGGAAAAAGGGAAGGGAGTTGCGATATACTTTCATTCCCCCTATTTTCAAGAGCAGGCTTTTGATGAACAAAGCTATAAGCATCGGGCACCACATCCATTCAAGAGCCCCCGATTGGGCGATAACGAATCCCGCTGGATGAAAGGGAAACCAATGAATTTTCGTATAAGCGAGTTGAAGAAAGCATAAAAACGAGAAACCCACTCCCATTGCGGTCATACCGCTTATATCCCTTTTCGCGGGAGATTTCAAGAAGGAGCTGAGGAGGTCAAAGGCAACCCTTCCCTGATAAGTGCGCCATTGGTCTATCTCCGCTGAGGCGGCGCCATAGCGATAGTAAACAGTGAGGGCGATTAGCAGGCTGGCAAAGATGCTTAGGAAAGAACCTATGAAGATGGGGATGAGCAATTTTCTCTTATTTAAGCCAACTGAGTCGGAAAGACGCATCATCTCAAGATAGGTTGGCATAGGATGGGAGCGAAAATCTCCAAACGAGAACCAGCGAAGATATGCCAGAGATGTGAGCTCGGAGGGAAGGAGATGATTCGTCCCCATTGATGCCCGCAGAATCCATCCCACATCGTTTCCCGGATTCCATATCGGACCAACAGTAGCCCTGAGGCGAGAGACGGTGATGAGGGATAGGAAGAAGAAAGAGAAGAAGAGGATGGCGGTAAGGGGTTTCATCCCGAGCTTATAGGCGAAGAAGACGAGGAAGAAGAGGGAGAAGGATAAGCCAAGCCATAAGGAGCGAGGAGAGATTATGTTTTCGTCCTTTTCCCCCTTCAAGGCGCTCTTGAAAGAAGCAGAAATCTCCTTCCTCGCTCCCCAAAGGGCGAGGAGAGCAAGGGCTATAATCGCTCCCTGAGCCTGTTCGCCTTGGAAGGGAAAGCCTGCGGAGAAGGGACCAGCCCATTGCCCCTTTATGCCGAGGATTCTTCCCGCTAAGTTCTCTAATTTCGTGAGGAAAAAGAAGAAACAGGAGGAAAAAAGCACTTGAGTGGGGACGAGCATTGAGAGACCTATGACGCAGGGATAGAAAGTAAGCCAGAGCTGACCGATATCGTTATAAGGAGGTGGAAAGCGGGAGGAAATCTCCGTAGGAAGGACCCTTATCTCGGGGATATAGGGAAAGGAGAAATGGAGGGCATTTATGGATTGGAGAATAATGGTGAGTACTGCACCGAGAATCAGCATTCTTTTCGCTCTATGGGAGCGGGAGAATTCCTCGCTGACGAGGGCAAGGGGAAGGTAAATCATAGGGAAAGTGAGGCGTTCCTTGTTTGCCCAGCGGTTGTAGAAGAGCATAGCAAGGCAAAACATCGCGGAAAGGAGAGCGAAGATGAAAAATCCCCATAGGATTAGGGGTGCGAGCCACTTTTCCCAGATTCCGTCCCAGAAGTTCATCCCTCCGAGGAAGAAGCCATTGACGAGATTCTCATCTCTCGGCGCTACCCAGTGGGGGATGAATTTCCAGAAATCTTTCCAGTTATTCTCCGGGCTTGCATACCAAAAGGGAGCGAGCAATGTCGTCACTAGGAACTGCACCAATCCCATAGTTGCTATGCCGACAGTCGTGGCGAGGGTGGCATAGATTAGGGCTAATTCCTTGCTTTTCCAGGGACTGAAATGGAACCAAAGGAGGAGGAAAAGGAGAGTGAAGGTTAGGAGCAAGAATTTTGGAGATTTATTTAAGAGGGAAGAGAGGAAGAGTATGAAGAGGAATAGAAGGGAGAGATGGAAGCGGTAGCCTTTAGCGAGCCATAGAAGGAGAATGATTAGGAGAAGGAGGATAACGGCGGCGAGGGGGAGGGAATTAGAGGCGAGGTCAGCGGAACGATAAACAATCTCGCTATAAAAGACCCAAACACAAGCGAGAGGGGCTAATATCACTGCGAAGATAATAGCGGACTTTGAAGGCGTCTTCCCATTTGGGTTCATTTAAATATATTTTGCGAGAAAGATTAGGGTTTATAAAACAGATAAATGTAAACCCCTTTTCCTCAGCAGGGATTTTTAGGTCAAAGAGCCAAAAGAGAGCTACTTAGATATTTTAAAAAGGTGGCTTAGGCGGGGAGGGGTTTTCCGCTTTTACCTCCGAAGGCTGGCTCTTTGTCCCATCGGAGGCAACGGCGATAACTTGATAGGTTATATCTATCGCGAAATCCCTGCTATCAATAAGTTTATCGGTGCATGTATAGGTGTTATTTTGGGTCTCCTCAATGGAAATCCCTGGCGGCTGTGAGAAATCTGTTTCCCCTTCTTTCTTTCGCAAGACGATATAGCTCGCCGCATTTGCGACCTTCTCCCATTCAATAGTGATTTGGCGAATATAAGTTCCATCGTTTTGGGGCACCATCTCATCCTTTAAACTCTTTATTTGTGGCGATTGCACAACAACGCCACCTCCACCTCCTCCACCCCCACAGCCTGCTATAAACCCTATTAACGAAACTACCGCTAACGCTAAGAAAACTTTCCTCATCATCTCAAATTCACCATCCTTATCGCTCTTGCTATTTGGTTCAATTCGCTCTTCGCTATCAATTCAATTATATATACACCAGCGGGAACTCCTTTGCTATCCAAATAGAGGGAATTAAGCCCCCGCCGACCCTCGCTCACCATTTCCTTTAATACCTTGCCTTGTAGGGAACGAATCTTTAAGTTAACCCTTGCGTTAATGGATAGATTGAAGCTAATTGATAGACCCCCTCTTGAATTATTCAAATTAAGCTCCCATATGAGGAGGGGAGGAACGATTTCCCTCCCGACCTCTATGCGGAAGTATCTCCTTCCATTTGAAGTGAATTTATAGATAGTTGTCGTGTTCATATATATTTTCTTGCCATTAGATTCATCTATCAATACCGCCTGATAGCCGCGAGGGAGAGAACTCATATTTCTCCAACTAAGCCACATCTCTTCCCCTTCTCTCCCTTCAACATAAAATCGCCAGACCATAAAATTCTCCTCCTTCTCCCGCAAATCAACTGCCAACGGCTCCCCAGCACTGGAGAGGAAGGAAAGGTTAGGCATCCCATCTGCGCCTGGAAATGCCGGCGGAGAGGAAGCGGTGAGGCCGCCCGGTATGATGCCGAAGAGGTTGAAGTCGTCCTTGCCATAATTAGATTGGAGGGAAATAGGAATAACCCAGCCAGATTTTCCACTTCGTTGTTTCTTTTCTTTTTGTTCAATGGGAAGGATAAGGTCACAGTCAACCTTAGCCTTCACCCAATAGCCCTGCCAGGGCTCAAGATTTTGCTTGGTGTTAGGGATGTTCTCCTCGCAAATTAAAACATAAGAATTATCATCCTTACGCCAACCCCAAGCGAACTTCCCAATCCAGCCCCTTTCACTCGCTTCCTTTAGGGAGATCTCTTCTCCATTATGCCTTACCTTTATCTTCTCCGTATCCCAACTTATGGTAGAATCATAGGGAACTCCAATGAGGTTCCAACCGGCGCTTAGGTGAATTGGATAGACCTGTTCAGCTGTTAATTTTATTCCTCCAACCCTTAATGAACCGCTATCTTTAAATTTTATGAAGTATCCCTTCCCCTGCGAGATGGGAAGGGAGGAAGGATTATTGGGGTCGTAGAAGCGGTAGCCAGGCTTAGGTGAATTTTCCCAAGTGGCAAGGGAAAAAGAGGAAGAGGAAATGTTAAAAGCCTTAGCGGGGTCTGTGTTCATTGGGGAAACAGGGATGGAAAGCATCATTACGCCCGAGGAGAAGTCATAGGAATATGCAGGAACGAAGTTCACGACTTTAGTGAAGGAAGTAGATATCGCATTGGACGAAGTTAGAGATATTGATATTGGCTCAGCTTTCACATCCATAAGTTGGGAGACATTTATGCTCCAATCCAGCTCCGTGCTATCTCCACTTGCTAAGGAGGCAATGGTCAATTGGGGTGATGAGGTTATTTCCCAACAATTGTCCGGGGATGGTTGGAGTGTGGCAGTTATATTCTCAGCTGAGCCAGAGCCGATATTGCTTAGCGTAACCTTTATCTCATAACTTCCTCCAGAGAGCATTACATCCTCCACCTGATGGGCGGTAACGGTTATAACGGGGAGGGAGGGTGTGGAAGAGGTCAAATTGAGGGCTTCGTTAAGTTGATTTTGGGCTTGTTCATTAGCTATTCTTACATTTTCCGCCTGCTCTCTTATCTTGTTCTTAATGGTATCCAAATCCCTTCCCCTCTCATAATATTCTGCAAGATATTCCCAAAGCCCTCCAAATAGCTGGAGGCGTTCCCATTTACTTCTCTGGATATCGTCAGATGTTTTTGCCAATACATCGTCAAAGCCCTGAATAGTTTGCACAGCCTGATAAACCTGCCCAAGCAGAGATTTGAAATTCGTCTCAAATTCATCGTTAAGCTTCTCTTCCTTTAGGAAGAAATCGTCCAGGAGGGATTTAAGTTTTTCTATATCATCATTCATAATCGCCGAGACAACCTCTCCTTTAACCTGCTCAAAATCATTTATTGCAGACCTCAGGCGAGTATTCAGATGAGAGCGCAAGAGATTGTTGGGGGCGGAGAAGGTAAGAGGAGAAAGGGAGGAGGTGGAGAGGGATTTGAAGGAATCGGGATTGAATGTTGAGCTTGTAACATAACCTGCTGATTCGGGCAAACTCGCTCCGTTAAAGATGGGAACCTTTATACCCCAAAGATAGCAAACATTGCGTGCCCCCTCTATAGCATAAGCACCAATGGTTATCCCTTTTATCACTTGAGCTATTAAAGTAGCTGTTCCTGCACTTATTACCCCTGCTAATGAACCAACATCTGCTGTTATGCTCACTATATTGCTTGCCTTCCTAACCGTCTCGTGGATGTTATGTCTATTCTTTGTCTCCTCTCGCGCGGAAATCAAGATCGTCTTCAGTTTTTCCTGAGCTTGAGAATAGCTTCCGCTATGAGATAGGGAGGAGGTTTTCTCCACAGCGCTTTCTAAAGAGTTCTGAGTTTGAGGTAGGTAGCCGATGGCGGGACAAGTGAGAGCTCCATATGTACCATAAGGAGCCAGAATATCAGCTATTTCCTGTGCTGGACCCAAATCTTTATCCTGTCCCAAGACCAGCCAATTTTTCCCCGTTTCCAGAAGGTCTATGAAAAACCTCTGGGCGTTTTCCTGTGGGATGTGCGAGGTCACTAAGTCAACTGATTTAATAGCAATGTCTAAACCGGCGTTTAAAATGTGGCGAGCTATTCCCCTTAAATGTTTCTTTATAAAATCTGGAAGCCAAGGGTGTGAATTCACCCACTGGTTGAGCCCATTAAACGCCTTTTGGAGAGGGAAGCAGAGAGCTATAGCATCAAATAGAGGATATACAGCGTCCTTTGCCATAGTCTTGGCGCCCTTTATTTCACCCGTTGGTATGCCTGCATCATCCGGGGTAGCGTCAGAGGGTTGATAGAAGAGCGCCTTTAAAGCCTTTTCCAGAAGAATTAACCTCTCCAGCGCTTCGCTTCTCTTATCATCATCTGGGGATGGCATAGCGGATTTCCAGTTGTTCAGCAGGTCTTTTGCTTTATCCTCATTATATCCTGCTTTTGCGATAGGCCAAAAATCCAAGAAAGCGTTGAGAACATAGAGCTCTTCAAGGGAAGGCATCAATTCTTCCTTTTTCTTGATAAATTGAGCAAGGGAAGATTCCAATGTAGTAGCTGAGGCGATATGAGAATAATTGCTATAATTTCCCGCTTTATCGTAAGCACGAACTCTATATTCATAGGTCGTAGCGGCTGATAGTCCTGTATCCTTGTAGCTCGTCGTGTTGGCGTCAACTCTCGCTATTTCCGAGAAGTCCTCTCCCGATTTTCGTCTCTCTATCGCATATCCAGCCAGTCCTGACCCTCCTTCATCAGTTGAAGCATCCCAGCTCAAATCTATTTCGTTTGAGCTCACAGCCTGAGCCTTCAAATTTGCGGGAGCAGTTGGCGGAGTGGTATCACTGGGGCTGAAGGGGTTCCTCCATATTGCTATACCATCATCGCCCCCTGAGGCTAATAGCTTTCCATCAGGGGAAAAGGCTACGGAAAACACTTTCCAGGTATGACCTGTGAGCGTTTTTAAGCAGGAGCCGTCAGATGACTTCCATATCTTTATCGTTCCATCCTCGCTTCCTGAAGCTAAGAGAGTTCCATCAGGTGAAAAGGTCACATCATACACAGCATCAGCATGACCTTTAAGTGTTTTGATGCGCGAACCATCTACTACCCTCCATACCATTATCGTCGCATCCTCGTTTCCTGAAGCTAAGAGACTTCCATCAGGAGAAAATGCTACGGAAAAAACATCCCCGGCAAGAGGTAAGAGCGTCTTTAGGTGGGAACCGTCTGATACATTCCATAACTCTATCGTTCCACTATATCCCCCTATACCGTTTCCCGATGCTAATAGCTTTCCATCAGGGGAAAATGCTACAGAATGTACCCAACCAGGATGGGAGAGGGTTCTCTTGCAGGAACCATCTGCTACCCTCCATAACTTTATACTCCCATCTGCACTCCCCGAGGCTAAAAGACTTCCATCAGGAGAAAATGTTACAAAAAACACGTAGCTATCATGACCAGTAATTGTTTTTATACAGGAACCATCTGATAGATTCCATAATTTTATCGTTTTGTCAGCGCTTCCTGAGGCTAAAAGATTTCCATCGTTAGGAGAAAACGCTATAGAAAACACGGAGCTATCATGACCTGGGATCGTTTTGACGCATTGCCCGTCAGATACATCCCAAATCTTAATCGTTCCATCAACACATCCTGATGCTATGAGCTTCCCATCAGAGGAGGATGCTATAGAGTTCACGGAACCGATATGACCAGTGAGCGTTTTTATACAAGAACCGTCTGATACATTCCATAATTTTATTGCTTTATCATAGCTTCCTGAGGCCAATAGCTTTCCATCAGGGGAAAATGCTACGGAATTCACACCACTGCTATGACCTGTGAGGGTTTTGATGCAGGAGCCATCAGATACATTCCATATCTTTATCGTGTCATCCCAGCTTCCTGAGGCTAATATCTTCCCATCGGGAGAAAATGCCACCGAAAACACACCATCGGTATGACCTGTGAGGGTTTCGAGGCATGAACCATCGGATACACTCCATATCTTTATCGTTCTATCAAAGCTTCCTGAGGCTAATAGCTTTCCATCAGGGGAAAATGCCACTGATTCTACCCAACCGATATGACCTATAAGTGTTTTGATGCGAGAACCATCTACTACACTCCATATCTTTATCGTTTCATCATCGCTTCCTGAGGCTAATAGTTTTCCATCAGGGGAAAATGCCACGGAAGTCACCCAATCGGTATGACCTTTTAGCGTATTAATGTAGGCTCCATCCGATACCCTCCATAGCTTTATCGTGTTATCCCAGCTCCCCGATGCTAATAGCTTTCCATCAGGGGAAAAGGCTACGGAAGTCACAACACTTGTATCATCTGTGAGTGTCCTTATGCAGGTTCCATCTGATACCCTATATATCTTTATAGTACAATCCCCACTTCCTGCCGAGGCTAAGAGGCTTCCATCTGGCGAAAATGCTACAGACACCACGAAGCTGGTATGGCCTATTAGGATCCTTATCAAAGAACCGTCTGATGCATTGAAGAGCAAAACTGTCCCGAAACCGCCAGTTGTCGCTATCAGCTTCCCATCGGGTGAAAACACAACACTAAACCCAGTAACGGCGGGCCTGAACCAGACCGCTTCCTCTATCCCACGAGTTCCTAGCAGTGAGCGGGGAAAAGATGGGGATTGGTGAATGGCAAACGGGTTTAAGCGATAAGTTTCTCTTAACCCTTTCGGGTTCATCCCTTCCCTATAATCCAACCCAAAGGAAAGGGAAACACCGATAAGTAGGAGGAGCATAAATGCCCTTCCTATCCTAAAGGCTTTTGATATCCTTCTATACATCTTTTACCCTCCTCACCAAATATTTTGTTCTTTAATTGGAAAACTCTACAAAAATTTTCTACATTTTACTCCATACCCTTTAATCAGTCAATAATTTCTAAACCGCCTCTGACATTATTCCATCCACTTATAAAGCTGGAATTTGCTCGCCTTTGCCGATTGCCTCCTTCGCTTTTAAAATCGTCTCGCGCTTGCTTTCAAGATACTGAATTAGACGATTGTATTTCTCTATGTTGTTGTTCAGGAAGAAAGGAAGGTTCTCGGAGAGCCAGAGCGTTCTGTAGTTTTCCCTCAGCTGATAGAGCCTGTCTATCAAGCCCTGCAGGATTTCCTTCGCCTTGTCCAGCTTCTCCTTCCCTCCCTGAGGATTCTCTCGCACCGATTCGTAGAGGGAAGAAACCTCCGCCATCCCCAATATCTTATCCGCAAGGAATAGGAGCCTGTTGCCGGCGAAGACGAGATAGGGAATCGCCGTCTTGTTCTTCCTCACCTTCCTTCCATCCTCCTGCAAGATAGCCAGAGCTCTCTCCGCCCTCTTCTTTATCTCCTTCGCCTTATCAATCGTATCTGCTCTCTTCAAGGATTGGAGTGGGTCCTCCCAGAAGAAGGAATCGGGAGACATCCCTGGCGCCATAAAGTTGTTGGTCTGGCTGAGAAGATTTATCGCCTCAACTATCCGCGTTGGAGAGCCGAAGAAGGCGCTATCAAATCTCTTATCAAAATCTCCCCTATCAATGTTCCCTCCACACCAAGCCGCCTCAGCGCCGAAAACTATCCCATACCAGTTGTATCCAAAGAGATTCTCTCCATCGTCATCCCAAGTCGTATTTAACATTCCGCTCGCCTTGAACTTCACTCCATCCCTCACAAAATTGTTTATGTTCACGGTCGCATTCTCAAAATTAGGGAAGATATGAGACCAGCAGGATACGCCAGGGCAGACGAATTGCTCCAATCCAGCTTCATAGAAAGGCTGCAATCTCCACTCAAATGAGGGAGCGCCGCCGTAATCCCAGTTGAGGACGATTATATCGGGAGGGAGCTTCGGTATCATCTCCCTATAATGGAGGGCAATATCTCCCCAAAACATCACCCTCTTCCCCTTCTTCTTGAGCATCTCCTGAAGCCTGGTGATATGCCTGAGATAGAGGTTGGCGGGACCTATCTCATCCGCAATCGGCTTGCTTTTACCCTTACCGAGGTCGTAGGTTTCGTCGCAGTTGATGTTGAAGAAGGGGGAGGGGAAAATCTCCGCCAATTCGTTGTAAAGGTCGTTGAGGAGCTTATATGTTTCTTCTAAAGCGGGTGAGAGGCTCCAAGGGCTATCTTCAATTTCCGCTAAATGGCGATATTGGGGTTTTCTCAGCAGCTTATCGGAATGACCGAAGGATTGGAGGGAAGGGAAGACCTCAACATGATATTTCCTTCCATATGCAACGAGCTCCTTCATCTCCTCGGGAGTTAAGCCCTCTCCGGGAGCGGACATATCGGGATGGGATTTGAAATTGAAGGCGTGAAGTTCAATGTAAGGCGTATACATATTCAGCTTGAAGGCGCTCAGGGTTCGCACGATGTTCTTCATATATTCCAGAGTGGGAATGGGTCCCCTGCTCACATCATCGGTTATCCCTCGCCAGCGGAGCTTGGGATAATCAACTATCCTCGCTCCAGCAATCTCCATCTTCCCCTTACCGCCAGTCAGCATCTGGCGAAGGGTCTGCATCCCCCAGAAAACGCCATCCCTATCGTTGCCAATCACCGCTACATAATTCTCACCCACCTCCAATACATAACCCTCACGGGGAAGGTCGGGAACCTCTATCCCTTTCTTTTCAACGAAGGAAGCGATGTTCTTATCAAGGGAAGGGATGCCGAAGACGATGGGCTTCTCAACTTTCTCAATGAAGGAGGAGGAAATCTCCTCAACATTCAAGCCAAGACTCTTTATATCCTCCCCAAGGATTTCCCCGATATTCTTATCGCAACCTTCTCCGATGATTATCGTCGCTTTCTTCTCTATCGTCAGGGAGAAGGGCTTGGCGGTCAGATATTGGGGCTGGGGGATGATGTTGAGATTCGCCGAGAAGGCAAAAGAAACAAGGAAGAGCAAGGCTAAAACAGACCAAGTTTGCATTTCTATGACCTCCTTTTGATATTGATTTCTTTTAGATTTTCCGGGATAAGAGATGATATGTCAAGGGAATTATAAAAGTTTTAATATATGCTTCGTTTTTGTCATTGCGAGGAGCGAAGCGACGAAGCAATCTCAATACGAGATTGCCACGGCTTCCCTTCGGGAAGCCTCGCAATGACAGAGGGGTTGAGATTGCCACGGCTTTCCTTCGGGAAGCCTCGCAATGACAGAGGGGTTGAGATTGCACGGCTTCCATTCGGCAAGCCTCGCAATCTCCAAAGGTCTGATTCGTGAAAGCGATTGATAATTTTTCATTTCTCCCTGAGAATCAATAGCCAGCCCTTCCCTTTTTCAACTGGAATCTCTTCCTTGGGAGAGAACTCGGCTTGACCTTGGAAATAGGGAATGCTCGGAGCAATCAGCCTCGCCTTATTCGGATTCATCCCCAAAGCCTTCCAATCAATATCCAGCCTCACCTTTACATCCTCATTTGCCCAGCTCGCTATCGCTATCAAAACTTCTCTCGGCTTCTTATACACTGTGGCGAGGACATCTTCCCTACCGGTTTTCACGGGACATTTGGGCGACCAGTAGCCTATCATCTCCGCCTGCTGAATCCCAAATTCATCCCAAAACCGCCACATATAAGGAGCGGAGGGATGGAAACGACCCGTCATCCCATATATCATCCCCCTGTAGGGATTTCCACCGTTCTCATAATTCAACATCTCGCCCGTCAGCCCGAAGGGGATTCCCGATATCTCAACCAGCCAGTAATCGGGTGAACGGTCGTAATCATACATCTCGCCAAACCAAAGGCTATCAATATAGGGGAAATGCTCCATATATTTATTCGCCGGGCTTATATGCCATTCGTTATAGTCGTATTCGTTCCCGCTGTGGAAATTTATCCTGCTTTGGGGATTGATGCCCTTCATCACTCTGCGAATCCGCTTCATTATCTCCCTATCATAGCCGATTCCATCAAGATAAAGCCCATCAACACCCGTCTTCTCCATAAGATAGCGCATTCCCTCAACATAATAGTTGTGCCAGCGAGATAATCCCTGCGTCGCTATCGCGGCGTCCACATCGCCTCTATCGGTTGGCGTCATCCAAGCGGGAACATAACCCCATACCAAATGCTCCCTGAGCCAGGGATATCCCCCATCCGCCCTGCTCTGCTCAATCTTTCCCTCTCCATATATATCCACCCCTCCCGTTAGGAAAATCTCGTCTCCCAAACTGCGCAGTGCCCAGAGCTCCTGACAATGATTGCTCAATTCCCGCACAGTATAATAAATATTCACTCCTTTGGGAGGAATCTTCACTTTCCTTGCTGAGAATATTATCTCCTTGCCGAAAGCTCCCTTCCCCACTTCGCAAACCCCCTCAATCACTCCCACGCCTCTCCCCTTCTCCGGCTTGCTCACCTTCCCTCCATCCCAATCGGAGAATTTATCAAGGAAAATCGTCTTCTCATCAACTTCCGGTCTTATCTCCTTGCCCTCAGCATAGGGCTCATTCTCTATCTTTATCGCCTCAATCGCAAATCCCTCATTCGGCTTCCCCTCAAGCACCATCTTCGCCTCTCTTAAATCGTTCGGCAGTATCCCTTTATAGACCGCGCTCGCCATCTTCTTCCCATCAACAAATATCGCCAATTCCTCTCCCCAAGAAAGGGTCAAGATATGCCTCTGCCCTTTCTTCCAGTCGGGCGAATGGCTTGATATGAGCAGGGGATATTGATTCAGCTGAGGAGCTCCCTTGCGGAAATACGCCCTCATCCCTCTATCATCAATGTTCCAATAGAAGCCCAACTGGTCCTGGTTGGGTAAATCCAAATGGAATAGCTCCTGATTATAGCGGGAATCTCCCGCTTTTCCTATCTTCGGGTCGAAATTGACCCTCACCCAAATATGCAGGGCACCCCTCTCCAAATCTATATTCCCCTCAGCGGGATAGATGAGCTTTCCGTAATCGGTAAGCTTGTAGCGGACGGATTTAACTTCCTCAACGAACTTTCTTATATCGTCAATTGTGAGAAATGGATAGTTGATGTAGGGATTGGGGGCTGTGGCGTGGTGGAGGTGGAAGATGTTGTAATCCGTCTCCGCCGTCTCGTCCAAGAGCCAACCACCTATCCGCCAATTCCAGTGATTTTTATCTATCTCCTTAAAGGGAGTTATGAGGAAACGAAAGCCGAAACGCAGTTCCTCGCCCGCCTTGAGACTTCTCTCCCCGCTGAAAGCCTTGACGAGCACGACATCTCCCTCTTCCCCTATATGGCATCCACCCTTCCCCTCGTTATCCCAGGATTTGGGGATTCCCACATCCCATAGACCAACCATCGCCCAGAAATCCCTCTCCCCTTCCAATTTAACCTGCACACCAGCGGAAACATCCCCCAACCAAACCATATTATCTGCCCGATTTATATCCCACTTCCAGTTCCATTCCTTAGGGCGATAGCCACCCCTATAGCTCATCCCCATCATATACTTCGCTATCTCCTTTCTTATAGGCACCTCCAATCGCACATCCCTCAAATCAACATCCCTATCCGCCTTCAAATAAACATCGTATCTCAAGCAGCCATCGAACTCCAATTTATTATGGACCCTGAGAGTAACTGGCTCGCTCTTCGCCTCCACTTCCCTCTCCAATACACCCTTGTTTGCTTTGATCGTCCTCTCCCCAACTTTTCTCCAATTTGCTATCCCTCCCTCCGTCTCCACCAAGAATCTAATGGGGGAAGCGAGGATTTCATTCCCCCAGCTCTTGATGCTTTTAGGCAAGCCGATTTCGGAAAAAGTTATCTCCCTCCCCAAAATTGAAACCTTGTCCTTCTCCACTTTCAAGGGAGTGAAGGGTGGGATGGGGTCGTCGCTCAATCCCAAGGTGGAGTTGAGCCAGCGGAGTCGGGAAAGGCGCCAGAGCTCGCTATCCCCTTTATCCTTCAGCCTTTCTCCCTTGACATCCAAAATCAGCTTTATATCCGTCTCCGCCAAGCCCTCGGGCTTCACCCTTATCCTCCCCTCATATCTTCCCTTAGCGTTCTCGGGAACATCAATACCAATCCAGAGAGGACGCACCTTCCCCTTAGCAAGGGAGCATATCTTCTTGAAGGGGCGACCAAGCCAATCTATGCCGGAGAGATTGATGCAATCAAAGGCGGAGGCGGGAATCTTTCCCTCCGCACCCTTTAAATCCTCGTAATCAAGGCTCAGATTTCTTATCCCGCTTCTCAAAGCCCAAATCCCCAGCTGAAAGACATAGTATTCGCCGGGACGAGCCTCAGCATAGAATTCCTCCTTAGGTCCCTCTATAGCCCACTTCTGGGGGATGGTCTCAAACATCTTTATGGGGAATTTGCGGTCCTCGGGGAAAACGAGATAATCTTTGTCCTGATATCGGGCTAACAGGGAATCTATTTCCTCCTGCGTCGCTATTACCTCCATAGGATAGAAGCTGTTGAATTCGTCCCTCGCTTGAATTTCCAAAACCCTTGCCTGAGGGAGATTTCGCCATTCCCCTTTATTCAACTCCTCTTGTGTCAAGTGATTCCTCATAAGCCATTCCTTATCTGGGGAATCTTGGGGAGGGAAGTATCCTTGGGGAACATCCATAGGACCCTTTGGGCTGGTGTAGGGGAGATAATAGATTTCATAGGTGCCGGGAACGGTTTGCGGTTGGAAGACTATATCGCCGAACTCCTGATTTATATTTATCCGAACGAGATTCGTTATTCTCTTTTGCGTTGCGGAATCGTAAATTATGATTGCCTTGTCCTGGGGATTGGGGTCCCTTCTTCGCCAGGGGATATGGACGAAAACCGCATCCGCTTTATCTCTAACCTCAACAAGCGCCCTGTGATTCCCCCTTCCATCCTCCTGCCAAGAGGCAATCGTGAAGGGCACTTCCTCAGGGAAAGCGAAAGAAAGGAAAATCAGAAGCAAAGAAAACACAATCAGAATTGGGGGAAAAAGCTCCATAAAATCTCGCCTCCTTGTTGGTTTAATGCTCAAGAAGAATGCCTCCCGCTTCCTCCAAGCCTTCAATCCCAACCTCAATAGCTGAACCATTCCTCCTCATCTCTACCGCCCTCCACCTCCCCTCGCTCGGCGTATAGATTCTCGCCGAATGAATCCTATTTCCATCCGGAACCCTCACCTTTACCCAGAACTTCCCTTCCACCGTCTCCCCTTCCCTCACCAAGGCGATATAATAATCTCCCTTGCCCGTCTTGAATATATTCCCTTTTATACCCTTGGGCAGGGAAAGAGCGTGAGCTTCCAGCACCCATTCCCTCCCCCTCAAAGGCTCATATAGGGGAAGCCATCTCTTTAAAAGCCCCAAATCTATCGTTTCTGGGACGAGCTCCCATTCATTGAAGCCCAGCATAACCCCGCTGAGAAGCGCCGACTTCAGATTTCCTATCAATCTCTCCCTCCTTTGCGGGTCATTCTTATCGTAATAGGTGATGAAGAGCATCGGCTTAACAAGTCCAAGATACCTTTGAGCCTCAAGGAAATCCGCCCTGCTTTCCACCATAATGCCATCCATATACCTCGCAGATTCCAAATCGCAGGAGCCATTCGCCCACATCCCCTTCCCCAAGGCTTTCAGCTTCTCCTTTACCTCCCTCAGGATATTATGCTGGGCAAAGGCATATTGATAGGCTGGATGATTGTTCATAAAAGTTATCCCATCATCCTGCCCATAGCTCACGAAGGAGGCGCCAGTGTTGTCAACGAACACGCCGTCCACTTCAGGCAGGGCTTTCAGCAACTTATCAAGCTGGTCAAGGATATAGCTATGCCATTTGCCGCCGGGATGGGGAACCATCCAAGTGAAGCCTCCCCATCCCAAAAGCATAGGTCTTCCATCCGTCCAGCGGGCAACGCTATCGGGGAAATTCTCCTCCGCAAATTTGGGCTCCGTCTCAATATAGCTCCAATAATAATAGAAATGGAAATCAACTTTATGGCAGAGATTGAGAAACCCCCTCTTTTCCTTTACCTCCTCTTTGGTGTTCACCTCGCTGAAGTATTTCCCATAAAAAGGCGTTTTAAGTAGATGGCTCATCCCCCAAGTGAAACCGAGCTTCCTTAACCATTCAAGCCTTTCCCTCGGTCTCTCCCACATTATCACTTGATGCCCCTCGGCGACTTTCACTTCCGGCTTGAAGAACTCGGGAAATCTCCCCAAAACCCATTTCAACCCCGAGCGCCAATCACCTTGACGATTGGCAAGGAAAACGCGCAGATGCAGGGGATAACCCCTCTGTAATCTGCAATTGCTCCACTGCAGTAAAACCACCGGTGGATTGCCTTGGGGATTGAAGGAAAAGGAGAGGGAAGGCTTCGGCGAGTAGGGGTCAGCGAGGATGGTCAATCCCACATCCTTCCCTTCAGAGTAAAGGGTCGCCATAGGGATGGAGAGATTGCCACCACCCCTATATCCGCAGTAGCTGGGCACTTCCTCCCTGCGAAAAGGAGCGCCAAACATCGGGAGAAAGATTTCCTCACACCATTGGGGCAGAGGGAAGACGAAGCTTATTTTACCCTCCTGGGGCTCATCATTCTTGGCGGAGAGCTTCACATCCCAGATGAGAACATCGCTCTCAAGGGAATAGGTCGTCTCAGCCTCAATCTCCTCGTCCGATGTGACCTGCTTCATCCTCGCTTGCTTGGAGGTGAAACTCAAAGAGGAGGGCGCAAGGGAGAAATCCTTATCGCTATATGTCTTACCAAGGCTCACATTACCGATAGATAGAACTCCCATCCCCTTATCAAAGAGGGGAAAACCCTTTGCCGTTTTCAGGCTCAAAATCCAGCCTCTATCCTTGGATATCTCCGCGAAGAGCTTCTGGCTCTTGAGGGTTAGACGAGGAGCTTTGGCTGAATAATCGGGCGGAAGGGAGTAGGAAGGAGGCGGAGAGGTATATTCAATCACGATGTCATCATAGAACACTCCTTGTGTGCCTCCGCCGGTATGAGCGCCGAAGGAAATGGGACCGCCGAACCCACTGAATCCCGTATCGTGAGGAACTGCTTCTGACTTGGCAAGGAGATCCCCATCAAGATAAACCTTTACAGAGACGCTATGACCGTCATCCTCCAATTCTATCCTATACCACTTATCGCATTCAATCCCACTTGCCGACCATCTTTCCGCCCACTCCCCTTTGTAGAGCGTCCAGAGGCGGATATCGGGAGGCTTCTCCTCCAGCCACCAGAAGGAGTACATTGGAGTGCAGCCGGTATGATGGACCACTCCCGCGTAGCCATTGTTTTCCTTGGAGGGTTGATAGAAGCTGAAAGTCAATTTATAAGGAGCGCCTCCGCCAGGGGAGATGCGGGTGAAGACTTCCGAGTTGGTTTTCTCGCCCACGATGTGGAGGGCGTAGCCGTGAGATGGGACATTCACGATTTCCGCTAAATTCGTGGGCTCCGCTTTGACGAAGACCCATTTTCGGGGGTCCAATTTTCCCGTTTCGAAGTCCTCCCTCCAGGACATCATAGCTTGGGCGGAAATTAGGAAGATGAAGAGGAGGGGAAAGAGGATAAAACTCGCTGAACTATGGATGAGGTTTTTGAAAGTTTTATCTTTAATCGGCATATCCATCGGAGATTATTTTAGAGGGATAGGGAAGAGTTTGTAAAGGGAAAAATAGGAGATTGCTTCGTCGTTTCCCTCCTTTTGTTATTGGAGGCTTTTCGTAAGAGAAGTTATAGCAATCCCTTCTTTCCCCTCCTGACTGTCATTGCGAGACATTCCAAAGGAAAGCGGTGGCAATCACATCCTTCCCCCTCCTGACTGTCATTGCGAGGGCTCCCGTAGGGAGCCCGTGGCAATCCCATACACTCTGTCATTGCGAGGCCTCCGTCAGGGAAGCCGTGGCAATACCAATTCTTTAAAAAATATTTTTCTACTAAAAGCGAGATTGCGAGCCTGAACGCTAAAGCGTTCAGGCTCGCAATGACAGAAAGGACAAAGTCGCTTCGCTCCTAACAAAGATAACGAGCCGGTCTGTCATTGCGAGCCCGCCAAAGGCGGGCGTGGCAATCTCATCCCCTTTGTCATTGCGAGCCCGCCAAAGGCGAGCGTGGCAATCTCGTATCTTTAAGAAAGACTAAAGAATCAAAATTTTCCTCGCAGGAGCAAAAAGGTTAGGGCTTCCCAATGACAAAGGGTCGCTTTCCACAGGAAAGCTTGACAAATATTTTAATGAGTCATAACAAAGACGGAGCGTCGCATCCAAATCGCAAGGAATAAAATATAAAATCCAAAAATTTTTCCGAAAAATCGCTTCTCCCCTTCAATTCCTTATAGGTAGGCTTCAAACTCCTTACTTCTTCATCCTCCATTATCTTCTTGTAGTTTCAATCCCTTATAGGTAGGCTTCAAACATACACTCCAACAAAATATCATCCCAACCCTCTATGGTTTCAATCCCTTATAGGTAGGCTTCAAACAAGACGGGATTTGAGGGTCTACTGCTTGGAAACTGCGAGTTTCAATCCCTTATAGGTAGGCTTCAAACTCTTAGACCTGGTAACCATTGGGTTGAGGGTCTGTAGTTTCAATCCCTTATAGGTAGGCTTCAAACCCGTTCTTTTAACTATATTTATAGCATAGCAAAGATATTTTGGCAAGGATTTTTTGCGATTTTCGGGAAAATTTCAAAAATTTTTCCGCCATTATTCCATCTTAAAAGAAAATTTGTCAAGATGAAATCCCGAATTTTTCGTCGGTCCCCAGGGATTTTTGGGCTACCGACGACCGACGAAATTTCACTTCCCCTTCACATATCTCACAAATTCCTCCTCATTTATCTTCAACCGCAAGGGAGGGGCCGGCTTCATTCCGCTAGCAAAAGTAAATCCCGCTATTATCCAAATCTCCCCATCCTTCCCCTCAAACAAATAGGGATAACTCAACTGCCCTCCCTTCTGCTTCGCCACCACTATCGGTCCCAACCAACTCTTACCATCATCCTCCGAAAGAGCAAAGGAGAGCTCCTCCCTATGCCAAGAAGCGGGAAATTCCGTCCCTCCCTTGAACTCCGTCTTCGGATACACTCCTCCCTCCGGATTGAGCCTGTTCCATACCAATGCCAGCCTACCGCTCCTCAATCTCAAAAGCTTCCCAGGTGAGCTGCTCGCATCTATATCGCTGGGATAAATCCTCCTCCAATACCTCCCTCCATCCTCCGATATAGCCTGCCAGAAATAATCCAAATTCGTCCGAATGAGCATCCACAACCGCCCATCCTTCAACTCCACAAGCGTCGGCTCCATAGCTCCATCGTGATGCCCCCTCCCTCCAAGGTCTATGATATTGCCCCTCCTCCAACTCTTCCCCTCGTCATCCGAATAGACGCTCGTCACCACCACCCTCCCCGGATTGGAAGTTGTATGCTCAACGCTCGCCACCAATCTGCCACTGGAAGTCTGAATGAAACCGAAGAAATTGGCGTTGTATCCCTCCATTACTCTTTGATTATCCACCCAAGTTTTCCCTCCGTCTAAACTGCGAATAGACCAAATCTCCAACTTGCAATCCTTAGGCTCGCCGTTCTCCTCATCCCACTCAAAACGATAGTCGGAGAAATTAAGATATAAAAGCACGATTGTCCCACTCTTGGTCTGAAGGAAATCGTAGGAAGCAGGCTCCTTATCGTTTATCCCTTTGCAGATGTAAATCGGCTCGCTCCAGCTCAAACCTCCATCCTCACTGAAGCAAATCCCCTGGCTCCTCACTGTGGCAAGCCTCCCATCCTTCAACCAAAGAAACGGTCCGTTGAACTCTACCTTCAATTCCGAACACAACGGATGTATCCATCTTTCATCCATAACTTTCTCGCCTTCCTTTCTTTGTTTTGTAGATTGAGCTAAAACTTGATTAAATACTATAAACTGAAGCGAAATCAGAAGAAGGAATACGGAAAGCTTCCTCATTCTTTAAAGCATCTCTCCTTTTCTCTATACAAAAGATAAGAATAAAGGACGGGATAAAGAGCAAATGGGAAGATGGCGAGGATGAAGAACACCGAGTATCTGGGGACCAAGACGCCCAAAGCCGAGATTACCCCTCCTATCTTGAAGAGCTTCCCACCCAACTGATGTGTTTTATCCCAGATTTCCTCATCGTGGAGCGTCCAGGGCGTCCTTATCCCTATGAAATAATTCCTCTTCGCTTTCTCCAGCATCACACCAATATAGTAAAAGAGAATGCCTATCGCTACGGGAAAGGTGATGTTGGGGCTAATCTTTATCCCCAAGTTCCAGAGAATCATCTGAATATGAACCAACAAGAGGAAGAGAAAGAGGAGAAGCACGAAATTGTCGTAATATTTCCTGAACTGGGCGATGTTCTCTTTTAGGGGGTCAATGGCGGGGAGGATGAAGAGGAGAAGGGCGAGGAAAGCAAGCAAGCAGGGAGTGAGAAGGAGGGCGGGCAATTTCCCCATATAGCCATTGACATTCCCCTTAGCATCCCAGTGGGATGCCATCTTCTCAGGAAGCTGAGGATAGAAGTAGAAGCTTATGGCAAAGGATAAGATGACAAAGAAGATTGCCCAGACATAGCTCCTCATTTCAATATTTTGGGCGTAGTGCTCTGGGCGAACTCAATATCTCCGATTTTGTATCTCACTTCGCCGAACATAGCGGAATATCCTTCCTTTGGACGCGTGAGCGTGAATTCATAGACGCCGTTCTTGCCCTTTATCTCCTTCGCTTCCCACTTCGCCTCCCTGAAATCCAAGCTAGGAGAGCTCGCAACCCAAACCCTCACCTTAAGCGGATTTCCCTCCGGCTTTATCCTCAGCGTGAGGCTATCCAAGCTCTCCTCATAGGACCAGCTTATTGAGGGGATTTTCTTGTTGTGGGATAAAGCATAAGCGAAGGCGGCTATAGCGGAAATAGCTTCCGTCCCATCGCCCAAGCTGTGTCCGGCGTTCGGAACATAGAGGATATGCTTCTCCCCTACGAGGCGCGGATAATAAAGAGTTGCCGATTCCAATGTCCAATAGCGGTCGTTGCTTCCATTTATGATGAACTTCGGCATAGTTGCCCGCTGATGGAGGGTGTAGGGGTCAATGAACTTTGAGAATTGAACGACCGCTGGGTCGCTGAGAAGCCTTTGCACCAAGCCGACCTGCGTGTAATCCTCTATCTGCTCGCTGAATTTACCATAGCAGAAAACCTGCTGACCCATCTGGAGAGGAATATTGAGGTTATCGTAAACCATAGGGGCTATGCCGATAACCCTCTTATTATCCGCGATTCCCGTGAACCAAGTTGTCCATCCTCTCTTTGATGCTCCCGTTACCACGAATCCCTTTACCTCCGCACCCCAGCTATCCTTTGAGATAGCCTGAATGGTATCCATAGCCCTGATGACGCTCTTTGTCATAGGATAGAGGGCTGGCCAGGTCATGTCCTGCGTCTCCAAAGCCTTCATAAATGTATAAGCGAGAAGGGCGTCCTCCGTTTTCCCTCCGAATAACGGCTGATTAGGGATGTTGAAAATGACCGCCATTGGGATTCCCACTCTATCCGCCAATATCGTCAGGATTCCCAGAAGCCTCTCATCCCTTCCGCCCGTGATGAGCAATCCCACGACTGAGCCATTGTCCAGCTTTGGAGGAACGATTACATCCAACTCATGCTCCCATTTTATTCCTTGCCAGATTTGGGAGACCATCTTAATGCTGATGAGCTTCTCCCCGCCAGCCATTTTCTCCTCTTTCACTTTCTCCCAGCTATATGCGGGGTCCGGCTTGTTCACATATTGAAATAGCGGATGTTCCTCCTCGCCTACTGCCCAAATTTTCGGCAAGGGCAATACCAAAGCAACCAAAAGAAGCACCAGCAAGAACTTTCGCATATTATTTCACCTCCACTTTAAAATTTATATTTTTTCTTTAGAAATGCAATTATTTTTTCAACTCGGAGAAGAGCGACCAGCCGAGGCAGGAGTGGCGACCTCGCAGCCTTTGCCATTGCGAGCCTCTCAAAGGGAGGCATGGCAATCTTCTCTCTGCCATTGCGAGGCTTTCGAAAGGAAAGCCATGGCAATCCCAATTCTTTAAAAATATTTTTCTACTAAAAGCGAGATTGCCACGCCTTCTGCGGAGCAGAAGGCTCGCAATGACAAAAGTATAGATTGCTTCGTCGCTTTGCTCCTCGCAATGACAATTAAAATATATACATTATATATACACAAAGTTTATAATGGTTTATAATGAAAGAGGAGGTGATTTTTTATGAGCGAGAACGAGAGAGAAGGTATGAGAATTAGCAGGAGGGAGTTCCTCGGCTACTGTGCCTCCCTTTTCCTCGGCGGGCTCTTCCTCCTCAACGAGGGAAAGGGTTTTGCCCAGCCAGAGGAACCAATCAAGAAGGGGGACAAAGCTAATATCCCTCTTATCTTCACCCACACTCCCTCCGAGGTCCCCACTTGGCCCTATAAGGGCTACGATTACAACAAGAGAGCGGAAGAGCTCACGGAGAAGCTGAGAAAGGCTCTTCCCGATATCAATTTCACTCCCTACCACATCCAGAACGCCAACGAAGCTAATCGTCTCCTTGAGGAAACCAAAGGTGTTGATGGCTATTTGGTCTATATCATAGGCATATGGACGGGAGCCCCAGGGGTTTTTGCGAGAAGTGGACGCCCGACAATCCTCGTTGACGACCTCTATGCCGGCTCGGGCGAATACCTTGCGGTTATGGAGGGAATAAAGAACGAGAATTTACCCGTTGTGGGCGTTGCCTCCTCCAATTTTGATGATGTCGTGAGAGCGGCTCGCCTCTTTGATGTCATAAAGAAGCTGGAGCAATCAAAGATATTGGTGGTAACAGACGGTGGTTGTATGCAGGGAAATTTAACGCAGGTAGCGGGAAAGGTCAAGGACCTCTTTGGGACGGTTGTTGAGGGCGTCACTTCGGATGAAATTAACGCGATTTATCGCAGGGTAAGATTGAGCTCTGCTCAGGAGTGGGCAAATAAGTGGATTAAGGAAGCGAAGAAGGTTGTTGAGCCAACGGAGGAGGATATCCTTAAAGCGGCGAAATTGCATCTCGCCCTCAAATCCCTTATGGAAAGAAGGAAAGCCGATGCGGTAACCGTGAATTGTCTTGGGCTGGTTTATGGCAATCGGCTTGAAGCTTATCCCTGTTTATCTTTCTTCCAGCTGAACAATGAGGGCTCAACGGGAGCCTGTGAGGCCGATGTTGATTCAACATTGACGCTCTTGATGATGCGCTATATGACGGGGCGACCCGGCTACATCTCCGACCCCGTTTTGGATACGGCGACGAACAGGATAATCTACGCTCATTGTGTTGCCACTAATAGGGTCTTCGGACCGAATGGTCCCGCCAATCCCTACATCATTCGCTCCCATGCGGAGGATGGAAAAGGAGCATCTGTTCAGTCTCTAATGCCCTTGGGAGAGAAGATAACGACGCTGAGGATTTCCATTTGGGACAACACGATAGTTCTTCACACTGGGAAGACGGTAGCGAACATAGATGAGCCTAAGGGGTGTAGGACGAAGCTTGCTGCGGAGGTAGATGCGAGGAAGTTGCTGAAGAACTGGACTCACACTTGGCATAGGGTTACTTTCTATGGGGATTGGCGTGAGGATGTGAAGAATTTCGCTAAATTGAAGAGTTTGAAGGTTTTAGAGGAGGATGTTTGAAATGCATCTTGCCCTCCCCCTGTACGGGGGAGGGCAAGTTATTTTATATCTTGAGGAAGCCCGCCCCTTTTATGGGAATGCATCTTCCCATCCTCGGCTCCAGCCCGCGCGGCTCATAATATCCCCTTATCAAAGCGCTCTCAACATCCTCAACCGCTTCCTCGTCAGCCAAAATCATTATTGAACCCCCCAATCCCGCCCCCAAAATCTGCGCCGCCAGAACTCCTCTAACCCGACTTACGAGGTCAACCATATAGTCTATCTCCTCAGTGCTACAGGCGTAATCGCCAGGCTGATAGGCAAGGGTAAACTCCCTCCTATGAGGATGTGTTTTCCTCATCTTTATCAATTCATCAAGATATTTATCAGATATATCGTTTCTATGAGGCACTATTTCCCCATTTTCGTTCAGCCTCTTTACCCTATCACCGTCGTGAGAAATGTTGATGAGCTCGGCGAGATAATGGATATCGCCATTTTTGAGCAACTCGGGACAAATCCTGCTCCTCGCACACTCTGCGACTCCGAATAAACAAACCCCTCGCACAGGAAATTCATCTAAATGGTCGGCGTTGCAGTGTTCCAAGACCTTCTTACCCTCCTCTCCCAGCTCCCTCAATACCTCTTCCTTTCTCATAATTATCGGTAGGGATTTCAAAAGATGGAATATCTCCTCATCGCTAAATCCTTTTTCCTCAGGGTGGAGGTCTCTGAGATGTTCTATCTCTATTTCTCTCTGGAGGAGGCGAGTGCCGATTTCATAGGCGGCAATCCTTTGATTGAATGTATCCCTTGCCCATCCCGCTTTCTGGGCTTTTTGATGTGAATAGGCATAGAGGATGGCATAGCCTTTTGGCAGGGGAACGCTTTGGACATAGGAGAAGGGATGGAAGGAGAACTGATTAACGGAGAGGGGACTGCCGAATTTAATTCCTGCGTGGTCGCCCATACCTCCTCTTGTTTGAACGAACCATTCCCCTTCACCACAAAGATGGACGAATATTTCCTCGGGAATTCTGAGCCCATTTATGAGGCAGGAAGCCTCTGCGAAGGCTACTACCAGGGCGGAGGAGGAGCTCAAACCCGAGCCTACTGGTATATCTCCCCAAACAAAGGCATCAAAGCCCTTAAAGAACCTATCCCTAAACCTCTCCTGAAGCATAAGGACAGCCGCCTTAGCGTAATTCACCCAATCGCCTTGGCTTTTAGCTATTTCGTCTTTCAACTCCGGTAAATCTATAAGTTGAGACCAATCAAGCCAGCGATATTTTGCGAACTCCTCACTTATTCTAAAGGAGCGAGGTGGATATATCGGGTCCAAATTGAAGAGATTGACCAAATCGTCCTCCCGGGGATGGACTACCATAAGGATTTCCCTATCCACGGAGATGCTGTTTATCCTACCGCCTCTATGGTCTATATGGCGTCCCAAGATATTCAATTTAGCGGGTGAGCGAATGAGGAAGACGGGCTCATCCTCTCCCATAGCTTCAATAAAGGCTTCAAGCAATCTTTGAAAATCCCTCCGCCTTTTCTCCCAGAAACCCACTTCCTCCCCGTATATCTCCTTCAAAACCCTCTTTATCTCTTCTCCCTGGAAGATGGCGAGCCATTCCCTTGCGGGCTTAAGGTTTTCTCTATTTAACAGATTCTCTCTTCTCTCTATGAATTGAACCTTTCCGACTTTCTTCTCTATTTCCCCCAGCTCCTCGGGAGTATTGAAGGTAAGGACTTTCTCCTTATCAATTATAAATGTTTCTATTTTCAGTCCCTTTTCATAGAAGATAGACACGACATCGGTTATCTGCTCCTCTCCGCTATGGGGGTCTTCTTGAATCAGTGGAAGCGCCTCATATAAGGGGGAAGCTCTGAACATATAAATTGATTGATTTGTTTCTCCGGTTGGAGGAAAATCCGTTTCTCTTCCCTTGCTCTCCAAAATCGCCTTTACCCTTCCTGCTTCATCCCTTATTATCCGTCCAAAGCTTTTCCCCTCGGAAATGCAAGTAGCGAGGAGAAGGTCATAGCCTCCCTTCTCAAATTCCCCTCTCATCGCCATCAGCAATTCACCTTCTACTATCTTATCTCCAGCTATTATGAGGAGGTTACCGAGGAAATTTATCCTTTGGAGATAGGAACAGGCGCATTTCACCGCGTGTCCCGTTCCCTTTTGCGGTTCCTGGAGGACGAAGTTGACATCCTTGAATTCTCCCTCCACAGTGGCGATTACATCCTCATATTTATGCCCCACGACGACCAAAATATTGGGGAACCCACAGTTCTTAAGAGCAGCAATCATCCTATTTATAACTGGTATTCCCCCAACTGAATGGCAGACCTTGTTTCTTTCCGAGTTCATCCTCTTCCCTTTACCGCCACCGAGGATTACCGCTATCCAACCTTCTTTGGGAAAATCGGAGTTAATCTTCATAAGCGAAGCTCTATCCCTCCTCCTATATTCTGAGAGAATGTCTCAATGAGCCATTTCCTGATTTCCTCTCTGATTTCCCTGACCTTTTCCATAATCTCCTCCTCGGAGCCCCGTAAGGAGGCGGGGTCGGGGAAGCTCTTGTGAAGATATTCTTTCCCGCCGGGGAAGAAAGGGCAATTCTCCTTTCCCTCTTCACAGACGGTTACGACATAATCAAAGTCCCAGCCATTGAATTCATCCAAGCTCTTGGGACGATTCTTTGATATATCTATTCCTATTTCCGCCAGAGCTTTGACCACATAGGCATTGACCCTCTCCGCTGGCTCAATTCCCGCGCTATAGGCTATGTAATCCTTTGGATAAAGATTATTCAAGAGAGCTTCAGCCATTTGGGAGCGAGCGGAGTTATGGATGCAGATGAACAGAACCCTTTTCATTCCTCCTCACTGAAAACCTCTGCAGTGAATTTATAGATTTGCGTTTTTGGGTCCTTCCAGCAATCCGTGGGAAGACCCGCTTTCAGACAGGTATGCTGAAGGAAGGTTTCCCTATCCCAATTGTATTCAGTAGCGACTTGTGGAAGGAGCAATCCCTTATAAAAACCCCTCACGATATATAGCCCATGCTTACCCACCTCTATCTCCTCAACATCTTTCACCTCTTCAAGCGGGGAGAGAACGGAAATCTCTATGGTTATCTGGGGAAGCTCTTCCAATGTCAGTGGGTAGAAGCGTGGGTCCTCCACAGCAGCAGCCACAGCCATCTCGGCAACTGTTTGATAAAGGGGCTTTATGGCTTCAATCATACCGATACATCCTCGGAGAAAGCCCTCTTTTTTGAGGGTAACAAAAGCGCCCTTTCTCTCCAGAAGGGCTGGTGAGGAAGGAGAGAAAGCGGGAATTCTCCTGTTTTTAAGGAACTCCTCAATAGAGCTCCTTGCTATCTTCAGGAGTTCTTTCTTATCCTCTTCGCTCAAGGGATTCATTTAAAACACCTCTTTTAAATTTTAATAAATGATTAAACAATTGCAAAGAAGCTGTATAATCTCATAAAATTTGAGAATCATTCTAATTCTCTATCCTCTTTATTGTTATTGCGAGCCCGATAAAGGCGGGAGTGGTAATCTCTTCGCCTCTCTGTCATTGCGAGCCTCCCTTACGGGAGGCGTAGCAATCTAATACTTTTATTTTAAAAATACAATAAGAGATTGCTTCGTCGCTTCGCTCCTCGCAATGACAAATCCCCTTTCCTTTTTAGCGAGTCCAATATCTCTCTGAGATTATTCATATTAAAGAAACAGGGCGGGCTCCCTTAAGGGAGCCCGCCCTGTCAGAGCAAGGGAACAGGCAAGGAAGGCTGCTTGCCTTTCATTATTATTAGACTACTATGTTTGAAAAATGTTACACATCCGATTATCTTTTAGAGGAGTAAAAGCCTTTCTATTGCCGGCATTCAGTGAAGTTTTTTGTAAAGTGGAAAATGATTTTATACCCAAAAACGGTAAAGATAGCGTAGCGACTTCTTTTCCTCTTTGCCTTTCCTCCCCCTTTGTGCTAAAATTAAAGAGGAAATTTTTTTGAAGGAGGATAGGAAAATATGCCAAGACGCTGTTATGTATGTGGAAAAGGACCTATTTTCGGCTCGTCTATCAGCCACTCCCATAGAGTGATTAAGAGGAAGTTCCTGCCCAATCTACAAAAGATGAGAATCCTGACCGAAGAGGGAGCCAAGAGGGTTTATGTTTGCTCTAAATGCCTCAAGGCAGGAAAGGTCCAAAAGGCTGTTTAACCCCTCTTTCCCTCTTTGACCCTCTCTTTTAAACGACAGAAAGAGCAGATTTCACCCGTCGTTGGCTGACCGCAGAGGGCGCATTCCCTCAACTCCACATTAGCCCTCCTTTCCCATCTCTCCCTTCTTTCCAAAAACCCTTCATAAAATCTCCTCTTTATCCCGGGATGCTCATCCTCTATTTTGTTCAAGAATTCCTTCAATTTGAGAAGTGTAGCCCCTTTTGAAAGGGGACAGCGTTCCTCCACGGGCTTTATCCCCACAGCTTGAGCGTAATTCGCCACATCCCTCTCATAGGTTAAGCAAAGGGGCTTTATCTTCTTCGTGAAGCGTGGATGGGAGCGAGGAAGGATGGGCGATTGACGGGCAAGAGAATCAAAATCCCAGCGAATAATGTTCCAGAAGATGACATTTACCTCGTCGTCAAGATTGTGACCAGTTGCCATTGTCTCAACGCCGAAGCGTAGGGGAATGGAGTTCATCAAATATCTCCTAACCATCCCACAAACCGAGCAGGGTTCCCTTCCCGTCTTTCTCCTTGCTTCCTCAATAGTCATTCCAAGTTCTTCTTTAATATCAACAATAAGTAAGGGAATTTCCCTATCCTTGCAGAATCTCTCGCAAGCTTCCCTGCTCGGTTCGCTATAGCCTTTTATACCTAAATCTATGAAAAAACCTTGAACATCGTAGCCTAATTTCCAGAGGATATCAAGAAGGGACAAGCTATCCTTCCCTCCGGAAACAGCCACAAATAGCCTTTCCCCGTTTTCCAAAAGGGAAAATCTCTCAATTGTTTCCTTTACACTTTCTATAACTCTCTCTTTAACCATTTCCCTTTTTCAGCTCTTCCAAAAGGTTTTTATGTAAAGGACAAAGCTCGTAGGGACTTTCCAATTGGGCGTAAATAAGTTCATCCTGCCAGTGGGCATTATATAGACAACACCCCTTATCCTTACAGAAAGGATTTCCCGTAGCGTGATAGAATAGGGCCTGAAGGGTGTAGCCTCGGAGAACGAGGGGCAAGCGTGGGTCATCGTGTCGTAAGGAATTGTCTTCCTCTACTGCTCGGTATAGCTCCTCGTTCCCGAGACGGCGGAAGAGATAAAACTTTCTCGGTTTAGCTGGTCCTTCCACCAGTCCGGAAGTGGAGATTATGCAGGGATAGCCGAGAAGAATGGCTCTGATGTGATGTATTCCACCTTCCTCAGTTGATAGCAGACGAGTGGTTATGAGGATATGAAGCCGAGAAATGGAATGGGAGGGAAGGAGGGAGCGGATATAACGCATAAATTCCCACCCATCATATATAACGCCTTTGGGAGGCGAGCGCCTCTCCAATCCTCTCTTCTCTACCTCTATTTCAAGGGGAAGTGGCTCTCTCCTTTCACCGTGGGGACCTCTGATTCGGAGGGAGGCAAGGACAAAGGGCGCCCTCTCATTGTAAACAATATAACCCTTCCTCAAAATAGTTCCATAGCCTAACTTATCATTAAGATAAGAATGAAGGGCATCTATATATTCCTCAGGCACTCCTTCCCCGTAGAGGATTATCTCTTTTGGTAGCTTACCCATTCAGCTTTTGAGGATTTTAAGCGCTATCTCTGCCCCTTTCTTTCCCGAGAGAAGCATAGCTCCAAAGGTTGGTCCCATCCTCGGCAGGCTGAAGGTGGTGGATACAGCCATACCCACTACTATCAAGCCGGGATAGACCTCACCCGTATGTTCAACTACGAGGTCCTCTGATTGTTCCACCCACATAGCTCCAAAACTCCCTGCCTTTAGGAGCCCTCTCTCCTCCAATTTCTTCACAACCATTGCGTCGTGCCCGGTCGCATCTATAACGAGCTTGGATTCCAAAGCAACGGGGTCAACACAGGTGAGCT
>Ga0080004_1112403_pt1 | contig 40020 bp, 38 predicted proteins | sample WasSprMetagenome_FD_69207 | JGI IMG/M metagenome (GOLD analysis project Ga0080004, IMG submission 69207) | Sulfidic aquatic microbial communities from Washburn Spring, Yellowstone National Park, USA - WS (SPADES assembly) (version 2) | ecosystem: Environmental > Aquatic > Thermal springs > Hot...
CTAAATCTTGTTGAGTTAAGAAGAAGACAAAGAGAGTTGATAGAAAAACTTATGAGATTAAAGGAAAAGAAAAATAGTAAAATAATAATAGAGGAGTTAGAAGTTTATGCATAGATTTCAGGGATATTTTTTTGATCTAACGAATCTTACTTCAGGGACATAGAATTTTGATCTAACACCGAAACGCAACTGTGGGGTCATGTTGAAATATGGCAAAAAATATAATACAATTAAAATATCGGAAACGAGAGAGGAAGTAAAAAATGAAAATTATGAAATCCTTAAAAAATTTGGACTAAGGGATAAAATGAAAGGACTTTTATAATGGCAACAGAAAATAGAAGAACAATAAAATGCCCTTACTGCGAAACGGAATTTGAAGCAAGATTTTGGAGTGTGGTAAGAGGTGACATTGATGCAGATCTAAAAGATTTAATAATAAACGGTGAGTTTAATCTTTTAATGTGCCCCCATTGTGAAAAAATCTTTAGATATGATGATAACTTTATATATCTTGACCCCTCACATGAAATAATAGCATTTATAATGCCATCTCATATTGAAAACCAAAGCGAAATAATAAAGAAACTTGAAGAAGATTATCTCTCTATAGGTGGAGAGATTTCAGAAAGCATAAAAACATATCTTCACCCATATTATTTTTTTGAAATAGACAGATTAATAGAACTTATAAAAAATGATGAACTTATTGAAGAAGAAACAGAAATAATAGAATTTCTTTGCAAGGAAAATAATCTTAAAACAAAAAAAATATATAAGCACATAGCAAGAGAAAAAGGATTACCTTTTATCCTCCCCTATTTAAATTCCCTTCATCCACACGATGTTATTGAAGCAGTAAAAGAAATTTATGAAAAAAATAAAAAGTTAAAAAGTTTAAAAAACCTAATAGAAGAACTTGAAAAACTTGAAGACACAATAGATTTTATAGAAAATGAAGATAATTCCATTAAATGATATAAATCTAATAGAAGACATAAGAAAAACAAAAAAGTATAAAGCATACCTTGTTGGTGGATGTGTAAGAGATTGGTATCTTAAAAAAAAATGCTTTGATATAGATATAACATTTAAAGATTATCCTATTGAAATTGCAAAATTTTTATCAGAAAAATTTAGTTTTAAATACCAAGAATTCAAAGATTTCTTAACAATAAGATTAATATCTGAAAATAGAAGAATTGATCTTGCAACATTTAGAAAGGAAAAATATCCATATCCAGCATCACTTCCAATAATTGAAGTTGCATCATCAATAGAAGAAGATTTAAAAAGAAGGGACTTTACAGTAAATTCAATTGCTATAAGTTTAAACGATGACACATATATGACAGTAGATCCATTTGGTGGGATAGACGATATCACAAATAAGAAAATAAGAGTTCTACACCAAAAGAGTTTCATTGATGATCCAACGAGGATATTTAGAGCGATAAGATTTTCTAAACGGTTTGGATGGGAAATTGAGAAAAATACAATGGACCTTATTGAAAGAGATAAAAAGTATATTAAAGAGCTTTCAAAAGAGAGAATAAGAAATGAAATAATAAAAATACTCCAAGAAGATAAATGCTATGAAATGCTTTTAATGATAAAAGATTTAAAACTATTAGATAAAAATGAATTTTTTGATTTTGATAAAGAAATAGATGAAATAAAAGATTTAGACAAAAGATACTTATATATAGCTCAAAAAAATGGAATAGATTTTTTCGAATATTATAATTTTGAAAGAAAAATCAAAAACGAATTTAAAAAACAAATAAAATCCTAAATTAAAACTACAAATAAATCATAATTTCCTAAATCTAAAAATTTACAAAATATAGCCGATCGGTTTTTTTACGTAAATTTTTGGAAGTAAAAGCATTCAAGTGGAAAATAAAAATTTATATTAAACAATTATAAAAAAATGAACGGTACTATCAAAAATACATATAAAATAAGATTTTTTTAACTTTTTTTCCAACAACCAAAATAATATCTTTAAAAACTCTTTTTCATCTAAATAGTATCTTTAAAAAATTTACAAAATATGAACGATCGGTTTTTTTATGTAAATTTTTAAAAAATAAATCATTAAAAAGAAAGTTAATCATGTTTAGGTTTACTTTAATAGGGATATTAGTTATTGCAATTATTATTTTTTTACAAAAATCTTATTCTTTTTTTGAATAAACTTCCCACGGTATTCTTTTTCATCAAGCATTAAGTGTGAATCAAGATCAACATATTTAAATCCACCAATACCACAAGCAAAATGAATACTTTGATTAACACCTATACTTGATTCACTAAAACAACCTATCATAAGTCCTATATTAAATGATTTTGCTATTTCAACTATTGAAAGAGCATCAGAAATCCCACTTTTCCCAAGTTTTATATTAAAAAAATCAACTGCTTCTTCCTTCGCAAGTTTTTTAGCATCATATCTTGTTTTTAAACTCTCATCCGCACAAACAGGATATGGAGAATTATATCTAACATATTTTAAACCTTCAATATCAACAAAATTAACTGGTTGTTCAAAAAGAGAGATATCTACGCCAAGCGAATATAGTTTTTTTGCAAAATAAACTGCTTCTTTTGGCAAATAACCCATATTTGCATCAACTATATATTCTGCCTTTGTTTTTTTTGATATCTCATAAACCGCCTCAATATCTTTTAAAAGATTTTCCCCTACTTTTATTTTTATCTTTCCAAAACCTTCTTTATTTATTTTTATTGCATCCTCTACCATCTCATCTACTTCACCTATTGAAACAGTTTTATCGGTTTCTATATTATCCGTATATCCTCCAAAAAATTCCCACACACTAATTCCACACTCAACACAAAATGCATCAATGACTGCAAACCCAAGAGCAGATTTAAGCCCTGGTGTTGATTTAAATGTATCTATTATTTCAAGAATTCTTCTCCAATTTCTAACTTCCTCACCTATTAAAACCTCTTTTACTTTTTTTTCAAGAGATATAATAATATCAATGCTTTCTCCATTTACTCTCCAAGAGGGAGAAACCTCACCATAGCCCTCTGCACCACTTTTAGTTTTAATAATTATTTCAAGATTTTTTGCTTCATAGGAAATACTTCCAGTTATGTGAAAAGGTTTTTTATATTTATAAAGAGTCGGTTTAAAATTAATATCTATTATCTTACTCATAAGATCACCTCATCATTTACTCTGTATTTTCCTCCCAAAAGTGTTATCAACTGATTTGATTCAAGTTCAAAAAGATAGACAAAAACCTCATCAATCTTCATATCAAAATTTTCAAGTATCTCATCAATACTAACTTCTTTTCTTTCTTTTATAAAATTAAAAATCTGTTTTGATTTTTCAGTTATATTTAAATCTCCTGAGCTTTTATCAAAAACCTTTGATATATCAATTCCAAAAAGTTCTGATGGTGGAATTAAATCAACAATATCTTTAACATTTCTTATTAAATGTGCACCCTCTTTTATAAGTTTATTAGGACCATTTGAAAGGGAAGAATCTACTCTTCCTGGTAAAGCACCAACTTCTCTTCCTTCCTCAATAGCATATCTTGCTGTAATAAGAGCACCAGAACTATAATCCCCTTCAATAACAAGTGTTAAAAAAGAAAGACCTGCTATTATTCTATTTCTTTTAGGAAAATTTTGCTTAAGAGGACTTTCATTAAGTGAGTACTCAGAAATAATGCAGCCATCTTTCTCTACGATTTTTTTGACAAGGGTTTTATTCTCAGGTGGATAAATTTTTTTAAGCCCACTACCAATAACAGCAACAGTTTTTCCACCTGCCTTAATAACATTTCTATGAACGTAGGTATCTATTCCTCTTGCAAGACCACTCACAATACATATACCCATCTTTGAAAGTGTATATGAAAACTCTGATGCATATTTTATCCCATAATCTGTTGGTCTTCTGGTTCCAACTATAGAAATAGAAAGATTATCTGGAATATCACCAAATACATATAAAAGAAGCGGTGGATTTGAAATACTTTTTAACTTTTCAGGATACTTTTCATCAAAATATGTATAAATTTTTACTCCCATACTCAAACACTCAGTATATTCTTTTTCTGCATCAAAACTTATAGCAATTGAAAGAAATTTTTTTAACTTATCAGCAAAAAGTTCATCTTCTACTATTTCTTTTATACAGTTTTCTTTAAATATATAAGATGGTTTTTCAAGTTTTTCAAGAAGTGAAATTATCCAATTTGTATTTGAATATGATGCTGCATAATTTAGTTTAAGAAGTGTAAGAATATCATTTACTTCCATAAATACTCACTTTCATACCTTTTTTAACAGGAAATGAAAACCAATCAATTATGCATTTTATATCCAAATTATTTTTTAAAACAATATCACATTTTGCAATCTTATCAGCAATTATCTTATCATCTTCTTCAGAGACAATAGAATAAATAAAAAGATCTTTTATATCACTAGCCAACTTTACATTGCTTTTAATATCAATAACATCATTTTTTATATAAAACTCATCTTCCTTTTCCCCACCAACAACTTTACCATAAAAAAAATCTTTCTTAACCTCAAACCTATCAGATGAGATATTAAATGCCACTTGATCAACGGGAAGTGATTTACTTAAGTTTTTCCTAACTATCTGATAAGGCTTAAAATTTTCATTCTTTTTATCGTTACCTTTAACATTAACTAAAATACCACTTGAGATAGAAGAAGTAGATAAAGATGAAGAAGATGTTAAATTTGAAAAAGAACTTATACTTATAGAAGATGATTCTACTAATATATCCTTTGTAGAAACACTTACATTAAAATTATTAGTTGAAATTGAGTTATCAGTTTTTATTTGTTTTTTTTGGGATTCAATTTCTTTAATCTCTACTTGAGAAATTTTTTCATCAATATTTGATTGATAGGTTTTTGTTGATATAAGCGGTATATCAATAATCCATCCAGGAAGAATAAGATTAGGATTTTCTATCTTGTCTTTATTTGCTTCATATATAAGTTTCCATTTATCACAATCAGAATAATATTTTCTTGCTATTTTACAAAGATAATCACCTTCTTTAACAGTGTATTTTTCAAGATTTTCATCTGCATATAAATACCCAAAGAAAGCAAAAAGAATTAAAACAATTTTATTCATAAAAACCACCTCCATCAAAACTAATTGTTTTATCAAGAATTCTATAATGAATTGCCTCAATTATATGCTCTTTTTTTACTTCCTCTGAACCCTCAAGATCACTTATAGTTCTTGCTATCTTCATTATTTTGTCTACACTTCTTGCAGAATAGCCCATTTTATCCATAATATTTTCAAGAATAGAAACAACTGAATCATCTATTTTACAGTATTTTTTAATCTCTTTAGGTGTCATTGATGAGTTAAATCTAAGTGTCCCAAATCTTTTTTTCTGCATCTCAATTGCTCTCTTAACCCTCTCATAAACATCTGCTGATGTTTCTTCTTTTGTATTTTTATTTGCCCACTCATCAAATTTTACCGGAAGCATCTCTATGTGTATATCTATTCTATCTATAATTGGCCCAGATAATTTTGAACGGTACTTTTTTATTTGTATAGGTGTACAACTACATTGTTTAGTCGGATGTCCAAAATATCCACATGGACAAGGATTTGCACTTGCAACAAGAAGAAAATTTGCAGGATAGGAAATAGTATCTTTAACCCTCGAAATTGTTATTTTCTTTGTTTCAAGTGGCTCTCTCATTGCTTCAAGCGATGCCCTTGAAAACTCAGGAAACTCATCAAGAAACAAAACGCCATTATGAGCAAGAGATATCTCACCCGGTTTTGGATTTGAACCACCACCTATTAAAGCTGTATCAGATATTGTGTGATGTGGTTCTCTAAAAGGTCTTGATGTAATTAATTCCCCTTTATTTAAGCCACTTACTGAATATATCTTTGTCGTTTCAAGTATCTCAGATTCACTCATTGGAGGCATTATTGTAATAATTCTTTTTGCAAGCATACTTTTTCCGCTTCCAGGTGGACCAACCATTATTATATTATGAAAACCACTTGCAGCAATCTCAATTGCTCTTTTTGCATATCTCTGCCCTTTTATATCACTTAGATCTATATCAAGTTTATTTTGTTTATCCGATTTCTCAAAATTAAAAGAACTTCTATTTTTAAGTTCCATTCTTCCATTTATAAACTCAAAAACACTTCTTAAACTATTAGCAACATAGAAATCAATTCCACTTAAAAATGCTTCCTTTTCGTTACCTTCGGGAATTATGACGCTTTTACAAATATTTTTTTCTCTTGCAGATATAAGCATTGGAAGTATTCCAACAACAGGCCTAAGCGTTCCATCAAGAGCAAGTTCCCCAATAAAAGAAAAATCAGAAAGGTTTATTTCAAAAACATTTTTATTGCTAAGAGCAATTAAAATTGAAAGTGCAATTGGAAGATCATAATGCGTTCCTGTTTTTTTTATCTCAGCTGGTGCAAGATTTACAACTATTTTTTTAGGTGGAAGATTAAAACCAGAGTTTTTAATTGCACTTATAACCCTGTCTCTGGACTCTTTTATATTTGTATCTGGAAGTCCCACTATATTAAAGGATGGAAGCCCACCTGAAACATCAACCTCAACATTTACTCCAAACCCCTCAATTCCTTTAAATCCAAGAGTTGTAAGTTTTGCAAGCATCAAAATCCTCTATTTATCTACTAACATTAGTTTTTGCAAATTAAAATTTAATCTTACTTTTTTAAAATCCCCCTTTTCTTATCCCCCTTTATTAAAGGGGGAGTAAGGGGGATTTATTTGTAATTCATAATTCAAAATTCCTTATGATCCTTCTCGTTTTCTTTTTCACTCATCCACTTATCATTGTTTCAATCTGCAAATATCACCTGCTTTTGGTGTTTGCTCCATTTTAATTGCTTTTGCAATTGAACAATCACCACTATCACCGCAGTATCTAACTACCTCAAAATCACCAAGATACTCTTCCCTATATCCTATAACAAGATTACTTTTTGGATCTCTTATTTCCTTTCCCTGTTTATAGCAGGAAAGTTTTAATCCTATATTTATATTTGAATTTGATCCAGCATTTATATATATCTCATCATTATAAGAATCAGCAATTGTTGCTGACCAAGGTTTTTTATTTAATTGATTTGATATATTATCCACAAATTTAACTATTGCAGCCCTAAGCGCTTCTCCTTCAAGTGTTTCATCATACCCACCTTTTGTTCCCATTCCAAGAAAACTTGCTTTTTTTGATTTTGTTATTCCTTTTCCAGAATCAGCAAGAATAATTTGTCCTGTTTGAACATCTATGACTCTTATATCAACACTTACCTCAGCAACCTGTTGTTTTGATTGAGCAAGAAGATAATCAGAACCTTCTTTTTTAACACCAAATTCTGTAACCGCCCCAACAACTATTGCCTCAAGTCCAAGTATCTGTCCAAGTTTTACTGCTGTCTGTGTATCAACAATTCCACTTTGCTGAAATTTTTGTTCCTCCATAATCTTATTTATCTTATCCCTTTCAACAACTATAAATTTTCCTGATTTTACAAGTTCAGTTATTAAAATATCGCTTGCAGCTTGACCAAGTCGGTTTTGCCCATAAGCTGTTTTATTTTCAAACTCCACAACCCCAATTCTTCTTTTAGGACCAGTATACTTTGCCTCAACTTTCTCTGTTTCTTTAACGGTTGTTGTATTATCCATTTTAATTGATTTTGATGGCGCACAAGATACAATTATAAACACCATAAAAAAAGATATGTATTTTCTCATACTCCCTCCTACCAAAAATTTTAACATTTTTTAAGGAATTTTAAAAAGAATTGTATCAACTGCTTTTTTTGCTTCGTTATAAAGAGGTCTTTTTATAACATTTTCTACAAGTTTTAAAGCGTTATATTCTATAAACGCTTTCTTTGCCTCATCTGATTTTAGAAAAACTTTGAAATCCCTTCCTATACCTGTTTCATCAAATATAATTTTTTCATTATCAGTATCAACAATTTTTATATTTAGTTCAACAACCTTGTTTATAACATAACCAATATTTTGGAGTTTAAAATCATTTATGGTCCCATAACAAAGATACTTAACACCTAAAAGTTCTTTAAGTTTTTTTACACTCACGCTATTTAATTGCCCACCATCAGTTATCCCAATGCTTTTAAGTTTCTCATCAACATAAGAATTATCAAGAACATCCCAGCCTTTTGTTTTAAGCCCCTTATACAGCATCTCTCTAAGCATCGTTTCTGCTGTAATATCATTTGAAAGATTATCAAATGGAAGAATTGCAACTGTATCTCTTGGAAATACATATACATTACCATTTTTTACTGAGTAATTACAGGAATAAAAAAGAAAAAGAAACGCTAAAAAAGATAAATACCTTTTAAATTTCATCAAAATATATTTAGATCCCATTTAACAAATCTTAAAATAACAATATTTTTTTGAGAATCAATTGAATCTATACTTAACTCAGGAATTAATTTTATAAGTTTGCTAACTTCTTCTTCAATATCTTTTTCCTTTATTTTTATCTTGATTTCAATAAAATCATCATTTATTAAAGATGTATAAAAATCTTTGTCACTTAGATATAAATAAATTTTCTTTAATCTTTCAAGTTCTAAATAATTATAAAATCTAAAACTTACATAATTATCATCTTTGCTTTCTGGTAAAAATGATTTAAGTTTCGTTTCAATATCAGAAATCATTTTATAAACGCTATCTGTTTTTGATATATTTGAAACACCAGTTATTGTAATTGGAAAATTATTAATAACAAAACTAAAACTTGAAATATATATATTTCCAGCAGCAGTTGTTATTGTTGATATTAAAGGTTGAAGATCAAAGATATAATTACACAAATTTTTATTAGATGAATTATTATTTAGAAAATAAACAACATAGTTTTCTGTAAATAGAAAATCTTTTTTTTCAAAATCATAATCATCACTTACAAAACAAACTTTTTTTCTATTATCCCTCAAAATACCCTTATTTTTAAGAGCATTTATTGCTCCATTGATATCAACTTCAAAACTATATGAAATATTTTTTTCTTTTATTTTTTCTTTTAAGATAGAAACTGGAATATAATAAGCATTCTTATCTTTTAAAGGATAACTTAAATATAAAAAAATAATGTTTCTTAATTCTGATACGGTATCATTTCTAATTTTATCAATGGATGTTAGATCTATATTTTTTATTACTGCATTTATTTTAATAGAAGAATTGCTTGTTTCTTTTCTTGAAGAAAAATAAGAGCAGCCCACGCTAAAAATAAGAAAAATATAAAAAAAAGATTTCTTTATTTTCATATGCTATCCTTTTATATAATGGTTTTCATAAATATCTTTTGCAATAAAATCACGAAATAAATATAAATTCAAGTGTTTTCCCTCTTATATCAAGTTTACTACCATCTTTTATTAAATAAAATTTATCAAGTAAATAAACACCTTCTTTTATTTTAACTATCTTCATATACCTTTTTCAAATATATGATATCATTTTTTTAAAATTAAAATGATGACACAGATGAAAAAACACGCCAATTAAGGGAATTAAAAATATTATTCTCATTTTCAAGTTTTTTTATAAATGATAAATCTATATTATTTGACGATATTTGCTCAAAGATTTTAATAGAATTTAAATAATGTTTTTTTAATCTTGAAATCGCATATTCTTTATGTGTATCATAGTTTATCATAACAGACCAATCGCTTGAATGCATTAAAAGGATTTCTCTTGCAAGCTGCCTTAAAGCAAGATCCATCGGGAATGAAACATTTGTATTAACATATTTATTTACAATTCTTAAATATTTTTGTGTTATTTCATAAATATAAGGATATATAAAATCATTTCTTTCATTTAACCACTTATCAAAATAACCATTATCACTCCAACTTGAAATCTCTGGATCAATTGTTTTTATTGTAAAATTATTCATTGAAATATACTCTGATGGAGTTAAAAATTGAATTGGATACCTTTCAGATCTTATCTTTCTAAATAATTTTTCAAGGAAATAAATTCCTTCAAACCATCTATGTCCAAAAATTTCCATATTAAAACAAGAAACAACAAGAGAATTTTTTTCATAACCTTTAAACCTTTCAATAATTTTTTCTATAAAATTAGAAACATCAACTTCAACTTGATTTAAAGCTAAATTAAAATCATAGATTTCTTTTTCTTTAATTCCACTTAAATCAGTAATTTTCCAATATTTTATTCCTGTTGGAATTCTTTGAGTAAAAAGTGTAAATTCTTTTAAATAATCTATTTCTCTCTCATAGCCGATATCTTTATAAAAATCTCTATATATAGGATTTGCTGGGTATGAGGATTCACCTATTACAATCTCACTTGATATGCTATCCCTTACAAAAATATTTATACCGTTTGATGTCTTATAAAGAAAATAAGGATCATACTTTGTCTTATCAATTGCAGTATCATCAACAAAAAAATACTCTATTGAATTCTTTTTGAGAGATTCAAGCACACTTTTATCGTATGCACACTCACTTAGAAAAATACCTTTAAGTGGATGCAAAAATCTTTCTTTGTAATCAGATGATGCTATTTTTATATGCGAATCAATTATCTTTTTGTTTGTAAATAATGGAAGAATTGGATAAGTTGCAGGGGTAGTTATTATCTCAAGAATTCCTTGATTTTTATAAAACTTAAAAGGCGTTATTAAATCAAAACTATATGTTTCAAGAAAATCATATACATAATTATAAAGATCAAGATACATTTTAAGATTATCAATTATTTTTTCATTTTTTTCTTTAGAGATCTCTGATTCAATTAGTTTTAGCCTAAGTTCAATATATCGCTTTAATTTATTTTGCAAATTTTCGTTTTCCATCATATAACAAAGCGTTGGAGATATTGAAATAGAAAATCTTGGCTCTATTCCATCATTAAGTAATCTCTCTATCATCATCAAAAAAGGAACATATGATTCAACTACATTTTCAAAAAACCAATTTTCTTCTATATAATTTTCTTCAGGATGATTTATATATGGTAGATGAGCATGTAGCAAAATTATACTATATATCTTCATTTAAGATAATTATACTCCTTTCTAATCTCTCTTTCATAGGAAAGAATAACTTCATTTGATACAGCAATTTCTTTTATATTACCATCTTTATCTTTTACATATATTCGTATATGACTTGGAAAATTTATAGGAGGAATTTTTATATAGATTTTTGCCAATAAATAATCCACATCCATTTCTGCAACAGTATTTTTATCACAATCAAAAACCTTTATAATTATTTTTTTATCAAGAAGTAAATTTTCAAAAGATGAAATTATATAATTTGAAAACTTCCAGAATAAAAAAATTGTCTCAGAATTAACTCCCATTGCAACACAATAATTTTCATTGAGTATTGATTTTGGTGTAGATATAAAATCAATTTCACCATTCATCAAGTATAATTTACCAAAAATTTATTAAACAAGCAAACAAATGTAAGCGTCCATAACATATTGGACTTTAGATTATGTCACTTTTTGCCCCTGAAAATAACTGGATGGCTCAAAATTATGTTCCTAAAAATATTTCAATTATTCAAAATACTAAATTACTAAATCCCCTTAAATTTTTCCCTTCCGACGTGACGTCGGAGGGGAGTTATGGGGGATTTTGATTTGTTTTTATTTTTATCTGCAGAAAAAATTTATAGAAAAACTTATGAGAGTAAAAGAAAATATTAAAATGGAGAAGAGTTTTTACGTATAGATTTTGGGGACCTCTTTTTGATCTAACGAATATTACTTTGAGGACATCGAATTTTGAACTAACACCATTACTTTACTGGTTTTAAAAATTTATCAGAAACAATAAAATATATTCCATCTTTTTTACCATCATCAGTATAGTAAGTAAGTATATAATCCCAGTTTAGAAAATTACCAGGCATATTAGAAGTATTTAGTGAAAAACTAAATGAACTTTCTTTTTTTGAAATATTAAGATCTTTTATCTTCTTGTAATCTCTTCCAATAATTTTATAAAGAGAAAGTTTTCCATTTTTAAAAGCCAATGCATACTCCCATGCAAAATCAGGATGAAGAGAAAAATCATCAGTTAAAGACTTCTCAACACCAACTCTACTTATTTTATTAATATCAATGTATATATAAAACTCTTTAATTGAAGTAGATTTTTCAATATTAAAATAAAGATTATCATCCAATAAACTAACAGAAAAAACAGGTTTATCATCCATATCAGGAATATAAAAAATAGAGTTATCTTTTAGAATTCTTGTATAGCCAGAAATAATATTTTTGTTAAGAAAATCATCGTAAACATAATCAGGAACTTCAAGTCCTAAAATTTGATAAATATAAGTTGTTATATTTCTTATATCATCAACATTATCAGTACTACACACTATTGGAAAATAATCAAGAAATATTAAATAATCTTCTATAATATTTACAATATTATCAACTTTTGAAAAATCAGAAACTAATTTTGATAAATAAATAAAATAATTTTTTTGTTTATCGCAAGAAAAATTAAATGATGTATCCATTTCAAATGTTGATGTAGAAAATGAAATAGTTGAATTTTTAAAATTAAAATTCTCACTGACTCTAACAAAGTTAATATCTTTATTAGGTAAAATGGATTTAAGAATAGATATAGCAGTATTTGTTGAAATATCATTATCAAGAATAAAAAAGGACGATGATGAAGTATATATGGTATCTGTAGAAAGTATTTTTTCAAAAGAAACAACCTTTGTCCCATCAAAATTATAAACATCAACATTACTTGAATTTTTAAATACCCCAACCCAAGCATAATTTTTATTTTTCAAAGAACTAAGAATCTCATTATTTAAAATTCCAGGATAAAAAAATATACATTTTTTATATTTAAATCTTTCATCATACTTATCAAAAACTAAATTAAAAACTTCAGGCATATCATTTAATTTATTTTTTAAAAAACTTATCTTTGAAGGGAAAAAAATAGCAGCAAGTGGAATATTTTCTCCAAAAAGAGTACAAACCTCAAAAGAAGATGTAGAAATATCTAATTTACTAGAAGATAAAATATCTATATCAAAATTTAAACTATTTTCCTTCTTAAATTTTTCAATTTCATAAATAGAATTTTGATCCGATACATACCATAAAATAGATATATCCCTTGAAAAAAGAAAAATATTAAATAAAGTAAATAAAAAACTAATCATTTTACCTCAATAACTGAAACCTTTTTACCATTATAATAATCAATATTTGGATTTAAAGGATCAAGAATTTCTTTATCATTAACAACAAAGAGATACCTATATCTTCCTTTAACAAGAGGAATTTCAATTTCCCACAATGAGTTCTTCTTTAAAAGTTCAGTTTTTTGCCATTTATTAAAATCACCAGTTATAAAAACTGATTTTGAATTTATCGTAATAGAAAACTTTACAAACTTAAACTCAACAAGCGAAAAATCCCCTTCTGAAACACTATATTCAGATTTTACTTTGCTTGCAATTTTTTTTGTTATAAAGTTTGTAGATGATGATGCCCATCTATCAACGAAACTAAAATACTCGGAAATAAAACCTTTTAAAACACTAACTGGTATTAAAATCATCAAGAAAAAAATCAAACTTACTAATAAAAGAATATCTTTTTTTTCAAACTTCTTCATAATCAAGAATTGGTCTTTTTCTAAATTTTACACCAAGTTTTAAAGAAAAATCTTCTACTGCTTTTATATCTACTTCTTTTAACTCAACAGCGGTAATAACCACCTCATCAACACTTTCTTTTGCTTTAATTATAAAATCAACCACTGTTTCAAAACCATTCTCATATCCTTTAAAAGGTCTCATAATCTTAATCCACTGATTAGGATCAGAAGTATTTAGACTAATATGAAGAGAATTTATTAAACCTTTCATTTCAACAGTAATATCTCTTTTGTTTATAAGATTTCCAAGTCCATTTGTATTTATTCTTATTCTTTTACATGGATCTACATTTTTAATCTCACCTTTTCTAACAATTGATGAAAACTCTTTTATCAAATCCCATCTCATAGTTGGCTCACCATATCCGCAAAAAACTATTTCTTTAAAATCCTTTTTATCAAACATTGATTTAACATTATCTAAAACCTCATAAATATCAGGTTCCTTTTCAAGTTTTAAATTATAACCACGATACATCATATTCCATTTGTTTTTTATACAAAAAGAACAAAGGTTTGGGCATCTATTTGTGATGTTTAAATACATCGCCCCATTGTATTCATAAGCTACACTGTATTTGGTCATATAAATTTATTTTATCATTTTAGAATATGATTATACTTGGCAGTTTATTCGGTGTCGGTGTTTTATTTTCATCTTTCCTTTTGTTTTTCTGAATTTTATTTTTTTTATAATCTTTGTCCAAAAATGAAAAATCAAAAAAATAACTGATAGTAATTTTTTGCATATTGCTGTTAAAAACCTTGGGAAATTCTATGGCATAACTTAGATAGAAATCTTCGAGAGATATTGAAGTACCTACAGTAAAAAAACTCCTATACTCATCCACATATGAATATCCAGAGCAGATTTCAACAGGAAATTCTTTAACTCCAAATGATACTCCTGCCATATATGCAGAATAATCATCAGATATTTTAAAACCCATCCCAGTTCTAAGAAAAAAAGTTTTTGAAGTAAAATCTTTTGATAACTCCATTTTATAAAAAATCGGCAGATTTTCCTTTTGTTCGAAATATTTCAAACCCCCGCCAAGATTTTCAATCCCAAGATAAAACTTAAAATTATCTATCATGTTAAAAATAAGATCTCCATCAAAGGCAAATGTGTTTGCCTTATATTTCTCTGCAAGTGTGGAACTTAGGAATTTTAATTTAAAACCGAAGTATATATCCTTCAGATTTATTCCAAAAGATGTTTGAAAAATATCATCTTTTTCAAAATCAATTGATGTCTTTAATTCATCATTTATATAAAACTCTTCACTCTGGGATCTATATCCATTATAAGAAAAATTAACACCAAAATTCTTAATCTTTGTGGAAAATGAAAGATAACTATAGTATCCTCTCTCGTAATAATCCCTTGAGAAAGAAAACGAAACCGCACTTTTACTGATATTACCTAAAAAAGCAGAGTTTAGAGCTCCTCTTACTCTTTCCTGACCTGATACAAGTGTTAGGTTTGCCGTTCCAAACACATCAGCATAAGGTTGAAAATAAAGCAAAGAAATACCTGCTTCCTCAGCAAAACCACATAAATCTATAAAAAGAATAAACAAAAAAATCATCTAACAACAACAATCCTTTTGTATTCAGTATAAGAGTTTGTTTTTATCTCAATTACATAAACACCACTTTTTACTTTTCTTGCACTTTCATCAGTTCCATCCCAGTTTATTTCATTTATACCTTTATCTGAGTATCCTTTGTATAGAGTTTTAATGAACCTTCCTATTTTATCATAAACCTTAATACTTACGCTCTGAGGATTTTCAATTTTATACTTAAGTTTTACTGATAAGTTATTTTTATCTATAAGCGGGGAAATAACCTTTACATTTTCTTCAAACTTTAACAGATTAAATCCTGAAAAATCCCCATACTTGCCTAAAGGATTTATAACCCTAATTGTCCATATACCCGCCTCTTTTCCTTTAAGCGGAAGACGACAACTAATTATCGCCGTTGATGAGAACAGAGTAAAATCACTTACATCAAGTTGAACTTCATCTTTTATAACTTTTATGCTTAAACCAGATGTAAAATTACCCCCGAAAATATTTATAATAGGATCTTTATCATTATAAGAATATGATGGATCTATCCAGGACACATAAGGTGGCAAAAAACAATCAGTTATCTCAACAGCATCAGATTTGTAGAGTGAACCAACAGATATATTTCTTTTTCCACTCATAGCAAGGTAAATATTAAAAACAGATTTTATATAAGTAGAGGTTTTTACATCATATGAAGTTGAAACTATATCGCTGTATCCTGCCTTATAGAGTTTTATAACATAGGATTGTTTCCTAAATCCCTTACCATATATATTAAACTCCTGGGATGAATTATTATTACAAACAGAGAATGGATAAACACTATAAATTAGAGGTGTGGAGTTTAAAATCTCAAAGAAATCTGTCTTAGTCAAATTCCCTGATTGCGACAATATGAAAAAATCTCTTTTACCATCAAACTCTCCATATAAATTTAAATAACATAAAGCGCTTGTAGAAGTAATTACACTCAATGGAGTGCATGTGATATCAGTATATCCTTCTTTTATAAGTTTTGCAGACATATTATCCTTTGTAAATCCGCTTCCATAAACCATAACATTCAAAGAGTTATTATCGTTATATCCAGATGAAGGAGAAATTGATGCAACACTTAAAGTTGCATTCAGTATTTCAAAACCATCAACCACATTAAAAATACTACCATCACCATTTATAAAAACAAGATCTCTTTTACCACTAAATTCCCCGTTTAGCGAAAAACTACACGACACAGATGTTGAACTTATAAAATTATTGTTGTATGAGATTATATCTTTATACCCATTTTTTGTTAGTTTAACATAAAAAGGTTCCATAAACCCACTTCCACTAATACTGACATTTACATTCGAATCATTAAAACCTTTATCAGGTAGAATATTACCTATTGAAAGTGTGTCCACCTCAAAATAATTTGTAAGTGTATATGAAGAATTATCAGTATTTTCCACAACAAGATTCCATTTTCCAGGTGAAACACCATTTAAAGGCAAAATACAGTTTATTTGGTTTAAATTAATAACATTCACATTCTGACATACAACATCAGAATAACCATTTCTCTTGAGTTTAACATTCGCCCCATTAACAAAACCTTTCCCCCATACACTCAAATTAACATTTCCAGTGTTTAGCCAATAAGAAGGTGTTGACGATTATATTGAGATTACAAGATTGTTTAAAGCGTTATATGCATCAATTATTCCAGCACCGCATATATTTGTATTACAACTAGAATTTGCAGGAAACGACTTTGCAGTTTTTCTTAAATTGTATCTTATCTCATCAAGCGTTAAAGATGGTTTGAACCCAATCATTAAAGATACAACACCACTTACATGAGGTGTCGCCATACTTGTACCAGCATAACCAGCATAAGTATCACCTGAAGGTGAAGGAATTGGTGTGGTTGTACCAGTATTTAGTGTTGACCATATCAATCCACTTGAACTTCCTCCACAAGCAGAAATAAAAACATTACTTCCATAATTAGAATAACTTGCTTTATTTCCATCTCTATCAACTGCTGCAACACACATCACTCCACTACAGTTACATGGCCAAAAACCTGATGCATCAGAATTATTATTTCCAGCAGCAACAATAACACTAATTCCTCGTGAAACAGCATAATTTATAGCATTCTGAACCTCAGTAGGACACGAACCTACACCTCCAAGACTCATATTTATGACCTTTGCCGGATTTGAATTATTGGGAACACCATTAACACTCCCACCACTTGCCCACACTATAGCATCAGCAAGATCACTTGAGTATCCGCCACCCTTTCCAAGGACCCTTACAGGAAGTATACGACAGTTCCAATCTATACCGCTTACCCCTGTTGAATTATTTGAAGTTGCCCCTATTGTTCCAGTTACATGAAGTCCATGCCAAGAACTCGGATCATCAGAACAATTTGGGGCACAACTCTTATCATAACATAAACTATTTTGTGGATCATTTCTTTCACTTGCAAGGCACCAATCACCCGCATCAGTTGGATTGTTATCTCTTCCATCACCATCATTTCCAAAAGAAGGATTACTTATCATATCATATCCGCCTAAAATCCTTGAGGATGATATATTCTCGTGTAGAAGTATTCCAGTATCAAGAAGAGCAACAACTGTTGGTTGAGTTTGAACCTACTGTAATATCCCAAGCAGGTGGAAGATTTATCGCGCCGATATCAGAACTTTTATAATGCCATTGATAACTATTATAATACGGATCATTTGGTTCAAGTGCGGGATATGCTATTTTATCGGGCTCTGCATATTCTATATCAAATTCCTTTTTTAATTCATCAATAATTAAATTTATTTCTTCTTCTGTTTTTCTTCCATCAAGTTTTAATATATACTTATCCTGAAATTCCCTCTGAAATTTAAGATTCATAGATTTCTTTAAAGAAAAAATTTTTTTTGATAAAATTTCTTTATCTATTTTTTTCCTAAATTTTATAATTATACAATCTGTTGTGTTTGAAAACTTAAAATTAGATTGTTTTGAAAAAAGATTACTTGAAAAAATAATAATAAAAAATAAATAAAAAAATCTCATTATTTATATTTTACACTTTTTAAAATATATTGCTAAATTTTTGATTTTGATAAATATTAAATAAAAAAGCACCAGCGTTCGAAGGCATTTTTGGGGATTTGGGACTTTGGGTTTTTTGGGGGTTTTAGGGGGGTGCTCATCGAACGCTGGTTTAAATTTATTTAAAAGAACTAAATTTACCTATTGCCCACTATGATGATAATATTCTATCATAAAAATTGACTTATGTCAAGTTCGTGTAAGCGTCCATAACATATTGGACTTTTTAAAATTGTTGATAACTTCATCACGATAATATTTTAACGGTTGTTTATTAATTAGAAATCTATAAATTTTCTTTATGTTATACCCTTGATATAATTTATTAATTTTTGAACATTTTATCTTACATATAAATTTTTCAACATGTCTATGAATATTCTTCAATTTTATTTACAATCTCCAATTAAATTATTCTTTATATTAGCAGGAAGAGAATTTTTAAATTTATCACACTCCTCTTTAGCTTGACGAAGTTCCCTTAGTGAATCAAAAAGTCCCTTCTCTCTAGCAGATAATATCTTCTCATAGTTTTCGCAACGCTTAGGGAAAAGAGACCATTTTTCTAAACACTCCTTATAATTCTTAAATGCTATATCTTTTTCAGTTTTACGTGAGTTACTTTTATCTTGCAATTCTTTTATATTCTTTATATAAACATTTAATAATGATTGATATTTCATAACATCTTGATTTAAGTTCTGAGAAGAAGGAGATGTTTGTGCGGTATTAGAATGATGTGAGTGAGTAGCATGATGATGAGTATTTTGATTGTTATGATGCGTATTAGTAGGATGATTACCGGTTGAAGGAGTATGTGGGCTTGAAGATGAATTTTGAGAATTATTACATCCAAGTTTTTTGCATATTTCTTCTATTTCTTTTTTAAACCCTTCAATCTTTTTAGAATTATTAGGATTAACTTCCTTATCTAAAGTTTTTCTTTTACCTTTTAATATCTCTTCTATGCTATTAAGATTTTCTTTCATATTCTTCAAACTTTCATATACATTTTCACTTCTTATAGCTGATAATATAAAACTTTCTTCTTTTAACGGTAAATCATCAAAACTACATGGATGCTCACTACAAGTTACAAATTTATACAATGGATTATAATCACTAAATAATCTAATTTCTTCAGCTATTTTTTGAATATCAGATATATCTGAAGCATCTTTTTGAACTTTATCTTTATCAGCGGTTCTCCATAAGATTAATAAATCTATTGTACTTGTGCTTTTATCTGCAACAGCATCTCTTGGGTTAGAATTGCTAGTATTTATTACAGAAGAAGATACAACAAGATTTGGGAGATCCGTTCCTCCTAATTTTTTAAAAAGATATTTAAAACTCTCAGGATTTGTTAAATCAATATTACTAATATTTTTTACCTCATTTGCTTCAATTCCAGAATTCTCTCCTATTTTCTTATTTAAATTTTTTACATTATCAAACTGTTTTTTATACCATCCATAAGCATTTTTGTGAGATTGAATACGTTTTTTATAATTTTCAACTTCATTCATATTAAAAGTATATTCTGATTTATCTCTTTCAAGCTCACTAATCATATTTTTAATCCTGCTAATTTCACCCATTTCACCTTTTTCAGTGCTTTTACAAGGTTCTTTTGGATTTTTCTTACACTTTTCCTTTATCTTACTAATTTGAGAATTAATCTTATCTATAACTGCTTTAAAATATGAAATATTATCATCACATTTTCTAATTAAATTTGAGTAAGAAATTTCAATTCCCTTAGCAAGTTCTTCACTAGTAGATATAATGGTCTCATAATTTAATAATTCTGGATATTTTTCATTAGCCATATTAAGATTTGAAGAAACTATTTGTTGTGCAAGAGAAAGATCCTTATTTACAGATTCAATAAGTTTTCTATTCAATTCATATTTTTTTATATCATCTATTGTTTTTGCCTCGTTAGCCAATTTGATACTTCTTACAGCTTCTTTTAGGTTTATATCATACTCTTCTAAAAATTTTTTTAAATAAGCAGGAATTTCTTTTGAAACTACAGGTGTTGAAACAGAAGGAAGAGAAATCACTCCACCTGAAGAAGAATTACCACCACTTGTTGGTTGAGAGTTTGGCTGCTGTCCACCCCCGCCATTTGATGCTCCATCTTTACACTTATCCTTCCAATAATTAAGAGTAGAAGAATGAAGCATGTCAGACATCGCTCCACAATTCCATGTAACGTGTTGATCTTTATCTTTACTAGAATAAGCTGGTTTAGCAGCGTTAAAATCATACTTCTCGCATATATCAGAGGAATTCTGATTTTTTATAGGAACACAATAAAAAGGAGAAGGAGGTGGAGTAGATGGATTTAATAAACCTTGGACAGTGTCGCCAAAAACCTTTGATACCGGTTCAACCATTGCTTGTTTTATAAAATCTTTTACAAGATCATATTTTAACCAGTTTTTAAAATCATTTGCTTTTTTTGCATTCTCACAGGCAATCTGTGCTTCAATAGAACCACGACAGGGATCCCCTGGAGAAAAAGAGAAAGAACCTCTCAAACTTGACCCCGAAGGATTAGTATTTTTTCCACCATCATTTATAGAATTAAATCCGCCGCCAGCGCTTGGCATAACTGATGCTGCAGCTGCTTGCTCAAGTGCTTGTTTTGCGTTTGATCCTGAAAAGAAATCTGCTGCTTTGTCAGCCTGTGTTCTTAACTTTTCAAATGCACCTTTATTTACTGAGTTTGACTCTGATGCAACGCCTTTATATCCTGGAACACCCTGAGCACCTATTAGAGATTTCTTCTCTGCTTTTGCTGATGCGGATTTTGCTTCATTTAATATTTTTGCAGAAGAAAATGCATAATTTGTTCTTGAACCTTCACCACCGGAAAAAAATGACGAAGCACCTCTAAGCGATGCTTGCATCTTTGGTGGAATAAAAGGTGCAGGCGAAGATTTTACTGCTTCATTGAAAGATTTTTTTGCTATATCGGCAACTGAATCTCTCTTTGTTTCAAGTGGAGGAGGTGGAGGCAGTTGAGGTGGCTCTTCTTTTTTTGCACCAAGAATAAGCGATGCAGGGTCTCTTGCAGTAAGTGGTGCAATTACCTCTTCTCCTCCTTCAGGAGAACCAGCACTTAAAGCATTAACACCAGGTTCATATAAAGCACTTCCACTACCAGATTTTCTATCACCAAAACCTGTAGTAAGAGTTCCTTGGGGTTGTGGTTTTGAAAGAAAGTATTCAGCAACTGGTGCAAGTATAAGTATACAAACACCAACAAGCATTAATGCAATATCTCTTTTTGAAATTTCTTTTAATCTTTCAGAAAAAGAAATTTTCCCATTTTTCATTTTCCCAAAATTCAAACTTTTCTTTTTCACATCTTTTGTCGAAAAAGAAATATTTAAATCTTTTTTTTCATCTTTATCATTGCTAAAATCAAATGTGCTCATAACCACCTCCGCTTTTATATTTAAAGTTTAACATAAAAAAATTTTTAAAAAAAGAGTCTTTTTTCCTTTTTTCTATTAGGACCATTAGCCCTTAGAGAACTAAAAATGCCCGGGCCTCAAGCTCTACGCTTTAGAAATTACCCGGGCATTTTTAAAAATCAGATATTATATCTTACCATCTCTTATATCTTTTTGAATTTCTTCAGTTGTCTTTATTGCAGTTGCCGACTTTTCATTTCCAAACATACCACCTAAAGCTAAAAATGAACCACCTGGGAGAATGGCGCTAAGCAACGCCATCAACGGATTCATCCCACTAAGCATCCCTCCAACTGCTGCACCAATTGCTGCGCCAATTGCAATAACAGTCAATGTGAAACCAAAAAATAGAGCAGCAAGCAATGCTCCTATTATAGCTCCTATTATCATTCCAATCAAACCACCAAAAAATCCTTTTTTACATTTACAACATTTCATATATAATTTTCCATAATTACCATTACAATCAATTTGTTGAGGAGCAGAATTTTGACAATCAATTGCAAGTTGTGAAAGATGAAAATTTATTTTTCTGCATCTATCAATTATCTGATCAACAATTCTATTCCATCTTTTAACTGCACCACACTTACAACAGGTTGAAGGAGGTTTATTATGCTTTAATAAATCATCTATTTCTTTTTGTAATTTAGAGACAGCAGTTCCATTTGTAGATTGCGAATCACTACATTTCTTTGCAAGTTTTTCCCATTCCTGTGATGAACTTATCATATCTCCAACATATGCAGTATCAGGTAAAGTTGTAGAAGGTTCATTATTTGTAGTAATAAGATCAGCATTTATTTTATTTCCATCATATGTAGCGCCAGTGTATGCCGCTTGATATTCATAAGCAGGGTTTTGTTTATATGCCATTGATGTCATTGCAAGTGTCTCTCCCATTTGAAAAAGTGCTCTTCTACTTCCAGTTGTATTTACATCAACTACTGCTCCTTTCTTTGTGTATCCAACATTTTTCCATCCATATGCTGTCAAACTCCCCATCTTAGAAACCTTAACCTTACCCTTCTTATTCAGGGATAGATTAGAAACATCTGGAATATTTCCTTTTATATTATCCAGTGCATTTAACCCAATACTTCCTTTTCCTTTATAATCAACCCCAAAATTATTTTTTGAACCTTGAAAAGTATCTTTTGCAATAAATGGTCCATAGGAACCAAAAGTATTTCTTCCAAAATCACTGCCCCCACCAGAACCACTGTTTTCAAACAATCCATCACCAAACCGACTGCCAAATCCATTACTAAACAAATCAGTGTTTAATGACAAACCTAAATCTCCACTTTTACCAGAAATTATATCATCAAGATCAACCTCCTTATTTCCACCTTCCTCCTCATTCCTATATCCAATATCAACCTTTCTCCCTGTTTTTCCATTTTTACCTTCCTTTTTCTTAAATATTTCATCATCTACCTTAACAAAAGCAAGAGTTCCTCTCTCACCTCTATCTTCCTCACAGATGCCAGCCTTATTCCATAAACTATATCCTTGTGTTTCTTGTTTTAATCTATCAAATGTTGCCTTTATTATATCAGTTGAATACTTAGGATTTATTGATGCAACGACACTTTCAAGCCCTAAAAATTTAAGCATATATTGAACAGGAGAAAGTCCAAAAAATCGCTCAATCATATCAGAAGTAGCAACAAAAGGAAGAGAAAAAAGAATAACTATAACAAGAAGAGCAATATATTTAGTTCTTCCTCTAAATAACAAAAGAAGCAATGCAAGCAGCGTTTTTCGTTTATGTCTTTCTATAAATTTATTTCCCATAAAACCTCCTCATCTCCTCAAAGAAAATATATCTCATCCGATATATTTTCTGTATGAGGAGGTAATAACATAAGCAGTTTGCTTATTAACCTTATTTAATTCCTTTTCTGCTGCTTTTTGCATCGCAGGACCTGCCGCCATTGAAGCAAACATTGCAATTATACCAGCAGCCGCAGCAAGAATCTTTGCTAACATTGCTGCCCAACTTATCCAAACCCCTGCTATTGCTGCTATTGCAGATGCAATAGCAATACCCCCACCAATTATATATATCATTCCAAGTTTATTCTGTCCAAATTGCTTCATCAATTGCATACCTATCATTATCACCATAACACCAAGTGCTACGGCTGCTAAAGCAAGACCAATAGCCACTATCAAACCCCACGGCTTGATCTTAGCTAACATGGAAGCAATACCTGCAAGCAAAGCAGAAATCATCAAAAACATCATTGCTTTCTGTATTAAACCCGCCCATGGAGTATCAAATTTATATCCAGGAACATTAGGGACATTAGTATTAGGATTAATACCGCCAGTAGTATCCCCAATATTATCTAAAGTCGAAGGTGTCTGAACTATTCCACTTCCACCATCACTTATTCCACTTCCTCCATTAGGAAGTCCAACACTTCCACTTCCGCCAGTACCACCTTCCCATGCTTTATCAAGATTAGACCTTGCTGTATCAGCTTTACCATAATTTGGAGCAAGTTGCATTGATTTAATTGCTTTTGCCTGATCAAAAGCACTTTTACCACCTTTAACATTCTGAAATTTATAACCTTGTGCTATAACCGGTCTTTTTTGCGACTTTATAGGAGAAAGTTTACCTGCATTTGCGGTTTTAAGAAGAGAGTTTTTATCAAAATCATTTTTACTAAAACCACTTCCAATTTGCGGTCCAAATTTACCCATATGATTCCCAAAACCTCCAAGAGCGCTAAACTTATTAGAACCACCACCTATATCACTCGATAAACCAAATTTCATATCTGTCTGCAATCTTGGTTTATTATCAAAACCTAAATTAGCTTCAAGTTGATTGTTTTTTTCATTAACAACTGGTTGCTCTTCTTTTGGTTCTTCTTCCTTATTTTTGTTTGTTTCATCTTCATCAAAACTTATAGCGCCCTTATTTGCTTCCTTAAACATATCAAGTGATGATGCATTAGTTTGCTCCTTCAATATTTTAGGAACATAAGAATCCACCTTCCCCATAGAAGAATAATTTTCCCGTTCTTGAGAAACATTATTCATTCCTCTATAATAAAGAGACACTCCAACTGCAAGACCAATAAGAGCAAAAGTAACAATAGCACCCTTTCCTCCAAGAAATGAAAATATACCACCAATACCTCTTCCTCCACTTCCTAAAATCCCACCACTTCCTCTAAGCGCTACCCCTCTAAGACCTGCTAAATTTATATCCCTTGCCCCTTCAGAGAGATTTCCCATCCCTTTAGGGGAAAATCCAAGTTTTTCTCTAAGCCATGCAAGAAATCCTTTCTTTTTTTCTTCTTTTTTCTTTTTTTTAAGATCCTCGAATTCATTCATAACCCCTCCTTAATAAAAAATTTATATTCATGGAGAAATAACAGGTGGAACAGACCCTCCACCTGCATCTACAATCTCACCACCCACAGGGGTCTCAGGTGCTGGAATATTAAACATCGCGTTACCACTTGCCGGCAGATTTTGTCCCTGCAAATTATTCAACCCGTTCATATATCCCTTGGGATTAGAATCATAAGCATTGACATGCCCCCATTGTTGTTCAGGAGTAAAGTTTTTAAACTGCGCCTGCTGTCCTTCACTCATCTTCTTAAATGCATTATCATACCACTGACCTGCTTGTTTCGCCTTATCAAGTCCCTCATTTATACCAGTAAGTGCTTTATATGCCTGATATATCAATGTACCACCAACAAGTCCATACATAATACCCATCCATTTCTGACCATATGTGATTGCAAGTTTCACACCTATTCCAATCACAACAGCTGCAGCAATCATAGCCAAATAGCAGAATATCTTTGCAACCTTGAAAAGAGCTATTGCTGATGAAGCAGTAAGCGGAGTTGCAAGCAATGCTTTTGCTTTATTTGCTAAAAGTGATGCTATTGCTATAAACGCCGCAGATGCAAGCATTGCATAAAGAGCATAATCAGTGAGTTTTTTCCATGGAGTATCTTCCTTCTTTTGAGGTGTTGGTGGAGTATACTCTGACTGATTTAAGCTTGGATCATTTGCCTTTAATTTATTACCTTGGCTTAATCCAGCCCCACCAAGTCCAGTCCCACCAATTGGAGTTGCTACATCTCCACTACCAGCTGTCTCACCAGAAAATGCCTGTTCTGCAGTTGTTCTTGCTCCTGCATCTGAAGCACTAAAAGCTGCTGCCTTGCCCACATTGGCAGCATACTTTGCCTGTCCAAATGCTCCTTTCTTATTTACATTAGGAATCGTATATTTAGGTGAAGTAACAACCCTTGCAGTAAGTGCTTTATTCATCTTTGAAGAACTACCGCTACCAGCAATATTTGCATTTTTTGAAATCGGCGAAAAAGGTCTTCCTATTCCACCCCACAATCCACCAGATGTTTGTAATCTATTTCCACTGGAAGAACCACCTCCACTTCCTCCTTTACTTTCAAATCCAAGACTTGCATTAAGTTTATTAACACCTGCTTGATTTTCTGCTACTGGTAATGGTTGAGGAGTATTAATATTTACATCTTGATTTGCATCACTTACATCAGCAGAAGCTGATGGATTTTCTGATTTTCCTTGTTCATTATTTTCATTTTTTAAAGAAAGTTCTTTTTGTGCTGCTTCTTTAAACATATCAAGCGAAGAAGCAGCACTTTGAGTGTTTGGGGAAAACTCTTTGGCTCTTTCTGCATTTGCTTGCTTTTGAAGATCTTCATAATATGCATCTGAAAAAAGTCCAGGTGTATAAACTTTTGATGAGGATGGACCTATATAATTGTAGATTACTCCTATACCTGCAGCAATAGTAGCAGCACCAAGTACAACTCCAACAACACCTGCTTTTGAACCTATAATAGAAGCCCAAAATCCTTTTCCGGCAGCACTACCAAATTTTGACGCAGTGCTACCAATACTTCCCATAGATGACGCAGTTCTTCCACCACCAAATAATCGAGATAGGAACGGTATAAACCCCTTTTTCTTTTCCTCTGGTTTATTGTTTATAGTATTCATAACCCCTCCTTACCAATTTAATAAATTTTAATTAGATGATGTTCCTTTTTGATAACACTGAGGACACATCGTCATAGCCATCATCTGCCCCATAGCTCCAAAAACTTGCCCCACAGTTGCCTGAATAATCATTTGAAGAAGCATCTTTTTAATCTCTTCCTCCATTTTTTGACTTTCATCTTCATCTTTCTTTGGTTGAGGTAAAGCAATTTTTTTATGACTTATAGCAGGATCATTCTTTTTTAAATCTGAGTCAACTTTTGATAGTTCAAGACCACTTTGATAAGATTCCTTTTCCTCTTTAGAATTAAGAGATAATGCATCAGCTTTCTGGCTTTTTTCAAAAGCTGATGTTGCGGCACCTCTTGATTCATCATTGTTTTTTGCTTCAAGTGCCTTTGTGCTTTGACTCTCAACATGTTTTAATACCTCAAGAGCAGTATTTTTCTTAGTTGATTTTATCTCATCACTTATTTTACTATTCAAAGGAACAAGATCTGCTTTTGCAGTTTCTTGGCCAAAAAATTTATTATGAACACCACCAAAAGTCATAGTTTGTGAATTTCCACCTGCAATCGATGGAAGCTTATTAAGCTTACCTTTAACATAATCACCTGCATTAGGAGAATTGACATTAGGCGGATTTGGAAGCAAATCAGATGAAGAACCACCATCATTTTCCTTATTATTATTTTCGCTTTTCTCCTCATAACTTTCTTCATTTTCTGGCATTTTAAATAAAGAAGATGCTTCTAAATCCATTTTTGTTGCAGGATTATCTATAAGGGCTCCAGTAAGAGGGGAACCAGGAGCATCAAGACCAGCAGAATCGAGAAGAGAAAGATCTGCTGATTTTTTAGACATTCCATAAGGATTTGATACAGCAAAATCCCATTTTGATTTATCACTTAAAGGAATTGTAATCCATAAAATTAAAATAATAAGTGCAATTACACCACCTACTATATACTGAGTTTTTTTCTTCTTGTTATTTGTAGTTATAAGTTTCATTTTTACACCACCTATAAAAAAACTTCTTCCTTCTCCTAAAACTTTCCGTTTAGGTAGAAGTTATTTATGTTATAGCAGAAAAATCTTGACTTGTCAAGACCCTCAAAAAAAATAAGTAAAACCAAAACTATCTATTCCTTATATATTAACAGATTTATATCAAAATATCAAGTGTCTGAAATCCCATTCTCTCTTAAATATTTTCTTATCTTTGATTTTGCTGATTGAGTTTTTACAAATTTAAGCCAGTCCTTATTTGGTGCTGCATTCTTTTTTGTAATTATCTCACAAACATCACCACTTTTAAGCTCATAATCAAGTTTTACCATTTTTGAATTAACCTTGGCACCAACACAATGATTCCCTATATCCGTATGAATATGATATGCAAAATCTACGGGAGTGGATCCCTTTGGAAGTGCTTTAACATCTCCCTTAGGCGTAAAAACAAAAATTTCCTCAACATCAAGTTCTGTTTTAAATATCTCCATAAATTCTCTTGGGCTTTCAACATCGTTTAACCACTCAAGCCACTGTCTTGCCCAATTCAGTTTTTCATTAAGTTCTCTATCAAATGCATCTCCATGTTTATATCTCCAATGGGCAGCAATTCCATACTCTGCAATCCTATGCATCTCCTCAGTTCTAATTTGAACTTCAATTGGTGTTCCATTATGTGACACTACAGTTGTATGAAGGCTTTGATATAGATTTGGCTTAGGCATTGCAATATAATCAGTAAAACTCCCACTAACTGGTTTAAAATTTGAGTGTATTATGCCAAGTATAGCATAACAATTTAGCACTGTATCTGTTATAATTCTAACCCCAAGTAAATCTTGGATTTCCTCAAAAGGTTTATTATATCTTTGCATCTTTCTAAATATAGAATAAAGGTTTTTAGTTCTATAAAGTATTCTTGCCTCAATTGATGCTTTTGATAAAAGATTTTGTATCTCATCTATAAATTGTTTTAAAACTGATTGTGCACCAGCATACAAAAAATCAACCTTTGATTTTAATTCTTCATATTCCTTTGGATAAAGATACTTAAATGAAAGATCTTCAATCTCGTTTTTTATATTGTATATTCCAAGCCTGTGTGATATTGGAGCATATAAAGTAAGTGTTTCATATGCTATTTCCTTTTGCTTCTCCTTGTTTAGGTATTCAAGCGTTCTCATATTGTGAAGTCTATCAGCAAGCTTTATTATTATAACCCTTATATCTTTTGCAGTTGCAATAATCATTTTTCGCCAATTCTCAGCAGCTTCTTCATCTGGCGAAGAAAAATGGAAACTTTCAATCTTTGTAACACCCTCAACAAGATTATAAATTTCATCCCCAAATTCTTTTTTGAGTTCTTCTCTTGTAACTTTAGTATCTTCAAGAACATCATGAAGTAATCCAGCTGCAATTGTTGAAAGATCCATTCTAAGTTCTGCAAGTATCATTGCAACTTCCCAAACATGTGTAAAATAAAGATCCCCACTAATTCTTTTTTGCTCTCCGTGAGATTGCCTTGCAAAATCATAAGCAAGTTCAACAATTGTAGTATCTTGAGAGGTATATGATTTTATTTTATCAATTAGTTTTTGAAGTTCCATATTTTATATATCTTGTCGCATATAAAGCCCGTAATACTCCCCTTTCCTTTTTATTAATTCATCATGCGTTCCACTTTCAATTATCTCTCCCTTTTTTAAAACAAAAATTCTATGAGCATTTTTTACTGTTGAAAGCCTATGTGCTGTCATAACAACAGTTTTATCTTTTAGATTTTTCTCAATTGCTTTTTGGACCACTTCCTCACTTTTTGAATCAAGATTTGACGTTGCTTCATCAAGAAGAAGTATCTTTGGTTTTCTTATAACAGCCCTTGCAATAGCAAGCCTTTGTCTCTGCCCACCAGATAACTTTGAACCTTTTTCTCCTATAACAGTTTCAAGTTTTTCTGGCATATTGTTTATAAAACCAAGAGCATCTGATATTTCACATGCCTTTATTACATCATCATATTTTGCATCTATATTTCCAACTTTTATATTATTTAGAACTGTATCATTAAAAACTATTGTATCTTGAGTTACAACACTCATAAAACTTCTAAGTGATTTTATATCAAGATCTCTTATGTCAATCCCATCTATAAGAATAGCCCCTTCATTGACATCAAAAAATCTTAGTATAAGATGTATTATAGTTGATTTTCCACTTCCAGATCCCCCAACAAATGCAACTACTTCATTTGGCATAACTTTAAAATTTATATTTTTTAAAACCCATTCCTTTGATGTTGGATATCTATAATAAACATTTCTAAACTCTATCATTCCTTTAATTTCTTTCAAAACGATTGCATTTTTTTTAACTACAACAACATCCTTTTCATTTAATAAACTATATATTCTTTCCCAACTAGCAAGCCCTATTTGAAGTTTGGAATTCATATTTGAAATATTTTTAAAAGGGGTATATGCTGTAACAAAAGCAGCAATAAAAGAAAAAAATGCCTCCGGCGCAACTTCTCCATTTATTATCCATTTATAACCTATAAAAAGAAGAAAATATATCGTCATGCTTCCTATAAATTCCATAACTGGACCAGAGAGTGAAGTTGCCCTTAAATACTTCATAATTTTATTAAAATATTCTTGATTCAAAAATCTAAATTTTTTTACAACCTCATCATCATAATTATATGCCTTTACAATTGTATATGCATTTAAACTTTCTTGAAAAGAATCAGATACGTCTGAAATTAATACCTGCGATTGTCTTGAATATCGCCTCATCTTTTTACCAAAAATTTTAAGTGCATAAAGTGAAAAAGGAATAAAAACTATCGAAAAAAAAGCAAGTTTAAAATTTATATAAAAAAGAGTTGCTGTTAAAAATATTACTGTTGAAAGATCTCTAATACCATATAATGGAATAAACTGAACAGTGCTTTGAATATTTCCAAGATCATTCATAACCCTTGACATTATATCTCCAGTTTTTGATCGCCAGAAAAACTCAAGAGGAAGTTTATTAATTTTTATAAATATATCTTCTCTAATTTTCTGAACTACTTTCTGCCCAATATAATTCATCAAATAATTATTGGAATATTCAGCAAGCATTCTTATCACAAAAAGAATAGGAAGTATTATAAAAAAAATCTTAAGAGAATTTATATCTTTTGTTATAAAAACATTCTTTACAAATGGACCAACAAGATATACCACTGCAGCTCTAATAAGTCCAAGAATTATCATTGTAGATGCAGCCAAAAATATTCTTGTTTTATACGGCCTTAGGTAAGAAAAAAGAGAGATATATAATTCTTTTTCGCGAGGTAATAATCTCATAAAATTTCGAAATCTGAAAGTATCTCATCTGCAATTCTATCGCAAACACCACTTTCTCCAAGCATATTCCTTATCTTAGAAAACTCATCTACCATAAGATTATATTTTTCTTTATTTTTGAGAAGATTTACTACATACTCCGATATTTTATCCACCTTAAAATTATATTGAATAAATTCTCTTACAACTTCTTTGTTTAAAAGAATATTTACAAGAGAGATATATGGAACATTTATTATTGCCTTTGCTATTTCATAGTTTATAAACGATGTTTTATATCCAACAATCATTGGAATATTTAAAAGCGCATTTTCAAGTGTTGCTGTTCCTGATGCAGTGAGAGCAAAATCCATTTCTTTTCTAATTTTATAATTTTCATCTCTTGCAAGAATTAAATCGTTATTATTTTTTATAAAGTTGTAATAAAAACTATCATCAAACTCATCAACACCAAAGATATATCCTTTTGAGTTTTTAAAAACCGATTTTATATTTTTAAAAACTTCAATAAAAACATTTAAATGATTTTCTATCTCAGATCTCCTTGAACCAGGAAGAATCCCTATTTTATAATTGAAATCAATTCCTCTTTCAATTTTTCTAAAAGAAGGATCAACTGGTTCTATTAAATCCAGAAGTGGATGCCCAAAAAATTTAACATTACCACCAATTTTTTTATAAATATCTATCTCAAATGGAAATATTGCAAAAATTTTTTTTGCATTTTTTGCAAGTGTAATTGCTCGTTTAGGCCTTGAAGCCCAAACTTGTGGTGGAATATAATAATAAACAGGTATATCTCTATGCTTACACATTCCAAGAACCTGTCTATTAAATCCAAAAAAATCAACTAATATAACAAAAACAGGTTTCTTTTCATCAAGAAACTTCCTAACAAGTCCAAGGAGTTTAAACCAAAGCCCAATTCCTTTTATACTATCAACAAAACCAAAACTTCCTTGCAAAACTATATCGTAAAGAAATCTATCAGAAACATTTTTTAATCTTACACCACCTATAGAATATATAGTAAGATCTTTTTCCTTTTTTTTAAGCGAAAGAACTAACCTGGAGGCATGAAGATCCCCAGAAACATCACCGCTTACAATAAGTACATTTTTATTACTTGTGATTTTAGGCATAAATTATTTTCCTAAGTTATCAAATTTTGAATCTATTATTCCACCTAAAGATCGAATACCGTTAACAATCTTTCCTTTTATTGTTTCTTTTTTTTCATCACCAAACCTTGGAATTTCATACTTTTTCATACTTTCAACTATATCTATTGCAAGTTTTAAGGCAGTAGTGCTTTTTGTAGCATCTGTTATTGGTTTTTTTGAATTTTTTATACAATCAATAAAATGATTTAATTCTTCAGTTATAGGAAGTTTTTTTTCAATCTTTGGCGAGAAAACTTCTATATCTGAAAGATCCTTTGGATTTGAATTTTTTGGTCTATAAATTTTTACTTTTGAACTTATATAATCTATTGATATATACTCACCATCTTGATAAACTCTCATTCTTCGTATTCTTTCAAATGTTATTCTGCTTGCAGTTAAATCAGCAATCATTCCATTTTTAAATTTTATTCTTGCATTTGATATATCTTCAAAGTTTGAAAATACCCTTGCTCCAATTGCATCTATACTCTCTATCTCAGATTGTGCAATTGTTAAAAGAAGATCAAGGTCATGTATCATTAAATCAAGTGTCACTCCTATAGAAGAAACCCTTGGGTCATATGGACCAAGTCTTTCCATATTTATATAAAGTGGTTTTTTTATATACTTCTGTGCTTCAACAAAAGCAACATTAAATCTTTCAACATGTCCAACTTGAAGAATAACATTATTTTTTATTGATGCCTCATTTAATTTTTTAGCATCTTCAATTGAGTCACATATTGGTTTTTCAACAAATGTATGTATTCCCATACTCATCGCTTTAAGTGCTATTGGAGCATGAAGATGAGTTGGAGTTGCAATAACAACAGCATCTACTTGTGGCAATAGATCATTAAAATCGCCATATGCAATAGTATTATTATCCCAAGCAAGTGTCTGTGCCCTTAAAAGGTCTATATCAGCAACACCAACAAGTTCAACCTCTCTCATCTTTGCAAGTGTTCTTACATGATAAGTTCCTATCTTTCCTGCACCTATAACACCAAATCTTATTTTATCCATAAAAACCTCTCATAACCTATTTTACAATATTTATTGTATGGCAATGCTTTAGCATTTCTTTATACAAAGATAAAGATTTGCTCTACAATCATCATCTATAATTCAACATCCAAAATTCATAATTCATCATCCATAATCCAAAATTTCTCACATCTTACTTTTTCACTTCTCACTCCCCTCACTTTCTTTCTCCGACGTTAGATGGTGCTTTGAAATAAAAATTTCATTTTCAATAAAATCCAAGATTTCTTTTTTTATTATTCTCTTTAAATTTTTGGTTGTATCGATTATTGAATATTTTTTAGAAAGTGTAATAAAATAAACATCTTTTATTTTTTGTGAATACTCATTAAAAACCGAAACAAGAATAACCTTTTTTCTGTATTTGTTAGCTATTTTTATTATCTCACCAGGCATTTTTTTAAAAAACGATGTCTTATCAAATTTTCCTTCTCCAGTTATAATTAAATCAGAATTTTTGATAAGAAACTCAATATTTTTTTCTTTAATTATAAAATCAGAACCAAATATAATCTTTCCACCAAGAAATCCATAAATTCCAGCACCAAGCCCTCCTGCACTAGCTCCGCCTTCTATTTTAGATATATCAACACTAACCTCTTTTTTAAGGCAATTTGTAAGATTTTTAAGTGCTTTTTCTATTATTAAAACCTCGTTTTCATTAGCCCCTTTTTGTGGGGCAAATACCCTTGCAGAACCATTTTTGCCAAGAAGTTTATTTTTAACATCAACAATAGCAAAGACCTCTGATACTGGTTTTTTAAAATTACTAAAATCTATTTTTTTTAATTTTAAGAGACCATAAATTGAGTTTTCTATCTCTCTACCATTTTCATCATAAAATTTTATACCAAGTGCTCTTGCCATACCAAAACCACCATCAGAAGTGCTTGTTCCACCAAGTCCAACATAAATTTTTTTAAATTTTTTCTCAAAACAATCTTTAAGAACCTCCCCAACACCATAAGAAGTTGCATAAAGTGGTTTTAATTCGTTTTCTTTTAAAAGTTTTAAACCACAAATATTTGCTATCTCAATATATGCTTTATCAGATTCAAAAAGGTACTTTGTTTTTACTCTTGTTTGATAAAATGGACCACATACCCAAATCTTTCTTTCTTTAAGTCCTTCAAAACAATCAAGGAATCCATCACCACCATCACTAACATTTACATAATCTACATCAAATCCCTTTTTTAGTAAAAAATTATAAAGATACTCATTGATCTCTTTTGAAGAATATGTCTTTTTAAAAGAATTAAAAGCGACAAGAATTTTCACACAACTCTCCACTTGCTACTAATAACACCTTTTGAAAGACAATCCTTTTGCATTGTTTTTTTAAATCCATCTTTTCATTTCCTTTTTGAAAAAGGGATTTAGATGGATCTAATAATTCAACATTTCTTACGATTTTCACCTTTCACTTTTTCACTTTTTACTTCCTTTACCTTTCACTTTCAATTTTTATTTCCTCAATTATTCTCAATGCTTCATCAAGCGTCTGAACTTTCATATATCTGTCTCTAAAATCTGTAGCATTTCTAAATCCTGAAATCCACATACCAGCAATTCTCCTTGAATTAACAATCGCCCACTTTTCACCAAACTCCTTTGCTGCAAGTTTTAAATACTCTTGAAAAAGATTTGCTTTTTCAGATGCTTTTCTCTCAATAACTTTGCCTTCATTTATATACTTTTTAATATCATCAAATATGTAGGGATTTGATATAAACCCTCTTGCGATAGAAATCCCATCTGCACCGGTTTTTTCAAACATCTCAATAGCTTTTTTATGATCTGTAACCCCACCATTTACTATAAGAGGAATTTTTATTTTTGATTTTATCTCACCAGCAATTTCATAATCAACATTACCAGAGTGCCCTTGAGAAACTGTTCTTAAATGTATATGAACCATAGAAGCACCACTTTCCTCAATTATTTTTGCAATTTCAACTGCATTTTTGTTTTTTTCATCAATACCGCTTCTTATTTTTACAGAAACAGGAATTTTTACCCTTCTTGCAATTGAATAAACTATAGATGAGAGAAGTAAAGGATTTTTTAGAAGGGAAGACCCACTCCCTGTTTTTACAATTTTTTTTACAGGGCAGCCCGCATTTATTTCAACCATATCAGCCCCATTTTCTTCAACAAGAATGCTAGCATATGTCATTATATTTGGATCACTTCCAAATATCTGGATACAAATTGGTCGGTCATCTCTGACCTTTATCATCTCAAGTGTTTTTTTATTTTTATAAAAAAGTGCATTTGAACTTACCATCTCTGATATAACCATATCACAACCATTTTTAAGTGCAATAATTCTTAGCGGATAATTTGTAATCTCTGCCATAGGTGCAAGAAAAAGATTAGACGGAAGAGTAAGATTTTTTATTCTAAGTGGTTTTAGATACATTTTTTAGAATTCAATAAAGTAGTTTCCATCATGTGAAAGTGAAAAGTCTTTATAATTTCTTTTTTTAAGCATCTTTATCTCAGATTGTGGTGCATTTATTTTTTCAAGAACACTTAATTGATAATTGAATGCCTCCTCTTCAACTTTATATAAATCATCAAATCTTTTTATTTTTCCAAAAATATCAACAGGAGTATTATCTATCTTATCTTGAGATGGGTGTGGAACCTCTATAGTTTTCTTTTTTTTGTTTTTCAAATACCAGGCATGCCATCCCATATGAGCAATCACTGATGCAAGGTATGTTTCAGATGAATTTTTATACATCTCATTTGATATCTCTATCACCGGAAGATCATCATAATAAAAAAATGTAGTTCTATTTGATTGTATTATTCTAAATACATTGCTTCTAACTATCCTAAAGCTCCCATTTTTATCATATGTCCAAAGTATTTTTAAAGAATCTTTTACTTTTTTTACAAAACCTTCGTCACCAACTATATCAAGCTTACTTGTATAATTTATCTCAGGAGTTTGAATATCTTTAAGTTCATTATTTTCTTTTTTTATATCATTATTGAATTTCTTTCCGTTTATCTTTTTTTGTTTCTCGTTTTCAAGATCAAGAATTGACACATTATAAGATTTTATAATTTTGTAAATATAAACACCTCCACCAACCAAAAGAAAAAGAATAATCAAAAAACCTTTTTTCATTCTTTTAAAATTAATTTTCTAAAAATGAAGAAATTATTTTAAATCTTTATATTCTTTTATATAAGATCTGTAAAATGCTTCAAGTTCTTTTTGTGGATCTTCAAACTCTATTACATGTTTTCTGCAACCCCTTCTTGAACAAATTGATACCTTTCCACCACCAACAAGAGCAAAAGAAACCATCTGAGCGCGACATAAATCACATCTTCTCTCAATTTTAAGATCTGCATTACAGTGTATACACCTAAAACCTGCAATCTTTGATTTTGGGACATCAAGATCTGTTTCTATGTTATAACTCCCATAAACTGAACTTAAATAAAGAATTGATTTTTTTCCACCATATGTTATTTTTACAGCTATAGCAGGCTTACCATCAATTATTTTATTTTTATCCATAAGTGATTTTCCACAATGAGGACATTTAACATTAACACTAAACATAACTTCTCCTTTAAAATAAACTTCCTTTTTTCTATTATAACATATTTTTAAATTTACAAAATAAAAATAGAATTATACATTTATAGATATTCTATTTCTAACTTTCAAAAAAATTTTGAATACAAATTGAAGGTTGTGCCTTAACTTCTTATTTTTCTAAAAGTTTATTTAATATAAAAACTCAATTTACTTTCATATCTTTTTTCAAAATAATAAAATACTTAACAAGTTTATTTGTGGCAGACATAACATTCTTCCATTTATCATCTTTTTTGGAATAATAATTTATACCTTTTTTATCATTATTTCTTTTTATAATTTCTCTATACATCCCTTCCCCCTTAAACCCATAATCTATACATCAATATTTTAACATATAAAACTAAAAAATCAAGTAATAAAACTCACATTCAAAAATAGGACTTTTTTCCCAAATATTTGTAATTATTTGGCAAGTTCAAACATATTTTCTATTGCTTTTCTTGCTTTTATAACAATTTCTTTTTCTAATATAATTTCTTTCTCTGGTGGTAGATTTTTTAATGTATCTAAAATATTTTCAAGCGTTATCATCTTCATATAAGGACATAGGCGACACATCGCAATAAATTTTTTATCAGGAAACATTGAGACGGCAAGTTCTCCAAGCCCACACTCAGTTACAAGCATATAATATGAAGCATTTGTGTTTCTTATCTGTTCAATCATATCAGATGTTGAGCCCATAAAATCAGAATTCTCAATTATTTTTGATGGGCATTCTGAGTGAGCAAGAACCATCATATTAGGATACTTTTTTCTATATTCTTTTATTATCTCAGAATCAAAATTTTCATGAACCACACAAGAACCATTCCAAAGTATTATATCCTTCCCAACTTCTTTTCCAAGTTTTTTAGCAAGATTTTTTCCCATAAACTGATCAGGAATAAAAATAATTCTCTCATATTTCTCAAAAAGTTTTCTTAATATTTTCTCTGCATTTGAACTTGTAACAACAACATCGCTTACAGATTTAACATCAGCAGTTGTATTTATATATGTAACAACCGGAGAATCTGGATATTTTTCTCTAAGTTCAAGAACATCTTTTTTTGTGATAGAATCACTTAAGGTGCATCCAGCTTCCATTGAAGGAATAAAAACTCTTTTATCATAATTTAGTATCTTTGCGGTCTCAGCCATGAACTTAACACCAGCAAATATTATTATCTCAGAATTAACTTTGCTACATTCTTTTGCAAGTTTATACGAATCTCCAACGAAATCGCTAACACCAAGTATTATTTCTGATTTTTGATAAACGTGACTAGCAATAACAGCATTTTTTTCTTTTTTAAGTTTATTTATTGAAAGAGTAAGTTCTGCAATAGTTTTTAAATCTCCAGAACATAACAACCCAAGCCCCTTTTGTTTCAATCTAATTATCTCATTTTCAATCTCATTCATAGAAAATCCTTGAGAATACATTTTCATCATAAGCAAACATATCCATAATATCTCTATCTGTTTGAGGTCCATGGAAATCAGTTCCTGCAGTTATAATAAGATTATATTTTTTTGCTATATCAAGATACTTTCTTATCTTTGAGTTTGTATGAGATGGATAATATGCTTCAATACCATCAAATTCATAATCTTTTATAACATTCTCAACATTAAAACTTCCTTCAATTGTTGAAGGATGAGCAAGTACAGCAATCCCACCTGCCTCTTTTATTGCAGTAATTGATTGCTTTATAGTAGGTCCCATTGGCTCTACATATGCATAACGTCCCTCAATAAGATATTTATGAAAAACTTCTGTCCTGGTAGAACCATATCCTTTTCTAACAAGAGCATCTGCAATATGAGGTCTTCCAACTGTTGATATATCATTTATTCCAAGATCCTCAAATGAAATTTTTATTCCAATCTCATTTAATTTTTTTATTATCTCTTTAACACGAATTATTCGTCTTTCCCTCCATTCACAAAGTTTTTTTTTAAAATCATCATTATTAATATTTATTTTATAGCCAAGTATATGGAGATAATCATGCTCCTTTGTACTTATCTCAATACCTGTTATAAAATTTATATCACTCAAAGTTTCTTTATCAATTTGATCATAACCCCCAACATTATCGTGATCGGTTAAAGAAAGATATTTTACATTTTTTGATTTTGCTAATTTAATAACATCTTTTGGAGAAAGCGTTCCATCAGAATAATTTGAGTGGGTATGAAGATTAATATAGACCATCAAAAGATATTAAGCACTTACAACTTCTTTTACCTCTGGTACTTCTTCTTTTATTGTTCTTTCAACAAGATTTTTTAAAGTCATAACTGAAAAAGGGCATGCCCCACAAGCCCCAACAAGTTTCACTTTAACTATTCCTTTCTTTTCATCAACACTAATAAGCTCTATTGAACCACCATCTGCTTCAAGCATTGGTTTTATTTTACTTATAACATCTTTTACTTTTTTCTCCATAAAATCTCCTTTTTTATATTATAGCATATTAATTTCGGCATAACAATTCCAAATACAGGTAGGGTAGTGTATAATAAAGTGTGTAAATTGGAATTATTAAAATTAAAGGATGATAAAAAAATGAAAAAGATAAAATAAACAGAAAGGAGGAAAAAATGAATAAATCAAAGGTATATCAAAATGATGATATAAATCAATATGTGGGAGGCAGCAAAAGAAATTGCTGCCCCACATCAACAACTCCAAATAAATTATACACAATTTATGAGGAGTTTGATATAAAGTGTAAGCATCCATAACATATTTGACTTTAGATTAGGTCACTTTTGCCCCTGAAAATAACTGGA
>Ga0080004_1161910_pt1 | contig 40014 bp, 34 predicted proteins | sample WasSprMetagenome_FD_69207 | JGI IMG/M metagenome (GOLD analysis project Ga0080004, IMG submission 69207) | Sulfidic aquatic microbial communities from Washburn Spring, Yellowstone National Park, USA - WS (SPADES assembly) (version 2) | ecosystem: Environmental > Aquatic > Thermal springs > Hot...
GCGGGCGGGGGTGGGCGTGGGACTGCTGGGCGCGGCGGTGGTGGACGATGTGCTGGTCGTGCTTCTCCTGTCGGTGTTCATGGGGGTGGCGGCCGGCAGTTCCAGCCTGTTGAGCGTCTTGTGGGTGCTGGCGCGCATGGTGATCTTCCTGGTGCTGGCCATCTGGCTGGGAGGGAAAATCCTGCCCCGCCTCGGCGCGCTGGTGGAACGACTGCCGATCAGTGAGGGGGTGATGGCGCTGGCCCTGGCCGTCACCTTCCTGTACGCCTGGGCGGCCGAGGCTTTGGGCGGTATGGCCACGATTACGGGTGCCTTCATCGCCGGCCTGATCTTCGGCCGAACCCCACTGCGCGAGGAGATCGAGCACGGCATGCACACCCTGGCCTATGCCTGGCTGGTGCCGGTCTTCTTTGTCAGCATTGGGCTGGAGACCAACGCCCGCGCCCTGGGGGTCAGCGGCATCCCCTTTGCCCTGATCATGGTGGTGGTGGCAGTGCTGTCGAAGGTCATCGGGTGCGGGTTGGGCGCCCGCCTGGGCGGTTTTACCAACGGCGAGGCCCTGCGCCTGGGGGTGGGGATGTCCTCCCGGGGTGAGGTCGGGTTGATCGTGGCCACCGTGGGTATGTCCAGCGGTCTGATCGACGACCTAGTCTTTGCCAGTGTGGTCATCATGGTATTGGTGACGACGTTGCTGACCCCCATCATGCTGCGGGCGCTTTACCCGCGGCCGGCCGGCGGCCCCCAACCACGGCCGGCGGCCGAAATCGATCAGTGAGCATGGAAACAAGGAGCAGGCAGATGGCATATATGCTGATTGCGGTGATCAATGATTTATCGAAATGCCATGAGGTGCTTCAAGCCTGGGAGGAGGCCGGCGTCTCCGGCGCCACCATCCTGGAGAGCATCGGGCTGGCCCGCATCAAGGCGGCGGCCCGCGACGACCTGCCCCTTATCCCCTCCTTACGCGATCTGCTCACCTCCCATGAGTTTCACCACCGCACCATCTTCACAGTGGTGGAGGACGAGGCCGATTTGGAGCGTATCGCGGAGGTGACCCAACGGGTGGTGGGGGATTTCTCGAAGCCGGACACCGGGCTGATGTTTGCGGTGCCGGCGACAAAGGTGTGGGGGCTGAAGAAGCTCGATCGGGCCGGCCGGCAAAAGTAGCACATTGGCCCACGCGTGATGAGCCACGTGCGCGGAAGCCCTAGCCATAATGGTTCAGGGCCCCGCGTGGTATACGCGGGCCCTGAACCGAGTGTGCATTAGGAGGGAGAGGGGCTATTTTCGCTTATCGCGCATCATTCCAGCTCTTCGCTCATCTCCACGAAGTTCCCGTGCCAGAAGTGGTACCAGACCTGGCCGGTGTACCCGTTGACGCTGAGCATGCCGGCAACCTTGCCATCTTTCAGCACATGCAGGGTGTAATACCCGTAGAACGGGTCCACTTCATCCTCCACCCTCAGGCCCTGTGCCCAGGGTGTGCGGTCCAGGTACTCCTGGGCTAGCTTCACCGCTTCTTCGGGGGTAACCGTTATCTCGCCGGCGCCCCTGTTCGGCGCGTTGTATCCCCAGCCCATCATGCCGCGGCTCATCATGCCGTAACGAGTGTTCCACATCATGTTGGGGCCCATCTCCGGCACCACCCGCTTGGTGACGGGATGGATCAGGACTTCCATAGCGCCAATGCCTGTGTCCTTCTCCACGATCTCGGCATACCCGCCATTATCGAAGATCATGATTTCCTTCAGGGCCAGATTCGCATCACCATACTGCTGAAGAAAAGCCTCCACCGCGCTCTCGGCCTCGGCAATGCTCAGCGGTGTGGTTGGGGTGGAGCTGATGCCGGCACCATAGCCCCCGCAACCAGACCACCCCCCTCTATTCCAGCCGCCCATCATTCCGCCGGGCCGGCCCCCGAACCATCCGGGCCCTTGGGCCAGGACGGGGGAAGCGGCCAGCGCCAGTATCACCAGGCCGGCAATCAGACCGGCCACCCACCATCTGTGTGTACGATGTCGATTTGTCATCGCATTACTCCTTGACTGTAGCATATCACCGCGCCGAACTGCCGCGTTCGATATCCGCCAGAGCGGTCAGGTACTCCTCGCGAGAGATCTCCCCACGGGCGTAGCGCTCATCCAGAATCTGCCGGGCCGTCGCTGAGCGGGCGGGCGTGTGAACTGGAGTGCCGGCCGAAAGCCGGCGCACCATCCAGACGATCAACGCAATACCGCCGACCAGCAGTGCCAGAAACAGTAATCCCCCGAAAAACATACCGAACATTCCCATACCGCCGAATCCTCCCCAGAATGGCCAGAATGATCCACAACATCCACCGAACCAGTGCATATGATCGTGACCTCCTCATTGCCAGTGTGTCGTGCCCTCTCTACAGGGCCATATGGTATTATACGAAAGGGTCATGAAAATTCTATAACGTTTAAGTAAAGATTTTGTAAAGATTAACATCTTCTGGGATGCAAGCCCCCGGCCCCGACATCAGGGCCCCTTTTCCAGTGCCGCCTCGAACAGTGATCGGAAGGTCTCGAAAGGCTGGGCGCCAACGACCGGTTGGCCGTTCACCAGGAAGGCCGGCGTTCCGGAAATGCCCAACGCCTTCGCGAATGCGGTGTCTGCTTGCACCTGAGCGGCATACTTGCCGGCGTCCAGACACGCATTGAACGCCTTCGTGTCCAGTCCGATCTCCTCCGCGAAGCGTTTTAAGTTGTCCTTGCTGAATGCGCCCTGATTTTCGCCGGACTGGCGGGCATACAGCAGGTCATGATATTCCCAGAAGCGGCCCTGCTCGGCCGCGCACTCACTGGCCTCCGCCGCCCACTGTGATTCGGGGCCCAGGAAGGCCATGTGTATGTATCCCCAACGCACCTGGCCGGCCTGGACGTACTGCGCATCAATCTGGCGCCACGCGCCAGCGGCAAACTGCCCGCAGAATGGTCACTGGAAGTCCGCGAATTCCACCACCGTTATGGGAGCATCCGCCGCTCCACGAAAGTGACGGGTCGCGCCGACAACGAAGGACATCAAATTGGCCCGGGCGGTATCCTCGGAAGCTCCTGCAGTGGGTGCAGGGGAAGCAGTGGGCGAAACTGCGGCCGGCGCAGGCGGGGGACTGTCTCTGGAGGGGAGACGTCCTGCGAGGTACGGGCCGGCGAACAAGCCAATGGCGATTCCAGCCAGCAGTCCGACCGCCAGCAGTACTGCTATATGCCAGCCAGCCGGCTGACTGACCACCTTTGCCTCGCGGGCATTTTCGGGGTAACTCCGCATGTGCATGCCTCCTGAAGTAAAAAGAACGCGGGCGAGGTACCCAATTGCCGGCGCCCCGCTGTCTCTCTCAGCATAACTACCCGAAGTTAAGATAGTATAAAGATAATTTAAAAGTTCTGTAAAGAATACGGGCGAAACGGATTGGTATCGCGCATAAAGAGGGGTCTCAAGAAACGATGGGCAGGCCGAGGGTGAAGGTACTGCCTTTGCCGAGGCCGGCGCTTTCTGCCCGGATAAACCCACCGTGCGCTTCTGCCAGCAGTTTGGCGATGGTCAGACCAATGCCGCTCCCACCGCTGGAGCGGGAGCGCGAGCGGTCAGCGCGGTAAAATCGCTCAAAAATATGGGGCAGGTCCTCTGGAGCGATGCCGACACCGGTATCGACAATACGAATCAGCACATAACTTTTCTCCTGGAGAGCGGAGATAGTGACGGTCCCGCCGGCCGGCGTGTACTGCAGAGCGTTGCCCAGCAGGTTCATGAGCACCTGGCCAATGCGCCCCACATCCACCATCACGCGGGGGAGATCCGCCGGCACCTGCTGGGTCAGACGCACGCCTTTCTCCCGAAACTGCAGGTCCAGGCGCTCCACAGCACTGCGCACCAGTTCCTGTACGGATACCGGCTGACGGTGCAGTTCATACACGCCGGCCTCCACCCGGTTCAGCTCCAACAGGTCATCAATCAGCCGCTCTAAGCGGTTGACCTCGCGGTGAAGCCTTTCGTATGTTTCCGGCGTGGCGGGTATAACTTCATCCATCAGTCCCTCGAGATAACCTTTCACAGAGGTCAGCGGGGTGCGCAGTTCATGCGCTACATTGGCCACCAGATCCCGCCGCAGGGATTCCGCTTTCTCGAGGGATTCGGCCATACGGTTAAAGCTGTGGGCCAGCTCCGTCAGCTCATCGCCGGCGGGGGTTGGCGGAGCCGGCACGCGCTCGGAATAATGGCCGGCGGCGATGCGTCGGGTGGCGTACAGCAGATGCCGCAGAGGAGCGACAATTTGCTGGCTCATGAAGAGGCTGGCCAGGACAGCGATGATCACTCCCACCAGTGTAGCCAGCGCCAGCGATTCCCGCAAGGCGCTCTGAAAGTTGATGTATAGATCGGCTTCCAGAGACTGGGCGGTTATCATGTGACCCATCATCGGTCGGCCCATCATGACGTCGCCCATCATCTGCGCCATGGCGGCCAGATGGCGATCGAACGCCGGCCGGCCGCTGACCTGTACCGTCAGCGCCAGCACCACCATGCCGGTAGCGATCACCAGCAAATATGATACGAACAGCTTGCGGCTGAGACTGCGTCGGATCCAGGAAATCATGGTTCCCGCTCCTTATCCTCAAACCGGTACCCCACGCCGCGCACAGTGACGATAAAGCTTGGCTGATCCGGGTCATCTTCCAGCTTGCGGCGAATCTTTCCGATATGCACGTCCACGACCCGCTCTTCGCCGTAGTAGTCCTCGCCCCAAACGTGGGAGAGAATCTGCTGGCGGGTGAGCACCAGCCCGCGGTGACGCGCCAGGGTCCAGAGAATGTCGAATTCGATTTCGGTCAGCTCCACCGGCAGGTCATCCTTCCAGACCTGCCGCCGGCCGGCGTCTATGCGCAGACGGCGAAATTCGAGCACTGCCGGAGCCGTGATCGTAGATGGCGGGGCGCTCAGCCGGCGCAGGGCCGCCTTTACCCGCGCCACCAGCTCGCGCGGGCTGAAAGGCTTGGTCACATAATCATCTGCCCCCAGGGTAAGTCCCACAATGCGGTCTGTTTCCTCCGATTTGGCGCTGAGCATAATAATATAGGTGCTGGACGTCCGACGAAGCTCCCGCAGGACGTCAATGCCGTCCATACCAGGAAGCATAATGTCCAGGATCACGATATCCGGCCGGCTCGACTGCGCCAGCTTCAACCCATTGATGCCGTCCTGCGCTGTCAGCACCCGGTACCCTTCCCGGCGCAGATACGCGCTGATAAGGTCCAGGATGTTCTGCTCGTCGTCTATTACCAGTATCGTCTCTCCAGCCATTGCCAATCACCCTCTATACAAGGTCTTGCACGCCGCCAATAACATAGCATAGTTTTGAAATATTATCAACTTTGCAGAGCTATCGGGCAGTTGAAACCGGGGCTGTGCCTGCGAGGCCGGCGTAGGTTTCGCACCCACTGTCTGACTTCGACCGCTCCTCGCCCCTCATCCGCTTCATTGTAGGGAACCTTACACAGGTTCACGCCGGCGCAGGGTATCATAGAAACAACGATCCATTTTGAAAGGACGGCATCTATGGAAAAGACAACCGCGCACCCCAACCGTCTGGCCGGCGAGGCCAGCCTGTACCTGCGCCAACATGCCCACCAGCCCGTGGACTGGTATCCCTGGGGGCCGGAAGCCCTGGCGCGCGCCCAGGCCGAGGACAAACCGATCCTGCTCAGCATCGGCTATTCCTCCTGCCACTGGTGCCACGTCATGGCCCATGAGTCGTTCGACAATCCGGAGATCGCCGGCCGGATGAACCAGCACTTCGTGAATATCAAAGTGGATCGCGAGGAGCGGCCCGATCTGGACGAGGTTTACATGACCGCGGTACAGCTCATCGCCGGCCAGGGGGGCTGGCCGCTGACGGTCTTCCTCCTGCCCGACGGCCGGCCCTTTTACGGCGGCACCTATTTCCCGCCGCAGGAGCGGCACGGCCTGCCGGCCTTTCCCAGCCTGCTGGAGGCGCTGAGCCAGGCCTATCGGGAACGCCGGCGGGAGGTGGAGCGCGCCGCCGAGGAGACGACGCGCGCCCTTCAGGAAGTGGCGCGCGCGACGCGCGCCGCCGGCCCCGTATCCGCAGACCTGCTGGCGGAGGCACGCGCCCACCTGCTGGACGCGTACGACCGGCGCTACGGCGGGTTCAGCGTGCGGCCCAAGTTCCCCCAAGGGGCCACGCTGGCACTATGGGCGCGCTGGGCGCCGGCGGATGAAGAGGTCCGCTCCGCCTGGCTCTTCACCCTGGACCAGATGGCGCTGGGCGGCATGTATGACCTGGTGGGCGGGGGTTTTCACCGCTATTCCGTGGATGAGCGCTGGCTGGTGCCCCATTTTGAGAAGATGCTGTACGACCAGGCCCTGCTGGTGCCGGTGTACCTGCGCGCCTATCAGCTCACCGGTACGGCCCACTACCGCCGGGTGGCCGAGCAAACCCTGGATTATCTCCTGCGCGAGATGGCCCTGGCGCCGGCCGGCTTCGCCTCAGCCCAGGACGCCGACACGCCGGAGGGAGAGGGACGTTACTACGCCTGGACGACGGAAGAGTTCGATGCCGCTGTGGGGGAGGAGGACCGCGCATGGGCGCGCCAGTTCTTTGGCGTCAGCGAGCGGGGCAATTACCAACGCATGACCCTGCCGCGCCAGTCCATGACGATAGCGGAGCTGGCGCGCCGGCTGAATACCGATGAGGAAGGCGCTTGGGCGAGGGTAGATGCCGTGCGTCGGCGCCTGCTGGAAGCGCGTCAGGCCTGGCGGGTGCCGCCGGCGCGCGATGACAAACTGCTGGCCGGCTGGAACGGCCTGGCCATCGCCGCCCTGGCGGAGGCCGGCCGGGCCTTAGGCCGCTCCGATTATCTCGACGCGGCGCGCCGTACGGCGGATTTCATCCTGGAAAGCATGTCGGATCCCACTGGCCGCCTGCATCACTGGTATGCCGCCGGCGCGGCGCGCGGTCTGGCCTTCCTGGACGATTACGCGCATGTCATTCATGGTCTGCTGGAACTGCATGCGACGGGGCATGAGCCGCGCTGGCTGGACGCGGCCGGCCGGCTGACCGAACTTGTCCTGGGCCATTTCTGGGATGCGGAGCTGGGCGGGTTCTTCCTGACCAGCGACGAGCACGAGCCGCTCATCGCCCGCCCGGTCACCTACAGCGATTTGCCCATCCCCTCCGGCAATGCCGTCATGGCACAGAACCTGCTGAGGCTGGGGAGATGGCTGCGCCGGCCCCTTTGGGAGGAGAGGGCGCGGCAGACCATCGAGCGGTTCGGCCACAGCATGACGCACAGCCCGCAGGGCTTCTCGGCCATGTACCTGGCGTTGGATATGCTCTTCCATCCGGAGGAATAGCCGGCGCCGTTCCTGCGGCGAAGATGGCGCCCTACGGCAGAGGAACCAGCAGACTGCGCTCCGCCTGCTCCACGTCGGATGGAGCGGTGAAGGGGAGCCTTTCCCCGCTCTCCGGCCAGTACAGGCCGATGCGAAGCCTCGCCGGCGCGGCGCCCGCCGGCAGCGCGACCTCCCCGCTGTCCAGGATATATTCGCCGGGAAGCCAGGCCGCCGGCGGAATCCCCTGATTGTCCAGCCGCACGTCGCTCTGCCCGATGATCTGCCCCGCTGGATCCAGCACATGCACGAAGCGCACGACCTCGCCTTCCAGCGGCCGGCCCACCTGCCAATAGAGCGTGAAACGCAGGAGCCCTCCATCCCGGGAGACATCGCAGCCTTGCAGGGAGAGGCCGACCGGCCACTGCACCTGCAGGGAATGCGCCGGCGCCTGCGCCAGCTCCCACACCCGCGGCGGGTTAGCCCACTCGGCCCTCCCCAGGCCGGCACAACCGTCAACGGCACCGTTCCACTCGGCACAAATCTGCAGGGTTACCGGCGGCAGAGCGCCGGTGATGTCCGCGTCCCCCACGGTGAAGCGGTGGGCCAGGCGCAGGGTGCGGCCGGCCGGCCATGCCGCCGGCAGTGCGTTTTGGGCCGGCGCCTCCCCTTCCCATACCACACTCCCATCATCTGCCAGGGCACGCAGTACGAAGCGTAAGCGGTTCGTCTCCACATCCCCCGCTGACTCCCAGCGGATATGGACGAGGTACGGCACGCCGGCGTAGACCTTGTCCCACTGCTCCCACCGCCCCAGGGGTACCAGGCGGCCGGCGAGCGCTGGTTCGACAGGGTACGGCGCGGCCGGCAGGGAGCCGGCCGGCGGGCTTGCCACGGTGACAGATGCGGCGCGCGGCGGCGCGGCCAAAAAGTTTCCGCCGGCGCGCATCGCCAGAGGATGATCGGGGTCAATGTACACATAGGCGCGCGTCATATAATGCCCAGGGGGCATGTCGCCGGGCATGGTCAGCCGGATCATCTGTATACAGCGGTCCCCTTCCTGCCAGGACTGGGGAGCGCAGGCCAGCGGGATATCCGCGCGGCTCCAGACGTGACCATCGGTACCGACTATCTCGGCGACGATGTGGGCCGGCGCGGAGGGACGGCCGGCGCCGGCGACCCGCCAATCCGACCAAAAGATGACCTCACTCCCCGACTGCCCGGCATGCGCCGACTCCAGCGTCAACAGCTCTCCAAATGTAACGGGTTCCTCCAGGGGCCGGAGCTCCAGGGCAGAGGCGCCGGCCTGTACGCCGGCCTCGTTCATGAGATAGCCGACCGCCAGCGGGGTATGTCCATCCGGTCCAGGAAGCGTATACTGTTGGCTGGCATAGCGGAAGAACTCCTGCCACTCCGCCGGCATGGGTGTGGAGAGGGTGATCCAGTACAGCGCGCCGCCATGCGCCGGCAGGGGCACGCCGTGCTGGATGCGGAACCATTCCACCCCTTCGGGATGGGCGGAGAGGAACTGGAAGGTCTGCTGGTCCAGGTCGAGCCAGAAATCCGTGCTGATAAATGTGCGGGCGCCCTCTACAGACGGGGCAGAATCGGCCAAAGCCCGCAGGTCCCCGTTGTAGATGCGCAGAGTTTGGGGCGCCAGGGCCCATTGGCGGAAATACGCATGGGCGCTCTCGCCGTACTGCCAGCCCAGCAGTGCCAGGGCAAGGATGACGCCGGCCGCTCTGCCGGGCCGGCCGGCGAACCGTTCGGTGAAGGCGCACAGCCCCGCGGCGCCGGCCCCCACCAGGGCGAAGAGGTAGGGCAGGGCCATGATGCCGCGCAGGTACAGCGGCCCGCCGGAGGACAGCAGGTCCGGCAGAAGGCCAACTAGGCCAAAGAACGCCAGCCAGGGCATCATCCGCCGGCTTTCCCGTTTTGCCAGCAGGAAAACCAACCCGAGGGCAAAGGCCAGCGTCAGCGGCAGGGAAAGGGCCGGCCGGCCCGGCAGGTTGTAGAGATAGTCCGACGGCGCCTCCGGCCCTCGCCAGAAGAGCGCCGACACCGTCTCGCCCATGGCATTCAGCAGGGGTAGGGGCCGGCCGGCCAGGGCCATGCGCAGAGGGGCATCCAACTCCCGCAGGCGGGCAGGCTGGGTTGCGCGGCTCATCGTTATGTGGAGCGGGAGAAAGAGCGCCGCCATCAGGCCAAGAGCCAGCAGAGGGCCAGCCAGCCGGCGCCAGAACGGTTGTCCCTGGGGCCGGCGCGGCCAGGCCGCCCACAGGAGCAAACCGGCCGGCAGGACGAAGAGCGCGCGGGAGGCCAGATAGGTGTACTGGGCCAATCCGCCGACAGCCCCGGCCAGGAACCACCAGGGAAGCGGCCGGCGCTGGCCCGGCTTGGCCGCCTTCAGCAGGGCGAAAGCGGTCAGGTTGGCGAAGAAGAGGAGGGTGATGGCGCGCAGTCCCAGCCGGCTCACCATCAACAGCCAGAACGAGCCGACGGCCAGCGCCGATCCCCAGCCGGCGGCGCGCGGCCCAACCAGCCGGCGCAGGAGCGCATAGGTGCTGGCCAGCCCCAGCATACCCCATACCACCGAGGTCATCCGCTGGACCCAGATCCAATCGGCGCGCCAGAGGCGAGCCACGCCGGCGGTCGAGTAAATGAAGAGCGGCTCGCGCCCGAAGTTGGCGGGGAAGTACAGGTGCAGGCGGCCGTGGAGCACCTCGATGGTATCCACCAGGTTGAACATGGCGTCATGGTGCAGGCCGTAGGGGATGTCCCGCAGGTGAAACATCCAGAGCCCCCAGGCGATGCACAGGACGACCAGCATCCAGCGCCGGCTGTCGCGCTGTCTCATGGGTTGACCTCCATATGCCGGCTTGTCGCCTATGCATTATACCCCGATCCGTGGATCGGGGGAAGTCGGGGCGGAAGGCCGCCGGCCTTCCAGCTAAATTTGTGAATTATTGCACTTGACAAATCGGAAAAACCCTGGTATAATTGTGAACGAAAGAACGAAAAGGGTACATCGCGGCCGCTCCATCGGCTGGAGAGCGGAATATCTCCTCTCGAGGATTACCATGATTAAGATCACCATTGACGATAAAAAGTGCACCGTGCCGGACGGCATCACCATCATCGAGGCCGCCCGGCAAAACGGCATCCATATCCCCGCGCTGGGATATGACCCACGGCTCAGTCCACCCTCCGGTGCGGAGCTTTCCACCGTGGAATTACTGGACGGGGACAACGTGCGCTTCGTCTCCGCAACCTCCACGAAAGTGGCGCCGGGCATGAAGATACGCACGGAATCGCCGGCGCTGGAAAGCTTCCGCAAAATTTACCTGCAGTCGCTCCTGCGCAACCATTACGGCGACTGCGTGGCGCCCTGCGTCCAGCGCTGTCCGGCGAACGTGGACATCCAGCGCTACCTCTACCATGTGGCCGCCGGCAATTTCACCGAGGCGCTGGCCGTCATTAAAGAGAACAACCCCCTGCCCTCCATCTGCGGCCGCATCTGCCCGCATCCCTGCGAGACCGAATGCCGGCGCAACGCCGTGGACGGCGCCGTGAACATCAACGCCGTCAAGCGCTTCGTCGCCGATTGGGACAGCTATCAGCTCCTGCCCTATAAGCCGGCCTGCGCGCCGGATACCGGCAAACGGGTGGCGGTCATCGGGAGCGGCCCAGCCGGCCTCAGCGCGGCCTATTTCCTGCGCCGCATGGGCCACGACGTCACCATCTTTGAAATGCGCTCGGCCGCCGGCGGCATGCTCCGCTGGGGCGTACCCCGCTACCGCCTGCCCGACGAAGTGCTGAACGCCGAGATCGAATCCATCCTCGACCTGGGCGTCAAAATTCAGTACCATAAGAAGCTCGGCCGCGATTTCACCCTGGATTCTCTGCGGGCCAGCGGCTTCGACGCGGTGTTCCTGGCCATCGGCGCGCAGGGTTCCTCGCGCCTGAACATCGAGGGCGAGGACCTGCCCGGCGTGATGGCCGGCATTGACCTGCTGACCATGGTAACCCTGCGCCGCCAGCCCCGCCTGGGCGATCGCGTGGTGGTCATCGGCGGCGGCAACACCGCCATTGATGCCGCCCGCACCGCCATCCGCCTGGGATGCCGCTCCGTGACCATCCTGTACCGCCGCACCCGCAGTGAGATGCCGGCGCTGGATACCGAGGTGGAAGAAGCGATCGAAGAAGGGGTGCAGTTCGAGTTCCTGGCCGCGCCCACCGCCATCCGGCCAGGGCCACAGGGCCTGGAACTGCATTGTGTGCGCATGGAACTGGGCGACCTGGACGCCTCGGGACGCCGCCGGCCGGTGCCGATCCCCGGCTCCGAATTCGTCCTGCCCTGCAGTACCATCCTATCGGCTATCGGACACACGGTGGAGGATGATGGCCTGCCGGCGGAGCTGGCCCGCACGTCGCGCGGCACCATTCAGGTGGACCCGCTCACCATGCAGACCTCCCTGCCGGGGGTCTTCGCCGGCGGCGACTGCCAGACCGGTCCCGATATCGCCGTGGCGGCCATCGGCGCCGGCCGCCGCGCCGCCATTGCCATAGATGAGTTCCTGCGCACCGGGAAGGTGACGCCGCAGTTGCCCGCATATACCTGCTCCAAGGGGCGCTGGGATGAGGTGCCGAAGGAGGAGTTTCGCAATGTGCGCCCCAGCCCGCGCAATCCCATCCCGGTGGTGCCGGCGGAGGAGCGCAAGGTCAACTTCATGGAAGTGAGCGAGACCTGGGATGTGGCGACCGCCATGCGCGAGGCCTCGCGCTGTCTCCAATGCGGCTGTACCGAACGCTATGACTGCCAGGTGCGCCAGTATGCGACCAAGTACCAGGTCACCTTCGATGCGGAGATGCGCCCCATGCGCCGCGTGCCGGTGGATGAGAATCACCCGATCTTGGTGCGCGATCCGGGCAAGTGCATCCTCTGCGGTCTGTGCCTGAAAGCCTGCCGCGAGATGGAAGGCTCCGCCGCCCTGACCTATTACGAGGTCAACGGGACGCTGACCATTGGGCCGGTGGACCAGCGGCCGCTGGATAAGACGAGCTGTGTCTCCTGCGGGCACTGCGTGACCGTCTGCCCGACGGGCGCGCTGACCCTGAAGCCAACCCTGCCGAACGTGTATCGGGCGCTGAACAATACATCGCTCATCGTCGCGGCGCAGATCGCGCCGGCCGTGCGCGCCGCCTTCGCCCAGTACTACGGCCTGACCGGCGAAGAGGCCATGGGCCGGCTGTGCGCCGGCCTGAAGCAGATGGGCTTCGCCTACGTCTTCGATACCTGCTGGGCCGCCGACCTCACCATCATGGAGGAGGGCACCGAACTGCTGAGCCGGCTGGCGAAAGGCGAGAACCTGCCGCAGTTCACCTCCTGCTGTCCGGCCTGGATCAACTACTGCGAGAAGATGGCGCCCGATCTACTGCCGCTCCTGTCGTCCTGCAAGTCGCCGCAACAGATGTTCGGCTCCGTGATGAAGCAGTATTTCGCCAAACAGCTTGGGGTGAAGCCCGACCGGCTGTACTTCGTGTCCATCATGCCCTGCAACGCCAAGAAGTACGAGAGCCGCCGGCCCGAGTTCTGCCATGACGGCGTGCCGGATGTGGATGCGGTCCTCACCACCAACGAAGTCATCCGCATGTTCCGTGAGAAGGGCATTGACCCGCTGACCCTGAAACCGCAGGAGCTGGACCTTCCGTTCGGCAACGTCAGCGGCGCCGGCATCATCTTCGGCGCCAGCGGCGGCGTCTCCGAGGCGGCTCTGCGTCTGGCGGCGGAGCGCATCACCGGCAAGCGCCTGGATAAGGTGGAATATACGCAGGTGCGCGGCCTGAAGGGCATTAAAGAGGCCACTATCGAACTGGACGGCATCACCGTCCGGCTGGCGGTGGTCAGCGGCCTGCAAAACGCCCAACAGCTCATCGACCGCATCCGCGCCGGCGACGCCCCCTATCACTTCATCGAGGTCATGGCCTGCCCAGGCGGATGCATCAACGGCTCCGGCAACCCGGCACCCCAGCTCTCCACCGATCGCGAGGAGCGTCTGGAAGTGCTGTACCGCATGGACGCCGCCGCACAGATCAAGAAGAGCCAGGACAACCCGGCCGTCCAGGCCATTTACAGCGAGTGGCTGGGCGAACCAATGGGCGAAGTGTCGCATCACGCCCTGCACACCACCTACGGCCGGCGCTCCATGCGCGTGGACCAGCCCATCGAGGAACTGATCCAAACCCAACCGGTGGTGGACCTGGGCGTCTGCGTCAGCACCAACTGCTACCTGAAAGGCTCCTGGCGCGTGATGGAGGAACTAGCGGAAGAACTGCGCCAGCGCGGGCTGACTGACCGCTTCCGCGTGCGGGCGCGCTTCTGCGCCAACAACTGCGCCAACGGGCCTTCGGTAACCATCGGCCGGCATAAGGTCATGCATGTCGACCCGGATAATGTCAAGGCCTTCGTGGAGGAGTACATCCTGCCGGCCCTGGAGAAAGAAAGCACACCTGTCAAAGGATAGCCCATCTCCTTATCTTCCCTCTTTCTCTGCGCGCCAAGCGGCCAGGCCCTTCCTCATCCCCGGGGAAGGGCCTGGCACATTTACGGCAAATTTGACTCGCCGGCCCGCCTATGTTAGGATGGCGAAGGCCGGCGGGCTTCCCGCCGGCGGTCGGTCATCTTCGCTGTGCGCAAGGAGCATATCGCATGATGCGCTGGAACACCGTGAAAGAGAAACTGCTGGCCGGCAAGCCCTCCATCGGCGGGCTGGCCGCCCTGGGTTCGCCGCTGGCGGCGGAACTGCTGGCGCTGGCCGGCAGTGAGTATGTCCTGCTGGATGACCAGCACGGCATCTGGGACCCAAAGTCGGCCATGGACGCGTTTCACTGCGTCCGGTTGGCCGGCGCGGTGCCCATGGTGCGCGTGGGGAAGAACGATTTTTACCTCATCGGCGCCATGCTGGACCGTGGGGCGCTCGGCATTATCGTCCCGATGGTGCACACGCCGGCGGACGCGGAGGCCGCGGCGTTTGCCATGCGCTATCCCCCGCGCGGCGGCCGATCCGAGGGCGCTTACGGCTGTCGCATCTACGGCCCGGACTACCGCGCCGCCGCCAATGACGAGGTGTTCCTGGCGGTGCAAATCGAATCCGGGCTGGCCGTCCAGAACGCCGAGGCCATCATGCGGGTGGACGGGGTGGATGCCTGCTGGATCGGGCCGGCGGACCTGGCCAACTCCATGGGCCTGGACCTGCGCCAGCCGGCGGATCAGCGCCAGCACGAAGAGGCCATCCGCCATGTGCTGGCCGCCTGCCAAAAGGCCGGCAAAATCCCCGGCATCGCCTGCAGTCCCGATAACGCCCAGAAATATCTCGACATGGGCTTCCTGTTCGTCACCGCCTTCGGCGACAGTTGGGGCGTGTACGACGGCGCCCGGGCGACCCTTAACCGCCTGCGCCTGGGATGATATGGTATAATACGTCACGGTGCTCTGCGCGCCGGCATGACTCTCACCCATTTCAAGGAGGTGGTCATGGAATTCTCCGAGGTGATCCGCAAACGCTACAGCGTGCGCGCCTACCGCCCGAACGAGGTCGAAGAGGAAAAGGTGCGCCAGGTGTTGGAAGCGGCGCGGCTGGCCCCCACTGCGGCCAACCGCCAGCCCTTCCGCTTCATCGTCATTCACACGCGCGGGCGGGAGGACGAACTGCGCAGGATTTATCCCGCCGACTGGTTCGTGCAGGCCCCCATTGTCATCGCCGCAGTGGGCATCCCTGGCAAAAGCTGGGTGCGCCGCGACGGCAAGGCCTATGTGGATGTAGACGTGGCCATCGCCATGGACCACTTGATCCTGGCGGCGACAGACCTGGGGCTGGGAACTTGCTGGATCGGCGCCTTTGACCCCGACGCCGCCCGCCAGGTGTTGGGACTCCCGGCGGACGCGGAGCCGCTGGCTTTCACCCCGCTGGGCTATCCGGCCGACGAGCCGCGCCCGAAACGCCGCAAGCCGCTGGAGGAACTGGTGAGCTATGAGCGGTGGTGAACAGCCGGCCCTCTCCATATACGAAACCTCCGCCTATGGGGGCGAGGGATGGTCCCCGCGCCGGCAGAGCACGCGCCAGGAAATCGGCCTCCTCTGGCATCCCTGCGGCGCAGATTCGGAATGGGCCCCTCTGCGCGCGGTGCTCCTGCACGAGCCGGGGCCGGAGCTGGAGGATATCCGGGATCCCAATGCTGTGCAGATGCTGGCGCCGATAGACGCCGGCCTGGCGCGCCGCCAGCACCGCGCGCTGGCCGACGCCTACCGCGCTGCCGGCGTGACCGTCCATCTGGTCGCGCCGTCTCAAGTGCCGCCGCCGAACCTTTTGTTCGCCGCTGACCTGTTCTTCATGACCCCGGAGGGGGCGGTTGTCGGCCGGCCGGCCTCCACCGTGCGCGCCGGCGAGGAGCGCTGGGTAGCGCGCCGGCTGGCGGAACTGGGCATTCCTATACTGCACACCGTTCACGGCCGCGGCACCTTTGAAGGCGCGGATGCCATGTGGCTGGACCCCCGCACGGTCCTGCTGGCAACGGGCATTCGCACCAATGCGGAGGGCGCCGCGCAGGTCGCCGGCACCCTGCGGGAGCTGGGCGTGGAAGTAATTCAGGTCGGACTGCCCTACGGCGCCATGCATCTGATGGGCACTCTGCGCATCGTGGATCGCGACCTGGCGCTGGCCTGGCCGGGCCGCGTGCCGTATGCCGCGGTGGAAGCACTGCAACAGCGCGGGTTCCGGGTGCTCTTCATCCCGGATGAGCGGGAGGCGGAGCAGAGCATGGCGCTGAACCTGGTGGCGTTGGGCCCGCGGCGGGTGCTGATGCCGGCCGGCAACCCGGTCACCCGGTCATTGTACGAGCGCGCCGGCATCATCTGCCACGAGGTTGAGGTGGGTGAGCTGATGAAAGCTGTCGGCGCCATCGGCTGTATGACCGGCGTGCTGGAACGGGAACTGGTGGGGAACGGATAGCAATACTGAAAAGGCCCCAGCCTGCGAAGGGCTGGGGCCTTTTTGGTGTACGGCTGTCGTCATTGGGTCTGGGTGTAGGGCACGACAATCAGCTCGCCGGCGCGGCCGTTCACGGTAACAGAAAAGCCGGCGTCGTCAAAGACCGTCACCTGGACGGGGTAAGACTGACCCCTATCTGCTCGCGCTACACGGATCATGAGGACAGAGACGGTCACCGGGCCGGACTGCGGCGGCGCCGGCACCACCTGGACGCGCCAGCCGAACGGGTCAATGACCTCCGCCGGCACGTTGCGCGGCACGTGCGCGACCAGATGCGAGGGCCGGCTGACCGTAGCCCCCTCCGGGACATCCATGGCGACCAGCACATTTACCATGCGTTCCCCGATTTTGATCTGTGGGTCCTGAAAGATGTAGCCACCCCAGACCCAGGCGCTGGTGACCAACAGCAGTGCGATGACCAGCAGGCTAGCCAGAGCGAACTTTTTCATGGGCGTTTCCCCTCCCACCACGACTCCAGACGGCCTCTATCCTCATGATAAGGCGGCCGGCAGGGTGCCGCAATAGTACTCTGGTACTATATGCCGGCGTCAGAGCTCTTCCGCTTGCGAATCCTGCTCCATGTTCAGGCGCAGTTCCGTCACGCGCAGTTCCGCCTGGTCCAGGAGCACCTCGCACCGCCGGGCCAGCCGCATGCCGCGCTCGTAATAGGCCAGGGCGCTTTCCAGTGGGAGGGGTTGGGACTCCATCTCGCGGACAATCGTTTCCAGGGCCTGCAGGGCCTCTTCAAAGCTCATTTCCTCAATCGGCTTGTCGGTATTCATGCCAGCTTCTTCTCCTCAAGAATATAAGCGCTACTCCACCACCGCGCCGAAACTGCCCTCGCTGACGCGGATGTCCAAGGGATCGCCGGCCCGCACCTGGGAGGGACGCGTGATCACCTGCCCTGTATCGCGCCGGCGCACCACCGCATACCCGCGCTGGAGCACAGCCGACGGGTTCAGGCCCTCTAGCCGCGCCCAGTACTGCTGGACCCGCTCACGCGACATGGCGAGCTGATGTCGCAAAACCTGCTGGAGGCGATGGATAAGCTCGTCCACATGCTGGCGTTCCTGGGCGATGCGGTATTCGGGCGAGAGACGCTGGAGCATCCGGCGGTGGGCTTCCACCAGCCGGCGGGATTCGTCCAGCCGGCCCAACGTCATCTGCGCCAGCGCGGCCTGGAGCGCCGTCAGCCTCTGCCGCAGTTCCTGCTGATCGGGCACGGCCGCCGCGGCGGCCGCCGTCGGCGTGGACGCGCGGTGGTCCGCCGCAAAATCGGCGATGGTGAAGTCCACCTCATGCCCCACACCGGTGATGACCGGCACCGCGGAGGAAGCGATGGCGCGCGCCACCCGTTCATCGTTAAAGGCCCACAGCTCCTCCAATGAACCGCCGCCGCGCGCCACGATGATCACATCAATCTCGGCCTGCTCGCGGACGCGATTCAGTGCCTCGATGGCGCGCACGATCTGCGGGGGCGCCTCTTCTCCCTGGACCAGCGTGGGGGCGAGCACGACGCGCACCAGCGGAAAGCGCTGGCGAAGGATGCGCAGGATGTCCTGATAGGCGGCGGCAGAAGGGGAGGTGACGATGCCGACGGCGCGCGGGAACGCCGGCAGGGGGCGTTTGCGAGCCGCGTCGAACAGCCCTTCCGCCTGCAGGCGGGCTTTCAATGCCTCGAATTCCATGTACAAGCGGCCGGCCCCCAGCGGCTGCCATTCCCCCACGTAAAGCTGATACTGGCCGTGGGGAGGATACAGCGAGACGTATCCCCGCACCAGGATGGATTCCCCATCGGCCGGCAGTCTGCCGTACCAATCCGCCCGCGAGCGCCACATCACACAGCGGATGGCGCTCTCGGCGTCCTTCAGGGTGAAGTAAACATGGCCGGCGGCAGAGCGGGAGTAATTGGACACCTCCCCATACACCAGCACATCCTGCAGTAACGGATCATTGTCCATCAAGGCCTTGATGTGCTGGGTCAACTGACTGACGCTCAGCCCGAGACGAGGTGGTTCCATATGCCTCCTTGCATGTCGAGGTCAGCGAAACGGGGACTCCGTTTGCACAGAGCCCCCGTCGCGTCCCGGTAAGAGTAAGGGAAAGGGACTGCCGTTCAGGGCGCCGGCGCGGTTTGTTTCAGCAGTTCCAGCAGGCCGGCCAGAAAGGCATCGAAGCGCTTGGCTTTTTCGCTGACCGCCTTCAGCTCCTCCTGCATGGCAGAGACCTGCTGGCGGACGCCCTCCACCTGTCCTGCCAGCTCGTCCACCTGCTTCTGCGCGCTCTCCAGCCCCTGTTCCAGCTTGGCGGTCTGGCCCTGAAGGGCCGCCACGTCTGACTGAATCTGCGGGATGACGCGGACGGTGTCGCGCAGTTCCTGCACGGACTGGTTGGTGAGGTCCAGTTCCTGGCGGAAGGTCTCGTTCTGGCCCTGGAGACGCACCACCTCGGCGTTGAGATGGCTCCCGAAGTCATACGAGGTGAAGAGCAGGGTGCGGTTCACCGCCCACACCACCAGCAGGGAAAGCACAGCCCCCAGCAGTCCTCCGAGCACGACCAGCAGAAGCCCTTTCCAGAAGGTCAGCCGGCCGCTTTCCACCACCTGCAGGGGCGGGGGTAAGGGATACTCTTCTCCTGTCATCTCCGATCTCTCCTTTGCACCGGCGTGGGTATTGGCCTGGGCGGCGTTCCCGGTCAAAGGAAGGGAACGCTCACCCAATAGCTCCGGCTCCTCCTCGACGATGACCTCGGGTCCCACCACGGGACGCACGTCCGGCTCGGTCTCATCCTTCGTGGGCCGGCGGGGCGGCTGGGGCTCCACCACTCCCTCCGGCGCGGGGACAGAGCGCTCCCGCATCAGCTCCGGCTCCTCCTCGACGACGACTTCGGGTCCGGCCACGGGGCGGACGTCGGGTTCGGTCTCGTCCTTCATGGGCCGGCGGGGTGCCTCCTCCCCAAACGTCACCAGAGGGCGCAGGCGCTCCACCAACACCGGCCCGATGCCGCGAATGGGAAGCAGGTCGTCAACGCTCTGAAATGGTCCCTGGCGCTCCCGCAGTTCCACGATCGCCCTGGCCAGGACCGGGCCGATACCGGGCAGGCGCTCCAGCTCCTCCGCTGAAGCACGATTGATGTTCACTCTGTTCACTGCCATCGGTCACCTCCAATTCGCGCTGGCCTGTTTCCAGGAAGGCGATCTGATATCAAGGGACCGCATCCATTTTTATCATACACCATAATAGGAGCGCGGTCAAGGGGGTTGTAAGGTCGCCATGCATGCCGGTGAGCTGTTGGCCGCCGGCGCGATGCGAGCGGCCGGCCCGATTTCTCCCTTTCCCCCAATCAGGGTATAATGGCGGCAGGATGGATGGGAACAATCGAGCCCCCGCGGCTCGTCTTACGGTCAAACACACGCTGAAGGGACGTCCCATGCGCGTACTGCTGGTCAACCCGAAGTCCAAGTTACCTATTGATACCCGCACTTCCCCCTCTCTGGGGCTGGCATACCTCGCCGCCGTCTCGGAGCGCCGCGGGGACGAGGTGCGGGTCCACGACGGCGACGTAGAAGACCGCCCGGTCGAAGAAGTAGCGCGAGAGTTCCGGCCGCATCTTATCGGCATCACCGCCAATACCACGCAGGTCATGTCCGCCTGGCGCGAGGCCGCCCGCCTGAAAGCAGTACTGGGAGATGTGCCCATAGTGATTGGTGGGCCGCATCCCACCGTACTGCCCCATGAGTCCGCCGCCCGCCCGGAGATCGACATCGTCGTGCGGGGGGAGGGAGAGGCCACCTGGGAGGAGCTCTCCGAACGGATTGAGCAGGGAGCAGACCTCGCCGGCGTGCGCGGCATCACGTACCGCCGGCCTGACGGCACCATCGTGGACGAACCCGATCGGCCGGCGCTGGACCTGAGCACCCTGCCGCGGCCGGCGTACCACTACTTCAAGATGGACCGCTACACCAACCTCCAGCCCACCGTGGACCATGTGGAGGGCTACAGCTTCCCCATCATGACCTCGCGCGGCTGTCCCTACCGCTGTAGCTACTGCTCCCAGATTATGGAGCGGCGCTGGCGCATGCGCACGCCGGAGGACGTGGTGGACGAATGGGAATGGCTGGTGCGGGAGATGGGCGCCGCCGAGATCGGCGTGCTGGATGATTCCTTCAACATTGACCGCAAGCGCGTCCTGCGCATCTGCGACCTCATCATCGAGCGCAACCTCCAGCACGTGCCCTGGATCATGATCAACGGCATCCGCGCCAACCTGGCCGACGAGGAACTGCTGGGCAAAATGCGGCAGGCCGGCTGTATCCGCACCGCCTTCGGCGTGGAAAGCGGCAACCAGCACATCCTGGACACCATCATCCACAAACAACTCACGCTGGACCAGGTGCGCAAGGCCTTCGCCGCCGCCAAAAAGGTCGGCATGGAGACTATCGGCTTCTTTATCATCGGCATGCCGGGCGAGACGGAGGAAACGATGGATGATACCATCCGCTTCGCCTGCGAGCTGGACCCGCTGGTGGCCAATTTCTCCATCGCCACTCCCTTCCCCGGCACCGAGCTGTATGATATCGTCAAGGCCCGCGGGCGCATCCTGGCGGAAACCTGGGATGATTTCGTCTTTTTCGAGGGGAAGGCGCGTTTCGAACTGCCGGATTTGCCGGCGGAGCTGGTGGAACGCAAATGGCGAGAAGCCTACCGACGTTTTTACCTGCGGCCGCACCGCATCGCCCGCACGCTCATGCGCAAGCAGACCTGGCTTCAGCTCCCGCGCACCCTGCGCATGGCCTGGCGCACCGTGGTGACCGGCGCCTTATAAGCGGCGCGGTCATCCGGATGGTCGCCGGCAGACCGCTCGCGGTTACACAGAGAGACGGGGAGGAGTGAGAGTGAGTCAAGAGCAAGACACGGTTGCCTGCGAGTTATCTCCCACCAAAATCCGCTGTAGCGTGGGCGTCACCGCCTACAACGAAGAAGCCAATATCGGCGCGCTCCTGGAAGCACTGGTCAATCAGCGACTCCATACCGTCGAGATCACCGAAATCATCGTGGTGGCCAGCGGATGCACGGACCGCACCGTGGATATCGTGCAGGAATGGATGCAGCGCTGTCCCCGCATCAAGCTGATCGTCCAGGAGCGGCGCGAAGGCAAAAGCGCGGCGGTGAATCTCTTCCTCAAGGCCGCCAGGGAGGACATCTGCGTGCTGGAAAGCGGCGACACCCTGCCCCATCCAGACGCCATCGAGCGCATGGTCAGCATGTTCACCGACCCAAAGGTGGGCATGACCGGCGCCCAGAAAGTGGCGGTCAATACCCCGGATCACATCGTGGACTACCTCTCGCATCTGCGCCTGAAGATGGAGCATCAGCTCTGCATGGAAATTCCCCGCCTGGGAGAGCTGATTGCCTTCCGCAAAGTGTTCGACACCATCCCACCGGATGTGGCGATGGATGAGGCATTCGTGGAGGCGCTGGTGATCCAGCGGGGCCTGCAGGTGCGCTATGCGCCGGACGCCATCGTCTACAACATGGGGCCAACCACCGTGAGGGATTTCATCAAACAGCGCCGGCGCAATTACGCCGGCCACCTCCACCTCAAGAAGAAGTACGGCTACCGCGTCTCCAGCCTGGACACCAAGCGCGTCCTGCGCATCGCCTTGGGCGAAATATGGGGCGCCATCCGCCTGCTCTACGTCCTCTTCGCCCTGGCCAGCCTGGAGGCCATTTCCCGCCTGCTCGGCGCCTATGACTATTACATCCGGCACGAGCGTCACGTGGTCTGGGATATGGCCTGGAGCACCAAGCCGGTGGCCATCGAGAAGCAGAAGAACCCGCGCGTCGGGACCGCCGGCTCTCTGCCCGAACCGCCGATCTCCACCTCGGAGAAGATGTCGTCATGAGGGACCGCCTGATGACACTGCTGAAGGTAGCCATCAGCCTCGGACTGATCGGCTACCTTCTGTTCTTCAAAGTGGACCTGGCGCAGGTTGGCCGCGCCATCGCCGGCGCGAACCCGCTCTATCTCCTGCTGGCCCTGGCCCTCTATTTCCTGGCCATCGCGGTCGGCTGTTATAAATGGCAGATCCTCCTGCGCGCCCAGGGGCTTGCGGTGCCGCTGTCCCATCTCCTCTCCTTCACCTTCGTGGGGCTGTTCTTCGGCAACTTCCTGCTCCCCATGGTCGCCGGCGATGTGGTGCGCGGCTACGGCCTGGCGCGCGATACGGAAAAGGCCGCTGAGGCCGCCATCTCCGTGCTGGTGGACAAGCTGGTGGGCATGTCCGCCTTCATCACTGCCGGCGCCCTGCTGAGCCTGTACGCGGTCTGGGGGATGGGCCGTTCCGACCTCCAGGGCGTGGCCCTGGTCGCCGGCGCGGCATTCCTTGCCTTCCTGGTGGGCTTCGCTGTCCTGCTCAGCCGGCGCCTGCGGGCCTTGCTCGAACGGCTGTTCGGCCTGTCCTTCCTGCGCCGCCTGGCGCCCACGTATCAGCGTCTCTCCAGCGCCGTGCAGGCCTATCGGGATAACCCCGGCCGGCTGGCCCAGGCCTTCCTCATCTCCCTGGTGGTCCTGCTCATCACCAACATCGTGAACTGGCTGTTGGCAGAGGCGGTGGGGGCCGGCATCCCGCTCATCTATATCTTTATCTTCAATCCGCTGGTGGCCTTCGCCCCCATCCTGATCCCCTCCATCGGTGGGCTGGGAGTCAATCAGGGCGCCTATGATCTCCTCTACGCCACTCTGGGGCGCACTACCTCCAGCGAGCTGGCCATCACCTTCTCGCTGGTGATGCAGAGCATCATTTACCTCTCCAGCCTGCCGGGGGGCGTGCTGTGGCTCATTCGGCGCCGGCCGGCCCGCCGCTCCCTGGCCCAACAACCCTGAAAGTCAGGTGCGCATGAACATGTCATCCGATGTACCGGCCATTGACCCGTTCGAGGTCCAGCGCGTCTTGGCGGAGGACCAAGACCTGCGCTCCCTGCGCCAGCGCTTTCCCTCCCTGGAGGAGCGCAATTACGTGCTGGCGATGAACGGCCCCGACCCGTCCTATTTCGACGAGCTGTGCAAGGGGCCGGCCAAGGGCCGGCGCGGGGAGGTGGTGCTGGTCGTCTGTCACGCCGATGGCACCATCTGGCTGCATGCCAAGCCCTTCTACCCCGCCGGCATCTACCGCCTGCCCACCGGCGGCGTCCATCTGGGCGAGAGCGCCTGGGAGGCGGCACAGCGCGAGCTGTGGGAAGAGCTGGGTCTGAAGGGCGAGCCGGCGCAGTGCCTGGGCTTACTGCGCTATGAGATGTTCCGCAGGGGGCGTTCCCTGCACTTCTCGTCCTTTGTGTTCCGCTTCGATGCCGGCACGGCGGAACCCCATCCCCAGGACAGCGCGGAGCACATCTCCAGTTTCCAGCGGGTGCCGCCGGCCGAGCTGGCGAAAGTGGCCCGTGCACTGACGGATCTGCGCGGACAGTGGCAGGACTGGGGGAATTTCCGTGCGGCCGTCCATGAGTTCGTGTACGAAATCTGGTCACGGGCGTCCGCCTGGCCCCAGGGATAATAGTTGACGGTTTCCCTGAAATGATTACAATGGGAGGAAAGGCCGGCCGCACAGGTAAGCCGGCCCTTTCTATGGCAAGCGAGAGGGGCACATGCAGGTTCAGCACTATCACGACGCCGGCGCATTCGATATCCTGCGCCCTGAATGGAATCATCTGGTCTTCACCAGCTCCACCAACGAGGTCTTCCTGACCATCGAGTGGCAGGAGTCCTGGTGGCGGCATTTGGGAGAGGGCGAGCTGTGGGTCACGACCGTGCGGGACCCCGCCGGCGCGCTCCTCGCCATCTTCCCCTGCCATGTGCTCGAAGCCGACGGCCGGCGGATACTGCGCTTCATCGGCTGTGTCGAGGTGACCGATTACCTTGACCTCATCCTGGCGAAGGGGCATGAGGAGGCCCTGCTCCCGCTCTTCGTCGAATGTCTGCTGGGGCCGGCCGCGCCGCCGTGGGACAAGGTCGAGCTGTGCAATATCCCGCAGGCGTCGGCCACCCTGCGGCTTCTGCCGGAGCTGGCCGGCGCGGCCGGCCTCTCGGTGGATGTCCGCCAGAGGGACGTCTGCCCCGTAATCCCCCTGCCGACGAGCTGGGAAGCGTACCTGATGATGCTGGACAAGAAACAGCGGCATGAGATCCGCCGCAAACTGCGCCGGGCGCAGAGCGAGGCGGTGCTGGAATGGTATATCGTCGGGCCGGCGCACGATTTCGAGCGGGAGCTGGACATTTTCATAGAACTGCACCGCAAGAGCCGGCCGGATAAGCATGCCTTTATGACGCCGCGCACCGAGGCCTTCTTCCGCGCCATGGCGCGCGCCCTGTTCGATGCCGGCTGGCTCCGGCTCAGCCATCTGGTGCTGGACGGCCGGCATGAGGCCTCCATGCTCTCCTTCGACTATGATAACGCCGTTCTTCTGTACAACTCGGGGTTCGATCCCGAGGGACACCCGCAGCTCAGCCCGGGCAATGTGCTGATTGCCCTCTGCATCCAGCAGGCCATCGAACTGGGCCGGCGCGAGTTTGACTTCCTGCGCGGCGACGAGGAATACAAGTACCGCTTCGGCGCCCGCGATACCTATGTGTACCAGATCGAGATGGAGCGTCGTTGAAGCCATGGAACCTCTGCGTGTGTGCATGTTGAGCGTGCATACCTGCCCGCTGGCCACCTTGGGCGGCAAAGAGACGGGCGGCATGAACGTCTATGTGCGCGACCTATCGCGCGAGCTGGGCCGGCGCGGCTACCAGGTGGATGTCTTCACCCGCCTGCAGAACCCGGACCGTCCGCGGGTCACCGACCGCCTGGGGTATGGCGCTCGCGTGATTCACGTCAAGGCCGGCCCGCCGGCGCCGTACAACAAATATGCCCTGTACGATCATCTGGACGAGTTCATCGCCGGCGTAGATGCCTTCGCACGCCAGGAAGGCATCCGCTACGACATCATTCACAGTCATTACTGGCTGTCGGGCAAAGTGGCCGTCTGCTTGCGCGAGCGGTGGGGCGTGCCCTTCATTCAGATGTTTCATACGCTGGGGCATATGAAGAACAGCGTTGCCCAGCGGCCGGAGGAATACGAGCCGGAACGCCGGCTGATCGTGGAAACGGAACTCATGCGGGAGGCTGACGCGCTGGTGGCCGCCACGCCGCTGGAGAAGGCCCAGATGACCTGGCTGTACGGCGCCGACCCGGCCCACATCCATGTCATCCCGTGCGGGGTGGACACGGAGCAGTTCTACCCCCAGCCGCGGCAGTGGGCCAAGAGCTGTCTGGGATTGTCCCAGCACCAGCGCATGATCCTGTTCGTCGGGCGCATCGAACCGCTGAAGGGCATTGACACGCTCCTGCGCGCTGTGGCGGTACTGATCCAGCGCCGGCCGGAATGGGTGGAGGAGCTGGTAGTAACCATTGTGGGGGGCGACCCGGACCAGCCGCCTGAGAAAATGGACGCGGAGATGGCCCGCCTGCACGCCCTGCGCGCCGAGCTGGGCATCGCGAACGTGGTCACCTTCCGGGGCGCGCAGGCGCAGGATATCCTGCCCTGCTATTACTCCGCCGCCGAGGTGGTGGTTGTGCCCTCTCATTACGAATCGTTCGGCATGGTGGCGCTGGAGGCCATGGCCTGCGGCACGCCGGTCATCGCTTCCAAGGTCGGTGGGATGGCCTTCACCGTCCAGGACGGCGTGACCGGCTTCCATATCCCGTACCGCGATCACCAGGCCCTGGCGGAGCGGCTGGAGCAGATTTTGCTGGACCCCGATCTTCAAGCGCGCCTGGGCCGGCAGGCCGCCGAATGGGCCCGCCAGTACAGTTGGTCGCGCATCGCCGATCAGATCACGGCGCTGTACGCCGAGGTGCGGCGGGAGGCGCTCCCGGCGCGCCGGCGCACGGCTTCCTCTCGAGGACTCGCCTGCTCATCCTAAACTTCATCGCTTTTCGAGGTTGCGTATGGAAGGTGACAATCTGCGCGTGCTCTTCATCGCGGCGCATCCGGACGACGTGGAGCTTTCCTGCGGCGGCACGGCGGCCAAATGGGCCAGGGCCGGCCGCGAGCTGATTTACGTGATCTGCACCAACGGCGACAAGGGCACCCACGACCGCCGGCTTTCCCCGTTCCGCCTGGCGGAACTGCGCGAGGAAGAACAGCGCCAGGCGGCGGCACGCATCGGCGCCAGAGAGGTGGTTTTCCTGCGGCATCCCGACGGGGAGCTGGAGGCCTGCCCGAACCTGCGGATGGAGCTGACCATGCTCATCCGCCATTTCCGCCCCCAGATCATCTTCACCCACGATCCCTGGCGGCGCTACCAGATTCATCCCGACCACCGCGCCGCCGGCCTGGCCGCCTGCGACGCCATCGTCCTGGCCCGCGACCATCTCTTTGTGCCCGTGCTGGAAGTCGTCGGGCTTCCGCCCTTTGCGCCGCTGGAGCTGTACCTGTGGGGCACCGACGACCCGGATTACTTCGAGGACATCAGCGAGACCCTGCAGGATAAGCTGGATGCGGTAGCCTGCCATCAGACCCAACTGGCGCAGATGCCCGACTGGCAGGAACGCGTGCGCCAGTGGGCGGCCGATGTGGGCGCCAAGGCCGGCGCCGCCTACGCCGAGGGCTTTCACCGCATCATCTTCCGGCCGGCGGAGCATGTCTTCCCGCGCAACGCCGAGCCGCCGGCCGATGCCAGGAAGTCATAGCGGCCATGCTCCCGCTCGGACATCTCGCTTTCACCTGGGGCACCCTGCACGCCCTTCAGCGCGCCGGCAAATTCCCGGACGCCGATTACCGGCTGGCCGCCCTGGCCGCGCTGGCGCCGGACGCGCTCGACAAGCCGCTGGCCATGTTCGTCTTTCGGCGCTCCAACGCCGCCCTGCTCTTCGGGCATACTCTGTTGATGCACGCGCTGGTATGGCTGGCCGCCGGCCGGAAACGCCGGCAGTGGCTGCCCTATCTGTTGGCCTTCTCCGGCCACCTGCTGGAGGACCGCATCTGGGGCTTCCCGCAGACCTTCCTGTGGCCCCTGCGCGGCCCATCCTTCCACCAGTGGCGGCATGTCGGGTCGCCGGCGGCCTTCCTGGACGCCTACCGCCAGGTGGTGCGCCAGGAGCCGAAGCTGGTGATCTTCGAACTGCTGGGGCTGGTCATCCTGGCCTGGACCGTCGTGGAGCGCGGGTGGTACCGGCCGGCGCGGCTGATCCAGCTCCTGCGGGAGGGGAGATAACATGCGGGTGATTGCCGGCAGTGCCAAGGGCCGCAAGCTGGAATCTGTTCCCGGCACATCTACCCGGCCCATCACCGACCGGGTCAAGGAGGCGCTGTTCAACATCCTGGGAGCCTCCATCGAAGGGGCGCGCTTCCTCGACCTGTTCGCCGGCACGGGCGCCGTCGGCATCGAGGCTTTGAGCCGCGGCGCGGCGCGCGCCGTGTTCTGCGAGCGCGACCGCCTGGCCCTGCGCACCATCGGCCACAACCTGCAGGCCACCGGCTTGGCCGACCGGGCGCGAGTGGTGGCCGGCGATGCCTTCCGCTTCCTCAGGAACCCGGGCGATGAGCGCTTCGACTTCGTGTATATTGCCCCGCCGCAGTACAAGGGCATCTGGATACGCGCCCTGCAGGCGGTGGACGAAGGGGATGTGCTGGCACCCGGCGGCATTGCCATCGTCCAGATCCACCCCAAGGAGCGCCAGGACGTGCCCCTGCGCCGGCTCCGCCTGTTCGACGAACGGCGCTACGGCAGTACGCTTCTGCTGTTCTATCGTCTGGAAGAGGGAGAAGCCAATGGGACGGAGGCGGCGCCGGCCGCTGAGGACCAGGCCGGCTGAAGGCCCTACTCGCCCAGGATATCCCGATACACCTGGCACTGCCAGCCGGTATGCCGCTGACAGGCTTCTGCCGGCGGAGCAACCTCCTCGCCGGCCTGACGGAGCAGGCGGTATAAGAGGCACAGCGGCAGTCCCATCACGCTGGCATAACAGCCCTGCACCGCTTCCACTGGCCGAAAGCCGGCGTGCTGGATGGCGTAGGCGCCGGCTTTATCCATGGGGTCCCCGCTGGCCACATATTCCTCTATCTCCGCATCGGCGTAGGGACGCATCCACACCTCGGTAACGTCACAGGCGGCAAGCTCCTGGCCGCCGGCGGCGTCCAGTACCGTCACCGCGGTCATGACCTGATGGGACCGGCCGCGCAGTGCGCGGAGCATTTCCCGCGCCTCGGCCGGCGATCCCGGTTTCCCCAGGACGCGCCCGTCCAGCACCACAATCGTATCGCAGGCGATGACCAGGCCGCTGGCCGCTTTTTGCGCCGCGGCGCGCGCCTTGGCCCGGCTGAGCGCCTGCACAAACTCGTCCGCCGGCGCATCTCCGTGATTGGTCTCGTCAATATCCGCCGGCAGTACCTCGAACGGCCGGCCGAACAGGGAAAGCAGTTCGCGCCGGCGCGGGGATGCCGAAGCCAGGATCCATCGTCGTTTCGTCATGTTCCATCGCCAGGACAAAGATGTGCCGGGAAGGATAGCCCTCCCCGGCACATATCGCGAACGCGAATGGACCGCCAGATTACTTGCTGGCGCCGGCCTTGGAGGCCAGCGGCTCGCCTTCCAGCGCCTCGTCGGCGCCGTAGTCCGCCGGCCGCTTGCTCATGGAGATGGCCCAGGCGATGACGGCCAGCAGGATGATCATGATGACCCACATCAGCGGCGGTGTGGTCTTGTAGCGCACCACGATGGGCGCGATGATGAGGCTGACCAGGTTGATGACCTTGATGAGCGGGTTGAGGGCCGGGCCGGAGGTGTCCTTCAACGGGTCACCCACCGTGTCGCCCACCACGCTGGCCTTATGCGCCTCGGAGCCTTTGCCGCCGTAAAGGCCATCCTCAATGAGCTTCTTGGCGTTGTCCCAGGCGCCGCCGGCGTTCGCCATAAAGACCGCCAGGAGCTGGCCGGAGAGGATGACGCCCACCAGGAAGCTCCCCAAGGCCTCGGCCTTCAGCAGGAAGCCCACCACAATGGGGATGAGCACCACCAGGATGCCGACCGGGATCAGCTCGCGCTGGGCGGCGCGGGTGGAGATTTCCACCGTGCGGGCATAGTCCGCCTTGACCTTGCCTTCCAGGACGCCGGGGATGCGGAACTGCCGGCGCACTTCTGCCACCATACCGCCGGCGGCGCGCGCCACCGCCTTCACCAGCAGACTGCCGAACAGCACCGGCACCGCGCCACCGATGAGCAGGCCGATGAACACGATCGGGCTGGCGATGTTGATGACATCACCGAAGGTGGGATCCACCAGCTTGATGTCGGTGAAGAAGGAGCCGAACAGCGAGACCGCGGCGATGACGGCCGAGCCGATGGCCACGCCCTTGGTGATGGCCTTGGTGGTGTTGCCGACGGCATCCAGGTCGGTCATGATGCGGCGGGCCTTCTCGTCCATCTTGGCCATTTCGCCGATGCCGTTGGCGTTATCGGAGATGGGGCCAAAGGAGTCCATGGAGACCAGGTTGCCGGCTTGGGTCAGCCAGCCGATGCCGATCAGGGCCACGCCGTACAGCACGTACTGCACGCCCAGGGACTGGTAGGTGATGACCGAGACCAGGATGGCGGCGGCGATGGCCAGGATCGCCCAGACGCTGGACTCATAGCCCACCGCCAGACCGGTGAGAATGGTCGTAGCGGGGCCAAAGCGGGTGCTCTTGGCGATCTCCTGCACCGCCGACGACTCCTTGGCGGTGAACATGGCCGTCAGGCGGTTGACGATGACGTTGAAGATGACGCCGGCGGAGACCATGATGGCCGGCCGCAGGTCATGCATGTAGAACCAGGAGAGCAGGGAAGAGCTGACGATGGTGATGACCGAGGAGACCTCGTAAGCGATCTCCATGCTGTGCCATGCGTCGCCCTTGGCCACCGTGCGCTCCCAGATGGGGACGGAGAAGGTACCGATCATGGAGCTGATGACGCCGATGGCGCGCACCATCAGCGGGAAGACGATCCAGTGCACATTGCCGGTGATGCGCATCAGCGCCAGGCCCAGGATCAGGGCCGAGACGATGGTCACCTCGTAGGACTCGAAGATGTCGGCGGCCATGCCGGCGCAGTCCCCCACATTGTCCCCCACCTGGTCCGCGATGGAGGCCGGGTTGCGGGGGTCATCCTCTTCCAGACCCTGTTCGACTTTGCCCACCAGGTCGGCGCCCACGTCCGCGGCTTTGGTGTAGATACCGCCGCCCACGCGCATGAACAGCGCCAGGAGGGTGCCGCCGAAGCCGAAGCCCAGCAGGGCGTCTGGCGCCGCCTTGCCAAAGATGATGAAGATGGTGGTGCCGCCCAGCAGGCCCAGGCCGTCGGTCAGCATGCCCGTGATGGTGCCCGAGCGGTAGGCGATGCGCAGGGCATCACCAAAATCCCGCATGGAAGCCGCGGCCACGCGGATATTACCCTCGATGGCCATGCGCATGCCCAACTGGCCTACCAGCAGGGAGAAGGTGGCGCCCAGGATGAAGGCCGCCGCGCGCCCGATGGCGATGTAGAGATGGGCTTTGTCGCCGAACATCTCCCGGGCTTCGGGCGTCGGTTGGGCGATCCAGACGCTGGCGAAGAGGACGAAGACCAGCACGCCGATGAAGGGGAGAATGGTGCGCAACTGCCGGCCCAGATACGCCTCCGCCCCCTCCTTGATGGCGAGCCAGACCTTCTGCATGGCCTCTGTGCCCTTGTCGTTGGACAGGACGTCATTGCGCAGCCAGAGCGCGTACAGCAGGGATAGGATGGCAACGCCAATGACGCTCCAGACGCCTGCGATTTCCAAGGTGGTCAGATGTAGTTCATACATACCCCTTGATGCTCCTCCTTACGCATGAATTTTGGACAACTGCAGGGCCGGCTGGCATTACAGCCTGTATAATTATGATTTGCGGTTTACGCAAATTCACTCATGCTTCAGTCCAGGGCGGCAGGCCCGCCGGCACCGGATGGCGCCGCAGGAAGCCCACCGGCGGGAGCGGTTCGCCGATGAGCGGGCGGACATAGTCCAGAAAGGCCGGCGTGACGTCATGGCCGTTGGCATCCAGGTACGCATCCGGCAGCAAACGCTCGACGCCGGCCACCTTATTCAGGTCCGCCAGGCCGGTGCGGCAGTGATAGGCCGGCCCCTCTTCCCGCTCCAGCGTGATCATCTTGCCGCTGATGTCCTGCAGTACGGCGCGCACCGCCTCCTGGCCGACGCGAAACGCTTCCTCCCGATCTACATGCGAGACCAGGGCCGAAGAGGAGCGCTGCATGGTGTCCGGCTTCTCGAAGCGGGCTTTCAGCCGCAGTCGTTCCGACACTTTCTCCGCCAGGATGGCGCTGACGCCGCCCAGTTGCCGGTGACCGAAGGCATCCACCGCTTCCACCACGGCCCCGAGCAGTTCCCCCTGCGGGTTGCGCACCCCTTCCGATAGGGCGACCACCGCATAGCCGTACTGCCGGTAGGCCGTTTCCACGTCTTCGAGGAATCGCTCCAGGGGGATGGGACGTTCCGGGACATAGATGAGATGGGGGGCGCCGTCCGGCGTGCTCTCACGCGCCAGGGCGGCGGAAGCGGTCAGCCAGCCGGCATGCCGGCCCATGATCTCCACGATCTTGACCGGCGTGGACAGCTTCCCCGACCAACTGTCAATGCAGGTATCGCGCACGGTAATCGCTACAAAGCGGGCGGCACTGCCGTAGCCCGGACAGTGGTCCGTGTACGCCAGGTCATTGTCCACGGTCTTCGGCACGCCCACCACCAGCAGTTCATAGCCGCTGTGTTCCGCCAGGCGCGACAGCTTGTATGCGGAGTCCATGGAATCGTTGCCGCCAATGAGGCAGAGGTAATGCACGTCATGAGCCTTCAGCACGGCCAGGATACGGTCGTAATGGGCGTCGGTGAGCTTCAGCCGGCTGGTGCCCAGTGCCGCGCCCGGCGTCTGCAGTACCAGCTTCCAGACGGCCGGCTCCTCTTGGGTCAGGTCCACCAGGGTCTCGCGCAGGATGCCCAGCGTCCCATCGAGCGCGCCGAAGACTCGGCCAAAGCGCCCGGACTCGATGGCAGTCTGCACGACGCCGGCCAGGCTGGCGTTGATGACCGCGGTAGGCCCTCCCGACTGTGCTACCAGCAGATTACCCGCCATACGGGTCGCTCCCAGCCCTGCGCATCAGGCAGGGCCAAATGGTACAGCTAATTGTACGCATCCGCTTCTTATGCTCCAAATTTCGTCAGACGGCCGGCGTTGGCCAGCGCCAGGGGCATCAGGTCCGTGGCAGGAAATACGCCCAGCCCACCCTGGGAACAGGCCGTTTCCCCGAACTCGCGCACGGCGTCCGCCCGACAAACCCGCGACCAGAGGATCGTCGGGACGGGATGCCAGCTATGGCTCCTGAGGAGCGCCGGCGTGGAATGGTCCCCGGTGATAATGACCACATCCGGGTTCAGGGCCATGATATCGGGTATCAAAGTGTCCACATGCTCGATAATCTCGACTTTGCGCTGGAAATCGCCGTCCTCGCCGGCGCTGTCGGTCTTCTTCACATGCACATAGAAGAAGTCGAAATCGGCCCAATGCCGGCGCAGAGCCGCAACCTCATCCTCCAGGGTCTCTCCGCCGACCTCGAGCACCGTCATGCCGACCAGCCGGCTGACGCCGCGGTACATGGGATAGGTGGCGATGGCGGCGGCGCGCAGTCCGTAGACCTCGGACATGGGCGGCAGGCCGGGGTTTTTGGCCAGGCCGCGCAGGGTGAGCATGTTGGCCGGCCTCTCGCCGGCCAGGATCTTCGCCGCTTCCGTGATCCAGGTGTTCAGCAGTTGGGCCGTGCGTTCGGCTTCCGGGCTGAGCGCCGTCACCGGCAGGGGCTTCTTGCCCACCTGCTGAGGGTCGGTCTCGGTCAATTTGTCCGACAATCCCTGCCCCCGCAGGACCAGCACGAAGCGGTAATCCTTGACCGGCTCGACGAAGACCTCGACGCCGGGGAGCCGGATCGCTCGCAGTTTTTCCACCAGTTCGGCGCACTTCTCGGTGGGGATGCGGCCGGCGCGCCGGTCCGTGATGCGCCCCTCTTCATCCACCGTGCAGAAGTTGCCGCGCGCCGCCAGGTCGTCCGGACCCAGCTCGAAGCCGATGCCCAGCGCCTCCAGCACGCCGCGCCCGATCTCGTAGCGGAAGGGGTCATAGCCAAAAAGGGCCAGGTGGGACGGGCCGCTACCGGGGGTGATGCCGGCGGCTACCGGGACGCTGAGGCCGCAGATGCCCTCGCTGGCCAGCCGGTCCATGTTCGGCGTGCGGGCAGTCTCCAGCTCGGTTTTCCCGCCGGCCTGGAGCGGAAGGCCGCCCAGCCCATCCATCACCAGCATGACGATCTTCGTTTCCGCCGGGATATGCAGTTCCCGCAGTACCTCAAAACTCATCATAGCGTGTGCTCCTCGATGCAGTGCGTAGTTTGTCCGCCTTACCGCGCGTAAGAAGGGGCAAACCATACGCCGCCGTACGGTTTGCCCCTTTGCGTCAGTTCACGTCGTTGTTGCGAAGAACCTGGAGAACGGCAAGCTGTGGCCGCCTCAGCGGATAGCGCGTTCGGTCTGCGGGTCGAAGAAGTGGGCGTTGTGCATGTTCACCACTAGTTCGACCTGGTCGCCGGCGCGTGCCGGGGTGCGCGGGTCCACGCGGGCGATAAAGCTCCGCTTGCCGGTCAGCAGGTACAGGAAAATCTCGTTGCCCATCAGCTCGGTGACGTCCACGTCGGCCTTCATGATTGCCTCGAAGATGCCGGGCGGGACGTAGGGCTTGGCGAAAATGTCCTCGGGCCGGATGCCGAAGATGACCTCCTTGCCCTTGTACGGCTTGAGGGCGTTGGCCTTTTCTTCCGGGATAGGCAGGCGGTAGGTGCCGCCGTCCACGAACAGCTTGCCGTCCACATCGACGATGGTGGCATCGAAGAAGTTCATGGAGGGACTTCCGATGAAGCCGGCCACGAAGACGTTGTCCGGGGCCTCGTACAGGCGCTGAGGGGTATCCACCTGCTGGAGGATACCGTCCCGCATCACCGCGATGCGGGTGCCCATGGTCATGGCCTCGACCTGGTCATGGGTGACGTAGATGAAGGTGGTGCCGAGGCGCTGATGCAGTTTGGAAAGCTCGGCGCGGGTCTGGACGCGCAGTTTGGCATCCAGGTTGGAAAGGGGCTCGTCCAGCAGGAAGACCGCCGGCTCCCGCACAATGGCGCGGCCAAGGGCCACACGCTGTCGCTGACCGCCGGAAAGCTGTTTGGGCTTGCGGTCGAGCAGGTTCTCGATGCCCAGCATGGCGGCGGCCTCTTTCACCCGCCGGTCAATCTCCGCCTTGGGGACCTTGCGCAGTTTCAGGCCGAAGGCCATGTTGTCGTACACGCTCATGTGCGGATAGAGCGCGTAGCTCTGGAAGACCATGGCGATGTTGCGGTCCTTGGGCGGGACGTCGTTGACCACGCGGTCGCCGATGAGGATGTTGCCGGAGGTGATCTCCTCTAGGCCGGCCAGCAGGCGCAGAGATGTCGTCTTCCCACAGCCAGAAGGGCCGACAAAGACGAGGAACTCCCCGTCCTCGATATGGATGCACAGGTCATTAACCGCTATCACGTCGCCGAAGCGCTTGGTCACATGATCATACGTGACACTGGCCATCCGTCACTTTCTCCGTTTGATAGTATTTGTAAGATGCAAAAATACGGCGCGCCGATCCATTCTGGGGATTTTCGCTCGGGGACAAAACTGTTCGGTCAGCCAACGCCGGCGCTGCGCGCCCTCTGCCGGCGGGCCGGGCATACGCCAAAACCGCTCCCCGGAGCGCCCACCCAATTCCATCGTGGTGATAGTCGTTGCGATTTTGTCCCGCGGGCTGATCGCCGAACAGGGCAGGAAGCTGGATCCGTGGAGGCAGGGATGCAGGGCCAATGGGTCGGACGCGATCAGGCCCCTTTCGGCTGCACCTCCTTTCTGGTGATGAAAGGCACGAACCCCTACCAGCATTCCTATTATAACATATTTCGGCGGATGCGCCAAACGGTGCGCGAGGCGCAGGGACACAGCGGCGCGGTGGAGCGTAACCGCTATTACTTGACAGTTTTGCTAAACAAGGTGTATACTGTATAGGCCGGCCAAGACCGGCATATCAACAACGGAGGTGCAGCATGGCAGAGGTCACGTTGAAGATCCCCAATATCAGTTGTCACCACTGCATCATGACTATCACGCGCGAGCTGAAGCAGTTGCCGGCCGTGCGCAAGGTCGAAGGAAACGTGGAAGCCAAGGAGATCCGGGTCGAGTTCGAGGGGGAGGCCCTCGACACCATCAAGCAGACGCTGGCGGAGATCGGCTATCCGGCGGAGGGGTGACCTTCGCCACAAAGGGAGTGCCCATGGAAGGAACAGAGGTTCAGAAGAAGCAGGCCGCCATTCCAGTGCTGGGGATGACTTGCGCCAACTGCGCCATCACGATCGAGCGCAATCTGAAGCGCACCGCCGGCGTCGAAACCGCCAGCGTCAACTTCGCCCTGGAACGCGCCCAGGTGGTGTATGACCCGGCCAGCGTGGATACACGGGTCCTGGTTCAGCGCGTGCGCGATGCCGGCTATGACGTGGCCACCGGCCTGGTGACCCTGCCAGTGCAGGGCATGTCCGACGCCGGCTCTGCCGCAAGGGTGGAGGAACTGCTCGCGCGGCTGGACGGAGTGCTGGAGGTGCAGGCAGACGCGTCGGCCGGCCGGGTCCAGGTGCGCTATATCCCCGGCTTGGCCGCCATCAGCGCCATGAAGCGGGTGCTGGAGGAGGCCGGCTACCGCCTGCCCTCGACCGCGGCGCTGGAAGAGGCCGCCGAGGATGTGGAAAGCCAGGCACGCCGGCAGGAGATCGAGCGCCAGCGCCGACTGCTCATCATCGGCCTGATCTTCACCGTGCCGGTGTTTCTGCTCAGCATTCTACCGGACCTCGGGCTTCTGCCCGATTTCGCCGCTCGGAAATATATTCTGCTGGCACTGACCATCCCGGTGCAGTTTTATGTGGGCCGGCAGTTTTATGCCGGCGCCTACCGCTCCCTGCGCTCCGGCAGTGCCAACATGGACGTGCTCATCGCCCTGGGCTCCAGCGCGGCGTTCCTCTACAGCCTGGCCACCACCTTCCTCATCCCCGGCCATGTCTACTATGACACCGCGGCCGTCATCATCACCCTGATTGTGCTGGGCAAGTTCCTGGAGGCGCGCGCCAAAGGACATACCTCGGAAGCGATCCGCCGGCTCATGGACCTGCGCCCGAAAACCGCCCGCCTCCTGCGCGACGGCGAGGAGGTGGAAATCCCCGCTTCCCAGGTGCAGGTGGGCGATTGGGTCGTGGTGCGGCCGGGAGAGCGCATCCCGGTGGACGGCATCGTGGTGGAAGGCCAGTCGGCGGTGGATGAGTCCATGCTGACCGGCGAGAGCCTGCCGGTGCAGAAGGGCGTGGGCGCCGAGGTCATCGGCGGGACGGTGAACCGGGAGGGCCGGCTGGTAATCGAAGCGACCCGCGTCGGTGCTGAGACGGCGCTGGCGAACATCGTCCGGCTGGTCCAGCAGGCACAGGGCACCAAAGCACCGGTCCAGCACCTGGCCGACCGGGTGGCGGCCGTGTTTGTGCCGGCGGTCGTCGCCATCGCCGTGCTGACCTTCGCCGGCTGGATGCTGGCCGGCGCCGGCTTCACCCGCGCCTTCTTCACCATGGTGGCGGTGCTGGTCATCGCCTGCCCCTGCGCGCTCGGCCTGGCCACCCCTACCGCCGTCATGGTCGGCACGGGAAAGGGCGCCCAAATGGGCGTGCTCATCAAGTCCGGGGAAGCGCTGGAACGGCTGGCGAAGCTGGACGCGGTGGTGCTGGACAAGACCGGCACCATCACCCTGGGCCGGCCGGCGGTGACCGACATCCTGCCAGTTTCCGAGAACGGCGCGGACGCGGAGGAACTGCTCGTCCTGGCCGCGAGCGTGGAGCAGAACAGCGAGCATCCCGTGGGACAGGCGGTGGTGGCGCGCGCCCGCGAGGAAATGCTCCCCCTGCGGAAACCGGACACGTTCTCCGCGGTGCCGGGGCGCGGCGTCATTGCCTCGTTCGACGGCAGTACGGTGATGATCGGTTCGCCGGCCTATCTGGAGGGCGAGGGCATTGACCTGGGGCCGGCGCGTGGGCTTCTGGAAACGCTCGAAAGCCAGGGCAAGACCGCCATCGTGGTCGCGCGCGATCGGCAGGTGCTGGGGGTCATCGGCATCGCTGATACCATTCGCCCAGAGGCGCCGGAGGTCATCCGGAAACTGCGGGAGGCCGGCATCGAACCCATCATGCTGACCGGTGACAATGCCCGCACCGCCCGTGCCGTGGCCCGACAGGTCGGCATCGAGAGGGTGCTGGCGGAGGTCCTGCCGGCGCAGAAATCGGAGGCTGTTCGCCAGCTTCAGTCCCAGGGGCTGAAGGTCGCCATGGTGGGCGATGGGGTGAACGATGCGCCGGCGCTGGCGCAGGCCGATGTCGGCATCGCCATGGGTTCCGGCACCGATATCGCCATGGAGGCCGGCGATGTGACGTTGATGGCCGGCAATCTGCATGCCCTGTGGCGGGCGATACTGCTGGCGCGGCGCACCATGCGCACCATCCAGCAGAACCTGTTCTGGGCCTTCTTCTACAACACCATCCTGATCCCGGTGGCGGCGCTGGGCCTCATCAACCCCATGCTGGCCGCCGGCGCCATGGCCTTCAGCTCCATCTTTGTGGTGACCAACAGCCTGCGCCTGCGGCGCGCTCGCATCGCCGAATAAAACAAAGCCCCTGCGGGTCTCTCCCCGCAGGGGCTTTTTGTACGGCCTAAATATCCAGGTTGCGCACCTTTTTGGCATGCGTCTGGATGAAGCGGGTGCGGGGCGGCACACTGCTCCCCATCAACATGTCGAAGGTGCGGTCCGCCGCCGCCGCATCCTCGATGGTCACCTGCAGGAGGATGCGGTTCTCGGGGTTCATGGTGGTCTCCCAGAGCTGTTCCGGGTTCATCTCCCCCAGACCTTTGTAGCGCTGGATGGAGATGTTCTTGCCCTTGAGCTGTTTGACCAGCGCCTCCTTCTCCGCCTCGGAGTAGGCGTAGTATTTCTCCTTGCCGGCGGTGATGAGGTAGAGCGGCGGCTGGGCGATGTACAGATGGCCGTTGGTGATGAGCGGCTCCATGTAGCGGTAAAACAGGGTCAGCAAAAGGGTGCGGATGTGCGAGCCGTCCACATCCGCATCGGTCATGATGATGATGCGGCCGTAGCGTAGATTCTTCAGGTCGAACTGGTCGCCGACGCCGGCGCCAATGGCGGTGATGAGCGCCCGCACCTCTTTATTATCCAGGATTTTGTCCAGGCGCGCCTTCTCGACGTTGAGGATTTTGCCGCGCAGAGGCAATATAGCCTGGAAGCGGCGGTCGCGCCCCTGCTTGGCGGAGCCGCCGGCGGAATCACCTTCCACGATGTACAGCTCCGTCTTCATCGGGTCGCGTTCGGAGCAGTCGGCCAGCTTGCCCGGCAGGGTCATGCTCTCCAGGGCGCTCTTGCGGATGACCAGATCGCGCGCCTTGCGGGCGGCCTCGCGTGCCCGTGCCGAGGGCAAGCATTTCTGGATAATGGCGCGGGCGGCCTGCGGGTTCTCCTCCAGGAAGGCAGAGAAGGCCTCGCCGATGACCGATTCGACCTGTCCCTTGACCTCCGCGTTGCCCAGCTTGGCCTTGGTCTGGGACTCGAACTGCGGGTCCGTCAGCTTCACGCTGAGGATGGCGGTCAGGCCCTCCCGCACGTCATCGCCGGTGAAGTTGGCGTCGGAGTCCTTCAGCAGGCCGTTGCGCCGGCCGTAATCGTTCAGCGTGCGCGTCAGCGCGGCGCGGAAGCCGGTGACATGGGTGCCGCCGTCCACCGTGTTGATGTTGTTGGCGAAGGCGAACATGGATTCCGCGAAGCCGTCCGTATACTGGATGGCGGCCTCGACCTCCGTGCCGTTAATCTGCCGGCATACGTAGAAAGGTTCGTGGAGCACCGCGCGGTTTTTGTTCAGGAAGCGCACGAAAGAGGCTACCCCGCCCTCGAAGTAGAAGCTCTTCTCCACCGGCAGGCCCTCGCCGCGCTCATCGCGGAAGTAAATGAAGAGGCCGCGCGTCAGGAACGCCATCTCGCGGAAGCGTTGGGCCAGGGTATCGAAGCGGTAGTCCAGCGATTTGAAGATGGTGCTGTCCGGCAGGAAGGTGATAGTGGTGCCGGTGCCTTCCGCCGGCCCCAGCTCCTCCACCGGCGTGACCGGCACGCCGCGCTCGTAGCGCTGGCGGTAGAGCCGGCCGTCGCGCCGCACCTCGGCCACCAGCCATTCCGACAGCGCGTTCACAGCCGACACGCCCACGCCGTGCAGGCCGGAGGCAACCTTGTATCCGCCGCCGCCGAACTTGCCGCCGGCATGCAGCATGGTCATCACCACCTCCAGCGCCGATTTGCCGGTCTGGGGGTGGATGTCCACCGGGATGCCGCGGCCGTTATCCTCGACG
>Ga0080004_1154740_pt1 | contig 39998 bp, 34 predicted proteins | sample WasSprMetagenome_FD_69207 | JGI IMG/M metagenome (GOLD analysis project Ga0080004, IMG submission 69207) | Sulfidic aquatic microbial communities from Washburn Spring, Yellowstone National Park, USA - WS (SPADES assembly) (version 2) | ecosystem: Environmental > Aquatic > Thermal springs > Hot...
GGGCATTGGGAGCGCATTAAGCCCGTGCTGCCCGGCGATAACCGGGCCATGCAGGCCTTTTTCGATGTGGTGGCGCGCTACGGCACGCCGGAGGAGATCAACCACAAGGCGGAGGAGGCGCGCCGGCTCCCCCACATCCTGGCCCGCCTGCGGGAGATGGATTCGCCCTACCTGCGCGATCTGGAATGGCTGGAGCAACAGCGAGACGCCGGCGCGTTCATCTCCCTGCCGGCCTACCGCCGGCGCGTCCTCGGGCCGAAGGCCGACGAGATGGCCTTCGACGAGCACCACGCCGTCACGCTGGAGATCAGCGCCCTCCAGTTTTTCCCCTGGCTCATCGTCGAGGCACAGCAGGCCATCGCCCAAGGAGAGCTGATGCCCGGCCGCTACATCCGGGTGCGCAAGATGAAGGAGCAGGAAAAGGCCGGCGAAGGGGAAATCCTGGCCGTGTGCGCCGCCATGCAGATCATCGGCGCCAGCTACGTGGAAACACTGGACACCAAGGGCACCGACGGCTCCAATATCCATCTGGGTGGGCCGGACACGATCACGGGCTACTTCGGCGGGGTCGGGGAACCCAACGACTACGCGCTGAAATGGGTGGACGAATACCTCTACTACTACACCCGCTACGGCGTCAAGCAGGTGCTGAACACCAACGCCGGCACCGTCTTCCTGGGCTATATGCTCCACAAGCTGGGCATTGACATCGAGTTCAAGATCTCCGTGTTCCTGGGCAACGACAACCCCTATTCCGCCCTGTGGACCCTGCTGGCCGCGCACCTCTTCGCCCGGCCGGACGGCTCCACCGCCCTGGTGGGCTTCAACTGGTCCAACTCGGTCAATAACGAGACCATCGAGGTCACAGCGGAACTGCGCCGGCTGTTGGGCTTCGAGGACTTCGTGCGCTTCGAGCACCACATCACCGAGGCTTTCCGCCACATTGTGCGCCAGCCCTATCTGCGGCGCGATGAGCTGGTGGAGCTGGCCAAAAAGGTGCCCAATATCTCCGCCAAGCACGAGGGCGCCGACCCCGACGTGGAGCAGAGGCGCGAGCACCCCTCCGATATCCTGGATTACTTCCTGTCCCGCCGGGAGATCGAGGAGCAGGGGCTTATGCCGGCGCTCCTGCGCAACTACCTGGACAAGCACGACGCGCTGAACGCCACGGCGCGCGCCCTGACGGAGCACGGCATCGGGGTCATCGCCGCCCGCCGGCTCCATAGCCCCTGATACGCCCTGGTACCTAAGTCCCATATGCTCTCCGGTCAGCATCCGCTACAATAATATCCAGTAGCGGGGTTACATCCTGTCCCATTGCTCCCCGCTCGGGATGAAAAGGTCCCCCTGCCCGGCCAGCACCGCGGCAGGTCCACCTCATCCCACCCATATCCCGTCCGGCTCCCCCGAGCCACATGGTGGAGACATCCCCATGTGCAGGCGCACCACCTCCGCGCCGCCTGTGGTCAGGGGGAGCCAGGCTTTTTCAGTCCCATCAAACCCCATGCGCCGGTAAAAGGCGAGGAGCCAGGGCTGGTCCGCCGGGGCATAGAGTTCCAGCCGGCGGATGCCCTGCCGGCGCGCCAGCTCCACCGCCGCTTCCAGGAGCCGGCGGGCGATGCCGCGTCGGCGAAAAGCCGCGGCCATGCACAGGCCGCCGATCTCCCCCTTGTCTTTCCACCGCACCAGCTCGATGTTGCCCACCACCCGGCCGTTCGCTTCCGCCACGAGGCGGGTGATGTGGGGATGGCGCAGGCAAAAGGCAAGGTAATCGCGCACCCGGCCGGCGTCCTCCTCGGGGAAGCAGAGGCTGGCCAGGTCGCCGGCGTCCTCCAGGCGCGCTGGACGGATATGGATATCGGATAGCGCTGTCGTCATCTCTGCACCTCGCCGGCCCTTTGACACCACGCGAGCCGGCTCCTATAATATGCTCCGGGGAGCAGGAAGGCAATCCGCATGTCGCGAGGGCACAGAAGCGGACCCGTTTGACCGGCTCAGGAGTCAGGGGTGGATACCGTAGAACAGCTTCCGCTGTTTCCGGAACTCGCAGGGCCGCCGGCGGTACCGCCGGCCGAGGAGGCGCCGGCCCCGCCGGCCCTCTCCGCGCGCGCTCCCTTGCGAGAGGCCATCCGTGCCTTCGAGGATGCCATGGTGCTCAAGGGCTTCACCCGCAACACCATCACCGCCTTCCGCGCCGACCTGCGCATCCTGTGTGAGTTCATCCCGCCCGACCGCCCTGTCGGCGAGATCAGCACGCGCGACCTGCAGGGGTTCCTGACCTACCTCGTGCGGGAGCGCGGCCGGCCCTGCAAGCCCAAGTCCTATGCCCGCCGGCTCACCACCCTCAAGGTCTTCTTCGGCTGGCTGTACGAAGAGGGGACCCTGCCGCATGACCCGGCCGCGCCGCTGGTGCATCAGCCGGCCTACACCCCCCTGCCGCGCGTCCTCTCCGATGGGCAGATCGCCCAGGTGCGGGAAGCCGCCCAGCGGCTCGCGCAGGGCGAGAAGCCGGATTGGCGGCCGTGGCTCCTCTTCGAGCTCCTGCTCCAGACCGGCATCAAGAAGACCGAATGCATGAACATCCACCTGGCGGACATTGACATCACCCATCCGGAGGGGCCGGCACTGCATATCCGCTATTCCCAGGTGCGCCAGAAGTACAAGGAGCGCACGCTGAAACTGCCGGCGGAAATCGTGACGCTACTGCGGGAGTACCGCGCCCAGTACCAGCCGGCCGAGCACCTCTTCGAATGCACGGCCCGCAACCTGGAATACGTGCTGAATCATCTGGCCGAGCTGGCCGGCATTGACGGCGGCATCTCCTTCGAGATGATGCGCTGGACCGCCGCCCTGCGGGACTACCGGGCCGGCATGGACGAGGCCGCCCTGCGCCGCAAACTGGGCCTGTCCAAACTGCGCTGGCGCGAGACGCTGGAGAAGCTCCAGCGGCTGGCCGAGCCGGCGCTGTAACGCGGGAACACGAGGTCAGCATGAAATTCGTCGTCCGGGATACGCCCCAGACCCCCGCCGATGCCCTGCGCCAGCTCCTGTCGGAGGCGGAAAAGCTCGCCGCCAACCTGCCGGGCGCCGGTGCATCCGCGGCGCACCTGCTGACCCTGCTGGACGAGATAGATGCCGAACACCGCCGGCTGAAAGAGCTGGGGATTGACCTGCGCCCGGAGGAAACGCGGCTGGAGAGCCTGCATGCCTCCCTGCGCCAGCGCAAGGCCCGCTTCGTGCGGGAACTGCGCGCCGCCGGCGGGCTGGCCGCCCTGCGCGCCCAGCGCACGCCGCCCGGCGAGGCCTGGTGGTGGTTCCTGGACGAGGAGCTGGCACAGGAGCGCCGGCGCCAGCTTCGACGCCTTGGCCTGCTGGCCGGCATCGCGGCCGGCGTGCTGATCATCGCCGTGGTGGTCATGTACGTCATCGCCCGGCCGGATCCCGTGGTCCTGGCCACCAGCCGCAACCTGCATCGCGCCCAGGAGTACATCCTCCAGGGGAAGCTTTCCGAGGCAGTTCCCCTCATGGAAGAAAATACCCGCCTGGACCCGCAGAACCCCGAATGGTACATCCGGCTGGGGGTGCTGGCGGAAGTCACTGGGAATGCGGCGAAAGCGCAGGAGGCCTTCTCCCGCGGCCGGGAGCTGTCAACGGACGAGGCGGCATTTTTGACAGAGCGCGCCCAGTATTATAATGAGGTGAACGCCTTTGCGCCGGCCCTGGCCGACGCCAGCGAGGCGGTGCGCCTGCGCCCCGATTCGGCCATGGCGTACTTGATGCTGGGGCGGGCGCTGGCCGGCCTGCGGCGCTATCCGGAAGCCATCGCCGCGTACGAGCAGGCAGTGGCCCTAGCGGAGAACACGGATCAGACGCTCTACGTCATGGCTAAGGTGGAGCTGGGCTATCTCTTGCAGAGCCTGCCGGCGCTGACGCCGGCGGCTCCCTGAGCCGGCGCGTCACTTTGTGACAATTTTCTCTATCCATGGATTGTTTTGACTTTATGACAGAAATCGGTTATAATATCATTGGGCGAAAAGTGAATACGATGGGCAACTGGAGGCGCGCGGCCGCATGAGGTGGGGGCGTTCGGTCAGCGACCTGTACAAATGGATGCTGCCCGGCATGCGCGTGAAGCGCTGGTTGCTGTTACTGTTGGCCGGTGTGGCGGCAATTGGCCTGGGACTGGCATATATCCTGCGGGATATCTACCAGACCTGGACCTTTCCGCCGATGGCCTACTATGTGACGCTCCAGTTTCTCAGCCGCCCGGTACGGGCGGCTTTGTTTGGGATTGCCGGCCTGAGCGCTATCGCCGTCGCCATATTCCAGCTCAACCGCTCTCTGCTGGACGCCCTCCATCTGCCCAACGGCGAGAGCATTGTGGATGTCCTGTACCGCCAGCGCCAGCGGGAACGCGGCCCCAAAGTGGTGGCCATCGGCGGCGGTACGGGCTTGTCCACCCTCCTGCGGGGGGTGAAGCATTACACGGCGCATATCACGGCGATTGTGACGGTTGCCGATGATGGGGGAAGCTCCGGCCGTCTGCGCCGGGAGCTGGGAGTGCTCCCGCCGGGAGATTTTCGCAACTGTCTGGCCGCCCTGGCCAACGATGAGGCGCTCATCACCAAACTCTTCCAATACCGCTTTGCCGCCGGCGCCGGCCTGGACGGCCACAGCTTCGGCAACCTGTTCATCGCCGCCATGGTGGGCATCACAGGCAATTTCGAGCGCGCCATCATCGAGTCGGGCAAGGTGCTGGCCATCCAGGGGCAGATCATGCCCTCCACGCTGGAGAACGTCACCCTGTACGCGGACCTGCGGATGGCCCAGAATGACCAGGTGCTGGTGCGGCGGGTGGAGGGAGAATCGGTCATCCCCGAACAGGGCTGGCCGATTGAGCGGGTCTACCTGAAGCCGGAGGAACCGCCGGCCTACCCCGGTGCGGTGCGCGCTATCCTGGACGCCGACATGATCGTCATCGGGCCGGGGAGCCTGTACACCAGCATCCTGCCGAACCTGCTGGTGCCGGATATCGCCCGTGCCATCCGCGCTTCCCGCGCCTTCAAGGTGTACGTGTGCAACGTGGCCACCCAGCCGGGTGAGACGGACGGCTTCTCCGTGGAGGATCACCTGCGGGCGCTGGAACAGCATGTCGGCCCGGGGCTGGTGGATTATGTGCTGGTCAACAGCCAGCCGGTGACCCCGCCGGCGGAGGCCAATTACCAGATGGTGACTGTCCGAGAGGCAGTGCCGCCTCAATATCTCCTGCTCCGCGCGGAGCTGGTGGATGCCGAACGGCCCTGGCGGCACGATTCCCACAAGCTCGCCCGGGCCCTGTTCGAGGCCTTTAACAAGCGCAAACCGCAGGGCGCATAAGGTGTGGACGAAGGGCGGTAGAGACATGCCGGCGCCGGCCGGCGCCGGCCCAGTTCCAACGGAAAGGAGACAAAGATGTCGAACCGGGAAAAGGACTATTACCACGCCCTCTACGACATCGCACACACCATCAACTCCAGCCTGGACCTGCCGGAGGTCCTCCAGCGGGTAGCCAAGATCACCGCCGAGCACATGCACGCCAAGGCCTGCTCCATCCGCCTGCTGAGCCGGGACCGCAAGCGGCTCATCTTCGGCGCCGCCTACGGCCTCAGCGAGCAGTACCTTCGGAAAGGTGACGTCGAGGTCGACAAGAGCGGCGTGGACCGCCAGGTACTGCGCGGCAACACCGTCATCATCCCCGATGCCACGGAGGACGAGCGCTTTCAGTACCCGGAATGGGCCAAGCTGGAGGGCATCCGCTCGGTGCTGGTGGTGCCCCTGGCCACGCGGGGGCAGATCATCGGCGTCATGCGGGTGTACACCGCAGAGAAGCGGGAGTTCAGCGATGAGGAGATCGAGTTTCTCAGCCTCATCGCGGACCTGGCCGCGCTGGCCATCGATAACGCCCGGCTGTACCAGTTGCTGAAGGGCGATTACGAAATGCTCCTTTCCTATCAGGAGCGCTTGTTTGACGATTAAGTCCAATTGACGAACATCCGCCGGCACCGCCGCCGGCGACAACCGCATCGCCGCTCCACAGTCCCCCCGCAGTGTCAGCGCGTCATCCGAACCTGCGGATAGGTGCGGGAACATCCGTTTAGCTCGCCAAATGCTATTTCATGCCATCTTACCAACCATAAAGGAGGAACACATCCATGACGGTCAAAGTAGGAATCAACGGTTTCGGACGCATCGGCCGGCAAGTGCTCAAAGCCATGGGCGAACGCCTGTCCGGAGACATCCAGGTAGTGGCCATCAATGACCTGATGGACGCCCACACCAACGCCCATCTGCTGAAATATGACTCCAACTACGGCATTTTCCCCGGCACGGTGGAGGTCAAAGGCAACAACCTGGTGGTCAACGGCCATGAGATCATCGTCCTAGCGGAGAAGGAGCCGGCCAATCTCCCCTGGCGCGAGCTGGGGGTGGAGCTGGTGATCGAATCCACCGGCATCTTCACCACGCGCGAGGGGGCCAGCAAACACCTTCAGGCCGGCGCCAAGAAGGTCATCATCACTGCGCCGGCGAAGGGCGAGGACATCACCATCGTCCTGGGCGTCAATGAGCACAAATACGACCCCGCCCAGCACGTCCTCATCTCCAACGCATCCTGCACCACCAACTGCCTGGCACCGCTGGCCAAGGTCATCCTGGACGAGTTCGGCATTGTGCGCGGCTTCATGACCACGGTGCATTCCTACACCAACGACCAGCGCATCCTGGACCTGCCGCATAAAGACCTGCGGCGCGCCCGGGCCGCCGGCCTCAACATCATCCCCACCACCACCGGCGCCGCCCGCGCCCTCTCCCTGGTGCTCCCGGAGCTGAAGGGCAAGGTGGACGGCATCGCCCTGCGCGTGCCTACCCCCACGGTCTCCATCGTGGACTTTGTGGCCGAGACCGAAAAACCCGTCAGCGTGGAAGCGGTCAACGCCGCGCTGAAGGCCGCCGCGGAAGGCCCCATGAAGGGCATCCTGGGCTACTGCGAGGAGCCGCTGGTCTCCGTGGACTTCAAGGGCGATCCCCGCTCCTCCATCGTGGACGCGCTGAGCACCATGGTCATCGGCGACAAGATGGTCAAGGTCCTCTCCTGGTACGACAACGAGTGGGGCTACTCGTGTCGGGTGGCCGACCTGGTCGGCTACGTCGTCTCCAAGGGCTGGTAAGCCCAGCCGGCATGGCCTGGAAGGGGTGTGAGGCCCGCCACGGTGCCCTCCACCCCTTTTTTCTGGCCGCACCCGTACATGTTTTCTTCGAACAGGAGGTATACCATGAACAAGAAGACCGTGCGCGACATCGACGTGGCCGGCAAGCGGGTGCTGGTGCGCGTCGATTTCAACGTGCCCCTGGAAAAGGGACAGGTCACCGATGATACCCGCATTCGCGCCGCCCTGCCCACCATCCGCTACCTGATCGACCACAGGGCGCGCGTGATCCTGATGTCCCACCTGGGCCGGCCCAAAGGCGGCCCCTCCGACGACCTGCGCCTGGAGCCGGTCGCGCGCCGGCTGTCCGAACTGCTCGGACAGGAGGTGCACTACGTGCGCGACTGCATCGGCCCGGAGGTCGAGGCGGCCGTACAAGCCCTGGGCGAGGGAGAAGTGCTCCTGCTGGAGAACCTGCGCTTCCATCCCGAAGAGGAAAAGAACGACCCGGCCTTCGCCGCCCAACTGGCCAAATTGGGCGATGTGTACGTCAACGACGCCTTTGGTGCGGCCCATCGCGCCCACGCCAGCACCGCCGGCATCGCCCAGTACCTGCCGGCCGTGGCCGGCTTCCTCATGGAAAAGGAGCTGACCTTCCTGGGCAAGGCCTTGGAATCTCCTGAGCGCCCCTTTATCACCATCCTGGGCGGCGCCAAAATCTCCGACAAAATCGGCGTCATCCGCAACCTGCTCTCGCGAGTGGACCGCCTGCTCATCGGCGGCGGCATGGCCAACACCTTCCTGAAGGCCATGGGCTACGAGATGGGCGATTCCCTGGTGGAGATGGAGAGCCTGGATGTCGCCCGGGAGCTCCTGCAGGCCGCCGGCGACAAACTGCGCCTTCCTGTGGACGTAGTCATCGCCGATCGCTTCGATAACGACGCCGAGCGCCGCGTGGTGAAGGTGGATGCCGTGCCGGCCGGCTGGCGCGTGTTGGACATCGGGCCTGAAACCGTGGCGGCCTTCCGCGCCGAGCTGGCAAACGCCAGGACCGTGGTCTGGAACGGCCCCATGGGCGTGTTCGAATTCCCCAACTTCGCCGCCGGCACCTTCGCCATCGCCGAGACGCTGGCCTCCCTGCCGGCCACGACCATCGTGGGCGGCGGGGACTCCGTCGCGGCCGTCCAGAAGGCCGGCGTGGCCTATCAGATCACCCATATTTCCACTGGCGGCGGCGCCTCCCTGGAGTTTCTCGAGGGCAGGACCCTGCCGGGCGTGGCCGCCCTGCTGGACAAATAGGGCTTCCCGCCCAGAAAGGAGTCTACCATGATGCGCACCCCCATCATCGCCGGCAACTGGAAAATGCACACCACGGTGGAAGAGGCCATGGAGCTGGTGCGGGCCATGCTGGACGGTCTGCAGGCGGTTCCCCAGGTGGAGCGCGTCCTATGTCCGCCCTTCGTCAGCCTCTACCCAGTGGCCGGCCTGCTGAAGGGCACCAACATCGGCCTGGGCGCCCAGAACATGCACTGGGAGGAAAAGGGCGCCTTCACCGGCGAGATATCCCCGCTGATGCTGAAAGGGCTGTGCCAATACGTCATCATCGGGCACTCGGAGCGCCGCACCTACTTCGGGGAGACGGACGAGGGCGTCAACCGCAAGGTCAAGGCGGCCCTGGCCCATGGGCTGACGCCCATCGTCTGCGTCGGGGAGAACCTGGCCCAGAACGAGGCCGGCGAGACCGACGCAGTGGTGAGCGGCCAGGTGCGGGCGGCCTTCGCCGGCATTGACGCCGCTCCCGCCCGCCGGATCGTCATCGCCTACGAACCGGTCTGGGCCATCGGCACGGGCCGGGCGGCCACCGGCGAGCAGGCCAGCCGCGTCATCGGCGGGGTCATCCGCGGCACCCTGGCCGAGCTGTACGACGCCGGCACCGCCCAGGCCATCCGCGTCCAGTACGGCGGGAGCACCAACGCCAAGAACATCCGCGAATTCATGGCATACCCGGACATCGACGGTGCCCTGGTCGGCGGCGCCAGCCTGAAGGCCGATGAGTTCGTCGAGATGGTGCGCCTGGCCGCCAAGGTGAAATTCGGCGCTTGACGCATCGCCTGCGGCACTTTCACGTCTATATCTGCAAAGGGACGCTTCTCATCACACCGGATCGGGAAGCGTCCCATTTTTTAGGTTAATCCCGCCGGCCAACCCGTCATACAGGCCTGTACCGCGCTCCAAAACACGTATAATAACAACAGGCGTTCAGCCGCAGGGGAGGTAGACGATGAGGGGCTTCACATGGGTGCGTCTGGCGGTGACGGTAGCGGTGCTGGCGGTGCTGGGGACAACCGCCGGCGGCCTGGCCGTAGCCCAGGGCGGAGTCAACCTGCTGACCAATGGGAATTTCGAGGCCGGCTTTGCCGCGCATCCCGCCGGCGCTGTGGCGAATGGATGGACCCCGTTCACCATCCCCGCAGGCTCCCCCGTGACATTCGGGCAGGGGAGCGGGCGCGCCGGCGCCGGGCAAACCCTGGCCGGCGCACAGACCTATCGGGCCGGCATCTATCAGCTCGCCGCCGGCCTGACCCCCGGCACGGCCTATCAGGCGGGATTTTACGTGCTCCTGCCCGACACCGGCACATCCATTACCCCGCTCATCGGCATTGGCCCGCTGGGCGACACGGACCCCAGCGCCGGCATCATCGCCTTGTCCAACGCCTGGACGCGGGTGGGGGACTGGCGGCACATCTCCATCACCTTCACCGCCGTCCAGAGCACGGCCTCGGTCTTCCTGCGCGTGGACCAGGGGGGCGCCGGCGCCGCCGCTACCGTTGTGCTGGACGACGCCTATCTCCGGCCGGCCGGCATTGGTCCGCGAGCGCTCCTGCCCCTGATCGTGCGTGCCTACCCCCGGCCCACCCCCACCCCGACGGCCACGGCCACCGCCACGCCGGCCCCCAGCCCGACGGCCACGGCCACCCGCCCGCCTACTTCCACACCCCCGCCGACCCCCACCCCTTCGGGCGGCGGCCCGATCCCGTATTGGGACCCCCGGCTGACACAGCTCAACGTCACCGTGGAGCAGAACCCCGCGGCGCGTTATCAGCTCATGGCCGCCTTCATCACCGTGAACGGCTCCTGGGACGATGTGCCGGACTGGGCACGGGTATATGATGTCCCATCCTTCCCCGAGCGCGGCGGCGACCACCATGTCTTTGGGCTGTGCCTGGACGCCCAGGGCAACGTGCTGTATCAGAAGGGATTTGTGCTTTCCTGGCCGGACGGCGCCGCCGGCGCCACCCCCGAAGCCAGCGGCTGGGCCAATTTGCCCATCTACGGCGGAGCTTATTACCCGGACCAGGGGCAGAGCGGGCCGTACCGCTGGGCGACACTGAACGGCAATGAACTGCGCGGCATCGGCATGCCGTATAACCACCATGTTTCGTTCTTTGCGGTCTGGCGGGAGCAGGCCGCCGGCACCGCCACCCCTACCCCGACCGCCACGCCCTCGCCAACCCCTTCGCCGACCCCCACCGCCGGCGGACCGACACCCACTTTCACGCCCTCGCCGGCTGTCTCGCCCACGCCCACGCCGGCCAGCCCATCCGGCTGGCAGTTTGCCGCGGACGGCATCATCGTGGGCTACCCGGACTGCCGGCGCACCATCCTGGAGGGCACCATCCGCGACGCCGCCGGCAGCCCGCTGGCCGGCCAGCGGGTGAAGGTCTGGGCGCCGCAGTGGGGCCAGGCCGTGTCCGCCCCATCCGACAGCAGTGGGCATTGGGAGGTGCTGGTGGCGAACGCGCCCCTGGCCGCCACTTGGCAGGCCGCCGTGGTGGATGCCGCCGGCAATCTCATCTCACCCATCGCCGGCCAGATGTACGTACCCCAAACCAGCCCTGTAACCGCCGGCATCCCCACCTCGACCGACTGCGTCAACGGCCACCAGCGCCTGGTCATCAACTGGCGGGCGCGCCAGGACTGGCCTGACTTCGTCGCCGCCTCGGCCCGCTTCCTCTCCTGCGAGGAAAACCATATGAATCACAACCTGTATATCTGGGTGCTGGACCACGAGGGCCATGGGCTGAACAATATCTATCTGCGGCTGTTCCTGCCGGGCGGGGCATATACCGATGAGCGCACGGGCAAAGACCCGTACAAGCCGGCCGGCTACCTGGACTTTCCCATGTTCGCCAACGAATCGCGCAGTGTGCGCGTGCGCGATTATTCCAGCGACCTGGTGGAGAACCTGAGCAACACCACCCCGCCGGTGATAGACTCCTGCGGCGGCAACGCCTGGGGCCATTACTCGTATCAGGTGGTGTTCCAGGCCAGCAAACCGCTCTCGGCCATGCGCCGGCTTATCCTGCCCTTCCGTCTGTTCGGAGGCGGGCCGTGAGCGCGGCATAGCCCGATGCGCGCCGGCTTTGACAAACGGCCGGCGCTCCGCTATAATCCCCGCAGGATATGACATAAAGCCGGACCACGCCAACCCAATGCGAGAAGGATGCATGAGGCTGTCCTTGTCTCCCCTGCCCATCCCAGGTTCCCGCCCCTGCCGGCCTACACCGTCCGGGATGCGCTCTTGCGCCAGGGCCGCCCAGACCCCGAAGGAGAGGACGATGCGACCCTTCATCTTGCGCCGCGAGCGGCGGCCGTCAAGACGAGGGACAGGCGATGTCTGAACGCAGTCGGACGGGGAAGGGCCTGGACCGGCGCGTAGTGGGCCTGTTCGTGGTGGCCGGCGTGCTGGCCTTGTGCCTGGCCATCCTGGTGTGGGTCATCCTCCAGGAGGAAGCCGGCGTGCCGACCGCGCCCCTGCCGGCGCCCTCGCCCGGCGCCACGCCGACGCCGGCGCCGGCGGAAGCCCAGGCCATCTCACCGAAAAAGAAGATCGTCCCCGGCCTCTACGCCTTCGAGAACTGGGACCACCTGAAGGGATACTATACCGACCCACAGCTCACCGGCAGTCAACTGGAAATCCTTTGGTCCCAGGTCAACGGCCAGGGCGAGGGCGTGTACGACTGGTCGGTCATTGACAACTGGGTCGCCCAGGAGAAAGCCCACGGCAATAAATGGATCCTGCGGGTCCTCTTGTACCAGAACCGCGGCGCCTACGGTATCCCAACATGGGTGGAAAACCGCATGACGCCGCCGTACTGGATCTTCCAGAACTCCAGCTTCCCCCAGGGCATCAAGGTGCCCAATTATCGCGATCCCCAGCTCTGGAAGGCGGTGCGCCGCTTCGCCAAGGACCTGGCGGCGAGATATGACAATGACCCGGACCTGGTGCTGGTGCAGATCGCGCTGGGGCTGTACGGGGAAATGCACCCCGAGCGCAATGATAACATGGGGAACATCAAGGACTGGTACTATCAGAACGACCCGACCTACGGCCGGCGGCTCTCCGGCTGTGACTGGATCCGCTTCGTCACCGAGACCGTGGCCGCCTACGCCGACGCCTTCCAACAGACGCCGCTGGTCATCATGCAGGCCCCCAGCTACGGCTACAAGTGCGACCTGTGGTATTCGACCCCACCCTATCGCGAGGAGCTGTGGGAGCGGCCGACCATCGAAACGTACTGTCTCCAGCGCGGCGTAGGCCTCCAGAACAACTCCCTCGATGAGTGGGATGCCAACTGGTTCACCTGTCAGGTGCTGGGCTCCTCCGGCCCCTACACCGTCTACGGCGCAGTGCAGAATATGGTGGACCATTGGCAGGAGATACCGGTGGCCTTCGAGCGCGGGAGCTGGCTGGCACCCTTCCACAAGTTCTTCAACAAGGACTATTTCCAGACCTGGTGGTCGTACCTGAACGCGCTGGACAAGCATGCCGACATCATCTTTCCGCCCAACTGGCCGGGGGAGGTGTGGGCCAACGGCCGGCTCTACAAGTTCCCCGCCGGCGTCTGGCGCTACGATGCCCTGGAGCCGGATATCCCCTACGCCGCCGAACTGCGCTGGATGAACCAGTTCGCGCTGGATCACCTGGGCAAGGATGTTTCCAATACCCCCGATGTCTGGACCGTCATGTTCGACACCCCCACCGACAACTGCACGGCCCAGCACCGCGATCACCAGTTCTTCCTGTACCGCATGGAATATGGGCGCGACGGCACCCGCATCCCCAATGCCCGCACGGTCTTCGTGCAGGACGTCTACGCCGTGCCGCCGTTCTACGAAGGGAAATACACCCGTCGCACCGACCAGGCCGGCGGCCAGTACCTCATGTACTTCGACATTGACGACGGCTATCACTTCGCCGCCGACCCCGCGGAAAGCCGCTGGGTGGTCACCCTCTGGTACCTGAATAACGGGAACGATGCCATCGCGTTCGAGTACCGCGATAAGGCCGGCCAGCCCCGCTCCTACATTATCCAGAAGCCCGGCGGAGCTGTCGGCTGGGTGCGCACCACCTTCACCCTGGAGGACGCCTACTTCGCCAATACTATGGACTACGGCGCCGATTTCCGTCTGAACTCCCTGCGGGATGGGCCGGACGAGTATATCCATATGGTGCTCCTGCGGCACGAATGGCGCGCCGGCGTGCGCACCCCGACCCCGGGGGCGCCGCTCCCACCGACGCCCACCCGCACACCGACGCCGGCATCCCAGCCGCCGGCCCCGACGGATACACCTGGCCCAGGCGCCCCCACACCGACGCCGGCGCCGACCCGCACATTCACTCCCACCCCCACGGAGACGCCGGCCACCCCCACACCCGGCGTGCCCTTCGAGCTGATACTGCGGCAGGGCACGGGCGGATATGCCGGCGCCCAGGACACCTATATCAGCGGCTGGACCCCCGACCAGAACTACAGCCTCAGCTCCTCCCTGGCGGTGCGCTCCGGCGACTGGATGGCCAGCCTCTTCCGCTTCGACTGCAGTGCCATCCCCCGGGATGCCCAGGTCCAGCGCGCCACCCTGCGGGTATATGTCTCCAGCCAGAGCAACCCTAACATCATGGCGGCCTCGGCGCACATGATCGTGCGGGTCTGGGATGAGAAGCGCGCCACTTGGGTGCTGGCGACGGCGGACAGCACCTGGGCACAGCCCGGGGCGCGGGCGCTGGGAGAGGACATTTCCCCGCCGAACGACGCGAAGACACTGCAGAGCGCCGGCACCTGGTACGAATTTGACATCACCGAGATGGTGCGCCAGTGGGTGGCCAACCCGGAGACCAATTTCGGCGTCATCCTGCGCGGCGAAGGGCCGGCCGGCGTCCAGTACAACATCGCCAGCGCAGAAAGCGCCGGCGTCGCAAACCGGCCGGCGCTGGTGGTGCAGTTCGTCCTGCCCCCCTATACGCCGACCGCTACATCCACCCCCACCGCCACTCCTACGGAAACGCCGACGCCGACCGTCACCCATACGCCCACCGCCACCGCCACGCCCACGGACACCGCTACCCCGACGCCGACGGCTACCGAGACAGCCACGCCGACATGGACCCCGACCCCGTCGGCAACCCCAACCGCCACGCCGACCAATACGCCGTCTCCGACAGCAACGGCCACGGACACGCCGGCGCCCACTGCCACACCGACGCATACACCGTCGCCCAGCGCCACACCGACGCACACGCCGGCGCCTACTGCTACGCCAACGCACACGCCGGCGCCCACTGCCACACCGACGCACACACCGTCGCCCAGCGCCACGCCAACGCACACGCCGGCGCCGACGGCCACTCATACGGCCACACCAACGCCGACGCACACCGCCACCGCAACTGCCACGCCGCGCCCGACCGCGACCTTCACGCCGGCGCCACCGCCTACCGCTACGCCCACGCCGCTCCCGCCGGTCCTGCCGCCCATCATCACGGCGACGCCGACGACGACCCGGACGCCCACCTGGACCGCAACACCCACCGCCACCCCCACGCGGGCCACACCGACCAGGACGCCGACGGGGACGCCGATCGGCACCGTCCCCACGCCCACTCCTGCCTGGGCGACGCCAACCGCCAGCGTCACCGCCGTCACACCGCCGGCCTCGCCCACCCATACCGCCACGCCGGCACCCGGCGCGACGACCACCCCGTCCGCGACGGCAACGGCCGTGCCCCTGCCGGTGGAGACGGCCACGCCGGCGGTCAGCCCCACCACTGCTGTCCCACCGACACCGACGGAGACGCCGCTTCCGGCACCGACAGCCGCGCCGGCGCCGCCCGCCTCGGCCGCGTGTCTCCCCTGCGCGCCGGTGTTCATCCTGCTGGGGCTACTGCTGGTGGCCGCCATGGTGCTCCTGCGTAGTCCGGGGTTGGTGGACCGACAGAGCCGGCGGCGGCTGACGCCGGCGGATTGGGAGGATACCACTACCAACGCAGGAGAGGACGAGAATGAGCGCATGGGATAAACGCCAGCGCCTGGAAGCCGTCGTGCGCGGGGAGCCGGCGGATCGCGTGCCGGTAGCTCTCTGGCGCCACTTTCCCGGCGATGACCAGGACCCGCAGGCCCTCTCGGCGGCCCATGCCGCGTTCCAGCGGGAATTCGATTTCGACTTCCTCAAGGTCTCGCCGGCCAGCAGTTTCTGCGTGGAAGATTGGGGCGTTGAGCACTATTACGATGGCAATCCCGAAGGAGCGCGGCGCTACCGCCGGCGCGTGGTGCAGGAGCCGGCGGACTGGTACCGGCTGGAAGAGCTGGATGTCACCCGTGGCGCGCTGGGCCGGCAGTTGGAATGCCTGCGGTCCCTGACGGCGGAGCTTCCCGACACACCGCTGGTACAGACGATCTTCAACCCTCTGGCCCAGGCGCGCTACCTGGCCGGCGACGAGCGCCTGCTGATCCACATGCGGACGCACCCTCAGGCCCTGCTGGCCGGCCTGGAGACCATCACCCGCACCACGGAGCGCTTTGTGGCGGAGGTCATGGGCACGGGCGCCGCCGGCATCTTCCTGGCGGTGCAAAGCGCATCCTACCGCATCATGAGCGAAGAGGAATACCGCCGCTTCGGCCGGCCCTTTGACCTGCGGGTGTTGGAAGCATGCGGCCCGCGCGCCTGGTTCTGCGTGCTTCACATCCACGGCACAGACGTGATGTTCGACCTGCTGGCGGACTATCCGGTGCAGGCCATCAACTGGCACGATCGCGAGACGCCGCCGGCGCTGATGGATGCCCTGTCGCGCACCAGTGCCGCGCTCATCGGCGGCCTGCACCAGTGGGAGACCATGGTCTGCGGCACGCCGGCGGACGTACAGCGCGAGGCGGCCGACGCCATCGCCCAGACGGGGGGCCGGCGGCTCATCCTGGGCACGGGCTGTGTCACACCGGTGGTCGCGCCCATCATCAACATCCGCGCTGTCAGGCAGGTTGTGGAAAACCCGGGCGTTTAGCCCCGGTTTCCTGTGGATAACTCGCCGTTTATCCACAAAATGACGCGCCGGCGTGTGGAGGAATGGGTTGAAAATGGGGGAAACGTACTGGCGGCCTCTTGTGGCGGTCTCCGCCCTCATCTGGCGGGCCGGCCGCGAGGTGCTGTTCCTACACCGGGTACAGCCGCCGCGCATCTGGGTGCCGCCCGGCGGCCGTGTGGAGGCCGGCGAGACTCCCCTCTCGGCTATACAGCGGGAGATCCGGGAGGAAACCGGCCTCGAGGATGTCGCGGTCCTGGCACCCTGCATCGTGGAGGCCGGCCTGCACGACGGCCGCGATATCCTCTTTATTGACTATGTGGGGGAATACCGCGCCGGCGAAGTGCGATTATCCCCATCCGAGCACGATGCCTTTCAGTGGCTGGACATAGACCGGCTGGAAAGGGCGGAAGTGCATAGGTCCACGGCCGCCGGCGGCGAACTGCTGTACCATTATCGCTGGGGCCAGGAGGAGATGATCCTCTCCCACAGCCCCGCACAACTGCGCTTCAGCCGGCGCCTGCTCCAGTGCCTGAGCGAATAGGCCTATTCCCCCAGGGTGTAGAAATCGAGGATGCGCTTCTCCGTCTCGCCGGCGATATGAGCGCGCAACTGCACATAGGGAGCGATGGACGAGCTGGACAGCTTGCGCTTGAGCAGTTCGTCGAGCTGAAAGATGCCGGCAGAGTTGCTCATCGTCACCTCGATGCGGATGGGCGTCTTCTCCCCCTTCTCAATGCTGACGTTCTCGATGGCCATGGCCGACACCGAATGGATGTTGGCCTGGCCGGCCTCAAACGGGATGCGGGAGCGGCCCTGCGTCATGTCCAGGGCGTCCGCCACCTTGACCACGCCGGCCTCGATGGTCAGACAGCGCTGGTCGGCGCGGTGAGCAATGATGGCATGCATGGTCTCCGAGATAATGATGGTGCGCTGAGGCTCCTGGAACAGCTCTCCCACCAGCTCCCGCAGTTTCCCATGCGCGATCAGCAGGCTGTACAGCTCATGGTTGTCGCGGTGGACGGAAATGCCCACATCATGAAACAGGGCCGCCAGCACCACAATAACCTCGGCAAAATCCGGGGACAAGTCATAGTTGACCTGCACGCTGGGCTTGATGCCGGCTTCTATCAGCAGACGCAGAAGCTTCAGTGCGGCGTTGGCGACAATGCGGATATGCACCTCGCCGTGGTCGCTGATGCCCGACCGGTCCACGGCGTTGATATTGGCGCACTGCCAGAGCTGATGCAGTTCCGCGTCGGCGTTGACCTTTTCCATTAACCTTTGCAGATGTTCGTTATGCCTGGCCGGCAGATTGATCGGCATCTCCTGCCTCCTCATGATGCTCCTGAGATGAGTTCCTCTCGTGATCGTTCCACTGCGCGTGCGGGATCAGGTTTCCCTGCCGCACGTGCCAGACCTCAGCCCGTTGTAAAAAGGCCTCGGGAAAATCGCGCAGATCGGTGGTGGTGATAATGGCCTGGTGGGCGCCGGCCAACAGCTCCGCCATATAGCGCCGGCGCGGCTCATCCAACTCTGACATCAGGTCATCCAGCAGTAAGAGGGGCGTCTCCCCCGTCTCCCTCCGGATGAACTCCGCCTCGGCCAGCTTCAGCGCCAGGGCGGTGGTGCGCTGTTGGCCGCGAGAACCGAAGGTGCGCAGGTCATAGCCGTCAATGGTGAAGATCAGGTCGTCGCGATGCGGCCCGATCAGGGTCTGGCCGGCGGCGATCTCGCGCCGGCGGCCGGCGGTCAGCTCCGCCAACATCTGCTCCGCAAGCTCGGCCGGCGCGGAAGAGGCTTCCATCCCTCCATCGGACAGCGTGGAGCGGTAACGCATCTCCAATGCCTCCCCGCCGGCGGTGAGCTGGCTCTGGAACTCCGCGGCCAGGATGGCCAACTGCGCCGCGGCAGAGAGCCGGCGCGCCAGCAGTGCGCCCCCATGCTCCGCCAGCTTGGCATCCCAGAAGGCCAACTGCTCCAGGTCTCCGCCGGCCTCCCGCAGGATACGGAGCAGGCGGTTCCGCCGCTCCAGCACCTGATTGTACTGCATCAGGTGGGAGCAGTAGGAGCGGTCCACCTGGCAGAGCATGACATCCAGATAGCGCCGGCGGCCGGCCGGCGAGCCGGCGATCAGCTCGATGTCCTCCGGCCAGAACATGACCACCTTCAGCTCTCCCAGCAGGTCCAGGGCGCGCTTGGGAACACCATCAATGCGGATCTGCTTGCGGAAGACCATTTGCCCGTTCGTCTGCTGGGTGGGCGCGATGATCAGTTCGAGCCGGCGCGATTCCCCCCGCTTCTCGATCTCGGCCATCAGCCGGGCAAAGGGCAGGGGCTCACTGCCGGCGCTCCAGGCGATCAACTGCTGATCCGTCTGGGCATGCGGGGACTTGCTGGTGGCCAGCAGATACACGGCCTCCAGCAAATTGGTCTTGCCCTGGGCATTAGGGCCCTGCAGGATGGTCAGGGGACAGGGAAAGGCCAGATCGAGATGGCGGTAATTGCGAAAGTTGACCAGGACCAGATGCTTCAGATACACAACCCGTGCCTTCCCTGTCCCAGAACGTCAGTACGCAAAGAGGGGCTGGACGGAGCCGCCCTCGACGTTGCGGCGGATGGTTTCCCCAAAGGCCGGCGCCACCGACAGGATGGTCATGTTGGGAAGCCGTTTTTCCTCGGGGATGGGCACCGTATTGGTGGTGATGATCTCCTTCAGGTCGAGGTTCTGCAGGCGCTGAATGGCCGGCCCCGTGAACAGCCCGTGGGCGCACACCAGCGTGATGGAGCGCGCCCCGCGTTCGTACAGCAACTGTGCGGTGCCCACCATCGTGCCGGCGGTGGCGATCTCATCGTCGTAAATGATGGCGTCCATACCGTGCACTTCGCCGATCAGGGAATCCACCTGCACGTGGGCATCGTCAATGCGCTGTTTGCTGACCGCCGCCATGGGAACCCCGAGCTGGCGCGCCAGCTTGCTGGTCTGTTTGGCGCGCCCCATGTCCGGCGCCACCAGCACGGCACGCGACAGGTCCTTCTGCCGCAGGTATTCGATGAAGATGGGCTGGTCCGAGAGATGGTCCATCGGGACGCTGAAAAAGCCGTGCACTTGCGGGGAGTGCAGGGTCATGGTGATGACATGGTTCGCGCCGGCGGTGACCAGCAAATCCGCGATCAAGCGGGCGGCGATAGAGATGCGCGGTTCATCCTTCTTATCGGAACGGGCGTAGGAAAAGTATGGAATTACCGCCGTGATGCGGCGGGCCGAGGCGCCGCGCGCGGCATCGCACATCAGGAGCAGTTCCAGCAGGTGCTCGTTGGCCGGCGGCGACAGCGGTTGGACAATATAGACGTCCTTCTCCCGCACGCTGTCCTGGAGCTGGACGAAAAGATTGTCGTTGGAAAAGCGCCGAGTTTCCGAAGGGCTGAGAGGGATGCCCAAATACGCCGCAATCTCGCATGCGAGGTCACGATGGGCCTGGCCGCTGAACAGCCGACAGCGATTGGCAAGATGTTCCGTCATGCGATCATCCCCTTTGAGAGCACGTTTGCTGGATCGCATCAATCCTCTCGGTATTCCGATGGATCGATAAAGGTCCCTCCCTCGATCACCCGTTCGACGAGCTGGCGGTTGGCGTCGAAATAGAGATACACCTCCACGGGGTTGAAACAGCGCTTGCGGCCGATCAGGGTTTTATGGGTGAAATACCCCTCTCCTCCTTCCTGAAGGCTCAGATCATTGCGCAAATCCACCCGTGTGCGGATGGTTTCGCCGCACTTCCCACACCGGACATACACCCAATAGGCGGAGACATCGCCGGCCTCCGCACGCCTTCCGCCCAGCGTCTGCCGTATTTTGTCCCACAGCCCCATCCTGCACCTCCGTTTCTGCCTGGCCGCCCGCATGCATTATACCACAGGGCCGGCCGGTTTCTGAAACCGGAAAGGGAAGCACGGCGCGCCTGTGTCAAGACTTCAATCATATCCATATCCCTCCATGGAGTGTATTACTCATAGTAGCCGTCACAGTAGGGGCTGGGGATAAGTGGATGGCCGGCCCGGTACCCCCGATATATGGGGGACAGTGCTCCTCGTACAGCTAGATGACCGCTGCGGAGGGAGGAGGGGCATCTCTTTTCCTCTGTACAAGGTGTGCAGGAAGCGCCGTGCCCTGTGGAAAAGTCCTATGCCGTTATGTTGCATCGAACAGGATAACCGCCTGTTGTGGATTGCTGTGGTGGGTTTTCCACAGCCCTATATCTCGTTGCTCCTCTATGAGGGAGGCGCAAATTTGTACCCCTCCCTGGGCATGAAAGAAGCCCGCCGGCACCATAAAGGGACGGCGGGCTTTCTATTCCCCAAAGTTATCCCCAAAACGGGCTATTTATCCACAGTTTTGAGCGCTTTATCCACAGCGTGCGGGGTGGAGTGACTGCCCTGCGCCGGCTGGTTCAGGGCCTCGCGCAGGTTGAGATAGTCTCGCCGCACGCCGGCGTCCTCCTCGATAAGCCGGCCCAGCTTCTCGCAGGCATAGAGCACCGTGGTATGGTCGCGCCCGCCCAACCGCTCGCCGATCTGCGGGAAGGAAAGCTCCAGTTCGGATCGCAGGAGATACATGGCCATCTGGCGGGCGAAAGCGATTTCTTTGCTTCGTTTCTTGCCCAGCAGGTCCTCGACCCGCAGATGGTAGTAGCCGGCGACAGCGCGCAGGATGGCCTCCGGGTCCAGGTTCTGCGAGCGCAGGACGATATCCTGCAGGGCCTGGGCCGCCAGCTCCACTGTCAGCGGCGCGCCCATCATATTGGCATAGATGATGACCCGGTTCAGGCTTCCTTCCAGCTCGCGGATGTTGCTCTGCACCTTGCGGGCGATGAACTCCAGCACCGCGTCGGGCACCGTGATGTTTTGCGTGTCCGCCTTATTGCGCAGGATGGCCAGGCGGGTCTCGAAATCGGGCGGGCTGATGTCCGCCATGAGACCACCTTCGAAGCGGGAGCGAAGCCGCTCCTCCAGGGCGTTGATGGCCTTGGGCGGCCGGTCGCTGGTGATGACGATCTGGCGGTTGGCGGCGTGCAGGGCGTTGAAGGTATGGAAGAACTCCTCCTGGGTGCTTTCCTTGCCGGCGATGAACTGGATGTCATCGATCAACAGCACGTCGATCGAGCGGTATTTCTCCCGGAACTGCACGGTGGTCTGGTTGCGGATGGCGTTGATCAGCTCGTTGGTGAACTGTTCGGACGAGACGTAGCGCACGCTCCTGCCGTGCTGTAAGGCATAGTGGCCGATGGCATGGAGCAGGTGGGTTTTCCCCAGGCCGACGCCGCCGTACAGGAATAAGGGGTTATAGGCCGCCGCCGGCCGCTCCGCCACGGAGCGCGCCGCCGCATGGGCCAGCCGGTTGTTGGGACCGACGACAAAGGTCTCGAAGGTGTATTTCTCGTTGAGCTGGGCCTCGGCGCTGGAACGCGCGTAGGCCGCCGGCGTCCAGAGGGTGTCGGTAAGAAGAGGGCCGGCTTCCTGCTCGCTCAACTCATAGCTCTTGGGATGAACGGCAAAACGCACCTCGACCGAGCGCCCCATAAGGTTGGTCAGCGTGCGCTTGATCAGCCCCAACAAGCGGTTTTCCAGCCATTCCTTGGCGAAGTTGCTCTGTACCCCGATGATAAAAACCCCATCCTCAAACCCAAGCACCGATGTCTGCTTGACCCAGGTTTCGAATGTGGCCCGCGTCATCTGCAACTGGAGCTCGCCCAGTGCCGCCTGCCATATCTGGTTGGGATTCATGTGCTCACAACTCCACAATGTGGGCATGGTCGTGTGTCTGCAGTGTGCTACGAGCCAGGACAGAAACACAGCTCTTTCTTGAGAGTTCTTGAGAAGATAGGCCGCTGTGCCGCAGTGGCAAGGATGCCCCCATTCTGCGGGAGGACCGCCGGCGTTCTACGACATAGACACGCAGTGTCAGCGGTTTCAGGAATAGGACGTGTCCTCTCCTCGCGCAGAAATGTTGGTGCTGTTTGTTCAGCCTTGTCTTTGGAGAGGCCAGTGGATGGGGCGCGTACCGCTGACCTCACGCGGTAAAACTGGGAGAAACGCCGCAGACGATGCAGTGGGATGTCTGGGCAACCGTTGATTATCATAGCAGAAACTGCGTTTTTTGGCAATGCCCCGGATGGGGCTTGAGGGCCTTCCGGGTGCATTTTCCGGCCCGCCGGCCGGCGCCTCCGGAACCACTTTTCCACAACCTGTAGTGGAAAAGTGGAAAAGCGCATACTAATTGTAGGGGGAGGGATATCCCAAGCTTAAAAACCGGCCGCCGGCGGCAATTTTTAAGGAGTTATTGTCCAATGCCGGTTTGACGCCGGCATCTCCCGGCATTATACTCCGGCATGGACGGGGTCTCCCCTTCCCACATTCCCATTTCCCTGCGAGGTGCTCTATGGGTATTGTCATTATCGGCCTGGGTCCGGGCAACCCAGCCCATTTGACCCGCGAGGCGGACCAGATACTGCGGCAGGCCGATGCGGTGTATTTGCGCACCGGCCGGCATCCCATCCTGCCGTATGTACAGACCTGCTGTGGGAAAGTGTACACCTTTGACCATGTGTACGAGGAGAAAGATACCCTGCCGGAGGTGTACGAGGCCATCGCCGGCGAGCTGATGCGCATGGCTCGGGAGCGCGCCGGCGCCGATGTGTACTTCGCGGTGCCGGGTCACCCCCTGGTGGGGGAAGTCACCACTCAGCTCCTGCTGGAGCGGGCGCCGGCGGAGGGCATCGAGGTGCGCATCGTCGAGGGATTGAGCTTCATCGAGCCAACCCTGACCGCCCTGGGGCTGGAGTTTCTCCAGGGCGTGCAGGTGGTGGACGCCCTGGACCTCATCACCCAGCCATATCCGCGCATCGATCCCGAACGGGGGGTCATCGTCGGGCAGGTGTACAGCCGGGAGGTGGCCAGCGATGTCAAGCTGACGCTGGGGGAGCTGTACCCGGATGAACATGAGATCGCGCTGGTGCGGGCCGCCGGCACTGCGGAGCAGGAGGTTCGGCACATCCCCCTGTATGAATTGGACCGACAGCCGGCCATTGACCATTTGACCACGGTTTACGTCCCACCACTGCCCTACGGCTGTTCTTGGGAGGGATTGCAGACCATTGTGGCGCGACTGCGGGCGCCGGACGGCTGTCCATGGGACCGCAGGCAGACGCACCGCACCCTGCGCACCCACCTGCTGGACGAGGCCTACGAGGTGTTGGATGCCCTGGACCGCGATGATACGGACGACTTATGCGTGGAGCTGGGGGATCTGGCCCTGCAGATCGCCCTGCACATCCAGATCGCCCGTGAGGAGGGGGAGTTCAAGCCCACGGAGGTGTTTGCCGGCATCATCTCCAAACTGCGCCGGCGCCATCCCCATGTCTTCGGGGATGTGAAGGTGCGCGATGCGGAAGAGGTGATGGTGAATTGGGAGCAAATCAAGCGCCAGGAGCGGGGTGCGGAGGACCACCGCCGGCTGTTCGAGGGGGTGCCGGCCAGCCTGCCGGCCCTCTCGCAGGCGCTGACGTATCAGGAACGGGCGGCGCGCGTGGGATACGAGCCGGCGGACGGCGGCCGGCTGAACCAGCTCTTCCAGCAGTGGCTGGCGGTTGCGGATGGGGATGAGGAACTGCTGGGGGAACTGCTCTTTGCCCTGGTGGACTCGGCGCGCCGGCGGGGCATCAATCCCGAGAATGCCCTGCGCGTGGCCAATGCCCGTTTCGCCGAGCGCTTCCAGGAGACGCAGGAGGCCGGCTCCTAAAATGGGACGCCGAAATCCCACCCCTATACCCTGGATTGCCCGTTTGCCCCAGCGCCTGGCCTACCATGCTTCATGACTGTTCCCGGCATCCTCACCCAAAGTCCTGTTGACAAACCCCGCCGGCCGGCGGTATAATCTGGCTAGGCTGGATGGGGGAATTGTTCACTGGGGAATATCCTGCCCGGACGGCAGTCTGTGAGAGCGATACTCGGAGCAGGTCGGGCATGACGGATGCCGACGAACGACTGAGCCGGGCGGTCGTCTTTCGGGTGCAGAAGTTTTCCACGGCGAATGGACCGGGAATCCGTACGGTTATCTTTTTGAAAGGCTGTCCTCTTTCCTGCCGCTGGTGCCCGTACCCGGAGGGCATCTCGTACCGCCCGGAACTGTTGTATTACCCGGACCGCTGTATCGGCTGTCACGACTGCGTGGAAATCTGCCCCAATGCCGCGCTCAGCCCGGTGGAAGATCATATTGCCATCAACCGCCATTTCTGCCAGGCCTGCGGCACGTGCGTGCTGTCCTGTCCCTCTGGCGCGCTGGAGATCGCCGGCCATCCCTATTCCCTGGACGCTCTGCTGGAAATCATCACCCAGGACCGCACCTTCTATCAATATTCCGGCGGCGGGGTTACGTTCGCCGGCGGGGAGGCCGCATCCCATTCCGGATTCCTGCGCCGGCTGGCCGGCGCATGCAAAGAGCTGGCCATCCACACCGCCCTGGAAACCTGCCTCATCCACGAATGGTCCACGTACCAGGTACTGATGCCCCACATTGACCTCTGGATCGTGAACCTGCGGATAATGGAAACGCGCCTGCACAAGATCGGCACGGGCTATGGAGTGTGGGCCGTCCTGGAAAACGTGCGGATGCTGGCTTCTTCCCGGGCAAATATCTGGATCCGCACGCCCATCATCCCGGGGTGGACCGATTCGGAAAGCAATATTCGCGCCATGGCGGAGTTCCTGCGGGATTACGCCGGCGTCATCCACCGCTGGGAGCTGAACGCCTTCTCGGATAACCGGCGCCTATACCCCACCCTCGGGCAGGTGTATGTCTCCGAAAGCCTGCCCGCCGTGCACCCGGACCGCCTGAACGCCCTGGCAGACCTGGCGCGGCGGGTTTGCGGGGGGCAGATTCCCGTCGTCACCTCCGGCCCCACGCTGGTGGGATGATGTGCTGTCAGCGGCCGTTGGCCATGGGCGCCGGCAGTCCGGCCGCACCGCGCTTGCGCGCTTTCCAGTACGGCGAACGGCTCAACAGCCAGGCGCGGATCACGGGGCGGAACAGCCGGATGAAGTGCCGGCGCATCCCTAAGGCCTTCCGCACATCCTCCACGTAGTCGTCCAGCGTGCGGCGCTGATACCCCAGAAGGCGCTGGCTTTCCTCCGTGTCCACCCAATCCGTGGCGAACGGCTCGGTGCTGAAGGCCTCCGCCGGCAGGGTGCCGATGCCCAGCCCCTCCAGGATGCGCTCCACGATCTCGCGGTAATAATACTGACAGCGCCGGCCACCCCCGATCAACAGCGTCTTGCCCCAGATCTCCTGGCTCTCGACCGCGTGGGCAAAGGCTTCCCCCACATCGCGCGTATGCACGAACTCCATGCGGTTGCTCAACGGCACATCGAACATGCCCGGGTCCAGGATCAGCGAAATCGGCATGGCCGCCGAAAGGCGCAGTATCGCCCACGTCAGGCCGGAGGCGCGGATCATCTCCTCGCATTCCAGCTTGTGCCGGGCGTAATGCTCCACCGGATGCACCGGGTCAGTGACTTTGCGGGGCGGGGGCTGGTCCTGCGTCTTGCCGTACACATGGTACGAGGAGGCGAAGATCAGCCGCGGCGGCTGGTCCATGGACTGCATGGCGGTGAGGAGGTTGCGGGTGCCGCCCACGTTGATTTCCCAGGCCCAATCGGGGCGCCGTTCACACTCCACCCCCGTATGCGAGAGCTTGGGGATAATGAAGGCCAGGTGAATCACCACATCTATCCCCGGCAGGGCGGATTGGATATCCGCCGGCCGGCGCAGGTCCCCCCAGTGAACCTCCAGCCGCTCGCCGGCCTTCCGTGCGAGCTGGTGCGCGATGCGCCGATTGGCCGGCGTGTTCAGATCGAACGCACGCACCGTGTGGCCGTGCTCCAGCAGAGCGTCCAGCGTACTGCGTCCAATATTGCCGAACGCGCCTGTTACCAGCACCTTCATGAGACACCTCCTCCAGGAAAACATACCGACTAGTCGGTATTATACCACAGGGGAGCGGGCCTGTCAACCCATGCGCGGTTTAACCTTTAATTTTGGGGAGAAGGCCTGGAAGGGGCCGCCGGCCGTTGCATCCTTATGTAAAACCTGCTATACTTTTATGTGCGGAGCAGTAGGAGGAGTGGGCATTCGTCCGCGCGCCAGCAGAGGTAGCTATGGCTGATATCCAATCGAAATTTACCATTGTGGACGCCGGCGGAGGGGTGCGCGAGTTTGTCCTGCCGGTGGGCGCTACCTCTATCGGTCACGCCGAGGATAATGACCTCATCCTGCCGGGAGCGGAGGTCGCGGCGCACCACGCGCAGGTGCTGTGCGACCCACGCGGCTGCCGGCTGGTTGACCTGGGAAGCACGTACGGCACCCGCATCAACGGGCGGGAAATATCCCCCAACGTGGCGCGGCGGCTCCGCCCCGGGGATGTGATCGAAATCGGCGCCTACCGCCTGCATTACGAGGGGCCGGCCGCCGGCTACGAACGCAGTGGCCCCGCCGCGAACGGGTTGTCCCCAAAACCGGTACACTTGAAGGAGGGGCAAGCGATGAGCCCATCACGAAGGCAAACGATTCTGTTGTGGATCGTGGGTGTGTTAGGAGTGCTGGTCGCGCTGGGTATCCTGGGCATCGCGGCCTGGCTGTTGTTGCTGAAGCCCCCGCCGGCCGCCCCGCCGGCGCCCGCCCCCCCCCCCCTGGGGGGCCTGGCACCGGATCCCCCGGTGCCGCCCAGCCCCACGCCCCCCCTGGCGCCGCCGACGGCGACCCCCACCAAGCCCCTGCCGACGCCGACGGCGCAGGTCCCGCCCACGGAGACGCCGGCGGCCACGGCGATCGCGATGCCCACGGCCACGCCGGCGCCGCCCATCGTGCCTACGGCCACGCCGACGGCGAGGCCCACCCAGATCATTTACCCGACGCCGACCTTCACGCCCTATGTCCCGCCCACGCCGTCCCCCTGGGGTGTGATCAACCGCGCCACCGCCAACGTGCGCGCCGGCCCGGGCACCATCTACCCGGTCATCGCCCAGGCCGTGTACGGCCAGTATGTGCTCCTGCTGGGGCAGTCGGCGGATCTGGGCTGGCTGTACGTGCAGTTGCAGGACGGCCGGCTGGGCTGGGTGGCCGCCTATCTGGTGAACCGTTCGCCGGCGCTCCCGCTCCCCATCGTGCCGGCGCCGCCTCCTCCACCGCCGCCCACACCGATTCCGCCTACCTTCACACCCACGCCGCGCCCGCCCACGCCGGTGCCGCCGCCCACTTCCACCTTCACACCGGTGCCGCCGACCGCGACCGCCACGCCGACGCCGTACCCGTGCAGTATCCCGCTGGGGGCGCCGTTTGCATCCGCCTGGGCCGGCACGGTCCGCAGTCAGCTCGGCTGTCCCTCCAGCCCCATGGTCGAAACATGGACCGCCGTGGAGCGCTTCCAGCGCGGCATGATGTTCTGGCGCGAAGACCAGCGGATGATCTACGTCATCGCCTCTGACATGACCTGGCGCAAATACGTGGACAACTGGATCGAGGGCATGCCGGAGTATTCCTGCCCCGATACCCCTCCGCCAGGCCTGGTCAAGCCCAAGCGCGGCTTCGGCTATGTCTGGTGCAACCAGCCGGGCATCAAGGAGCTGGTGGGCTGGGCGCTGGAGGAGGAGTACGGCATCACCACCCAGTATCAGAGCTTCGAGGGTGGGGAGATGCTCCGGGCGCCGGATACTTCCATCTATATCCTGTTCCGGAGCGGCCTGTGGCAGAGATATCCCTAGCCGGCCTGCCGTGACGATGATACGGTGGACACCGCGCGCCGGCCGGCACGCGGTGTCCACCCCCGGACCCTTTCCCCTATGCGGGGAAGGGGACGTTGTACAGCGCGAACCTCCTGCAGGAGGTCGCCGGCGATTTGGGGAAATCCGCGGTGGGATCGTGGAGGCGGATATGGGGGAGATCAAGACGCCTGAACCGGTCAAGCTGATCTGCAGTATTTTCGCCGGCCAGGTCAAACTGCTGGACGAGGCCCAGGGCGTGCTGGAGTGGATCTTCGGCCCCATCGACTTTCTGAGCGACCTGCTGCCCTTCGACCACACCACCTATTATGAGCCGGAGTTTGGGCCGGGCCTGATGCGGCGCATCCTGGCCTTCGAGCGGCTGATTGATCCCGGCGCGCTGGCCGATATCAAGCGCACGACCAATAACCTGGAACAGCGCTGGGAGGTGAACGGCCGGCGGCGGGTCAACATCGACCCGGGCTATGTCTGCCTGGGGAAGCTGGTGCTGGCCAGCACCAAGGACCACAGCCACCGCATTTACCTGCGGGACGGCATTTACGCCGAGGTGACGCTCCGCTTCCAGGGGGGCAGGTTCCAGCCGTGGGACTGGACCTATCCTGACTACGCCAGCCCTGCCTACTGCGCCATGTTCGAGCGCATCCGAGAGATATACCGCGCCCAACTGCGCGCCAAGAGAGAGGAGTAACACGCACCCGCGTTACTGCACCTGCAGGAGCACGAACGCCGGCCGGCCACTGCGCTCATATATCACGTCGACAATCGCGGCTTGCCTGCCGGCCTCTGCCACCAGCGCATTGAACGCCTCTGCCCGGCCCCGATACACATCCTGCCCCGCCGGATGAAAGACATAGATAACGCGCGGGTCCGTCAGATAGGGCCGCAGTCGCTCCGCAAAGCCTTCATCTGGCGCTTCCAGGCGCTCATACCCGAAGGCCTCGCGCGGCGCGACCCGCCCCAGGGTCAGGAACTGCACCGGCGCGCTGATGCCCCAATCCATGGCCAGCACCGGGCCGTCCGCCCGCGCTTCCAGCACCTCCGCCAGCCGATAGACGGCATCGGAATGGGCATGGTACCCGCCGCTCCGCGCCAGGATGGCATGATAGCGCAGGTCCACCTGGATATCCGAGACGATGAGGCCGGCCGCCAGCACGCCGGCCAGCGCCCACATCCATCCCCTCCAGCGAGGCGCGGCTTGTTGTGCGGAGAACGACAGCCCGCCGGCCAGCGCCAGCGCCGGCAGAGGCAGTAACAGCGCATAATGGGTGAACCACAGCGCCGAGATGGTGAAACAGCTCTGCACGATGATCAGCGCAATCATGAAGTAAGGAAACAGTGCCCGCCGCCAGGGGATGCCGGCCCGCCGGCCCCGCAGGGCCATCACCACCAGCGCCAGCGCCAGGGAGAGCGCCAGCGCCGGCGGCCAGAACGGATCGGCATAGGTCTCCCCCAGGTACCAGAAGTGCTCCCCGCGCAGGACCACGATGAACTGCTTCCAGCGCTCCGCCAGGTTGTTCCAAAAGGCCAGGTTGTTCACCCCGTAATAGGACGTGCGGGCGTTGTGCAGGAAGGTCTGGAACGTGCCGGCGGTCTGCAGGTTGAACACAATTAAGGGGAGTAAGGGCACGACAAAGGCTCCCGCCAGACCGGCGGCACGGCCGGGGGTCCAGGCATGGAGCAGTTCCTGCCGCCGGCGCCATATCTGGTCCCCGTACAGCAGTACACCCGCTCCGACGGCGGCCAGGATGCCCCACAGGAACAGGAATTTGGCGTACAGCCCCAATCCCCACAGAAAGGCGGTCAGCAGGGCATAGCGCCGGCGGCCGGTGCGCCACCATCGGATGCCGCTCCACAGCGAGGCCACCAGGATCGTCGAGGTGACATTGGTGACGAAAATGCCCTGCCGGCTCCAGAACACGAACGACACGCTCGCGGCCAGGGTCCCCAGCGCGATGGCGCCGGCGGCGCGGCCCCACAGCTCCCGCGCCAGCAGGTAGAGGAAAACCAGCGCGCCGGCGGCATAGAAAAGGGACAGCAGGCGCATAGCGGGGACGTTGATGCCGAACAGGGCGAAGAAGGGGATGGATAGGTAGGTGTTGACCGCGCCGATGTAGTCCATCACCATGAGGGGCCAGAGCCGGCCGGCGAAGTGTATGCCGGCGCCCCGGAAGGCTTCCACCGGCTGGCCCAGCAGTAACTGCACGGCCGGCAGGACCTCGATAGCCTCGTCGTAATGGGGGCCGGGAAGGTGAAGCTGTTGGCCGGCAAGGATGCCGAACAGCGCCAGCCCCGATCCCAGCACCGCCCACTCATGCCAGGCCAGCAGATGACGCGGGGAAGGAGGGCGCTTCACGCCGTCACTCCGCAATCAGGCTGACCTCAGAGACCATGCTCTGGAAGTTCCAGCCGGAGGCATATATGCGGATGGAATGGATGCGCGCCGGCCGCAAATCCCCCAGGGCGGTCAGCAGGTTCGGGGATTCGTAAGGATACCACACCGCGTGGGGGATCTGCTCCCCGAGGGGATTCCCCCACAGGTCCGCCTGGATGGGATAGTCATCCACGTTCTGGTAGTAGAAGCCGTGCACCCAGAAGCGGTCAAAGCCGTAGACATCCTTGTAATCAATGCGCACCATGACGGGGAATTCGGAGCTGAGGTACCCTCCGCCGGCCAGGCTCTGATACAGGAGCTGGACGTCCATGCGCAGGACCAGCGATTCGTAGTCCAGGACATCGCGGTTGATGACCTGTGAGATGCCCACCTCGCTGTGGATGCCGTTCTTGCCCATGCGGGAGAAGAAGACCGCCTTGCGCCCGCCGGCGATGACGATCTCCGCCCGGCCGGGTTCCGCGTCGGCGGAGGCCTGGTACTGATCCACCTGCCAGGCCGGCGGAAGCGGATCGGTGAAACTGCCGTTGACGATGAGGTTCTGTGCGGCCGGCATGGGCAGAGAAGGCGTTTCGCCCGCCGCGACCTGGGTGCGCTGGCCCGTGGTCAGCTTGACCCCGCGTCCATTGGCCAGCACCTCCGCGTCCCCATAGCGCGCCACCACCTCGGTGAGATGCTCGGTCACCCGCACGGAATAGCTTCCTTCGCCCAGGAGGGCCTGGCCGTGCGGTGTGCGCACCTCCACCACCGGCGCTTTGTCGCCCAGGCGCGCCACCACCACCCGCACCTGGCCGGCGTCCACCTGGAGCGTGATGCGGTCCGGGTTCGGGCTGATGCCGGCGAAGCGCGGGGAAGCGCTGTCCACCAGCGTCAGCCGGGTAGAATGGTACAACTGCACGGTACCCAGCACATTCTCCTGATGATTCTGGCCGCCGTTGCGGGAAAAGGTAAGCGTGCCCAGTGCGGTCTCATCCGTGCTGATGACCGAACCCGGACGCACGTCGCGCACCCGCGGCACATCCTGCATCAGCGGGTCGGTCATGGATACCGCCACCGGCTCCGCCGCCCCAGGCTCATGCAGGAGCACGGTGCCCTTGATGGCCTCCAGCGAGGGGCGCAGTTGGACGGTGGAGTTGTACAGATAGGCGCGCACAGAAAGGGGCACCCCGATGATAATGGCGCAGAAGATGGCGAAGGCAGTGAAAAGGATGCCCCATACCAGCGTATTCAGTTTTTGTGGATCGCGTTTCCACTGTTCCATGGATAAAGGTGTCCGATGTGCTCAGAAGCGCACGTGAAAGTCAGAGAACTGGCCGGTCGCCGGCCGCCATACCGTGTCCACCCGCGTCACCTCGGCCGCCCGAGGGCCGCGCTGTAAATACCCCAACAGCACCTCCAGCTTGGAGCGGGGCCCCTCCGCCACAACCTCCACCGTCCCGTTCCAGCGGTTGCGCACATAGCCGCGCAGACCCAGCTCGGCGGCCCGGTTCAGGACGAAATACCGGAATCCCACTCCCTGTACACGGCCGTGAACAACAGCCTCCAGACGTGCTTCCTCCTCGGCCATTGTTCGACACCTCCGGACTGGTGGCTGTGCTTCGTCATGTGCGCCGGCATTATACCATGCCGGCGGCCGCGCCCCAAACCGCGCCGGCGCTAGCGCAGGAACCAGACGCGCGGCCGGCTCACCAGATGGTCCAGGCGGTGCAGGCCGGCTTCCTGCGCCCAGCGCACCGCCTGCTCGAACTCCTCGCGGGTGATGCGGCGGTTCAGCTCGCGAAACTCATTGGCGCGGTAGCACGGGCGGTACTGGTCCATCACGTTCACATAGGTATCCCGGGAAATGCGCTCGGCGATAAAGCGCATGATCTCCCGCGTGCCGGCCAGCCCGCCCGGCAGTACCAGATGGCGGATCAGCAGGCCGCGCAGGGCAATGCCCCGCTCATCCAGCACCAGGTCACCCACCTGGCGGTGCATCTCCAGGACCGCCGCCTGGTTGCGCTCCGGATAATCGGGTATGCCCGAATACCGCCGGCCGATCTCCGCATCGGCGTACTTCATGTCCGGCATGTAGATATCAATGACCCCATCCAGGAGCGCCAGCGTCTCGAGCGCGTCATAGCCGCCTGTGTTGTAGACCAAGGGCAGGCGCAGGCCGGCCTGGGCGGCGATGAGCACGCCGGCCAGTATCTGCGGCACCACGTGCGTCGGGGAGACAAAATTGATGTTGTGACAGCCGGCCTCCTGCAGGTCCAGCATCATGGCCGCCAGCGCGGTCGGTTCGACCGGTCTCCCCATGCCCCCCTGGCTGATGTCATAGTTCTGACAGTAGACACAGCGCAGGTTGCAGTTCGAGAAGAAGATGGTGCCCGAACCGCCGTACCCGACCAGTGGGGCCTCCTCACCGAAATGGGCGTGGTAGCTGGCGACGATGGCGCGTGCGCCGGTGCGGCAGGAGCCGAGCTGTCCTTCCAGCCGGTTGACGCCGCAGGCGCGGGGACACAGCTCGCAGTGGGCCAGCCGGCGGTAGGCTTCCTCCACCCGCTCTTTCAGCTCCCCGCTCTGCAGGAGCGCCAGATAGGCCGGCGCAAAGGCCTTCTCCGCCATACCTACTCCTCCGCACTGCTCTCCGGGGCGCTGGGTTGGTCCGGTTCCTGCCGCCGGCGCAGTTCCTCCTGCAGGCGGTCACGCCAGTACCAGGCGTCCCGGTCTAGCGGATTGGCCTTGATGGCATTGGTGAAATGCTCGATGGCGGTCTCCAGCTCCCCGCGGTCTTTGTAAATCAGCCCCAGGTTATAACTGACATGGGGGGCGGCCGGGTTCAGCTCCAGCGCGCGCTGGAAGGCGGCGATGGCCTTGCGCTCCCCCTCCTCGGTCATGAAAGGCGGACGGTCCAGATAGGCGGCGCCCAGATTGGTCCACACCATGGGATTATCCGGCTCCAGCTCGCAGGCGCGCTCCAGGATCGGCACGGCGCGGCGGTGTTCGCCGGCCAGGATGTAGGCGCCCCCCAGGTTGATGGCCGCGCTGACGTTGTCCGGGTCCAGTTCCAGCGCATGCTCCAGCAGGGGAATGGCCTGGGCCGGCAGGCCGGCGTGCAGAAGCCCCGCCCCGCGATTGACCAGCTCCGCTACCTCTTGGCGGATCTCTTCCCTGGAGCGCCGGCGTCCTGGCCGGCGCTCGGCACGCTCCCTATCTTTCTCACTGCTCATCCTCTGCTCCTTTCCTCCCATGCCTGCACCATCGGCCGCACCTCCGCCGGCGTCCGGGTCAGCCAGCCCACAAAGGGCACCGCCAGCACCCCCAGGCCGGCGCTGATCAGATATGCGGTGCGCAGTCCCCATGCATCCCCCATGCCGCCCAGCGCCAGCACCGCCGCAGAAGCGGACACGAAGGTCAGCGCCATGTATACGCCGTTGGCCGTCGCCCGGATGTGGGGGAACCGCTCTTGGATAAAGGCCATCAGCGCAGGCAGGGTCGCGATATTGGCCAATCCCAGCAGTACCAGGATGGGGAACCTCCACCATCCGTGCGCGGCGACAAAGAGGAAAAGGAGCGCCGGCGTGGCGGCGGCGGATGCGAACAGCACCGGCCGGCGCCCTACCCGGTCGCTGATGCCGCCGGCCAGCAGTGCGCCGACCATGGCCGCGACCTGAAAGACGGTCAGGGATGCGCCGGCCACCCACAGCGATGCCCCCTCCGAAGCGACATAGGTCGGCAAAAAGGTGACCAGCGCGGAGTTGATGAAGGCCCGGCTGAGGGTGAGGCCGGCCAGCGGAATCACGATGCCGCGCACATCCCGAAACGCCCGGGCGAAAGAGAGGTCGTCCACCCTCGGCCGCTCCAGAGGGGTGCGGCGCAAGCGCCACAGCAGGAACAGCGATACGGCCCAGCCCAGGAGCGCCAGGCGGTAGGTCCCTTCCAGGCCCCACCAGGACACAGCCGCCACGATCAGCATAGGGCCGAGCGCGCGCCCCAGCTCCCCGCCCATCTGGAAAAAGCTCAGCCCCAGGCCGATGCGCCGGCCGGCCAGGTTGCTCACCACTGCCGGCGCCGGCGCGTGAAAGGCCGCCGAGCTGAACCCCACGATGGTGACCATCATCAGCAATATGCCCACATTGGGGGCGGCGCCGATGAAGCTCATCACGGTAGCAGAAATCGCCGGCGCCAGCACCACGAACAGCCGGATGTCCAGGCGATCGCTGATATACCCCAGCAAAGGTTGGAAGAGCGACGGCAGTTGTATCAGGGTGGACAGCAGGCCGGCGATGACCAGGGAAAGGCCCAGCTTGGGAATGAGCAGGGGCAGTAGCGGCGCCAGAAAGGCCGTGAACGTGTCATGCAGAAGATGGCCGGCGGCCACCTGGAGTACGCCGGCCCACAGCCCTCGGATCCGCTGTCCCTGCTCGCCCACTGCCACTGCGTTCCCTTCTCTTACCGATATAAGATATATTGCTGTCCATGATACAACGAAATCGTCGTTTTGTGAAAACCTAAGACGGGAGGGTGTGGAGAAGGGCCGCGAGAGCAAGCCGCGACAGCCTGGCGAAGCCCGCCTGCGCCGGCCCTTTCCGCCGGCGCAGGTAGTCCGTGTTATTTGACGCTATTACAGACCAAAGGTATAATCGTTTGTTGCAGTTTGCGACGATATCAACCCTTGCAAGGGAGGACAGCGATATGCCGAAGCGAACATGGCAGCCCAAAGTGTTGCGTCGGTTGCGCGTGCACGGATTCCGGGCGCGCATGAGCACCAAAGGCGGGCGCAAGGTGTTGAAGGCTCGCCGGCTGAAGGGCCGCTGGCGCTTGACCGTCTGATCGCCCCGGCGCGGGGTGGAAACCTGTCGGCCGTAGGATTAGGATGACTGTGGAGCGGGAGGCTGGGAGCACAGGGCGGCGTTATGGGGGGAGTGCGGAGCGGGCCGGCACGCCGCGGAAGGTCTGGGCATGTTGAAAAAGCGGTATCGTCTGCGCGGCAGTGCCCGTTTTGCGGAGGTGCGGGAGAAGGGGAAAAGCGTGGCCCATCCCCTGGCGGTTCTCATCGCTCTGCCGAACGATCTGCCGTACAGCCGGTTCGGCTTTTCCGTCAGCCGGCGCCTCGGCAAGGCCGTCAAACGGAACCGGGCGAAACGATTACTGCGGGAGGCGGTGCGCCTGCAGTTATCCAACTTTGCCCCAGGCTACGATGTCATCCTCATCGCACGAGCTCCCCTGCGCGATGCCAAGTTTGCCGCGGTGTACGAGGCGGTGGGACAACTGGCGCGGCGCGCTGGCCTTTGGCGGCCCATCCAGCCCCCGCAGGCGGCCGAACCATCCCTTGGGCCGGCGGATTCCCATCCGCACCCAGAAGAAGTGAAAGATGAAGATCGTTGCTCTTTGGCTCATCAAATTGTATCAGATGACGATATCCCGACTGCTTCCCCCTAGCTGTCGTTTTTATCCGACCTGCTCGCATTACACCTACCAGGCGATCGATAAATACGGCTTGCTGAAAGGGGGATGGCTGGGCCTGCGGCGCCTTTTGCGCTGTCATCCCTTCCACCCTGGGGGATATGACCCGGTGCCGTAAGGAGCCGGCATGTTCGCGGCCGGCGGTTATGCAACGCGCAGAGAGACGGTATTCGCTATCGGAGCAGGAGGAGCTTCCATTGAAACACCGCATTCCATGGGGCGTGGGGGTACTGGTACCCCTGCTGTTGGCATTCCTTTTCATCGGGGCAGGGTGCAGTGGCGGCGCCAGCGCAACCCCGCCGCCCATCTGGCCCGGCCTGGCATACGCCGATAATGTGCTGTATCTGACGGGCCTGGACGGGCATGTGTGGGCACTGGACGCCCAGCGGGGCGGCCAGGAACTGTGGCGGGTGCCCCCGGCCGACAGCAAGGAGCCGGCCCAATTCCACGGCGAGCCGGCCGTGGCCGGCGACCTGCTGCTGGTCGGCACCTCCGCCCAAGGCCTGTATGCCCTGGACCGGGCGAGCGGCCAGACGCGCTGGACCATTGCCACCGCCAATAAAGCGGTGCTGGCCCGCCCGCTGGTGGCGGATGGCGCAGCCTATTTCGGCGGGGAGGACAAAAAACTGCGGGCGGTGGAAGTGAACAGCGGCCGCGTGCTCTGGGAATTCCCGACAGAGGGGTGGATTTGGGCCTCGCCGGCCCTGGCCGACGGCCGGCTGTACCTCGGCGCTATGGACCACCGCCTGTACTGCCTGGATGCGGATTCGGGCCAGAAGCTCTGGCAGTTTGAGGCCGGCGGCGCTATCGCCGGCACGCCGGCGGTGGGCGAGGGCATGGTCTTCTTCGGCTCCTTCGACAGCTCCCTCTATGCCCTGGATGCCGCCAGCGGAGAGCAAAAGTGGTCCTTCAAGACCGATGGCTGGGTCTGGGGCGGGCCGCTCCTGCATGAAGGGGTGGTGTACTTCGGCGCCACAGACCACAACGTCTATGCGCTGGATGTGGGGACCGGCGCCCTGCGCTGGAAGTTCACTGCCGGCGACCTGGTGCGCGCCACGCCGCTGTATCACGAGGGGACGCTGTATGTCGCCAGCCGGGACGGCCGGCTGTATGCCCTGGACCCGCAGACCGGCCAGCAGAAATGGAGCTTCTCCACCGATGATCCCAAGGCCGGCCAACTGCTCAGCGAACCGGTGGCCGCCGGCGATACCATTTACGTTGCCATCATGAACGGCCGTGTCGCGGCGCTGGATGCCGCCAGCGGCGTACAGCGCTGGCTGGCGAACCCTGCCCAGAGCAAGTAGTAAATTTTCTCACACCGGGGGAGACCCCAGGAGGTAGTGCACACGTGGGTCAGATTTGGACACAATTCTTTCTTCAGCCGATGCTGAACGGCCTGTTGCTGCTCTATGGAGCACTCGGGCAGAACTTCGCCGCGGCCATCGCTGTGTTCACCATCATTATCCGCCTGCTCACCTTGCCGCTGAGCCTGCCCCAGCAGAAATCCGCCAAGAAGATGCAGGAATTACAGCCCAAGCTCCAGGAACTGCAGAAGAAATACAAGGACGACAAGGAGAAGCTGGCGCAGGCCCAGATGGAGCTGTACCGCGAGGCCGGCGTCAACCCGTTGGGCGGGTGCCTGCCGCTCCTCATCCAGTTCCCCATCTGGATCGGCTTGTATCAATCCATCGCCCAGACGCTGGCGGCCGGCCCGCTTCAACTGCTGAACCTTTCCAATAATATCTACAAGAGCCTGCCCTGGCTCTCCTCGCTGGTGCCGGTGAAGAACACTTTCCTCTGGCTGGACCTGGGCAAGCCGGACCCGCTCTACATCCTGCCGGTGCTGGTGGTGGCCACGACCTGGTTCCAGCAGAAAGTGATGTCGCCGCCCTCCTCCGACCCACAGTCGGCGTCCATGAACCAGAGCATGCAGGTGATGTTCCCCCTGATGCTGGGCTTTTTCAGCTTACAGTTCCCCTCCGGGCTGGCGCTCTATTTCGTCGTGTCCAACATTGTGGGCATCGTCATCCAGTACTTCACGCCGGGTTGGGTGGGCGTGTCGTTCGGGAAGCGGGGGGCGCCGCCGGCCAAGGCCGTGACCAGCAAAGCGCCGGCCAGCAGTGCGCCCACTGCTTCCGCTCCTGTGGATGCCCAGCCTGCCGAGGGACAAACCGCTAAGAAAGGGCAACAGTATGGAAAGAAGAGGAGAAAGCGTCGAGGTTAGAGGAAAGACCGTTGAGGAGGCGATTGCCGCCGGCCTGGCCCAGTTAGGGCTGAGCCGGGACCAGGTGGAGGTGGAAATCCTGAGCCACGGCAGTCGCGGCCTGCTGGGCATCGGCGCCGAAGATGCCCGGGTGCGCCTGACGCCGCGAGTGGAAGCCGCCCCTGCCGAAACGCAGGAGCAGGTTCTTTCGGAAGAATATTGGGAGGGGCCGGAGGAGGAAGGGGAAGAGGCCCGGGCCGAGGTCACCAAAGCGCCGGCGCTCTCCCCCAAAGAGGTGGAGCGCATCGCCCGCGACGCCCTGCAGGGCATCCTCCAGCGCATGGCCATCCAGGCGCGCATCGTCTCCAAGCCCCCGACGGAGTTCATGCTGGAGGGGGATAACCCGCCGCCGGTGGTGCTGGATATCCAGGGCCGGGACTTGGGGGTGCTGATCGGCCGGCGCGGCGAGACCCTGGGCGCACTGCAGTTCCTGGTGCGGCTGATTGTCAATCACCGCACGCGCCGCTGGTACAACATTGTGATTGATGTGCAGGGCTACAAGGAGCGGCGCGAACAGCAGTTGCGCCGGCTGGCCGAACGCATGGCCGAGCAGGTGGTGGCGACCCGCCGTTCGGTGGTGCTGGAAGCCATGCCGCCGTACGAGCGGCGCATCGTGCACCTCGCCCTGCGCAATCACCCCAAGGTGACCACGCACAGCATTGGCGAAGGGGATAACCGCAAGGTGATGATTCACCTGCGGCAGTGAGAAACAGCACGCAAGCCCGTCCGAGCGATTCGGGCGGGCTTTTTCATTCCGCTGGGGGCGGCGCGGTCTGGGCGCGCAGTTTGGCGTGCAGGGCTTCCTTCAGCTCTGCCAGCCGGCGCTGATATGCGGCGCTGGTGATGATGCCCGTGGTCATGATGTAGGCGTTCTCGCCGTTGTCGGAATAGTAGTGCCGGCGCTCCCCTACCACCTCGAAGCCGTACTTGCGGTACAGCTTCTGCGCCCGCAAGTTGCTCACCCGCACCTCCAGCGTCACCACCGCCAGACCCAGTTCCACCGCGCGATCGATGACCGTTACCAACAGCAGTTCCCCCAGCCCGCGCCCGCGCCACTCCGGGGCCACCGCGATATTGGCCAGGTGCGCCTCGTCCACCAGCGCCCAGAAGCCGGCGTATCCCAGCACCGGCCCGGACGGCGAGGGGGAGGGCGGGGTAGTGCGCAGGAGCCGGTTCAGCCAGGATACCGGCTTCGGCTCTCCCGCTTCCTGCGCCGGCCGCGGGGTCACGACGAAATAATGCGCGTGCCGGTTGTGCAAGAGGTCATACTCAAAGGCGGAGGCCGGCCAGGGGGAGGTGAAGCTCGACCGCTCGATGGGCATGACCTGCTCGATATCGGCCACCTGCATGGGCCGCACCAGGTACGGGATATCGGTCCAATCCAACGGCGTATCCCTCATAGCGAGTCGCCGGCCGTGTGCAGGTAAATGGGCGACAGGCTGGCCAGGTCGTCGCCCTGACCGGGGGCCAGCGCCGGCCAGGCCATTTCCGCCAGCACCGCCGCCCGCCGCACCGACGCGCCCGGCG